>Ga0209748_1000446_pt1 | contig 21993 bp, 19 predicted proteins | sample BarGraIncu00421A_FD_185490 | JGI IMG/M metagenome (GOLD analysis project Ga0209748, IMG submission 185490) | Arctic peat soil microbial communities from Barrow, Alaska - Barrow Graham LP Incubations 004-21A (SPAdes) (version 2) | ecosystem: Environmental > Terrestrial > Soil > Wetlands > Peat... | reverse complement strand
CATCTCTCCACCGCATCTTGTTTGTACATCAAGATCCCCCCATTTCAATCCACGTTTTGAATGTCACTGTATGGTGTACCGGCATCCCTCATGTGCCTCCTCCAACGTCGTCATGTTACCACCAATCGAGCCTCTCCAGCACATATGATTCGCGGTTACCGCTCCCTCGACAACTGATCTCTCCGTGTCACGGTCAATCTATAGAATTTCCCTCAAACAATGGAACAAAGGCTGGCGGAGGGAGAGGAATTCGAACCCCCGGCACCCGAAGGTGCAACGGCATTCAAGACCGTTGTAATGGTATTTGTGCCCCATAACCCCTATTATCGATCTCATGTTCGTTGATGACTCGACCGTTATGGAGGCACGTCCGTTGTTCCCTGAGTGTTCCTTCATCCCGAAGGACATCCTGGAGGATGCTGGGAAGCGCCATCCGTCATTATGTGGAGCTCATTCAACTCGCCTAGTTTAACTATCGTCAGATCCACTCTTCCTCTTATCAATTCCACTAATAGCGTCTCGTGTTACGTTCAACGCTCTCTCAATAAAATCAACAATCTCATCTACTCCACCGGGTCTCTTCAGCTTCGCGGGATCAGGTGCAGCGACTTCCTTGAGAGGCTCACTTGCACCTCTTACCAAAGGTACAATCCGTTCTGAGAGATCTACACAAGCTTCCACTTTGAGGACATTGCCGAGCTTCTTTGAACTAATATCACTCAGCGTTTTTATTGCATCTTCGAATGCTCGATAAACGTCTGCCCAATTGAAAAAGACAGGAATATCTATCGATTCTGTGAACCACAGAGAGCGCGCGAGTTTGTCGCGGTCAATCCAATACTGCGTGCTCTTTCCTCTTCCCTCCAGCATCACCAATCCACCTGCGGACATAGCTACGAGCTCCCGGTAGACAGTCGACTGGTTGTAGCCAATCATCCGCGCGATTTGATAGGAGTTTGCCGTCTTGCCCGTTAAAAGATAGGTAAGAATCTCCGCCCTTGCAGACTTCCCGTAATGAGTTCGCATGAGCAACATGACATTTGCAGGGTTGTTGAAGTTCGGCGTTGCCGAATGCCCCCTCGTCACAATTTCACTTCTCTTGAACCCCCACTCGAAGAACTTCGAATTACGCTCTCTTGCAGGCGTCTCGAGTCTGCTGTCAATTGTGCTTGTTCTAAACAGACTCTCGGCCTCCCGGGTTTGTTGGTGGACAATCCTATTCCTCTCCTGCTTAATAATGCTCGCTAGCATCTCGTGGCCAACAACTGACGATGTGTAATCAGCTACTGCTGCGACAGTTCTTGCCGTCTCTTCTGTTTCATTTTTTACAAACCCTGTTACCCTCGCAGTCTTTATGAGTCCATAATTCACTATCAACCAATCCAAGACTTCATCAAACAATCTCGGATCCGCACGGCCAATGCTACAAGTTCCGACCAGGGCCGCCTCAGGATCCACAACTACAGTTGTTGTCTGCTCTGCCGTCAGGTAAGCGCCCAACGTCGACCATTGGCTCCACAATATGTCGAGCACTCCTTGTGAAATGTTTTCGTAATTCTCACCCACGGCCCATCTGCTCCATCACACTCTCCACCTCTTCTTCGGCGGCTCCCTGCTCGATGCACAACTCAGCAGCGTCTCTCAGCTCTTCGTTGGTCGGCTCCATCTCTATGAGATCCGGCAGATCCTTTTCTCGAGTGATCGCTGCCTTTAGTTTGAAAAATACCATGTCCCTCCTGGAGGCGAGCATAACCGTCAATCTTTCTCCGTACTGCCTCACCTCGAGCCTATCCACCAACCCCTCCGGTAGCCCGTTCTCCAGATGCATCCTTGATTGAAAACTGAGCCAAGTCTCCGGGAGAGAATAAGCTCTTGCAACCCTTGTAATGGCGTCTCTTAGCGGCCGGCTTAACACCGGTCTTTCAATTACTAGCGCCCCATCCACACTCTCGACAAAGCCAGCGCAGTCTACATCCCGCGTCCTATCTCTCCTGATCAATCCCTGCATCATCAGCGCCACGGATCCGCAAATGAAGAGCCGCACGGGCTTGGCCCTTTCAGCGTCCAGAATGTCCCCGAGTGCGGTAAGGTAGACGCCTATGTCCTTCTGCTCCATCATTAGTAATCCCCTATTTGTAATGCAATATATGCATTAATGTAATGCAATATATGCATTAAGTCAAATCCCTTGAGCTCTTCCGGGGGTTTGCTTCTAACAACTCTACTCCGCATATCAGAGGTTGCCCCGTCGGACGAAGTGACAGTTCCTTTGTTTCATTACGAGCAAAACAAAAAGTAAAGCCAAGTCGCGATAACCCTTATTATCGTGCATACTTTTTCTCGAAGAAGCTCAGAGTGATACGATTCGGAGTGGTGGCAAGGGGGCAAAGTGGACGAGGTAGAGGGACACATCAAGGCCTTGGGGGACAAAGACTATCGAACCCGTGTGACCGCGGCAGCCGCCCTCGGGAATATAGGAGACCCACGGGCGGTTGAACCCCTCATCCGGGCGCTGGGAGACGAGGAAACCTCGGTCCGCGTGGCAGCTGAAAGGGCCCTCGGGAATATAGGAAAGCCGGCGGTTGAACCCCTCATCCGGGCGCTGGGAGACGAGGACTGGCGGATGCGGGCGGCAGTGGCATGGGCCCTCGGGAATATAGGAAAACCGGCGGTTGAACCCCTCATCCATGCTCTGCGTGACAAGGACTGGCGGATCCGCGCGACAGCATCAGAGGCTCTCGGGGTGATAGGAGACCCACATGGAGTGGAGCCCCTAACCCGGTTGCTGAGGGACGAGGGCCGGACCGTCCGCCGGGAAGCGGCAAGTGCCCTCGGGAAGATAGGAGACCCACGGGCGGTTGAGCCCCTAGCCCGGTTGCTGGGAGACGAGAGCGTGAGGGTACGCGTGGCAGCGGAAAGGGCCCTCGAGAAGATACAGAAGAAGTAACCTGACGCTGTGGTACTGACGGAGCAGAAATCGAGAAGACGCAAACAAGATAAGGCGAGAAGCTCTCGGAAGGGAAAGGTCATAATGGAAGCAAACAAGATCATCGATGATGCGGTGTCCTCAATAATAGAAAACCTGGAAGAGAAACCCTTTACCGGCAAGCTGGAGGACTTGGTTGCCCAGCGCGCAAAGGATTCCAACGCACCCGGATTCTATTTTGCCATCCTTACCAAGGTAAAGAGAGAAATAGAAGACAAAGAGATCCCCAAGACATGGTCTTGAAGTATTTTGCGTATTCAGGGCATTATTCTGAGATGCTTCTTTATGTAGGAAGTCTTGAGTTTAGCCTCGGATCTCCGACACGCGGATTGTGAGACCGGTAACCCTCGTTATCGAGCACGGCAAGCTGACGCCCGCGCCTCACTTGAAGCCGTTAACCACCGTGCCCAGATTCTGGAAGTTGAAGGCGGGCTCGCAGATCCGTCCGTAGATGGACACCAGGCTCGGGGTTGTGAACTTGCTGCCAAGCACGATCACGACAGGCGAGTCGTACGACGTGGGGACCTGCGAGCTCTCGACCACGTCCGCGCCCGCGAGTTCCGGGATCGACTTGACGACTGCCTGGCAGTTTGCCAAGGCTTCGTGCCTGTAGTAGACGGTTGTCCGGGCGAGAGGCTGTTTCGTGTGTCTCTGGGACACCTGCTTGTGACCCATCAGCGTCAGCTCCCGCGCCACGATAGGTATGGCCCAGGCCGAGGAACTGGAGCCGCTTAGTACGCTGATGACGTCTGCATTCGGCGCGTTCAGGAGCGCGGCTGGCGAGCTGCTCGGCACCTGAAGTTTAGCCAGAAGGTCGGGCGAGAGCCAGTTGTTCTGTTTTACCTCGTTAGTGATCTGCGCCACCAGCGGCGCGTTCTGCACGAAGTAACTTATGCCGCCTATTGTCGGCGAGTCTCCCGGCAACGTGATCATCTGGACATTTCCGGGCTTGAACCCCTGGAGTTCCTTGGCCAGGTCCACCAACTGGCCTGCCGTGTAGTCCATCTTGCAGTTCGAGGCAACGATGTTGACGAGCTGGTTCGCCTTCCAGACGCTCTTCATGGACTCGGCCTTCACCATGAGCGCCTCCATGAAGGCGTGCTGGCTCTCTATCCTGTCGAGGTCGCCGTTCGGCAGGTTCCTGCTGCGCACCAGGACCAGGGCCTGCCAGCCGTCGAGCTTGAGGTCAACAGCGGGCAGGTACCCTGAGTGCGGGTCGTTTATCGGCTGGTTAAGGTGGATGGGGATCCCCCCGAGCGCGTTCACGATCTTCTCGAACCCGGTGAACTGCATGCTGATGTAGTGGTGGATGTCGATGCCCAGCAGGTTCTTGACCGCGTCGATCGCGCCGGCGGGCCCCGAGAACGCGTGTGCCGCGTTGATCTTCTGGGTCCCGTGTTCGGGGATCTGGACCATGGTGTCCCTGGGTATCGATATCACAACGGCCTTCTTGTCCCGCTCCTGGAGGCAGACGAGCATCATCACGTCGCTGCGGGAATAGCCGCTCTCTCCCTTTACGCTTCCGGCATCACTTCCGATGATGAGTGTGTTGACGCTCTTGTTCGCGTCCGAAGAGAGCCGGGTAAGGGAGTTCTGCACCTTGGCCCCTTCCTGGCCCGAAAGGTGTGACTTACTCAGCTTGAAGGAGAGATAGACATCAGCGGCCAGCTTCGCGATCGGCTTGGCATAGAAACCGAGCACACAACCTACGCTGATAACCAGCAGCAGAAGAACGATAAGCCGGTAGCGCCTCCGTCTTGGCCGGTATGTCGTAACCTCGTCCGAAGGCCTGTTCCGCAACTCGCGCCTGCGCCGCCGTGCCTGCCTGTATGTCATTTGCTGCCTTGGCTGTTCGTCCATATGCAATCCAACCATCCTGTAACATCCACCCGAATATCATGTTCGGGGCGAGACAGCCCCGGTCCTTCGGTCACACTGGGTTTCAGCATAGTGAGGCAAGATTAAGGTTGAATTAAAACGGCATTTCTCCATATGCGCTTTCCCAAGTGGCTGCAACGCGAGTCCCACTTCTGCCCGCCTCAGCAACATTCTTACGGCGAAACCCTGAGAATAGGCTTAGAAAGGGGGCAGCCGTTCCGCGGTAGAATACAACTCCCGCGAAGAACCTTATGAGGAACAACGGCATCAAATGGGAGGAGTCTCTTGTGCTGGGAGCACACGAGTGCGCAAAAGTGAAAACGCGAGTACTCTTCTTCATAGGAGAATCGCTTTGTTGAGAATACATGATGTCATGAATTCCAAGATGCGGACCGGGAAGCGCCGGCGGCGCGCGGTGGAGTGCTCGCTCCTTCCGCTGGCCGTGGCAGTCCTTCTACTGGTTTCGCTCACCGGGTCACTGGCCTATGGCGGTACCACCAGCGCGACACCGACACTGATCTCAATGAGTCCCAGCTCGGGTGCTCAGGGAACAACAGTAAATGTAACAGACCTCGAGGGAACGAACTTCTACGGGACCCCCGGGGTCTGGTTGCAGGCAGTCGGGCAGGTCAACATAACGGCCACCAACGTAATTCTCGTTTCCTCCAACAGGCTGGATTGCAGCTTCGCGCTGCCCCTCGGCGCGGCAACGGGCGCCTGGGACCTGTATGTGAAGAACCCCGGAGGGCAAACCGCCTTCCTGCCGAGCGCCTTCACGATGACCACAGGCTCCGCGATCAACTGGTTCTTCGCCGAAGGGAGCGCCCGACCCAACTTCGAAACCTACTTCACGATTCAGAACCCTGGCGGCGCCATGGCCGACGTCACACTTACGTACCTGACCGCGGTCGGTTCAACACGAAACCAGAAGATAAAGGTACCGGCGACCGCCAGGGCAACCGTTCATCCGGCGGATGTCCTGGGAACCTATGACGATGCCGCGCACGATTTCTCCACGGTCGTCACGTGCAGCAACGGACAGCAGGTAGTCGCCGAGCGCCCCATGTATTTCAATTACACCGGTACCGGTACTTATAACTGGAGCGGCGGCTCCGATGTGCTCGGAGCGACATCATCCTCAAGGACATGGTACTTTGCGGAAGGCACGTGCAGGCCGCTTTTCGACGCCTACTTCTGCTTGTTGAACCCTTACAGTAAGCCAGCCGAAGTGAAGCTGACTTACATGAAAGGAGACGGGACGAGTGCCGCCGACCAAGTGACCGTAGCTCCGTATTCTCGATCGACAGTCGTCCCCAGAAGCAGGCTGGGAACTGGTAGTGATGCCGCTCACGACTTCTCGACGGCTATAACATCCGACCAGCCTATAATCGCCGAGCGCCCGATGTACTTCAACTACAACGGCGCCTGGACGGGTGGCCACGACGTCGTGGGCGCAACCTCCCAGTCCTCGATCTTCTACTTCGCCGAGGGGACGACGAGGCCCGGCTTCGACCCTTACTTCTGTATACAGAACCCGGGGAGCGCGGCGGCTACCGTTACTCTCAGGTATATGAAGGGTGATGGGACGAGCGTATCGGACCAGGTGGTTGTTGCCCCCTATTCGCGGTCGACGGTCGTCCCACGAAACAAGCTGGGCGGGGGGAACGACCCGGCGCACGACTTCTCGACGGAGGTTACGTCCGACCAGCCGATAATCGCCGAGCGCCCAATGTATTTCAACTATCAGGATATGTGGACCGGGGGCAGCGATGTGATGGGGGCGACTTTTCCGTCATCCACGTTCTACTTCGCCGAAGGTACCACCAGGGCAGGATTCGTTCCGTACTTCACCATACAGAACTCCGGAAGCGCCCCGGCGAACGTCACGCTGACTTACATGAAGGGCGACGGTACGTCGGCTCAGGACTCTACGGCAGTCGCACCCGGTGCCCGAGCCACAGTGTCACCCGTCAACAAGCTGGGCACTGGCGATGACGCCGCCCACGACTTCTCGACGATGGTGACGTCGGACCAGCCGGTCATCACTGAGCGCCCGATGTACTTCGACTACCGAGGGTGGACGGGCGGCTCGTGCGCGGTCGGCTACGGCCCTTACTGTCAGATCGGTGGCGCAAAGACACTCGACGGCATTCCCCTTCCGGCAAACTCGGGAAAAGTCGGCCGCGAACAACACCTTTGCCTGACCATGAGCCAGGAACTGCCGGCTACCCACTACGCGGTTTCGGACACCCCGGCAGGCGCACAGAATGGAATGGCCTGGCAGGAGTCGGGGGGACCGGGCTACGGCGCCTGGGGCAAGGCGCCGCCGGTCGAGGATGAGCGCTACTACGTCTGCATGCGCTGGAACTACACAGACTTGCACAGCCAGCCGGTCCTGGCCTCCAAAGACTGGTACTACCGGAAGAGAGTTCTGGTCATCAACCCGGCCAACGGCAGGAAGGTGATCGCCTCGATCGTCGAGTACGGGCCGGCGCCTTGGACCGGTAGGGTTTCCGGCCTTTCGCCGGAGGCTATGTTGGCACTTGGGGCAGTGACTGATAACAACCTGATCTACTACTGGGCTCTCGATCAGAGCTTTCCCCCGGGGCCAATCTGATCGGATCTCTGAACGGGTTCGTCGCGTCGGCTCGAAGCCGAAGGTATGTTAGAGTCTCGTGTTGGAAGCAACCATCACGAGACTGATAATGGATCGCTTCAATGCAGCTTACCCACGATTCTGAATTGAGCGCCCCACCGGGCGATGTAGAGACGGTCATCGAAACACATGGGCTGACCAAGCGGTTCGGTGACCGTGTCGCGGTCAACAACGTCGATCTGTCCGTACCGCGTGCTAGCGCTTTCGGGTTTGTGGGGCCCAACGGCGCCGGTAAGACAACGCTGATCCGCGCTATCCTCGGTCTGACACACCTCACCGGCGGGACGGTCCGCCTTCTTGGTTACACTATGCCTGAGAACCACTCCCGCGCGCTCGCACGGGTCGGGGCCGTAGTCGAGGAGCCACTCTTCCACCTTCACCTTACCGGGCGCGAGAACCTTGAAGTAGTCGCCGCCGCGCGCGAGCCCGAAGCGCACCACCGGATCGAGCCGGCGCTCGCACGAGTGGGGCTTGCTGACCGTGCGGACGAGCGCGTTCGTGCTTACTCGATGGGCATGCGCCAGCGTCTGGGCGTGGCCCGATGCCTCCTCGCCGACCCGCTCCTGCTGGTTCTCGACGAGCCAATGAACGGGCTTGACCCGGCGGGCATCGAGGAGTTCCGCGAGATGATGAGTGGGTTCGTGGGAGAGGGTCGGACAGTCTTTCTATCCTCGCACCTGCTCGACGAGGTGCAGAAGACCTGCGACCATGTGGCCATCATCGACCAGGGGGACATCCTCATGCAGGGCCTGGTCGAGGACATCGCCCGCGGGGGACACCCGGAAGTCAGGATCCGCTGCGATTCTGCGGATGCCGCGGAGAGCCTGCTCAAGGCCCATCCTGCCGTCAACCAAGTACGAACAGCCGGAGACACACTCATCGTGGAGCTCGGGACGGAGCGGGGCAGCGAGACTGACACAGCCGTCGCGGACTTGAACCGCCTCCTGGTCGAATCCGGTGTTTCGGTCTTCTCGATAGAGGCTGAGCGCGTGTCTCTTGAGGAACGGTTCCTGGAGATCACCTCTCGACTCGAGGTGACGGGATGAACTGGCGGATGATCAAAGCGGAATGGCTGAAGCTACGAAAACGCCGCGGGTTGTTCTGGTGGTCGCTCGGGCTCGCGGTCGGGGTGGTCACGTTGGTCTTCGGGGTCATCGAGATATTGCACCTATCCAATGCGGCGCAACACGGACCGGCGGGGGGGCTCACCGGTATCACCCGCGGGCTGACCGGGCTCTACGCCGCGGCGGGTGTGGCCGCAATCATTGTCGGCGCCTTCGCAGGCACCGCAGACGTCTCGGCAGGAGTCTTCCGAGATCTCGTTGCGACTGGTCGCTCGCGGTGGGAGCTTTTCGCAGCCCGGTTGCCCGGGGCCCTGATCTTCTTCATTCCGATCATCACCCTCGGGTATGTCGTTGTCGCCGTATGCTCCGTGGCCTTCCGCGGGTCGGTGCCGGCCGCCAGCGCGTCTGTGATCGCTCGCGGGTACGGGTGGGTACTGCTGGCTACCGGGTTTGACCTCGCCATCGCGCTCGGCTTCTCGTCCTTTACAAACTCGCGAGCCGCGACTATCGGGGTCCTGATCGCCTGGCAGTTCATCGCGTCTCAACTGCTTCTGCAAGTCTCCTGGCTGGGGTGGGTAAGGCAACTGATCTACAGCAGCGCCCTGACCCGTCTGAACCCGTCTCCTGCCCTGGAGGGTCCTGGGTCAAGATCGGTAACACACAGCGCGGCCGTCGCTGCCGTCGTCCTCCTTGCCTGGGTGGCAGTCATGCTTGCTGCCGGGTGTTGGCGGACCGTAATGCGTGACGCCTGAGTTGGTAAAAAGCAGACAGTTGTTCAGTGCTCCACGAATTTGCATCTTACTCGTCCTGCTCTTGTTCAATTGCTGAAATCGGCTCAGAACTTCGACTCCAGGATCTGAACGAGAACCCTCATTATCGCGTACTTGATGCACGGGAAACCTGTGACGTCGCTCCTGCCGGTTTGGTTCGACCAACAGGAAGGCGGCCTCTAACGCCGCACCTGCGTACCACATGTTGGACAATAACGAATCCCTTCAGGCACTGATGTGGCACAGATTGGACAGGGGCCTTCAACACCTATTTGATCTACGAAAGGAGTCCCTCGAGGTTTTACTCTAGTAGTGGGTATGACGTTTGGAGAATTCGCAGAAGCAAGCTGGTCACCACGGCGAAAGTACAGACCGATATAGAAGGGCAAGGCGAACGGACCGAAGAAGAAGCTCCAAAAAAGAGCCCAGCCGACGCTTAGATACGATTCCCTAGCGAGATACCAACAGACAATCATGCTAGATACCCACAGGATAGTGCCGATTGGTAGAGAAATGACAAGAATCGTCAATGCGATCTCCTAGAACTAGCTGTAACTTCCGTATTCCAGCGCCTTGTCGTAACACTCGTTTGCAAGGTTAGCTTGATCCTGCAATTTGAAAACATCGCCTTTGAGCTTCCAAAGTTGGGGATCCCGTGGTGTTAATTCCAGTCCTTTTTCAAGTTGCTTTAATGCAGATTTGAATTCCCTGAGGTTGACCATGCATTGCACTGCTCCGCGGTTAGCGAGTAAAGCCCCATCATCAATCTTCAAAGCTTTCTTGTAGCAAGCCAATGCTTCTTTGGACTTGCCAAGCTCAAAACTGCTTCGTCCCTTGTCAATCCAGGCCATCAAATTAGAAGGATTCAGGTCAATTGCCCTTTCAAAGCAGCTTATGGCATGTACGTGGTTGTCTTTCGATTGCACTATTTCGCCTTGATAACGCCAAGCCTCTGATTTCCACTGCGTATCTCGGTTGCATGCCGATATGAAACACTTCAGCGCCAAATCGTCTCGATTGAGTTCGCGAAGACTACACCCTTTTGCTATGAGAGCCTCTGGGTTGTCATTGTCTAGCTCGAGCGCCGCATCCAAACAGGACAGCGAATCTGTATGCCGACCGATTGCTGCAGAAGCAATAGCGGATTGAATATAACAGTGGACCGCTTCTTCATTCTGATCTCTCGATTGGAAGCTCTTTCCTGCGCTGTAGTAACAATTAATGGATTCAATAACATCGCCCTGGCGACGTAGAGCCATGGCTTTTACCGACCAAGCATTAGCATTCTCTGGATTAATCTTGAGCACTTCATTGAAGCAGTTTATCGCGTTCTCATTGTCGCCCTCGTCAAGAAAGCTATCTCCGGATTTGTAATAACATCTCGATGCATCTTCAAAAGCACCTTTCTTGAGGGAAGGCATACCCTTCATTACGCAAGGAATCGGCATCATCCGGTTCCCGTTCAAGCACTTGTTCGAGACTCTTGATTGAATCATCAGTATGGCCAAGCGACGCGAGCGCATTTGATCTAGCCTTGACAGTTCAGAGTTATTCGGTTCTAACGCTAGACCCTTTGTAAAGAAATCGAGCGATTCAGAATAAAGGCCTTGGTTCCCTAGCATATCTCCTGTCTTCTTATAATGATCAATTGCCTGTCTATCCTTTCCCATTTGATGAAGGCGTTCGCCTAGAAGCCGAGAGTAATCAAGTTGTCGGGGATCAACTTCGATTGCAGCTTCAAGACATTTGATTGAGTCCTTTGGATCGTTCTCTATCCAGAAACAGTTAGCTTTGCCTAGCAAGGCCCCTGCATGCCGCCTATTGACCTTAAGTATCTTGTCAAAATCTTTCCGTGCCTCGTGGTATCGTCCAAGTTTTTGGAGTGTGTTCGCCCTCATGAGCCTGGAGTCAAGATCAGAACTGTTCTTCTTAAGCGACTGGCTGAAACATTCGAGCGCCTCTTCAAGACGACCCTCGTTATAGAAATCTAGACCTTGATTGAAGAGTTTGCTGCCGCGTAAAAGCCTTCTATACGTCACAAAGCACCCCCAGATTTCAAGACTCTCGTCTTTTGCTGCACCAGCATGGCTTGATAGTAACGATTGGATAGGCTATTAGTCTTCTCGGTATTGCCGCACCGTATCTTGTCAGAATATTATCATACTAGTTGACACAGAGAACTGATGATTTCAAGGCTGCAATTTGCCGATCCCAATACTCAATGCTGCGGATTACGACACGTCATGCGCGGCGCTTCTCGGCGGAAGTTTCAAGAGCAATGTTAGCTAGCAGGGTGAGGTGGGCATGGTCCCAGCAACAAGGTCATTGAGATTGAGAATGCCTATTATCGAGCGCTTGAACACGAATTGTGCGAGTGATAATAAGCTGCGAACAGCAACGGCCCATCATCCGGCGGAACCCTTCCGGCACCTAGAGGGTTTTATCCATTGTCACGAATTCTTCCAGGTCATATCGATTTCAATAGTCAAGCTGTCCCAGTTGACCGGAAAGCTCCTGTTGCATTTCTTGCAGATGACAGTCACCGATCCGCCAGGCCCATACCCCCTGATTCCCTCAACGCGTGATATTGATATTGGGATTGTGACCTCCTGGACGTAACCGCAATGGTCACAAGCGACTCCCGGAACTCGCTTGTTGAATGTCATGCCGACAAGATACTTTCCGGAGTCTTCCTTGAGCCGCTCAAGGTCTTCGGCATATGGAGCGAGCATTGAAACCAGTGTCGAGGAGACAAGGCTCGGTGCGCTTATTCCGAAACCAAGTCCGACCGGCACGTCGACCTCCGGTCCGTCATCGACCCCGAACCCGATCGGCAAGTCCGTGACTTAAACAGAAACCTGAACGACTTTTGATTTCTTCCCTCCGTGTCCGCGCTTGCCCTGAGTCTGTGCCTGGTACTGAAGCAGTTTGTGAGAATGAACCAGCGGAGTGAAGCCTTGAGACGTCAGGTAAGCGCCGAAAGAGTTCATGAGATTGTCGAGCTCGCTATCGGAGAGCAGGCGAGTGCTGATCGCCTTTGTTCCTTGATCTCTTTTCACTTGATGAACCTCTCTTCGAATTCGATAAGGACCATTGATAGCCGCTCGTCCAGGCGGGCTATAACCTCATCCCTGATCGAGGCCGGCACTCCGTATTGCGACTCGGCAATACCGCCGGTGATGCAGGCTACGGTGTCGCTATCCCCACCTATGCTCACCGCTTTTCGCACCGCATCCTCGAAGTCGTTCGATTCCAGGAAAGCGATGATCGACTGCGGCACAGAGCCCTGGCAGGTCACGTCGTAGATGTAGTACTCCCTTATCTCGTCAAGCGGCTCGCCCAGGTCGTAGCCGAATTCCTGCTCGATGTACTGCTTGATCTCTTCCTTGGTCTTCCCGGTCCTCCCAAGGAAGATGGCTCCCGCTATCGCCTGGGCACCCTTTATCCCCTCCGGGTGGTCGTGGGTGACCTCCGCGCTCCGCTTCGCCTCTGCCAGCACCTCTTCAAGGGAGTCGAACGCGAAACCCACCGGGCTCACTCGCATCGCCGAGCCGTTGCCGAAGCTGTTGTACGGCTCGGTGTCCGCCGAGGACGCCCACATATGGAACATCCCGCCGTAGGACCTGCCCGGATACCTCTCGTAGTATTCCTTGAACACTCGCGCGTAGTCCCCGCCATGCAGGATCACGTCAGCCACCGCCACCGTGAGTACAGTATCATCTGTGAACGTCGATTCGGCTTTGAAGAGCGGGAATTCGGTGGTCTTGATATTAGCAAACTCGTAGACCTGCCCGATTATGTCTCCAGCTATAGCTCCAAGCATGGATTCCCCCTTCTTTCATCAAAACAGTGGCTGGCAGCCCTTCGACTATTCTCTCCGCTAGTGCCGCTTGCGTACATCAGTTCTCTGCGTACATGGTACTACCAGCCTATGACACCCCGGCTCTGGACGCGGCAATCATAGACTGACGAGCAATAGAACTGCTGTCGAGCGACAGATCATCAAGCTCTGAGAACTGGAAACTCCAGGATTCTCAGAAGCACCTCAATCGGTCACACTGCTACCGGCGTAACTGTCCCAAACCCCGCATTTGCGTTCAACAATTCATGCCATAAAAATATCGCGACTTCATTCTTCTTCTCACGATTCAATAGATCTTCGCAATTCTTTCCCGGTCTTCGTTGTCCTTGTCACCCTTGTAGTAGATCTCGATGAGAACAATGCTATCGGCCACCGCGTGGTATGAATATATGAGACGCATACCGGATCGACTTCCCGTGCCTTTCAGGCTGCGGCAAGCGAACTTCTTTACCTTGTAGACTGGCGGTTCTTCAAACCCGAGCCCGGACAGACGGAATATCCCCCCTGTGTCAATATCCAATTTGTGGAAAGCATAGAGGCTGGCATTGACAAGCGTTTGAAGGTCCTCATCCAGTGTCTTGAATCTCTTGAGAAGCTTCTTGAGGTCGCGCTCGAACGCATCAGTTTTTTCAATACTACTGAACGGACTCGTCATAGTTCCTCTGAGAATAGGGAGAGGTCCTGTAGAAAACTGATTCGTATTCGATGATTCCACCGTCAGCGGTGGTCAACCATGGGACATCTTCGTGTGAGTAACTGCTGACCGTCGACGCGTCCATGTGTGCGAGCCTGCAAAGGACCTCATCTATCGTCTTGAGTTCTGAAGCACTGAGAACCCGTAGATCGGGCTCGCGTCTTGGCAGGTACTTAGTCTGCGGATATTCGTAGTACTTTTCTGCGACCTTTGTAATGTCCCCATCCTGGACCATCTGTTGGACGATCTTGCTGAACTCAACGGGCGTGGGGCCATACTTGTTCTTGATATATGTAGCGCCGATCAATTGTTCCTCATACTTTTCGTAGAAATCGAAATCGATGAAATATAGAAGCTTATAGACAACTGTCTCACCAACGTTAGGCCGGGAGCTCACCTGCTCCAGGATGTATAGCAGGACTTCCTTAAATTTCCGTACATTTTTCTGTGGGACATTGATTCGCATCTTCCCCTTCTCGTACGCCGTGGTCTCGGCCTCGAGTACGACTTCGATTTCTTTTTCCGGGTCCAAGAAACCATCGATGGATATGGCTAGCGCATCAGCGACCTGGGATAGATCATGCGCGGTCAGACTCCGCTTTCCATTTTCAATCTGCGAGACCGTCGCCCTATTGACACCGAGCAGCTTTGAGATTTGATCCTGGCTCAGGCCGCGCGCATTCCTTATTTCTTTTAGTCTCTTGCCCAGCTTCTCGTTGAAAGTGCCCATTGATAATCACCTCACTTGTCATAATAGAATATGTTAGTATATCTGTCAATATGCTGTGTGTTATTCTAACATATCGAATGAGGCACAAATCCATCACTTCCAGGGGTGTCGCAGGCATTGGGTAGAACACCTCCAGAGGGACCCTTGAGAAGAAGACGGAGGTCGACTGCGACCACTGCGGCAAGCTCCAGGAGGTCCGGGTACCGATTCGGATCGACCGTGTCGAGGGCAACCGGGGCTATGGTCCTGGTGGCGCGATTAAAGTAACATGCTGCAACACTGATTGCAGAAAGCCTTTTCCGGTCACCTGGGACAATGTAGTCGCAGAACTCGATTTCAAGAAATGAAGGCCATGGACAACGATAGCAGCATGGAACATCAGGATATTGCCGACGAGTTCAAAGAGCTCAGGGAACAGCTCATGGCACTGGAAAAGCGATTCAACCCCGAGAAGCTCAACCTGCACTTCGGCGCTCCGAAGAAATCGATGGTGTGGTCCGGCCTCTGGGAGGAGATCGACCAGCTGGCCCGCGAGGGCCTGGAGAAGGTCAATGAGCACCGTGACTACTTCCTCAAGAACAGTTTGTACGATGACGGTATGTACTGGTACGAGCTGTTTCTGCTTATCCACGGAGTCGGCGTTGCACAATCCCATGGCCAGGGCCCAGCTGAGCTGCCCTCCTTAGAGACGCAAAGGTCTATCCTGTCCTGCCTGGTCGACATATCCGAGTACGGTGTCGTTATCCCTGGAGATATCTACTCGCGTAACTGCGAGGCGCTAACCGCGTTCCTTTGGGCGTTCCCGGACCTCGAGTCGGAGGCGGATGGATTTCGGAGTCCTCCCCAAAGATAGCCCCATAAAGCGAGCGACAAAGGGTGCGGCTTTGTACGGTTACGTCCCCGACGGGTCTTCCTCTATGTGCGAGACATCTGGCAAGTAACCAATATTCAGCGTTCCGATTTCACGCTGACCCCATCGGGTGTAACGGTGGCTTCCACATCGCCGTTCTGGTCTGTTCGATAGACCGTGCTGCCAATACCCGCGAGCGCATCGAGCACTTCCTGCCTGGGATGTCCGTAGCTGTTGCCCGCGCCAACCTCGATGACTGAGTAGTCGGGGTGTATGGCGGAGAGGAACGGCGGGTAGTAGGCGCCCGTACTGCCGTGGTGTGGCACTTTGTAGACCTCTACTTTGGGCAGGGGATCCTGCGCCATGTGCTCCTGTGCCTCGTTCTCAGCATCACCCATCAACAGGATGTCCTTGTCGCCGACAGATACCAGCAGAACAACTGAGGAGTTGTTGGAGTCCGTTGCCGTCTGGGGTGAAGGGTTCAAGACCTTTACCGCGGCGCCATTCCAGACGTCCTGGGTGCCTTTCTGGACAGTCTCGTTGGGGATTTGCTTGGCGCCAATGGTTGCGGATGTCTCCTGCCAGACCTTCGTGTCTTTTGTGAAACCGCTCTGCCAGACCTTGTCCACCTTGAAGCTGTTCAGGATACCCGCAGCTGAACCGACGTGGTCGGCATCCGGGTGAGTAAGGACCAGGACGTTTATCTCGCCACAGCCCATCCCTGACAACTCGGAGCTGATCTTGGGGTAGGCCTGCTGGACACCGGTGTCGACCAGGGCAAAGAACGTAGTGCCGCCCTTGACTATCTTGAGGATCTCGCAGTCTCCCTGGCCGACGTCGACGAACTTTGCCTCGACGGCAACACCGGCACCGGCAGCTGGCACAGCCGGGAGTGTCGTCGTGAGAGGCGAAGAGACCGGAGTCGTCGCAGAAGGTTCGCTTGTCGGGGTGACACCACTGATGTCGCCTGTCGGCTTATTGCCACAACCAGAAAGAGATAGCAGCAGTAACAATACAGATACCGCCACCACCGCAAACCGTCTCATGTTAGTCCTTACGGCCCACTGCAAATTTGCACACCCCAAGACACTCCTTGCTTGATAATAACCCGTATGTAGGACAATCAAGTGCGCGTACTTATGAATTCTTCGGCTTACAGCAGCAGCGCAGGACATAGATTCGATTAGATCGTCATGCGGTGTGCTCTGTAGATAGAATGAGAGAACGCCATTACGGCAACAATGGGGAGGGAAACACTTGTTTCGCTCGAAGGAGGAATCCATGGACTTGAATAGCCTTTTATCGCCAATTTCGATAAACAGCATGGAGCTGAAGAACCGCGCAGTCATGCCTGCGATGGGGACCGGATACGGCGCGCTCGACGGCACTGTCACAGACCGCCTGATCGCGTACCTCCAGCGGCGGGCCCGGGGCGGCGTGGGACTCATAATCACCGAGGTTTGCGCAGTCGACCCGCGCGGCAAAGGATTCCCGAGTGAGATAGGTGCCTGGAGCGATGACCAGGTCCCGGGTTTGAGCCAGCTGGCGAACGCGGTCCACGAGGCAGGGTCGAAGCTGGCGATGCAGCTCCACCACGCGGGCCGCGAGACGTTCGAGGCGTTCGCCGGGGCGACTCCGGAGGCGCCGTCCGCCATCCCCAGCCCGACAATGATGCAGCCCTGCGAGGAGATGACCCAGGAGCGGATAGCCCAAGTTGTCGCGGCCTACGCTAGCGCGGCGGGGCGGGGCCGGGACGCTGGTCTTGACGCTGTCGAGGTCCACGGGGCGCACGGATACCTCGTCGGGCAGTTCCTTTCCCCTTTCTCCAACCAGCGAGACGACGAGTACGGCGGCTCTGACGAGAACCGCGCCCTGTTCGCCATCCAGGTCCTCGAGGCGGTGCGTCGCGAGGTGGGACCGGATTTCCCTGTGCTCATAAGGGTCTCAGCCGAGGAGCTCGTGCGCGGCGGCTATGACCTGTCATTCATAGAGCGGCTCGCGCCGCTTCTGGTCGCCTCCGGCGCGGACGCCATCCACGCCTCGGTCGGCGTTGCCTCGACGCCCGGCAACCTTACCATCGCCTCGATGGACACGGAGCCCGGTTTCAACCTTCCTCGTGCACGGGCTATCAAGCAGGTCGCGGGTGTGCCGGTCATCGGGGTCGGCCGGATAACCGACCCGAGGCTCGCAGATGAAGCCATCAGTCGCGGGGACGCGGACCTCATCAGCTTCGGCCGGCAATGCCTGACCGACCCGGACTTCCTGACCAAAGCCGAGCATGGTGATTTCGACGACATCCGCTGGTGCCTGAGCTGCAACCAGGGCTGTATCGAGCGCCTGAGCTTCGAGCTGAAGCCGATCACGTGCACGATCAATCCAGAGTGTGGGAGCGAGTACAAAGGGGAACCTCCCTCCAGTGAGCCGCGAAAGGTGTGGGTGGTAGGCGCAGGTCCAGCTGGGCTCTCAGCGGGGATGGCTGGTCGAGCAAAGGGACACGCTGTTGAGGTCTTTGACAAAGAAAGCGAGCCTGGCGGCCAGTTGCGGTCCGCCAGCAAGCCGCCTCATAAGCAGGTGCTTGCTGACTGGACGACGTGGGCCGTACGGCAGCTCGAGAACTCGGGAGTGGAAGTGCACCTGGGTCGCGAGGTCACAAAGCAGATGCTTGAGGAAGGCAAACCGGATGTCCTTGTGCTCGCGTCCGGCGCTCTTCCCGCTGTGCCACCCATTCCCGGCATCCAGGGCGACAACGTCTTCGATGCGCGCGATGTCCTGCTCGGCAAAGTGCAGATCAACGGCAAAGCCGTGATCCTCGGCGCCGGTTACGTGGGTATGGAGACAGCGGATTTCCTGATTGCTCAAGGCGTCGATGTTACGGTTCTTGAGAAGGAAGAAGTTCCACCCCTCGGCAACATGAAGGCTCATGAGTACTGGCTCAACAGGCGCTTCAAAAAGGCTGGCGGAAAGCTCGTGCTGGGCGCCACGGTCCTGCGGCTCGAGCCGGACGCGTTGGTCTTTGAAAAGGACGGCCAGGAGCAACGTCTTGTAGACGCAGCGATGGTAATCACCGCGCTGGGCGCGTCGCCGCAAAACGCGTTGTTCGAAATCGCAGAAGAGATCGGCATCCCTTGCCAGGTAGTTGGCGACGCCCAAGCACCACGCCGACTGCTCGAGGCAGTCCATGAGGGAGATGCAGTCGGCCGGGCGATCTGAGTATTGCCACCCTAGACTGACTTGTAACTGCTATTTGAAGGTCAACTGACGATGCACGATTGAGTACTTAGCTGGATCCTGATTGGTGGTAAAGAGTTCTTGAATGCTCCTCGAACGCCGGACTTCTTCTCGGAGTATCTCAGTGAATAGTGCCCATTCTGTTTCGCTTGCCAACTCATTCGACCAGCTGGCAATGAAATCAAAGCGATCTCCATGGCGAAAAGCCCGGACGGGTGGAACTGAGAAGAGATTCTGACCACCAATAAGAACCCCACAACGAAGATAAGAATGAACATCTTTATGTCTGGCCGCTTTCACGCTGAAAGTCTGGGCATCTTGGGAATTGACTTCTCCCAATTTGTACTCGATGACCACTCTGGGTACCCACCAGCCGCTCTCGAGCTGATCGTACAGCAGCAACTCGTTCATATGCCCTTCCGCATGATTCTCTCGTGCCTCGTTCGCATCATGCTCGATGACTTCGCATGAGTAGGGCAATCGGGCGCCGGTTCCAACCTGAACGGTCGCTCCGTCCAACTCCTCGAGTCGGCCTTCTTCTCGCAAACGCTCACCTAGAGCCTGCACCCATTCCTGTTCACTCGTCATGCGCTTCCTCAAGCCTACCAGCACCAACAACCAGCTAAATTCGTGTCATAGGCAGATGCTATAGTGACACTGTGACATGGATTGACCGGCAACTCTGAAGGAAATAGCAATGCAACTAATCATTCACAAAGGTGCCCTGGAAATCGGCGGCACATGCATCCAGCTTTCGCAGGACGATACGGCGCTCCTGCTGGACCTCGGGCTCCCGCTTCGAGAAGGGTCTGAGCCTGTTGACCTGAGCACCCTGAATCCGGACGCCGTGTTCGTAAGCCACGCGCACCAGGACCATTACGGCCTCATCGTGGATCTTGAACCCTCGATCCCCGTCTACATGAGCGAGCTGGGCAAGAAGTTGATCGATGCGGCGCGCATCTTCAGCCATCAAGCGCCACTCTCCAACGATTTTCATTTCTTCAAACCTTGGGTTCCTACAGAAGTCGGTCCATTTCAGGTCACGCCTTACCTGATGGATCACTCCGCACCAGATGCGTTCGCGTTCTTGATAGAGGCTGGCGGTCAGCGCGTGTTCTATTCGGGAGATCTCAGGGCTCATGGAAGAAAAGGAATCTGCTTTGAGCGACTGGTCGAGGACCCGCCTCACGACATCGATGTGCTTCTCATGGAAGGCACAATGCTCGATCGGACCACAGATGACTTTCCCACTGAGTCGTCAGTCGAAGAGAAGATCGTCGAGACCATACAAGCGCAGAGTAATACCTCCTTCCTGATCAGTTCAGGGCAGAACGTCGACCGCATGGTTTCAGCGTTCCGAGCCTGCAAAAGAACCGGAAAGACGCTTGTAGTAGATGTCTATGCCGCGTGGGTACTTGAACAGATGAAGTTGGTTTCGGATAAGGTGCCTGACATGACATGGGACGAAGTTAAAGTAATAGTGTCTAAAGACCAATACGAACAATACGAGATCGTGAGAGAGAATCCAGCCTTCTTCGGTGACTTCCAGGGGGAAATATTTGACCCTGAACACCGGGTAAAGTGGAAGGATATCCATGCCTCCCCCGCAGACTACGTCCAGATAATCAGGCTAACAGGAGCCCGATTCATCGGGAGTTGCCTCGGGAGCGAGCCCGTCAACATAATCTATTCTCAGTGGAAAGGCTATCTAGAGGAAGACAAGGCCAAGGGCGGCGGCGAAGTGCTCAAGCGAATAAGAAATGACCCGCGTGTTAACTACGTCTATGCGCACACGACCGGGCACGCGTTGCTAGAAGATCTGAAACGTCTATCTGATGCCCTGCGTCCAAAGATGCTTATTCCTATACACACTGATTATCCCGAGGAATTCGAAGAACATTTTCAAAATGTGTTTATTCTAAAGGACGGCAAGAAGTTTGCGGTACCGGATAGTAATGCGATAGGGGTCATCAAATGAACAAGCCCGAGCAGTTCGACAACAGTGCTGTCCTCAACGAATTGAAGAAAGCAAGTGGCAACAATCGTATTAGAATCCCCAGCCAGATTAGTTTCGATTTGAACGATAGAGTGTGCAATATTTATATGACTGCCGACACGGTCTGTGAGAACTGCCAATGCGACTATGCTGCCTTTGATGGCTGGGCTTTGGCCTTGCGCGCCTGGCTTGGCTGCAATATCTCCTTTTCCTGGGATACTCCAAAATCACGCACGAAAGTCCAGGAACGACATTATCAGAGGTTCCTCTATCGGTTAATTCACCTTAGTTCGGCTGTTAGTTGGTTCACAGTCAAGAGAGGATACAAAAGCCGACTCTCGCACTCAGCGGTCCTCGATCAAGATGGATCGAACAAGAAAAGGCTTGGATTCTTCGTTGTCAACGTGCCAATACAGGGCAGAGATAAAAAGATAGACCTTCGCTCCAGACCTCTTGAAAGACTAACAGAGGAAGAACTTGAGATGCTTTTCTACAACAAACCGAAGCGTCTATTCTTAGCAGCAGGTATCAATGAACAATCTGAGAGGCTTAGGCAGATACCCATAGGTGTCTTTGAAGGAAGATTATCAAATGCAACAAGGGTCTTTACCGGTGGAACAAGCATGATTGACCTCGGCGCCATCGACAAGAAGACGTTGGCCCTCTTCGAGTTGAAGAGACCAAGCAACATCAAAGTCGGTGCCATCTCAGAACTCTTGCTCTATGCCCATATTATGAGAGATGTTCAAACAGGGATCTTTCGCTATCCCGAAGATCATAGTAGTGGAATCGAAAACAAGATAAGCAGAGCCACAAGATCGATATCCTCGTCGCCCTGGGAATGGCAAGCCTGGCCGCTGTTCAAAGGGGATCCAAGCCGAAGCGCGAGGCGTTCTGTGCGTCGTTCAGCCGCGAGGGCGGGATGCTCGGGCGAACTGGTTTGAGAGGATGGCAGGTAAGGTCCTGAGCATTGCTTATCTTGAGACATGACTGCAGGCCAGGCCGCCATGTCTTTTGCTTTACACTGCCTGTACCGGTTCTAGGGCTTGTAATCCTTGCCCACGTGGAAGGCGCGGGCCAGCTTGTCCTCCAGCGTCCAGTAGCTCATGCTGCTCCCGTCGTACACGATGGGCTGGATTTTCTGCAGGTCCGGCCGTCCGTTGCTGAGGTATTCCTCGGAGCTGTAAGCCTCCACTATCTCGCCGATAAAGACCTCGTGGCTGCCGCCGAGATCGAGGACCTTGGCCAGTCGGCATTCCAGGTTGAGCGGGCTTTCCGC
>Ga0209748_1000441_pt1 | contig 22142 bp, 26 predicted proteins | sample BarGraIncu00421A_FD_185490 | JGI IMG/M metagenome (GOLD analysis project Ga0209748, IMG submission 185490) | Arctic peat soil microbial communities from Barrow, Alaska - Barrow Graham LP Incubations 004-21A (SPAdes) (version 2) | ecosystem: Environmental > Terrestrial > Soil > Wetlands > Peat... | reverse complement strand
GGAAAATCAGAAATTTTTAAAAATCTTGTATCCAATAAAGAGAAAAGCACGGATGCTCTTTCGAAGAATCAAGGAAATCAAAGTACACCGTTACCGTAAATGTCCCAATTGCAAAAAGACATTGCAGTTGCCAGTTAAGCGAGGAAAAAATACGGTAAAATGTCCCAGATGCCAGGAAAAATTTGAGGTTCGTGTTATTTTATAAAAAAAATTAAAAGAAATGTTAATGAAGCAATATGCACTCAATTTCAGTGTCTGGGATTGGGTGTATATTGCTTTAATAAGCCGAAATAAAACTGAACAAGCCTGAACTGACTTTATTTTCTTCCGCAAATAATTTGCGAATCACATCCATAATTCCTGTGAAAGTGGCGGTATTCGGCCGCAGGTTCCCACTGTCTCCTGACTGATCAACAATAATGGCATCTTTAAATTCCTGGGCAAAGACACCTGTGACCATCGTGAATATACCTTTGGTTATGCTGAGACTCATGTTTTCAAATTATTGAACTGTGCGACAAAGGCCGTTCTGAGGTTATATAAATCCAGCTCATTCTTCTTCGGGATAGCTCATTCCCCATTCTTTTCTAATGTAAGTCATAACTTCCATAACGTCTTTTGTGTAATCCAGATGCATATGATTTTTCTTTCCTGTAATCGCCTTTTCCATATCTTCAAATTCGTACCACAATGCATCTTGGGTATTTCCCAGCTGAATAATCTCCTTCACTCCTGTTTCGTTGTATGTAACAACTGCTTCCATTGCTCTAGGGTATTCCATCACTTCAATATATCCTTTGTCACATGAAATCATACCTCGTTTCGGCTGTTTCGAATGCAATGAAAGTGCTATCGTTACCATTTGCTGCTCGTCGTTCATCAACAAAATAGTCGCTTGTTCATCCACTTTTGTAGGTGCATACATAACTTGACTCACAATTTTTTCTGGTTTTGATTTCAAGAACCATCTAGCAAAAGAAAGCGCATAAATTCCTATATCCAACATCGCTCCACCAGCTAAATTACGGTTAAAAAACCGGTTATTCATATCATACTTTTTATAACTGCCAAAATTTATGGTAATCAGGTTAATATCACCCATACGCCCCCCCTTCACGATCTCATCAAGTTTCTTATATAAAGGCATATGATATAAAGTCATTGCCTCTGCAAGTATTACATTTTTATCATTCGCCAGCATTATTGCTTCTTCTAATTCATCGCTGTTTAATGTAATTGATTTTTCACAAAGAACATGTTTGCCTCTTGACAATGCTTCCCTTAAAAACTGAATATGTGTATTATGAGGTGTTGTAATATAAATAATATCAACTTCATCATCCATAAACATGTCCATATAGTCATCATAAACTTTTTCTACATCATACTTTTCCGCATATTTTAATGCTTTTTCATATGTCCTGTTCCCTACAGCGTATAATTTTCTACCATGTTTTTTTATAGATTCTGCCAATTCATTGGCTATTACTCCACATCCTAAAACCGCCCAATTATATTCTTTCATTTCTTTTATTTCCTTTCGATTTGCTCATTACCTCGGTCTTTTCAAGTTAATCTGTGATCTTTTCATCAAACAGGATTGTTGCCTGTGGAGGAAGTTCATCATCTCCATCCCAAAAGAGAAACCGAATTGGCATACAGGCAAAACCCGTAGTCTTCTGTTATTGTAAATCCGCAGTTAGAACTAGTACTTCACAGGATGTTCACTGTTCAAAAGCCGGTTATTTTTCCAATGGATTATATCGATTAGGGAATTCCTTTTGTGCCTTATCTGTATATTTTTTGATGAATTCGGTTTTGGCATTTGTATACCCATCCCGGTCATATCGATAGGTTTCCAGTAGGCTCAGTTTTAATTCCCCATATTCCCTGGCCACGGGAGTATGAGCTATTAAATAATCTCTGAAATACAGCTCATCCCAATCTCCATTATACCTGACATGGAGATGAAAGGCCTGTCCCTCAAAGCCCTGGGACGAATAACCTTTCATAAACATCATGTGAGGTGAAGGATCATCTGGCTGATGAGCACAGAGATATCCATATTCGATCAAAGTTTCCATTAGCTTATCCGTATCACAGGTTTCAGCGATCTCAAGGAGGATATCGATGGTCGGCTTTGCGATGAGGTCCGGAACCGCTGTACTCCCGTAATGATTGATCCGAGCGATATTCTCAGAACCGATGATCTGAATGAGACCGCTTTCTTCCTCACGATATGCATCTTTCCAGATGATTTGATGAAGACTTAAGATGATCGGGAAAAGCCGCCATAGTTCCTGTTTGGAAAGGGTGGATAAGGGGTTTTTCATGTGTTTCTCCTCTATAATTTTTTCTCACTTAATATCATTAAAATAATCTAAAACCCTCATAGCTCTGAGCGTATTCCAGCGGCTGACTTTTCCTGCCTGTTCCATTTCAAAATGCACTGCAGAACCTGGATAATGCGCAGGTACTTTCCAACGGTCATCACTTGTACGCTTCTTGTAAACTACATCCAGTGCTTCCTGCATTCTTTCATCGTATGAAGCCTCCGCTTTGCGGAAATACTCAAGTGCACGCAGAATATCGTATTTCCAGCGTGTAGGATATGCTATATGCAGCATAGCAGGATTAATAATCTTGCCGGTTCTATCTGATCGGAATAAATGATGTTGGAGAAGGAACTCACGTGCTTCCACTTCAATTTTAATCAGCTCTTCCCGCTTATAGCCATACCCTTGAATTATATACTCCAGTATCCCCTCAAGAGTATTAATTGTAGTATGCATCGAACTATGCTTGGCCCCATATCGGTTAAGCCGACAATTAAAAGCGCCATCTTTCATTTGTTGGCTTATTACAAAATCCACGACAGACTTTATTTTTACTTTCTCTATGCCAAAATAACATGCATAGTTTAAAAACATTCCATTAATGCACATATCACTTTCCGGTATACTCACAAAACCGTTTATACTACCATCCGCACCTTTACAAGTTTCTACTATGACATTGAGCGCTTTCGTTATTTCTGGTGTACAAGGAACACATAGATTTCTCAAATCAAGAAGTGTATAATTGGTCGATGTCCATTTAGGCTGATAAAAAGCTCGACCCCAATGGCCTTCTGGATGTTGCCTTTTTAGGAACTCATATCCCCAGCCTTCTGTCGCTATCCTTTTTTTTAGCGGGATTAATACTTCAGGTTCTGATTTCAATAAATCCCGATGTGTCTGATATTGTATTGACACATCACCTTCAAGTAACCAATTGATAATTTCATTGCGTTCCATATCCACCTCCTAACGGCTGATCTTCCCTTCTCCAGTCTTTATATCATCTCTCTTCTTCTTGAGTGAAAAGCAAAAACCTAATGTATAAAAAAAGACTAAACAGTGATTTTTTCTCCCACACCCAGAATAATGACTTCAGAATTGGACTTTAAATTCACGTCTTCTTTAAATATATACAGAATAATCATAAAAGAGATTGTTTACTATTTGTGCAAAAGCATATATAATAATAAAAAGTAGAAATAAAGTATTCTAAATGTGCAAGCCTCACCTTAACTACAATGAATCAATTGAACTAAACATAAAAACAAGTGGGTAAGAATGTTCTAAAACAGATCCTGCCTCATAACCGCTTGGTAACTTTCCTGTACGAGGTTTTTTATTAAATAGTGATGGGCCGTTAGACTTACGGCTAAATCCTGAAAATGGAAAATCAAATCTGATTTTAAGGAGTTTATTATGGAGCGTACTTTTTTTGAGATTCTTCCCCTGGCCATTGGGGCAGCTATCAGTCCAACCGGTCTTTTATTTGTGATGATGATTTTAAGTGGCAAAAACAATTCAAAAAAGAGTGCCCTGGGCTTTGTTCTGGGTGGAACTCTGTTTTTGACCATATTGGGGCTGTTTCTTTTTTTTACAGCCAAGCCGATTGTAAATTCAACCAATCACCCTGATATTACATCCAGTATTATTGATATTTGTCTTAGTGTATTGATTTTGCTCATTGTGGCCAAGTCGGTCTTTTTTAAGAAAAAGCCAAACCTCGATGCCGCCAAAAAGAAAAAAAGACCTTATCCGATTATTGGATTTCTTTACATGTTCATCAATATTTCTACCCTTATTCCTTTTATCGCAGCGGTTAAAATTATATCCATGAATAAACTGGTCCCTTGGGATGGAATTGCCATTCTTCTTGTGGCAGTCGTGATCGCCATGTCCATGATTGCGTTTCCCGTTGTGATCAGTTATGCCATGCCTAAAGAATCCCAGAAGATCCTGGGACCGGTGAATGGTTTTATGGCCAAAAATGGTTCTAAAATAAGCAATGTTTATTTTACACTTATGGCATTATATCTTATTTACCACGGTGTGATGGGGATAATGAAAATAATGTAGCCCTGCCTTAATATGGTGACCTCAAAATGTTTTCGCCAACGACCTGTTCATCTTTTTCATAGGCGGTGTCTATTTCAGTCCATGTTCAGCCAGAATAGCCTTTATTTTTGCAAATGGAAAATGATTGGCTTCTCTTCTGGATTCAACGGGATCAGTCCGAATATCAATGTGGGGGCTGCCATTATCACCTTTTGCAGGGCCGCCATCGACGTAAAGATCAACGGTTTGGCCAAAATACGCAATGGACTCTTCAATGGTTTTAGCCGCAGGCAGGGCTTTCGTATTGGACGAACTGATGGCCAAAATGGTGTCACTGCATTCATAGAGATCCCGGATAGGGCTGTCCTGAAAATAAACAACAATGGCATTGGAGGAAGCAGTCGCTGCGTCAAGAGGCGTTATCTCTTTCTTTTGAACATACATGCTAACCGGTGATGGTGAAAAAACATCGATAATCTGCCGTTGCCGTTCATCAATCACTGCATATTCCGGTATTTTTGACTTATCCATAACAATGGTAATGGGCTTATCGGCTGGGCTGTGACGGATGGCTCTCAACCGTTCCAACGCAGCTGGGTTAAATGCATCGCATACCAACACATAGATGGTCAGGGTTGGCATCACAACAATCTTACCATCCCGGATAGCCTGAGCGGCCTTTTCATAGGCCTCTGGACTGGTTTTTATTATTTGATAGTTCGGTTCTTTTTCACTTGTTTCGATAACCATTTCTTTCTTGTCTGACATGAAAATTCCTCCTCAAGTTAATCTGTAGCTTCAATGATCGGTTGAGATCATTATATAATGGATAAAAAAGATTCACAACTCATTTTCTTGTGAAATAGCTGGAATGAAAATTGCTGGAACCCTTTGGCGCTTAAGCCCGATGGGTTCTATTTTTATTCCGTTATTTTACGAAGGATAAGGATATCGAACGAGTAGCAGAGTACAGCAAAGCAACTTTGTATGTATATTTTAAAAACAAAGAAGAAATTGTCAACTGTATTATTTAAGCAATGGAATAAGATAACCATGGAAAAATGTCTATGCATTATTACCGTTTGACACACAAATGACATATAACAATTATACAATTCCCCCAATAAAGCAAATTAGAAAAAACGAATATAGGAGGAATTAGCATGAAACCAAATGCAATTTTATTAACGTCAATACCTGCAAACTGGGAACCCTAGAACATGACACAGCACCTCTGAAATTAATTAACCTTGTTTTGATTCGGTTGATGAATCAACGGTGGCGAAAAAATGAATCGCGTCAATCAAACCCTAATCACTCAGAACAATCATTTTAAAAAATCAATCGTTTAGACAGAGAGGTATTACACATGAATGTAAATTGGAATAAAGTTGCAAAACGGTCCAGACTACTTGTTTTGGTGGGTCTCCTGATATGGATCACCTATGAATCTTACATGCATCAGGTTCTTGGGGGTGGAAAATCGCCCTCGATCCACGCACTGTGCCCGTACGGCGTATTGGAAAGCCTTTATACATTGCTTTTTACAGGGAGCTTTATCAATAAAATCTATTCCGGAACAGTGGTCTTACTGGGACTCACGGTTATACTGGCTATACTTTTTCGCAGAAGTTTTTGTGGATTGCTTTGTCCCTTTGGGGCGCTTCAGGAATTGTTCGAGAAGCTCCGGCAAAAACTATTTAAAAGGCGTTTTATCATTCCCCTAAAAGTTGATCGAGTGGCGAGGTATCTCAAATACGTCATTCTCCTTCTTACCCTGGGAATGGCCTGGTATTATGGATCACTCTGGATGGCTCCCTATGACCCGTATTCAGCCTACTCCCATTTATCGTCAGCAGCCGGTGCCATAGAAGAAGATCCATTTGCGATCATCGGTTTCGCACTGCTTTTTATTACACTGATCGGTTCATTTCTGTATGATCGATTTTTCTGTAAATATCTGTGCCCTGTCGGCGCTTTCTATGCCATCATTGGTAAGATAAGTCCTACAAAAATTGAGCGGGATGACAATCTTTGCGTTCATTGCAAAAAATGCAATAAATCCTGTCCTGTTAACATTGATATTGAACAGTCGAGTAAAATTACCGATGCTGAATGTATCAACTGTAACGAATGTGTTCTGGCCTGTTCCCAAAAAGGCGCCCTTGTAGTTAAAACCGCCCGAAAAACAGTTCATCCTATGGTTATTTTGGTCTTGGTGGTCGGTTTATTCTTTGGAACAATTTTTGTTGCCCAATTAACCGGCAATTTTGAAGTATTGCCTAAAGCACTTGAACAAGGACAGTTGCTACCCATCTATGAAGTCAAAGGTTACAATACCATTGAAGAAGCGGCAGTCCTATCAGGATTGTCTCTGGAAGAAGTTTACAAGCAACTGGGTATCCCGGAAGACGTCTCCAAGAGTACCCAATTCAAGAATATTTCAGCACAATATCCGGACTATAGTTTTGATAAGGCTAAAGCAAATACCAGCGGATCTGAAAGTGATTCGAACCTAACAGAATCATCAGAAAGCACAGAAAATGCAGGTTCTTCAGAAAAAATTGATGTCAGTGGCATTAAAGGGTCTATGACCATCCGAGAAGCTATGGACACCCTGAACATGGATTCGAAAGCCTTCTATGCACTTTTCAAAATTCCGGAATCCGTTCCACCCCAAACCCTTTTAAAAGAAATTTCGACAGTTTCACCCGGCTATGATTTTCAACAGATCAAAGATTCATTACAGTAAGACTTAACTGAAAAAGGTTTAAATTTTATACAAACATGGAAAGAACCTCACGGATAAAATTCTATCCGGGAGGTTCTTTATGATGCCGAAGCATTATATAAAACTCGCTAAAGCAAATCAATTTGAAACAGCTTCTGTATGAGGAATTATCCAATACTCTGGTTGATGAACAACTCATGGGCTTCCAGGAGCTGTCAGCCAAATTGTCCGATATGGCCAGTTCCCTGAATTCAATGAATACCAGTGACTCGACGATTGATCGGGTCTACGAAATATTTTTCTTGACATAATATGTTGAAAACAGTATAGTGTGATAAACATGTATGTGTGAAGTGAAATATTCAGTTGTGAATTTAAAACAACCACTTTCTGTTTAAGCAAAAGAAGAGGAGAACAGTCATGGCTAACGCAAAATATGGTCGTCATCTACCGGCATTTATCTTATTATTTTTAACAAAAGGTTCTACCTACGGATCGGCTCTATTAAACCAGATGGAAGCCGAAATACCCTACAATTTTTCAGATGGTCCGGCAGTCTATCGAGCCCTCAATGAATTAGAAAAGGAGAAAGCAGTGATCTCCCAATGGGATACATCAGCAAAGGGAGCTGCAAAAAAGTTTTATACAATCACGGGTAAAGGAATGCAGCTGTTATGTGAATTCAAGACGGATATGGAACAACGAAAGAAAAATATGGAATTCTTTCTGAATGAATTTGAAAAAACAAAATAATTTAATAAGAGGAGACTTATTATGGAAAAATGTTGTTCATGCGGTATTGAACTGGAAAATGATGATATCTACGAGGTAAAAGGAAAAATCTTTTGTGATGATTGTGCCCTTGGTCAGCACAAATTGGTCCAAACCTGTGATCCCAGTGCCGTCCACAGCGCCAAACTGGACCGGCAACGATCCGGCCATACGGGTACCCAGGGCTTAACACCCCGTCAAAAAGAGTTTTATGAGTACATTGTGGCTAACAACGGGGTAACGGTTGCCCAATTTGTGAAAAAGTTCGGGCTGACACCTGAGGATGTCAGTTCAGAGTTAAGCGTTTTAAGACATGCCGAGCTGGGCAAAGGCCAAAAACGCTCAGATGGTGTCTATTTTGTTGTTTGGGAATCCTGATGTTTAATAACATTAAGGAATGACGTAGGGATGTTTTATTAAATGTGACAGCAACACAAAGATATACAACTACAGGTTGAAATCCACAAAAATAACAACCAAGATGGTAAATTTACCATCTTGGTTGTTCTTTTTTAATTCCGCATTAATAAATATCCCTGCGGTAAGCTGACAGGTATAATTCGTACCATGTTCATTTGCAAGAAACTGTACCCAAAATGCATCAAAACTAAAAAAAATAGATTTTGTTGAAATTATGCTATAGTATATAACTTGTAGGAGGGAAAAAATGAAACTCATATTTAAAACAGATAAAAACATGGCTATAGAAACCGCGCTTATTTTCACTCATCCAAATGAGCAGGAGGTAAAACAACAGATTGAGATTGCTATACAAAAAAACGAAAAAACAATAACGGCACTTAATGCGTTGAATAACCGAAATATCCAAGTGCCTATACAGGCAATCCTTATTGTAGAATCAGAGGAACGCATGTGCAATTTACGATTAACTACAGGTGAGATGTATTTATACACGAAACGGTTAAAATACGCGGAAGCAGATTTCATTAACAATGGCTTTATACGGATAAACAATCAAACGATCGTCAATATCAAAGAAGTACAACAATTTGCACCCACAACTAATGCTAGAATTGAAATAACGTTAAGTGACGGTTCCTCATATTTTATTAGCAGACATTACATTAAAAATTTCAGGAGGGCTTTATCATGATAAAAAATTTAAAACAATCATTTTTTCAGGTATTCGCAGTTACATCGGTATGGATAACACTGCTACTCACTATTTTTTTCAACGGACAAACCATTGCCTTGAGTTATCTTTGGAACTTAATTGGAATTTCGACTATTTCCGCACTTTTATTTGGTGTTATTTATAGCGGTTTGTGGAACTACCTTACATTAAAACCAATCAGCAATATTCTAATTTCTTCAATTTTGAATATTGTGGGAGGCTTAACAGCCGTTTGGCTATTCTCTTCAGAGATGTTCTATTTAATTGCACCATGGATTCCAGGTATGGTGATTCTTTCAATCATATTACACACGATTACTTTCTATTTGTACGCAAAGATGGATGCTAAAAAGAAAGCTAAGGAACTAAATGATTTGGTAAAAAACAAAATCAATTAAAAGGCACTCGTGACTAAAATAGAAAACCCTCTGAAAATAATCAATGAATGGTTTCAGGGGGTTTTTCTTGTATTTCTTTTCATAAATTTAATCGCTGCTTCCGTTAAGGCTGAAAATGTCCGTGAAATCTCAAGTAGTTAACTGTCCCTGGCCATTGATGTTTATTTCATTGGCTTTTCTATCCATATCATCTAAAGTTTCCGGAAATACTGTCGATATCAGTAAGATGTTATCAGCAAATAAAAATTAAGAGGAGATATTATGGAAAGCCCCAAAAATAAAGTTATCAAAACGATTATTTCCAAGAAGAAATCAGGCAGGCAGAGTGATCACCCCAGGAATTTGATAAGGGCCGTTTTAATCTTTTTAGGTATTTTTATGGCAGCTACCTTGCTAGGATGCAACACCCCAGCCAAAGAATCAAAGACGGCGCCATATGCGTACACGTTAATCAAATTACCTGATGACGGCTATCAACCTGTCTACGACTTCATTGCATCAGCCAATAAAACCATCGATATGACCATGTACTCATTGGTCGACTCAAATGCAGAAACCGCACTCATTGCAGCAGCACAAAGAGGCGTCAATGTTCGGGTACTTTTTAATTCAAATGCTTCAGATGGCGGCACCGTCGGCATGGATCAACCGGCCTTTGACAATCTAACCGCCAATGGTGTCAATGTTGTGTATTCCTGGCCAGGTGTTTTGTGGCATCAAAAAAGTATTGTTGTGGATAACAAAAAAGTTGCGATTATGAATTGTAATCTCGTCGCCCAATATTATTCAGTATTACGGGATTTTATTGTAATCACCGATAATCCAGCCACCGTATCCGGTGTGGCAGCCACATTTGAAGCGGATTACAGCAACAATACCATTGCTCCGGTTACCGGTGATGTGCCTCCAGGTTCGGAGCTGGTTTGGTCCCCAGGAGCGGAAAAAGAATTTACCCAAATGATTGAGTCTGCCCGTCCCGGCACAATACTCTATGTTGAAACAGAGCAGTTGGATAGCACGCCAATAGAGGACGCCCTCATCGCCGCAGTTAAACGGGGCGTGACTGTTAATTTTACCATGACGAATACCCCCGAATTTACCGATGGGTTTAATACCCTGAAGGCCGGTGGTGTGAATGTAAGCTTGTATCCAAGTGGGGCTCCCCTTTATATTCAAGCAAAAGCCATTTCGGTCAATAACGACATGGTTTACATCGGCAGCACAAATCTTACAACCACCAGCACCGATAACGATCGTAATGTGGGAATTATTACTCAAAATTCCACGGTTGTCAAAGGTGTTATCTCAACGTTGACCAGCGATTTTGAAGGTGCAACCCCCTATTAAACTTTGCTGCACAGGAGACAGGTTCAAATCTGATCAGATTTGAACCTGTCTCCTGTTTTTTTATGCCCGCCGTTCTAGAAAAACTTTGCAATCTCCTCTGCTGCTTTTCTTTTTGGCATTTTAGGTTCCTGGGTGCCATATCCCAATGCGATCACAGACACAATCATTTCATCGTCACCTATGGATAGCATTTCCCGAATTTTGTCAGCATCTCGAATTCCCATAACTAAAGTATCCAATCCCATATCCTTTGCCTTAAGAATCAGAATGCCATTGTGCAAACCCAAATCATATAATCCCCAGCCGTTTCCCAGTTCATTGACTGGTTCTCCGCTTGGATCAAATCCAGATGAATTTTTAACAAATGCTGTGATAATCAATACCGGTGCATCTGCAGAACTGTTGGCATTAAACGGCGGCAAACACGCTTGTTTGAATTTGGTAAGGGATTCTTCTGACCGAATGACATAATACCGGGCTGACTGAAAATTTTTCCATGATGGTGCCAAAACCGCAGCATCGATAATCACTTTAACCGTGGCTTCATCTACCTTTTTAGCCGGATCATACTTTCTTACACTTCTTCTTGATTCTATGACTTTTTGAAATTCCATAATGACCTCCATGGTTTTTATTAATTAATATACCCCGTTCATCATTGAAATAAACTATTTCTGTCAATCTACTGCGATCAAGTGAAAAAAACATAAGGGACGGTTCTTTCGAGTTCTAACGAATCGATACTTACACCGCTATTATAGCTAATTTTTTGAAACGCCTTCCCAATCCTTCAGGAACTTCTCTATGCCCTGATCCGTTAACGGATGCTTAAGCGAATCCATTAATACCTGATAAGGTATGGTGGCAATATCTGCGCCGGCCATGGCGGCCTGGGACAGATGGTTTCGATTCCGGATGCTTGCGGCGATCACTTCTGTCTTTATTCCATAATTCCTGAAAATGAACATGATCTCCTCAATCAGTGCGATCCCATTGGATCCAATGTCATCAATTCTGCCGATAAAAGGTGAAACATAGGCTGCACCAGCCTTGGCTGCCGCCAATGCCTGAGTGGTAGAAAATACCAGAGTCACATTTACCCTGATCCCCTTTTTGCTCAGGATCGATGTCGCTTTGATCCCTTCAGCCGTCATTGGGACCTTGATGATGATGTTCTTGTGAAGGATGGAAATTTCCAACGCTTCCGACACCATGCCTTCTGCTTCAAGAGAGATGACTTCTACGCTGATTGGACCATTCACAATTTCAGTGATTTCATTTATCACTTCCTTAAAATCTCTTCCTTCCCTGGCAATCAGAGACGGATTCGTTGTGACACCATCGATGATTCCCAGTTCTGCAGCTTTCCTGATCTCTTCCACATTCGCAGTATCAACAAAATACTTCATTTTATTTTCTCCTTATCCCTTATTTTCGAATGGCAAAGGTGTGGCAAAGAGGCGTTTCGTTTGTCAAATACCTTCTGGCTTCGAAGCCCACTCCACTATTATTTTATAAGTTAAATGACAGGCTCGGCCACTATTTATCTGTTACCCTTCAACAGTGAACATGATTTTTCGGCTGTTACTTTATCCCTTTATAACTTTCACGTAATACGTTCTGTGCCTTGGTCCGTCGAATTCGCAGAAATATATACTTTGCCAAGTTCCCAAAAGAAGTTGCCCTCCGGTTATAGGTATGGTATCTGAAGATCCCATACAACTTGCCTTGATATGGGCAGCGGAGTTTCCTTCAGCATGAAGGTAGTCTTTATCTTTCCATAGGAATGTTTTGTCAAACTTCATCAGAATATCATGTACCACATCCGGATCCGCTCCTTCATTGATTGTTATTCCTGCAGTGGTATGGGGGCAATATATGACCGCAATTCCCTCCTGGATCCCTGTCTTTTGGACAGCTTGACGCACTTTGTGAGTAATATGTATCATTTCAGATTGCTTATTTGTATTTATGGAATATTTTTCAATCATCTTTTTTCTCCCTTCCAATTGTTTTCCAGCGGCATAATATCAGCACAATTCTATTCCGTATTTGCAAAAAAGTCCAACCATATGCTCCGTTTTATGTATAGAACCAGCGACCATATAGCTGTTCTCTTCAGCAAATTTGTAAGCTGCCAGAACCCTCGCTCTATGCACTGTTTTGAAACGACCCAGTCTCTCCAGGCACTGGGTAAACCCTGACTCCCGATCCGAACCTGCTAGACCAAAGGAACCGTTGGTACCATAAAGCCCAGTGTTTTTGCATTGGGAAGGTTTTGTATTGTTTCTCTTTTAATTTTTCAATTACCCTTAACCTGAACATAATCAGCCTATTGGTACACAGATTTCACACTTATGGTTTTTAACCATTTTATTAGCATATCTTTCCATAATCGGCTTTGAATCATCCATCTTATAACCATGTATGCTGAGTTCCATAAAGAGTTCATGCCATGCCTTCTCAACTGCTTCAGCCGTATGCTCAATGTCAAAAACAGCATATTCACCTTCACAGATCTTACCCTTTTTCACATCATTATAATTGATCAATTGATCTTTCTCCACAATCAGACAGGCATCGTACCGACAGTCTTCCGGTTTAGTCGTTTCCGGATTATCCCAGGGAATTCCCAGTATGATCGATTCGTCATTCAATAAAGCATTCGCCATTGCCCAGGTTTTTAATTTCTCCATTGTCTGAATATTCCCCAACCCATAGGAACCAATTTTCCGGATGTATGCAATTTCATATTCCGGCATCATTTCAACATTTATTTTCATTTCAATTTACTTCCTTTCGATCAACATTGTCAGATCGGTCTATAAGCAATTTACCATGATTTAAAATGAAAATAAACGAAAATTTGAAAAAATATTTTTCTTAAATTTTGCTATATTTATAAAAGCCTTTCCGGAGGTGATTCCTGCATAATTAAGGTAGAGAAATGCTTTGAAAGAATAAACTTCTCCGGTGGATTTCATTGTTTCAAAAAATCCCTTCATGGGTTCCAGCATGTCCATGTGATAAACTGGGGAACCAAATCCCACTATATCACCTTTATTAATGGCTTTTAAAATAATCTGAAAGTTTTCCCTATTGGCTCCCTGTCCCAGATCCAACAGCTCCAAAGAATGCCCGTCTTTTTCTATTGCTTTTTTCAGAATTTCAGATGTTATTTTTGTGGTTCCATTAGGAGATATGTAAATCAATTTAAAATGCATCATCGTCTCCTCTTTCAAATTTGTTGTCGTTATTCAATACGTTTAAAACTCCATATTTCGGATAATTTCCAAATATCTGTCTGTGGCGGCCTCCGAAGGTTTCCCCTTTCTGCAGATATCCAGATTACCGAGTTTGCGATTGGGACGCTCAACGATCATCCTGTTCTGGTTATCCAGTTTCTTGTTCAATGCAGCCAGTGATTCTGTGAACCGTTCATCTTTTCGTGCTTTTGCGTAGAACGAAAGAACGTAGGTATAATAGAACAGGTTATATCTCAAAAACGGATACTCCACTTGCATGAATAAAGTTCCTATGCCAAAGTGACAGGGTCCGACCGGCGTCTTCACTGTCCAGTGATCAAGGAGGGTTTCTACAGCCCGGTCAAGATCCGGTAAGCCTTCATGGATGCCTGCAAGACGAAAGGCATCCAGGGCAAGAAGGGTAACCCCAGGATTTGAAGCATCGGTTTCAGGACCATGACCGAATATGAATTTACGACATCGCCAACCTCTGTCATCGAATCTGTCTGATAGCAGATAATCCAGAGCTGCCTGTACACGCGGATGGCTGGCGTATCCATTTTTGCAAAGAGCTACTGCTGCGTGGGCAGTGTGGCAGGGGTAGATTTGACCCTTCGGTGCAATGCGCACACGACCATCCTCTCTGAAAGCAGCCAGAACCAGTTCGGCTGCCCCCTGAAGCGCCTCATGATCTTCTGGCACTTTCAATTCGCCCATAATCATCAATGCCGTCAGGGTGCTGATCGGTTTTTCAATGCCAAGGCGTCCGTCGAGTGTTGCCCAGAAATCTGCCCCGTTGTCATGTCGGGTGGCAAGGAGCTGCTTTAAATCGGCTTGATTTGGATTATGATGGTTTTTCATAGGTATCCTCCCTATTAAAAGTGCATACTTGATAATATAATTATTTTATCATATTATATAGATACAAATAATTCAAGGAGGAAAACATTATGAAACGAGAAATTGAAATCTTTGATTATGCTACTGAAATTATAAAAGCAGTCAAAACAGGGGTTTTGTTAACGACAAAAACAGCTGACAAAGTAAATACGATGACTATTTCTTGGGGTACACTGGGGATTGAATGGTCAAAACCAGTTTTTACAGTTTTCATTATAGAATAGTACATTTTGAAGTTCATTGAATGCACAAGCTGAGTAGAACGGGAAACCTATAATGTATCATCCTCAATCGCTTCACTACAAAGGATAGAGACACAAAGCGTTCGAACACCGAGGCAGCCTATTGATTTTTAATCGCTGGCCTTCTTATTCATGCAAATCCGACAATAAAAAGAGGCTCTGTTTTTCAGCAACGAAAAATATAACCTCTTAACTTTTTGCCTTATCTATGAAAGGTTTTCACACCCCCGCAGCTTTTGCCTGCATGACCGTGTTTTTAACATCATCCTTGATAAAAGCGAAAGACAATTTATCAGTTTCTTTCTGATTCTAGTTAAAGAAAAAAGCACCTTTATGCCGGGGGAGGTGCTTTGAGACTGTATATAAAAGCAAGTCCTGGAGACAATCGTAACATATGGTGTCTGCATCATAGCGAATAGTCGATAGCCTGTTCGCGCATGTAGCAGACAACGATTTACCATTGTCCCAGGACAGTTTTCCAACAAACTCAAGGGTAAGAGTTGGATCTTAGCCTTTTTTAATCTTTAATATTCCAATCTGTTTGCATAATGGTCCTCCTTAATAAGACGTACGGTCTTATTTCAGGGCGCAACGATAAATAAATGTCAGCAAAGAAATTTATCCAAAATAAGAGGTTAAGATATGGGTGGCCCCTTTAATTTTTGATCCTAATCTTTCCACTTGAATTCATTAATTTTCTTTTCGGCTTCCTCTTTGGTAATTCCATATTTTTCCTGGATAACACCTGCGAGTATCTTCGCATCACCCTTAACCATATCGAGATCATCATTGGTTAGTTTTCCCCAATTTTTCTGTGCTTTTCCTTTTAACTGTTCCCATTTACCTTCAAAGATATCTTTATTCATAATGTTCCTCCTTATAATAATTGAAGCTTGATTGCCTCTATTATTATTTTTACCCTAAAAATCTTTTATTAATCACATCATCGACATAAATTTTTGTATTTGGGGTAAAGACCGGCCAGGGAGCATCTTCTTTGTAGGCGGTTTCCAATTTTTTTCGTATGATATCATTGGTTTTAAAGGCGAGGTTCTTAACCTGACTTTTGGAATCTTTAATCTGGAATAACAAACAGTGTGTATTATTTCACTTGTAATGGGTCAGGTCCATTATGTGTTTTTAGGGTACCAGCCCCACTAAAACTAATTATTGTTTAGTCTTATACGAAGTGCGTTAATCGCTTCTTCCAATTCAACATCTTCCCCATTGGCAATGCGAATGGCATTTTGAGCGTTCATGGGTATTTTAATATCAGGACTTACACCGCCAATCCCCTTCTGGCTATCCAGCTGTATCGCTTTATTTTCATTTAAGGATTGTCCCGATGGCCAGTGAACGGTGATTTCTCCGGGCATTTTTGCCTCGGAACCTGCTAAACCAAAGGAACCGTTGGTTCCATAAAAGCCCAGTGTTTCGGCATTGGGAAGGTTTTGTAAGCCCATGGCCAGCCCTTCACCCGAACTCACACATTTAGGATTGATCAGCACAATGACCGAACCGCTAAAATATGGTTCTGAGGGTTCGATGGTTAATGCCTGGGAACCGTCTTCCATAGACTGAAGTTCAAATGCGTTTGTGTCAGGATTATAAAGATTCTGATATTCAAAAAAAGTCTTCTGATTGTAAAAATAACCCAGGATATCGGCTGTCATCTGGTCCAGCCCGCCGATGTTATTGCGAAGATCTAGGATGATCCCTTTAGTGTCATTCTGCTGAGCCGCTTCAATAGCATTCCCCATTAATTTCAGTGTGGACTCAGGATTGCCCGTTTCATGCAAATCTGCATCTAATTCTCCTGAAATCTTGATATAGCTGATATTATCATCCACCAACTTTGTTTCCACCATAGAATCTGGCACAGGGTCCGGATTGTCTACATCCAGAAACATATCCCTTAATTTATCAGGAATCACCGAATCCGGATATTTTTTGCCCAGGGATAACCCGTCATCGTCATAGGCAGCAAGAGAAACTGAATCTGCAAGTAAATATCCTGGATTTTTATATTCCAGTTCAATTTGTTTTCCAATGGGAGCGCGAACAAGGTAGATTAACTTTTTAATTCTTAAATTCTCTGTTGTAGCAGATGTTCCGCCAAAAAGGGTCGCGACATCGTCAACAGCCACTTTAATCGGCTGGCCATTCCAGGAAACAAGCACCCGACCAGGCCGAATACCCGCCGACCAGGCAGGGCTGGATTCATCCACCCAGGTGACAATCACTTCCCCATCATTGATTTCAGCCAAAGCCAAACCAAAACCACCGCCAATGTATGTATCATCGATTTCTTTGAGATTATTCATTCTTACATGTCCATCCGGGATCTCATTAAGATAAGCTTTTAGGTTCAGATAATAGGCATTAAAATCGCCATTTTCCTGGGCTTCTTCCATCTTTACCAGATATTTCTGATGAAGATGATCCCAGTCGATGCCTTTCCAATCGGTAAAAGCGTATTCTGCTGACAGGGTATCATGTAATTCTTCAAAAGCCATAGTCCAGGTAAGATCGCTGAAATCATTTTCGGAAGTAGCTTCAGTATTATGCCTGTTGAGATAAAAGAGACCTGATGCTGCCACCAGAACCAATATAACGATTACAATCAGTGTTCGTATTTCCCTCTTTTGCATTGTTTCTCCTTTGCTTTCAATTACCCTTACCCGAATATAATCAGCCGATTGGCACACAGATTTCACACTTATGGTTTTCAACCATTTTATTTGCATATCTTTCCATAATCGGCTTCGAATCATCCATTTTATAACCGTGTATACTAGGTTCCATAAAGAGTTCACGCCATGCCTGCTCAACTGCTTCAGCCGTATGCTCAATCTCAAAAACAGCATATTCACCTTCACTGGTCTTACCTTTTTTCACATCACTATGATTGATCAATTGATCTTTCGCCACAATTAGGCAGGCATCATACCGACAATCTTCAGGCTTAGTCATTTCCGGATTATCCCAGGGAATTCCCAATTTGGTGATATTTATCCCCGAGAAGGACTATCCCTTCAGGAACGCGAACTTATCACCATCACCAGTCTATTGACCGCTGGCGGATGCGAGCCCCAATTGGACGTCCATATTAACGGGGCTTTAAACGTGGGAATCACACCGGAGAAGATTATCGAAGCATTTATTCAATGTATTCCCTACACCGGTTTCCCAAAAGTTTTAAATGCCGTCAATGTTGCCAAACAAGTTTTTGCCGCGCATAAAAAACCAGTCTGATGACAATGACCTTATCCAGACTTGTGGCGATGCAGTATGATCCTTACAAGCAACTGAAAATCAAAGCATGTCACAGAACCTCTGCCCAGGTTTTAAATCAGATCACTGATAACTGCATGAAAGAAACGTCCTCAGTGGTCTTCCGGTCTCTACCGCATCATGCAAAAACAGGTTAAATGCATCGCTTCCGAAGGATGTGATTCCATGAGTTTAAATCCGAAGTGCTCGTAGAGCGGAACATTCTCAGAATTGAAGGTCTCCAATACCATGGGCAGCTTTTTATTTTCACACGCCTGAATGACAGGCATGATCAAATCTCTGAAAGCGCCGGTGCCTTTCAGAGATTTGTCAATTGCGATGGTCAACAGATGATAGACGTCCCCATCGAAATATTTCAGATGCCAATTTTGAGGGATAATTTCAGCTTCCTGCACGGCTTTTTTTTGAAGCCACAGAAGCTCATCTTCGGTGGCCGTTTCCAACAATTTCTGAGCTGACTGCTGCAGCATTTCAAACAGCTTTTCTTCAGGCAATTCTCCTGTTGAATATCCTATCAGTAATCCTTTGCCGCCATCTAGCACACTCACCGCATTTTGCCGGTCAAATGCCTGAATCTGTCCCTCAAACTGCAAATCAACAAGCAGTCCGGCACGCTCCAAATCGTTGATTTGAAACATCATCCCGGGATCTTCCATAAACCTTGTTTTCATGAGCTGTGCATAGATTTTTAATTCATCTTCTTTCATGATCGCTTCTCCTCGCCATTATAATTATTTTTTTCCTTGCCTCAAGACCTGAATGTTTGAGGAGGAAACTCTTGTCTGTCATCTCACATGCTATAGATGGTTATTGTATCGCCATTCAACAGGAATGTTTCATTTATCGATCAGCCCATTAAACTCCTCCCAGCCATTCAAGCAACCCCAGCTCAACAACGGTAATGAAAAAGGAAATACACAATCCAAAACCAATACTTTTAGTGATGTCCTTTTTTCTGAATAGGGCAAAACAAATGGATACCAGAATTCCAACACCTATGAAAATCAGACCGGCAACAAAAATGGAATTGGATGCTTCTGCCACTGAAATCACTCCGGAAGCATTATAGCGCAGCTGAAAAGCAACCGCTGCAATGGCCATAACCGCAGATGGTAAAATGGTGGCAAAAATGGCAATGCGACTGGATCTTGTTTCATGCTTATGAGGTCTGAGTCTCCAGGCCAATAATCCGATTAGGATGCATAATGGAATAATAATAATCATGATTTCTTACCTCCTTGAAAATTTAATTTCAGCGGTGCCTGGGTACATAGATTAAATACATTTCCCTATAATCAGTTAAGTGAATCAATTCCTGTAAGCAATTATTATCTCTCGAAAACAATAATTTGTTTCCTTTTATTTTCCAATGCTTCCTATCAAAGCCACGGAATCAGTCGATATCGGGTATGATCCGCATATTCCTTATAGCCAGGGAGCTTTTGTTTCAGGGTTTGATCTTCCATATAGGTGCGTATAACCAACAAAACCGAGGTCATCACAGCAGGAATCATTGCCCACAACGAACCCAGATATAATGGCGTGAAGGCATAGGAAAGGATCATTCCCAAATAGCCGGGGTGACGGATAAACTTGTATGGGCCACTGCTGCACACCGTATGCCCCCGGTCAAACTGAATCCGGACGGCGGTTGAGAAAAAATGGTTGACTGCCATCGCCCAGATTTCTATGGCGACCCCAAGAAGAAAAAATGACATTCCCAAAAGGTGGATAATCGTAGAAAGTTCTGGCGTCCATCCCCAGCGAAAATCAAGTCCGGCAACCAGAAAAATGCTCAGACTGCTGACGATAATGAAGTTGGTGACCATTTTATCCCATGGTTCCACGTTTTCTTTTTTGCTGCCTCGTTCGGCGATGACATCCAAGGGCAAAAGGAAGATACCAATCAGCGGAATCAGCAGGTAAATTCCAATATACAGCCATGCGTAAAACCATTTGAAGGTCCCCGCAGCCCCGAACAAAAGCGTGGAAAGCAAAAGGATCGCGATAATGATCTGAACCACTCGCCTTAGAATATTATGTTTGAATTCAGGACTGCTTTGAAGCAGTTTATCGAGATTTCTCATGATGCACATTCCCCCATAATAATTAAAACATCTTTTATCCTGCATTATTTCTCTTTTCAGACAGGTTTGCGCAGCCAATTTCAATTGCCTCCAATAAATTGTAATATTATTCAATAATTTATACGATTTATTCAAAACTCATTGCATGTTTCATCCAGATGTTGTATAAATATATTAAATAATAAATATATCGAAGGAGACTATGATGAAATTATTTAGAAAAGTTGCCGTCACATCAATACTTTTTGCTTGTTTATCCACGACAATCATGTTCAACAACACGGTTTTTGCAAAACAACAACCGGCTCCAGATCCAACCACTCCCCCGGATTCAGTTGTTATCGTTCTCGATCCCGGACATGGCGGTACAGATCCAGGGGCAAGTACAGCATTTTCAGATTTTGATGAAAAATATTTCAACCTGGAAATAGCCAAAGCTGCAAAAGCTTACTTGGAGACAACTTATACAGGGGTGACTGTTGATCTGACCAGAGAAGATGATACTTATCTGTCACTGAGCGATCGGGTTGGCAAGGCAGCCGGCTATAATGCCGATATTCTGGTGAGCATTCACAACAATGCCTATGATGGTACAGCCCGAGGAACTGAAGTCTGGGTCACAAACAACAAGGGCTATAAAACAACTTCCGCCCAGTTGGGAGAGTTGATATTGGGTCAGATCGAAACAATGGCAGACGAAATAACACCTGAAAAGGGTGCGGTGGTGTTTACAAAACGGGGAGTCAAATACAGTAACTACTATACAATCATCAATAACAGTGTGAAGGCCGGTTTTCCTGGTATCATCATCGAGCATTTATTCATGGATAACTATTATGATTATCAATATTTTCTTTCAAGTCAGGAAAAATTGGAGCGACTGGGAAAAGCTGACGCTTTAGCCATAGCAGATTATTATAATCTGGAACTTAAATAAAAATTCATTTTTATTGTAACACGTTTTATTTTACATTGTTTTCAGAGACCCTTGCTTCAATATCATTCATTCCGCTGTATTGCTCCTTCACCAGTTCAATAAACAAAGGAAAAATCAATGATGCCATCTATTTTCACCAATAGATGATCCGTAGAAGAAAAAACAGTATTCCCAAAAGATGAATAATCGTAGAAAGTTCTGGCGTCCATCCCAGCGAAAATCAAGTCCGGCAACCAGAAAGATGCTCAGACTGCTGACGATAATAAGTTTGGTGACCATTTTATCCGATGTTATTTCTCTTTTCGGACAGGTTTGCGCAGCCATCCCAAATATATCAAAAGACAGGACGTCAAAGCAGGGACAATGATTTGGATTGTATTTAAAAATGGTGTTATCGTAACGCCAAAGAGACTAATCGGTAAAACTCCGCTTAGTCCCAGTGATGCATGAACAACTGCTTCCCATGCGGTTACTCCCGCAAAGAATTTAAAAAGCTCTTTGGACATATCACTCCCACCTTTCAAGGATCTTTTCTCAATTTATTTTCCTATCAGTCATAGGAAAATAATCTAGGATAATTATTTCCATAACATAAAAAACATAACTGTATGCATCGCTATATTCATGATACATGTCAATTTCAAGTTGAAACATATTGATATAT
>Ga0209748_1000439_pt1 | contig 22146 bp, 24 predicted proteins | sample BarGraIncu00421A_FD_185490 | JGI IMG/M metagenome (GOLD analysis project Ga0209748, IMG submission 185490) | Arctic peat soil microbial communities from Barrow, Alaska - Barrow Graham LP Incubations 004-21A (SPAdes) (version 2) | ecosystem: Environmental > Terrestrial > Soil > Wetlands > Peat... | reverse complement strand
CACCGAAAACACGGCCGGTATTTTTGTATCGGTAACAACGCGTGCAGGCGTCCTGTTGACGATGGATGAGCAGATCAGTGCACTGAAAACGGCTGGAATTGGTCAGGTGAAGTGTAAAACGATAAGAGCTCTATTTGATTCGCCGGAAGGCCTCCTCGTCAAGTCAAATCTTCCCGATGTAAAAGTGACAGAGGCATTTGACTATGTGAATACTGATTGGGAAGCACTGTCGGATTTATCAAACAAAGTTAAATCCGGCGATTTCTCGGAAGCAGGCACCCTTTCCAAATTTGGGAAAATCCTGAAAGGTGCCGGTACAGCCATTACTATTGTGACCTCCGTAATCACCGTCGGAATTGATGTTGCAGATGCATGTTATGATGAACGGACAAAATCACTTGCAGTCAGCAATTTTGACGGAAGCGACTTTACCGCGGATATCGCGGTTGATGCAGTGCTTGTAGCCGCACCATTTGCAGCAACAGCAGTTGCAACAGGAGTTGCAGCAGAGATAGCGGCAAGCGCGCTTATTGGAACAGCGGTTATTCCTATTCCTGTTGTTGGCACTATTGCAGGTCTGGTGGTTGGTGCTTTAATTGTAGCGGGTACTTTGATTGAATATGGAGAACCGCCGAAAAGCACAGTAGAGCATATTAAGGATTGGGCGGAAGATACAACAGAAGACATCGGACAATGGTTTGCGAAAGTCTTCTGGTGAAGGAGTGAAAATGCTTAGAAGTCTTGATACAGTTCCCGAAGAGTACTTTTATCAGGTTTTAGCGGCGAGAGACGCCGGGAAAAGAAAGCGACTTAAAGTTTTTTGGGGAAGCATCTATTTAACGGGCTTGTTCCTGTTATTTAGCAGTCTCTTTGTTTATAATTCGCATCCCAGAGTGGACTATTCATACTATTGTAATCTGGTTTATATTATTCTTTTTGCTGTGCAAGTTTTCGGGTGTATAGTCATTTCCATACCAGGGTTTGCGGGGAAACACCAAAAACTCTACTGGGTTTTCTTTCTCGTAAACACCATATGTTTACAAATCGGCTTAATAAATGTATGTGTGGCCGGTATGGGTCTAGAGGAGCTTCCCTATGAATTTTTTCTTCTGATGATATGCCTGTTAGTTGGTGCAATATTGCTTGCCTATGTTGTCTTCAAGCGCGTAATTGAAAGAATTTCCCAAGGATATTATAAAAAAAATGATGCGCGGCTTTTTGACGAGAAGAATAGGAAACGCCAAAGAAGAGGAGTCATATTCAGTTTGGTTATTTCAAGTTTTACATTGCCTCTATTTATTTTTCTCAACTTGGCTTCTAGATTGATACACATCGACAATATTGTTCTTCTTCTTATCATCTCGTTTTTATCAACCTTCCTTTTGTTTGCGATGTCCTTTGTGAGCTATTCTCCGATCCTTCATATATACTGTGTCAATCGTTTCCCAACATCTGAATTTACAGCCCCTAAAATCAGAAAAAATAATAAAGAACAAGTGTAGGAGCATTATGAAAATCAAACAAAAGAAAATTGTATTCCACAATGTAATTAGTTTGAAAGGTACCGCGAAACAGGACGATTGGTTCAGGATTGCTATTGATCTGCGCAACTATATTATTCAAAACGACCTGTATGTAAATGCACCCGTTTTTTATCAGTGCGTCGAAGGAGATAATGAAGCCGGCAAAGAATCCGGGCTTAACGAATATACCATTTACATGCCGCTGAATCGCAAAATAGAGGTCTCGGGGGATGTTCCGGTTACTTTTTACGAAGAAATCGCGATTGAGGAGGCACTTGTATTTCGGCTTGCCGACATTAATACGCCGGTTAAAAAAGCATATCTACTTCTGGAGGCCTGTGCGTCTGACCAGGGATATAAGCTGAGGGAACCGTTTTATCATGTATATCTGGATGTTTTCGGTGAAGGCATGCTTGATATTATTGCGCCTATCGAAAGGATACAATGATATGTGCAATCTTCATGATTTTATGCATTACAGCAACGTTGTGTCCAAGAGTTATCTGGTTCCCAAAGACCGCAGCGAGCTAGCCATACAGGATTTTCTTGCGGAGACGTTCGGACTGGGTCTGAAGTGTGTTAGCCTGCCGTTTTTAACAATTGACATACTGGAAAAGGATATGCTGCGCATTTGCATCTATATTTCCATAGAAGCGGACAGTCCGGAGCTGCCTGCTGACATGCACTTTGACAGCTATTTTGCCGTAGACGATATGGCATCCATTTGTGTAACCGGTGATGTCCAGAAGAATATGTCGGGAGCTTATGTTAAGCTCTATGATTTTCTTAAAAAGGAATCCAGACGGGCGATTACCCCCGCATTCCACGTAATGGGAGGCGACCAGAGCTTACAATATACGATTGTTAAAGTTGGATATGCAGATGACATGAATTCTACGGCGAACATTTCAACTGATAACGATTAAAATTGAAACTTGTAATTACAATTATAGAGAAATAAGTTTGACAAAAATATATTGTTGTTATATAAATAGATAGGAACAATAGATCAAGTAAAATTTATAAACACATAAGATTTTTATTGTGAAAGGGGTCAATATAATGGCAAATCAAATCAGAATGTCACCCGAGGCAATGCGCGGAAAAGCAGGCCAGTACAGAACAGAGGCTGAGACAGTCAATGGCGTAATCAGCAAGATGGATTCTCTTCTTTCACAGCTGCAGAGCGAGTGGGAAGGTGCTGCCAGCGAGTCATATGCAGTACGCTACGGAGAATTGAAACCCGGTTTCCAAAAGGCCGCTGAGCTGATCAACGAAATTGCTGCGGCTCTGGATAAGACTGCAACGATTGTTGAGCAGACCGACAGCGATATCGCAAGTCAATTCGCTAAGTAAGAGCATACGAAGATGATTGAAGAGAGCCTTTTTCAGCTTAGCTGCCGGGCTCTCTTTTTTGTAATTCTGAACCGGGAAAAGCATAATCCAAGGGAAGGGTGTGTTTAGCGATGGATAAAGTAGAATTTTTACCGATCGGTAGTATCGTCGTCGTCAGGGGCGGCGTAAAGAAGACAATGATTATTTCCCGCGGGCTTGCCGTCAATCTCGACAGCGGAAGAAAATATTTCGATTATGGCGGATGCCTGTACCCGGAAGGCCTCATGGGCGATAAGATCGTCTATTTCAACCACGCCGATATTGTGAAGGTCGTATTCCAGGGATTCACGGACGACGACAACACGATGATGACGGATAACATCAACTTCTGGCTGGAGAAGACGGATATTGAACGCGGAGATCCTTACGAACTTAATCAGCAGAATCAGCAAAAACAATAAGAACAACAAGAACTGAAGCTGCGTCGATGCAAAAGAACGTCAGCTAAGGAAAAGTGTGGCAGAAGATATGGGAAAAGCGGAAATTACGTCCAGTATTAGTCGAAAGAAAGAAGAAAAATCCGATTATGAACGGCAGAAGAGACAGGTAGAGGACAAGCTCGCCCGTCTTCGCTCTGCCCGTGACGGGATTAACGCGTATAAAGACCAAATCGGAGATCTGGGGCAGGCAGTCCGGGGTAAAGAGGAACAGAAGGATACCTGGACGGGCGTTCAGTATAACTCGTATAACTCCTATGCAACGGGAGATTTCCGCGGCAGTTACGATCAATACTATGCAAAAGTGGATGCGATACTGGATTCAATCTATGACGAGATTACGCGTCTTGAGAATGAATCCAGTGATATCGGCGGGTTCATCGGCTGGCTGGGAAGTTCCATCAACAGCCTGTGGAACGAAATCGAGAAATTAGCAAACTGAAAGGCTTCTGATTATGGCAGATATAATTGTTCTGAATGCAGTTGCATATCAGGAAAAGCTGGACGCTTTCAACACGAGCGCAGTCGCAATAACTACGGATGTCGGAGCATTACCGGAAACATCCTCCTCAATACAGACGCTGCAAAAGTATCAGGATGCTCTCCTTGAGGTTGGACGGCTGATCGAGCTGTATAAAGGCCTGCTCCAGAAAGACATCTCTTCCGTCAGCCAGGTCAGTCAGGACATGTCGGCGGCGGATATTTCGGTATCGAACATAATGAACACATATTCATAACTGCCGGCAGGTTATGACGAGTATTTTGTATGTGAAGGAAAAGAATTATGGCATTTCTGATAAAATATGACGATATAACAAATGTATATTTGTTTTCAAACAGCAAGGTCTCCGGGTGGAGCAATCAGCTGCAGGATTTGAAAACCAGGATGACAGAATTTTCCGCACTGACTTCCTTTCAGGGGGCGGCGGCGGATAACGTACGCAGTTACCTGCAGGACGTTCACGGCACCATACAGGTCTCTTTTCAGGAAATATTAAATGAATTCTGCGCACGTTTCCTCCTATACAGGGACGGGTATTACAACCAGATAGACAACGATAGTCACGCTGTCCTTACGGAAGATACATTTAACCAGCTTCTGTCATTTTATCCGAGCTCTCAGTCATCCTTTGAAGGGGCGCACAGTGGCCTGGTAGGAACGATAAATTCCATCAGCGATATTTTCGGGCCGGGTACTCCCGATGCCAGCGGCGTGAGACAGGGGTATGAGACGGTAAAAAGTATGGTAACGAATCTCCGGGATACAACGGGCAGTTACGAGACCGGGCACGCGGGTTCTGACCTGACCAACCTGGACGCACTGATTGCCTCGCTTAGTACTTTTATCGCGTATTATCGCGATGTCACCTACGCATCAGCAGCTCCCGGCTATATTGCAGGCAGTGCGGCAGGTTGCCCTGCGGCTGCGGATCTTGGGTTTGCTCTCGACAAGGCGTATAACGACAGGGTCGCGCTGAGTAATGAACTCACGGCAGCGGTAGATAGTGAAAAAGCGCGCATGGCAGCCCTCGAAAAAGAATGGGCGGACCAGCGTGCGAAGGACGGAGCGTACAAATGGCTGATGGGAGCCGGAGCAGTCATTGTGGGAGTGGTTGCCATTGTGGCGACCGCGGGAGCCGCGACACCCATTGTCGTTGCCGCAGTTGTTGCAGGCAGCTGTTCGATAGCTTACGGTGCTTCCAACATGTACGAAGCAGAACAGGACATAGCATACGGACTGGCCGGCGATCCTTACACCGCCGCTGTCAACCCGATACGGGACACGATATTCTTTGGTAATCAGGAGGCTTATGACATCTGGGGAAACACAAGCACCTTTGTGGCAGGTATATTGATTCCGGTAGGTGCCGGATTGAACGCGGCAAGGGCGGCGGGCGCAACCGGTTCACAGGCTATCGCCAGAGCTATCGGCGTGGAATTGGTCAAAGACACCATTGCCGGCGGCGCAGGTATGGCCGGAGGCTATGCAGGGACCTATTACGGAACAGAATGGTTCGGGCCGGAAGCCGGACGCTGGATTGGCCTGGGCACAGGAATGGCAGCGGGTTTCGGAGCCGGATACGGGATGAATAAGCTTGATAATAACTTTAACTGGAGCGGTACCAATGCTAAAATACCGGATGCTAAGATACCGGATGTACTAGAAAATGGGCCATATATAAAAGATGGAAAACCAAATGGAAGACCCACATTATCTGGCGATGCTAAGCTGCAATTTGAAAAAGATGTCTTCGACAACTGTGTTGATCCTGATGGGATATTACGTGATCCAAATACTGGAGAAGTGATAAACTGGAAACCAGGAGAACCTAGAACGGGTGTTGTTGATTTTGGCCATAATCAAGGGCGCTCTTACAATGAAATGTTTTTGAAATACAAAAACGGTGAAATATCATTAGTTGAACTTAAGGAATTTCAATTTAATTACAAAAACTTCAGACTGGAAGTACCAGCAGCAAATCGAAGTCGAATATATCAATAGAGGAGGAAGCTTGTGAAAATTGTAAATGTTTTTGATGCTGTGCAAGATGGAACCTTCGGGGATTTTTTAGAATTCTACAAAGGAAATATTAATCAGATTAATCCGCATACACAGCTTAACTTGCTGGAAACAGCTATGCTTAATGATGAAAATTCTAAAGATAAGCTGGATATTATCAAATTTCTGATTACTAATAGAATAGATCTTAATTTCACTGACAGCAAATATAAAAGAAATGCACTGCATACATTGTATTTCAATACAACGCGTGGAACAAATGAGTTTCTTCTTGAAATAACAAAGCTTCTTGTTGAATCAGGAATCAATATTAACGCTGTTGACAAATACAATGCAATTCCTTTGAAATACACGATTACTGTCTGTAAACGATCGACCGAAGAATTGAAAGACCTGTATATGTACTTGCTTATATGTGGTTCTTATTACAGACATCAGGATACATTTGGGAAGTCATGTGAAGATTACGCAAAAGAGTATTCGTGGCGGAATGGTTTTTTAGATATTGCGAGAGAATTTGAAAATGATAAATAATAATGCATATGGTGGATTTTTGGTATCTAACAATGTATTGAGCGGTATTCCCATAAGATATAGTTTTCGAGAGAAAAGCAGAATATCACAATTGAATGGGTGGACTCTCTTATCCGAAAATGATGATGATTCATATGTTAATAATCCGAAAAACTTTACAATTATTAATGCAGAATCAATGACTAAAATTGCGCCACAGTTGTTGGAGATATTTGATGCCTCGTATGGTACAGATTTATTTTGGATTTATAAGGAAGGTGTACATATTGGGTTTTATGATTTGATATCTGATAAGGAAATGACAATTGAACAAATATTGAACAGTGAGTTGAAACAGTGAATATAATTTGTGGAATAATATCACAAGCAGAATATCGCAATATGATCTAATATTTGAGTTTGAAGCACAGAGGCTCGAAAGATAGAGAATTTAATAATTTATTGGAAAGGACAGGAAGTAAAAAAGGCAAGACTGCAACTAAATAATGACCAGAATTATTACGTGTATATACCGGAGAAAGTAGATATAACCAGTATTTATGAAGTTGCGATTTGTGATGCGTAATACTTGAAGCGCAGGGAGCTGGTACATGCAAGAAGCGATATTTGAGAATTTTAACAAAGCAAACAGCGTAGATATAGAGCAAATAGAAAAATACCGTGAACTGTTACCCATTGAGTTAGCAAATGTTGAAATAAACGAGTACTGTATGCTCAATATAAGCAAGAACAGTAAAGAGTTTTATAAAGAACCAAAGCAAAAAGGGTTTACCGGTCTGTATTTCAAAGATAGCAACACTTTTTTGGGGTTATACCCAACGTTAAGTGGACCTAAAATTTATTTCCATGGAAAAGAATACGCCGTTACACCTGAACTCGATATAAAACTAATGAAGTCAGAAAAAAATCGTACATTCATAATTCGCGAGTATGATATACAGATTGACTATATCGAATCTGGTTTTTTGAATTGGGATGCTTGGTCTGAGGAAGAGGATGTTGATTTGTTTTATATGCTTAAGCAAAGTTATAAAGAAGATGATTTTTATAACAAATTCACACTAAAAATTTGATATGGCAACAACAAGAATCTTAATTAGGAGGTTGCTCTCTTGGACTTATTGTCTCAAAGAGCAACTATGCTGTTAAAGAAAACATATTAGGAAACTGGTCATGCAATGGATGAATTTATACGGGAAACGGAATAGAAATTATAAAAAGAGACAATTCATACTATATGATTTATGACGCGGATGCACAATTAATGGACTAATATCAATTCCTATCTACCGACATAATCACCGGTAGTGCCGGCGCGATCTATAAGGGTGATTCCCTGACAGATATGCAGGCGTTTTTCACAAGTCTGGAAACGCATTTGAGCCGGATGTGCATGCTCTATGAGAAAGTATCAGAATACATATCGAATACATATAAAACAACCGATGAATATGCTGTCTCCCCTTGAAAAAATCAATACCCTGATTCTGGATTGCAATAATGTCCTTTCCAGTGCAGGGATGAACGGAATCTCCTATACAATATAACCTGTTTTTGCATCGCTGCAGCACCTGTGCATCACTTCACCATTGAATCAAATGGAGCTCTGCTCATACTTCATTTTCTGCATATATACGATTTCAGCATAATCACATCCAAGATCAACATATTTACAAACAAGTGATGTAAATAATTAATTATATTACCGAATTATCTTGACAAAATAACTTTAGCATAGCAAAATATATAACGGTATGTTTTGATTAGTACCGTTATATAAATATATCCTCTTGATTGGATCCAATTGTATTATTCAATCAAATAGATATTCAGGGAAGTTAAGAAGGAGAAAAACAACAAGATGATGAAAAGGCTGATAGATTATATTAAAAGTCACAAAAGGATATTTATAGGAATCGGGTCGGTTATTGCCCTGGTCGCTGTGGGAATTGTCCTGATTGCGGTTTTTAATGCTTCCCCAAAGACTCCCGGAATTCTCAATACTGCAGAAATGACTCTGCCTGGAAATGCAATTGACACTTCCGGTGCAAAAATAACGACGGAAAACACATCCGCGACAATGTCTGTCACGGACACTGCACCCGGCGTCACTATTGCAGTGACGACTGAACCGAAGCAAACAACTGCGAATTCACTGACTTTGACACCCACTCCCAAGACAGCGGGTGTCACATCAAAAGGAACGACTGCGGCAGCAACATCTGCATCATCCGCTTCAAATACTTCGGCAGCGACAACGGCAGCAACTACGGCAGCAACCACGGCAGTTACCGCATCTCCGACGCCGGCTCCGCCGACAGAAGTAGAGATGGAGTCCTCCATATGGTCAAGGGTCGAAAGCAGTCGTTCCGGCCTCATCACAACGAGGGATCCGGCAATGACTGACAGGGCACAGCTATATTCGGACCCGGATACTACCTCCTTTTCAGGTACGCCCGACATTACCGAGAAATGGGCGACAATTGTTTTACAGAATGACGGAAGGTGGTCAACAAACCTGTCGACCACACAAAGGTTTTCGTCACTCAGCGCGTGTATAAGTTTTTTTGTAAATGCACAGATGACAGATCCGGATAATAGTCCTACACTTGCACTCGATACCGTACGCACTAACTTTGGCGTGGGAGTGGGACATTTTATTGATCAGAGATTAAACTGCTACGAGGTCTATATCTGCTGCACAGCTCCGTCATGAAAATTCGCAGGCAGAATTCACATACAGCAAGGGTGTAATGATAAGCAAACAAACACATAGGGGGAACAAGACATGACAAAGGCAATACAATATGCAGGTAAACAAAAAAGAGTAATCCTGGCCGGTGCTCTGGTCATAATACTGACAGCTGTAATCGGAATATTTATATGCATGGATTTCCCTCTTTCTGCTTCAGGCATATCAGAATATTCTCCCCTTTCCTTCCATTTCTTTACAAAAGATACTGCGAGTGTTTCTCTTCCGTTGACAGAACCGGCTGATGCCGATGACAATCTCGCTGTTTTCACGAGATTGGACAATGTTTACACGCTTGTAAGCTGTTTGCCGATCACAGCAGATAAGAAGTCAGCAACTCTTTCAGGCCTGACTTTAGAGGACAATGTCCCTGCGAAATATTATGTCACTGTAACAAAATTAACTGCTGATGAAGTAAAATTATTTAATAAATTTGACGGCGATTCTCTGAAGGACATAAATTCGACGACACTGACAATTGATGAGGCTGGGCTTCAGCTTCAGCTTCAGGAGATCATTGTCGAACTCGACAACGGCGGACCTCAGATTACAGGAGCTGCGCTGGTTTCAGAAAAACTGTTGAAGACAGATAACCTCGAAATAAAATTTAGTGTTACCGACGAAAAGGCCGGAGTGAAGACTTCATCTATTCAGGCTGCCGCAGTATATGACGAGAAATCCTTGCCATTAACTGTTACTGCATCAGCAACTGAGCAAAATGTTTATTCTGTCAGTATCCCGATGTCTTCCCTTTTATCAGGAATAACTAATTTCGGAGTTCTGCCGAGTCTGACGTTTGATGTGACGGCTAAGGATAATCTTGGAAATGAAGCCCAGCCGCTATCTGTGACATTTTCAAAAATAGAGTTAGTTTCAATGAATGGCATTTATGTATATTCGTCAAATTCAGATAAGACAATTGCAAAAATAGGAGACACTGTCAATGTATGTCTGACGACGGATGATTCGGTAAATTTTTGGAATTTTTCGAATCTTAAGATTGCAGATGTGAATGTAAATCAGCCAAATATGGACAAACAGGAGAATCATAAAAAGTACTGGCAGTTCTCGTATTATATTACTAATCAAACAAACAATTCCCTTGTTGATGGACTGAATATACCCTTTGGAATTACCCTGAGAGAAGACGGAAAAGAGATTGCAATCACCAATTCGGTTTTAACCACATCTGTTAAATACAGCAGTTCCATTCTCATCACTGGTCTGACTTACGCTTCAACTCCAAGTGGCGCTGCTATTGTTGCAGTACCGCACGATGTTACTGCAACAACCGGAGATAAGATCACAGTAACCTTTACAACGCAGCAAGATATCAATCTGCGTTATCCGATGATCGCCGGGAAAAACGCAGGAAATATACAATCACCGACATCTTATGTGGATGGGATCAAAACGTGGACGTGGACTTTCAGTTACACAATCGAAACAAATGCAATGGTAACCCCCGGTGTTATTCCGTTTAGTTTCACGATATCAAAAACAATAAGTAACAGTACGGAAACAAAGAACTATACGCAAGACGACTGCGAAAACGATGAAGTTGTAAATTATGAGCTTCCCTTTCAAGTTGATTTTACGAATATCTCATCAAATAATTCCGTTGATAATCACACGGCTGCAAGTACCAATATGGTTATGCTGAATTTCACCACGGATGAAGGCGTAACGGTCTCGTCAGCAACAGTGGCCGGTAGAACAGCAAAATTTTCCAAAATAGTAAATATAGATGGATCAATAATAGTAAATATAGATGGATCAATAAACTGGAGCTGTGAAAATATCCCCTGCTCTGACTTATCAACAGACGGGAAGGTACCCTTTGTTATTGATTTGACGGATGCAGCCGGAAACAGTGCGCACATGACGCAGGATACGGTTCAGAGTTCCGTCATGTTCTACGGAGAAATCAATGCACAAATAACCGACATCAGTAGCAGCAATGCTAATCCATCCTATGTGAAGAATGGAGATACGATAACGGTACTTTTCTCGACCAGGCACAGCATCACGATGGATAGTCTGCTCTGTAAAAAAACTGCCGGGGATACTACCGTAAACGTTGTACCGACGCGGATGGATATGGATGGCAAAGCATGGAAATTAGTGTTTACTGTCACGGGCAATTTGTTTGACAATATTTCATCGCCGAAGTTTGAAATCAACCTTCGTGATGCAGCAGGACAAACACAAATCCTTTCATATACGCAGACCGGCGAACTTACCTATATTTCCCCGATAGAAATTACTGATTTGAATATCAGCTCAAATAATCTGCAGGGGGGAAGTCAGGTTGCGCACACAGGCGATATAATTACGATAAAGTATACGACAGTTAATGCTACCGACCGTCCTGAAATACGCATTAATAATATATTAACGAATCCCTTAAACTGTGCAAAGACAGACGGGGGTAAAACCTGGACGCTTCAATATATTATCGCGGCGGGGATGTACACCGGTGATACCGCAGTTGGTTTTTCTATAAAAATGAAAGATTATGCCGGAAACATTGAAACAATTACGGATCAGACAGCTGAAAATTTCCCGACCCCATCCTCCGTTTCGTACTTCAGTGATATTCAGGTCTTAAATGTTCAGGTACAGTCGAGTAATCCTGCCGTTACGCCGATTGCGGTCATTAATGATACGGTAACGATTGATTTTGACACGCAGCATGTCGTATCCATTACGTCTCTGGTAGTAGACAACATATCTATATCAGACTATACGGCAACCGGAACGGACAGCACTGGCCACCACTGGACCATATCCTATAAAGTTACAGACGGGATGTATTCCGATAATACTGCCGTTCAGTTCTGTGTGAATACAAAAGATGAATCCGGCAACCTTGCACAGGTAACAAGCGATGAGGGAACTGCAATCATCTATTTTGCGCCATTGATAGAATCCGGAGTTATTAATGATCTTGTGATTGAGACAGACAACCAGAGTTATGGGAATAACAGCGGAGTCGAGTATGCGAAAGACGGAAATACGGTGACGGTAAGCTTTCAGACTTCCCATCCAATCGAGACTCCTGCCGGTATAATTGCCGGAAGCACGGCTAATTTCACAAATGATATGCAGGACAAAATGACTTGGAAAGCAATGTATGTTCTTCCGGAAAATGCTGTCGGAATATTGGATATTCAAGATAATACCGACCTGCAGTTTTCATTGATAATTAAGGATGCGGGCGGAAATACAGCAAGCAAGACCCAGACCGATACAAAGGCAGTGAGATACCTCGCACCCATCGCAGATGGTCTCTCTTCCATTTCATTTTTATCGGATAATACCGGGACATCCGGGCAATACGCCAAAAACGGTAATACTGTTACATTGCAGTTTTCCACTTCGCACCCGGTCAATTTGGAGAATGCTGTGATGGAGAATGCTGTTGTCGTTTTCTCATGCACGGACGACACAAAAATATGGACATACACTGTTACGGTACCCGTAGCAGATCTTACGATTACCGATAATTCGGATATCAGGTTTTCGTTCAATCTGAATGACGCAGCGGGGAATACGCCCATTTCAGAAACACAGGATAATGTGCCCAAAGTCCGTTTTCAGGCACCCATAACGATTTACAACCTCCTCATGCAGTCAAATAATGCAAATTCATCCTCACTCGCATCCAACGGAGATATAATCACGGTGCAGTTTGAAACAAAGCACCCTGTCGTCCTGACGGATAGTAAAATAGCGGGGCAGGCTGTATCATTCAGCAGTTTGAATAATGACAGCATGCACTGGACTGCGGTTTACATTACAGCTGACAAAATTACGGCAGACAACGCGTATATTTCACTTGCTGTACATGTTGGAGACCTTGCAGGTAATGATCCTGTTGTCCTTACAGAAAATTCCGCCGGGATTACACCTGTTAAATACTATGCGCCGATTGCTATTACGAATCTGATGATATCAACGACCAATACGAAAAACGGTGCGCAATTTGCAAGGGACGAAGATGTTGTAACCGTATCATTCACGACAAACCATGATGTTGCAGTGGAAAATGCAAGAATTGCAGGAAATTCGGTCAGTCAGACAAAAACAGACAGTACAACCGGCGGAATAGATAAATCATATTCGTTGGCGTACATTGTCAAAAACAATGATATTCCGGATTTGTCTACTGTTTCGTTTGCCTTAACACTGACTGACATCGCAGGGAATACCCCGGTATCAAGAGTGAACACAGATGCAGACGTCAAAAATTCAATACAGTACTTTGCGCCGATCACTGCGGTCACGTCCGTCTCCTCCGGCGGAAAGAACATATCATACGCCAAAAACGGGGATACGGTTACCCTGTCTGTTACCGCCAACCATAATGTGACTGTACAGACGGCAAGTATTCTCGGCAAACCGGCAAAAATCGCCGGTGACAACACCGTGAAACCTTCCCTGTCATTCACAATCCCATCGACAGAGAATATCATTAAGGAAGGTGTCGCTGAGATTACTTACACAGTTGCAGATGAAGCAGGGAATGTGTATCAGACTGCCCAGACCAATGACCCTTCCCTGTCGCAGGTCATCTATGACCGGACAAATCCGGGCCTTGCTGTGACGCCTCTTTTCAATGGATATACAAATGAGTCGGTTACTTATAAGATTGATTTTTCGGATACGAATCCGGACAAACAGGAAATGTCCGTAAAGCTCAACGGTGTTGAGCAAATTGCCGGTTCGGACCGTGCAGCTATGTCAGGCAGCACATTTACAAAAACCATTACGGTTGCGTCAGACGACATATACTCGCTCACGGCAAGTGTTGCTGATATGGCCGGGAACCTTGCAGATCCGGATTATTCCTCGAAAATCACCATTGACAAGACAAATCCGACCGTAACTTCAAAGAAAATAGCTTTTGATAAGCCTCAGGTGTACAAAAGCGGGTTTGTGCTGGGTGATTACATAGATATTGAGGATACAAACGTAAGTGAAGTCGTATGTATGCTGACTGATTCAGATGGTTCCAGGGACTGGGCTCTGGAAACGCCCATTACGACGGACGGAAAGAAAACAATCTATCTGCTCGCAAAGGATTTTGCAGGAAACGCATCAAACGAAGTTGTCTTTGACATCTATATTGATGCGACGGTGCCCAAACCGATAGTAACCGACGAAGTAAGCAGTACGACACTTTTGCAGGGAAATAATGAAGCGCTTATTTCAAAAATGATTCTGAACATCCGACTTCAGGACATAAATGTTGGAAATGAAAGTGCCGATAAATTCACCAGCCTGGAACTCACAGATTCAAACGGGAATCTTGTCACTGATATTCTCGGAACGATGAATCCCGGCGAAGACGGATCCTATTCTGTTGCCGTTGCTTCATTCGGAACGTATACGCTTCTGATAGAAGCGGAAGATGATGTAGGCAACAAGACAGAGAAAATGCAGTATACATTCCAATTCAAGGATAAATCCATCCTGCAGAAATATTTTGACAATAAACCCGTATTCTATTCCACAACAGCCGCAGCGGCAGTTCTTGCAGCAGGAGCGGCAGTCATTCTGATTATGAGAAGGCGTTACAGATAAGAATAGGAAAGGAGAAATACTATGGCTAAAACGATAAGGATGACTCCGGATCTGATGCATGACCGAGCCCGTCAGTATAGGACCGAGGCAGACAACATAAACGCAATAATCAACAGAATGGACATTTTACTGAAAAATCTTCAGTCGGAGTGGGAGGGCTCTGCCAGCGCTGCCTATTCGGAAAGATATGAAGCACTGAAACCGTTTTTCCTTAGAGCCGAGGAAGTTGTTCGTGAAATTGAAGCGGCACTCGATGTAACAGCAAAGAGGTATGAAGAAGTTGATGCAACTGTTGCCGGACAATTCAGGGGATAGATGCGATCCGGATAATTTTTGCAAAGGACAGCACAGGAAAGGAGTGGAAATATTTGAGCAAGGAAGATATTTTGAAAAAAATAAATCACTGCAATTCTGACATTTCCAATGCGGAAGCTGCATTGAAGGAACTCGAAAAGGACTATGAAGCAACGGCGGATTTTTCGACGCAATGCAACGCCAGCATAAGCAGTTTTGATTCATCGATTTCCCTGCGGAAAGACAGGCTCTCCAAACTGTCGGGGATTGCACAGAATGTGAAGTCAGCAGCCAAGTACTCAAGTAAAATGAACAGTATGCTGACTGAACAGGAATACAATAATACCACGTCACAAATTGAGGAGCTTCGAATCTCAATTACCCAAAAACTGTATGATATCCAGGAAGAAATTGATTCAGTAAAAAGAAATATCAGCACATTATATTCAAAATTATCTTCACTTCAATACGAGTACAATCATTTCCCTGTTGAGGAGGTTAAATCGTGATGGCAGAAGAAGATTTAATTGTAGTTGACTCAAATTATGAATTTGCGGGCAGCATTATTTTGAATTATGGGATCTATCTGAATGACCAGATGAATAAGTACCTTTTAATTATGAAGTACTTACTGTCAAATGCTGTAAAAGATGAGACGATTGCTGAACAGCTGGAAAGCATTATCGAACAGATGGAGTTTTTACCGGACGCAATTGCCAACATCACGGAGAGCATAAGTGCTGATTTGAATGCTTATGTGTCTGAAATTGATTCTGTTGACAGCTTTTTATATTGACATGGGGAGGTTGCAGGATGTCAGAAATTAAGATTGATATAGATTCCATTGAAGCTGCCATTGCTTCTTTTAATGATCTGGAAAAACAGTTGGACAGCGGAGAATTTCAAAAGTATTCTATATCCCAGCTGATAAATGAAAGCAGCGGTAGTACATTCTCTATTACCAATCAATGTTATAATTCACTACAGGACCTGGAATTACAGGTAAAGTATCTGGTAAGCGTCACAAAACAAGCGCTGGTAAATGCTGGCATTTGTTTTTTCGAAAACGAAGATGCGGGTATAGCCGAAATGACGGGTGTAGCTGATGTTGAAAAAAGAGTTCGTGTCATTATTTGAAAGATATATATTGTGCAGGTCACTTTGGGCAGGGAAAGTTCTGAACATGAAATATGATAACAGAAAAATATCAAAGAGGTGAGCCGGTGTTTGTGAAGAGATATTGGAAAGCAGGGATCAGTTCTTTATTAGCGGTCATTATTATGACAGGAATGTGCGGGTGTAATATGCTTACGAATAACAGTTGGCCTCCGATGAATTCTTCCAACAATTCGACCGAGTCTGCAGAGAAGATTGTAGGTGACATGACGGAATACTTGAAAGGCAAATACGGTGATATCGACTTTACGGTTATTAGCTTTTTCAGGAAGGGGTTCGACTTTTCCTATGATATTATGCATGCCTATATTACCGGAGGCGATAAAGTTGTAGACGAGTTCTGGGTTGAAAGGTTCAAAACGGATACGGAAATCACCTATGAAGACAACTATTTCGGACTGCTGATTCATGACGATTATCAAGATATGGTTAAACCTATTGCCGGCAAGTATTTCAAAAACTGTAAAATTTACGCGTCTTTTGCAAATGAATTTTCCAATGCCATGACTGGCAAGAGTTCTCTGCAGGACGCAATTGATGCCAAAGAGGATACACTGTGCTCGCTATGGATTGAGGTTGAAGCCGGCACATTTGCCGACGAGGCGGCTTTTACAGCGAGTGCCAATGCTTTTCTGGATGAATGGGAAAAGAAAGCGTTGAAATCTGATGTCCGTATTTTTTATCTCAAAGACGGTGTCTATGATTCGATTAACAGAAATAATTATTATATTATTTTTGATGGGGATAAAGCATTTCAGTCAGAGGTCGACAAAACATTCTTGTTGAAATGATGAACTGTATCTATAAGAAGGTGAGAATATGACGGAAGCACAGTTGCTGCTCTTAAGCAATATAATATACTGTCCTGAATTTACTGATTTGGCGAGAAATAGTGAAAAAACGGTTGGACAGATTCTGGAAATTGCACGAGATAACAATACGAAAAACCATCAGGAAATGACTCCTGAAGAATGGACTGCCATATTTGATATGGTAGAAAAGGATCCGGAATTATTGGACCTCAAAGTAACCAATATGCGCAGTATCTCAGAAACAGGGGCGGCGATGGCATGCTTTGTTGATGCAAACGGCAATGCGACAGCTGTTTTTGCCGGTACCGGGGTTAATGAATGGCGTGATGACACAACAGCTGGAGCTGATGAAGACTCCATACAGCAAGTGGACGCACTTACATGGTTTGAAGGTCTTCCGTATACCGACATCACCGTTGCGGGACATTCAAAAGGCGGGAATAAGGCGATGTACGTTGCCCTTCTTTCAGACAAGGCCGGAGAGTGTTATGCATTTGACGGACAGGGATTTTCCCCGGAATTTATTGTCAAATATGCAGACGAAATTGCAGCCAAAAAGCAGGATATTCATTTGAGGGCAAATTATCGGGATTTTATTAATATTTTGATGTCCTCCGTTGCCGGCGATATTAAATATTCTATAAATGACCAAGGTGTTTCCGACATAAAGCAGTATCATTGTCCCAACGCCCTGTTCCAGTACAAAAACGGCAAAATTACCGCGGAACTTGCGCCCTTTGGCCCGCAGGACCCGGTTATGAAGATGCTTCACAATTTTACAGTGTATTTGATGGATCATGCTCCCCAAGGTGAAAGACGAGTTGCCATGAGTGTGCTGGGTGAACTCCTTCAGCTTACTTTAGGTAAAGATGGTGGTCAGGGAAGAGCAGATATTATTGCGCAGCTTGGTGATGATGGTTTGCTGATACTGCTTACGTACATGCGTGCATATATGGAAGAGTTTCAGGAAACCGATTATCCGGGGTTTCTGGAAATGAAAGCGGCACTCTTCGATCTGATGATTCAGTATTTTGGTTTTGTAAAGGCCACACTAATTATGAGCATTATTGACGGCTCTATGCCTTCTATTCTAATAAATGCAGGAATTAAAATACTGGCCAATTTCAATTCATCTAAGACAACAATCCGAGATTTTAGTCAAAGCACAAAGGAGATTCTTGTCGGCGCGGCCAAAGAAACTGAGGATGAGAAGTGGTGGGATTTTACCCGCTGGGATTGCTGGTATCGAATCGAACAAAAATTCGGCGGTTTGCAATATGAAGATTATGCCGGTAAGGTGAATGAATATTACAGAAAAATCATAGATATCAACGATGCCAGCGTTAGTGACATTACAAATATTTTCGATAAAGCCTATCAAACCGATGCGGCACATGCTACAAAAATAAGTGCAGAAGTGGATAAAATCGACAGCATGTCAAAACAAATACAGCAGATCGCAGATTCGATCTGCCCGGCAATGTGACATCTGTGCGTGAAACACTTTTTGTGCGGAAATATCAAAAAGGTGAGCCGGTGTTTGTGAAGAGATATTGGAAAGCAGGGATCAGTTCTTTATTAGCGGTCATTATTATGACCGGAATGTGCGGGTGTAATATACTTACAAATAGAAGTTGGCCTCCGATGAATTCTTCCAACAATTCGACCGAGTCTGCAGAGAAGATTGTAGATGATATGACGGAATACTTGAAAAGCAAATACGGTGATATCGACTTTACGGTTATTAGCTTTTTCAGGAAGGGGTTCGACTTTTCCTATGATATTATGCATGCCTACATTACCGGAGGCGATAAAGTTGTAGACGAGTTCTGGGTTGAAAGGTTCAAAACGGATACGGAAATCACCTATGAAGACAACTATTTCGGACTTCTGATTTATGACGATTACCTGGAGATGGTTAAACCGGTTGCCGGCAAGTATTTCAAAACCTATAAACCCTTTGTGTCTATCACAGATGCATTTTCCAATGCCATGACAGGAAAGAGCTCTCTGCAGGACGCAATTGCTGCCAAAGAGGAAGCATTGTGCTCGCTATGGATTGAAGTTGAAGGCGGTACATTTGCCGACGAGGCGGCTTTTACAGCGAGTGCCAAAGCTTTTCTGGATGAATGGGAAAAGAAATCATTGAAATCTGATGTCCGTATTTTTTATCTTAAAGACGGTGTCTATGATTCGATTACCAGAACTAATTATTGGAATATTGTTGATGATCAAGCATTTCAGGCAGAGGTCGACAAAACATTCTGGCAGGAATGATCCGGTTCTCCATTTCCGGATGAACAATAGCACAGGATTTAGGGATGCTTAAGCCAATGAGTTACTAATAGGAGCACCATACATAGCGTTGGCTGATATGCAACAAAGAAAGATATAACAAAATAGGAAAAAGACATCTGAAAAAGCGAGGATAACGATAATTGATTAAGGAATTTAAGGCAAGACCAGATGAAAAATTAAGATTGGTCAAAATACGAAGCAGCGACGACGAGAAAGTTGCATCTTTTAGGAAAGCCAAAAAAATAACAGGGATATTTGTCGCTGTATCTCCGATACTGATGCTTATATACGGGTTTCTATTTCCTTCGGTATCTATATTATCAGTAGAAACTGGAGATTATGGGAACAAAAATGTATTATTCATCATTCTTTTTGCCATTTCAGCGTGTGCAATTAGTTTATTTATACATATTCTGGCAAGAGAGGTCTTATTAAAAACTTCCGGCTATAACATTATAGACCGGTTGGACGAAAGTCTCTTTCTCGACGGAACGGAGCTTGAGTATGGATATCATTTGATTGACAGTATAAATATCCGGGACCGTACTATTGCACACTTTGATTTGCTTTCGATGAAAAAATTAATATATAACAGTAAATTTAAACGCTTGAGTATATGGGGGAAATTTCACGCAGCTTATTATGCCAATTATTTAGAGAGAATAATAGAAAAAGAAGGGGACATGGATATCGAAGACCCGTATGATATCTACATGTATTTTGAGCCTGACCTGCTTGCTGAATTACAGGGCAGGGGTATTCAGATTGAAGTAGCATAAAATTCGCAGGGAAGGCAGGTATGCAGATGGAAGAGGCACACTGTGCAGTGGGAAATGTAAATTATGAATTTTTATCCAGACTATCCATTAAGACAGGGAAAAAGAACAGAGCGAAAAAAACGTGGCTTACAATAGGCATAGTTTGTTGTGTATTGCTTGCACTTATTGAGCTGCTCCGCGGAGACTTTAAAGGAATGACCGTTCTCGTGCCGATGTTATTCATGATTTCATTACGGGTTTCGCTCGGCGCCGGCACCGTGTGTATTGATGTTCCCGTAATTTTTCAGTATGAGAATGATCTTGTCCGGATTCATTTCTCGGGCATTGTTAAATTGCCGGGTTCTGCCTTTGGCAGTAAGCAGTATTTGTTTCCTCCTGATAAAATTAAGGAAATTGTTTTTGATTCGAAATCCCAGCTCATTTCAATTAGTGCAAATGCAAATGTACATATACTAAACGAAGCCAACCAGTCGACCTCCAATTATACATCAAATAATGAGATGATCCAGTTTTCCATTCCGGACGAATATCAGGACAGAATTTTGGGATGCTTAAGCCAGACGGTTTCCATTCGCAGACTTTAACAAAAGGTGAATCATGAAAATCAAAACTGCCAGAACGAAGCAATATCAATTTAGAAATTTCGATATTAAGAGGATGACGACAAATGATAAAAGAATTCAAGGTTAATCCGGAAGAAAAGAAAAAATTGGCCAAATTGCGAAGCAGTGAAGACGAGAAATTTGCTTCTTATAGGAAAGCAAAGAAAATAACAGGAGCAATCGTTATTATATCTCCGATACTGATGCTTCTGTACGGGTTCCTTTTCCCTTCAATATCTATATTAACAGTAAAAACTGGAGATTATGGGGACAAAAACGTATTATTCATCATTCTTTTTGCTATTTCGGCATGTGCAATTAGTTTATATATACATATTCTGGCAAGAGAACTCCTTTACAAAACATCCGGCTATAATGTTCTGAACCGCTTGCAAGAGAGCCTTTTTCTTGACGGTACGGAGATAGAGTTTGGATACCGTTTGCGTGACAGTATAAACATCCGAGACCGTACTATTACACACTTTGATTTACTTTCGATGAAAAAAATAATATATAACAGTAAATTTAAACGGTTGAGTATATGGGGGAAATTTCACGCAGCTTATTATGCCAATTATTTTGAGAGAAGGATAGAAAAAGAAGGGGACATGGATATTGAAGACCCGTATGATATCTACCTGTATTTTGAGCCTGACCTGCTTGCTGAATTACAGGGCAGGGGCATTCAGATTGAAGTAGTATGAATTTATTTCGCTGTGCCTGCAAAAGAAAGGCAGGAACTTTCAGGCATCACTGCAGTTTTTAGCCCCGGTCAGAACACCATCTGCACCATAAACATATAGCAGACTGTTCCGACGCCAATGCTCAAAAGATAGTTTCTTTTCCAGACATGAAGTGCAGCGACAATGGCGATGCCAAGAAACTGCGGTGCATAGCCCGGCAGGGAGGTAAACTGTACTGTCTTGAGGCAATATATGATGAGCACAGCGATTACGGCCGAGGGCAGGATTTTGCCGATATATAAAACCAGCGGATGAGGCTGCTGTGTCCTGCCGAACAGTGCAAACGGAAAAAACCTTGTCAGGAATGTGCAGACGGCAACTGTAATTACAATACCGGCGTCATATGCAAAATTCATTTTAACGCGCCCTCCTTAGCCTGGACGATATTTTTACTAGCAAGAATAATGACAATGGAGGCAATCAGCGCGGGAAGGATGAAGCTGCCCGCCCCGAATATCAGCAGGGCGGCCGTGCCGCATAGAAGCCCTGCAATGGCCGGGATATGAGTCCTTACAGATATCCACTGTTCAATGAAGATGACAACGAAGAGCGCAGTCATGGCGAATTCGATTCCGGTTGTATCAAATGTTATGAATTGCCCTAAGAGCGAACCGGTCACAGAGCCGGCAATCCAGTATATATGGTTAAAGAGGGCGATTCCGAAGGTTACTTTGTTTTCATCTAACTCTTC
>Ga0209748_1000438_pt1 | contig 22198 bp, 20 predicted proteins | sample BarGraIncu00421A_FD_185490 | JGI IMG/M metagenome (GOLD analysis project Ga0209748, IMG submission 185490) | Arctic peat soil microbial communities from Barrow, Alaska - Barrow Graham LP Incubations 004-21A (SPAdes) (version 2) | ecosystem: Environmental > Terrestrial > Soil > Wetlands > Peat... | reverse complement strand
GAGCCGATGGTGAGGTCCGCGCCGGCGGCGGCGGAGGCCAGCAGGCGGGGGATGTCGGCCGGGTCGTGTGAGAGGTCGGCGTCCATGGTGCACACGACGTCGTATCCGTCATCGAGCGCCAGGCGCAGACCCTCGCGACTGGCCGCCGCGTATCCACGGGGGCCGGTGCGGTGCACGACGCGGAAGCGCGGCTCGCGAGCGGCGATCCCGTCAGCGATCGCGCCCGTGCCGTCAGGGGACGCATCATCCACGATGAGCACGTCGACCTGCGGCGCGAGTCCGAGCAGCCGCTCAGCCAGCGTGGGCAGGTTCTCGGCTTCGTTGTAGGTGGGTGAGATCACGATCGCGCGGGTCATGTGGCGTCTCTCCGGGAGGAAGTCCGTGGAAGTCTGCGTGCATGGTATCGTGAGCGCCATGCGGGCGCGAGCATCGAGGATGGCCCTCGGTGGCTACGGCGTTGCAGGGATGTCTGCGGTGGTAGTGGGCGACCAGGCGCACACGGTCCTCGACGCCGCGCGACCCACGGGAGTAGTTATGTCGTCTGAAACACACATGCACGCCATCGTTCTGGCCGGAGGGTCGGGTCAGCGCTTCTGGCCGCTGTCTCGGGAGTTGAACCCCAAGCAGTTGTTGTCCACCTTCGGGACCGAGTCGCTGATCGCGCAGGCCGTCCATCGAATCCTGCCGTTCACACGAGGAGGTTCCGACGTCACCGTCGTGACGAGCGAGCGGCTCTTCGACGAGCTCCGCAACCACCTCACGGCGCAAGCGGACGCCGAGTTGCACCACGTGCTCTACATCCAGGAGCCGTTGGCCCGCAACACCGCGCCGGCGATCGCGCTCGCGGCAGCGACCCTCATGACGGAAGACCCCGACGCGATCATGGTCGTCTTGCCCTCGGACCACCTGCTCGAGGATGGCGACGTCTGGGCGGACTGCATCCGTGCGGCCAGGGCTGTGGCCGCTGAGGGCTGGCTCGTGACCATCGGCATCGAGCCGACCAGGCCCGAGACGGGCTATGGCTATATCCGCGCCGCCGAGGCCCTGCCTGCGTTCGCCGTCGGATCGGTAACACCGCATGTGGTAGCCGAGTTCGTGGAGAAGCCGGATGCCGCGCGCGCAGAGGCCTACATGGCCAGCGGCGAGTACTACTGGAACGCCGGGATCTTCGTCATGCAGGCGTCGCGCGTCCTGGAGGAGCTCGACGCTGCCGGTGGCGGCGAGGCGCACATCGCGGAGGTCGTGCGCGGCATCGCGGCGCTGTCGGCCGCTGAGCGCAACGGCGAGGCGGCGCGCGCCGCGTTCGAGACCATCACCCCGATCTCTGTGGACGTTGCGATCATGGAGCGCTCCAATCACGTGGCAGTCATCCCGGCACCGCTGAAGTGGAGCGACGTCGGGTCGCTCCTCGCGCTCGAGGACGTGGCGCCCGCGGACGAGAACGGTGTCGTCCGCGCAGGCCGGGGCGTGGACGTCGACAGCCACGACAGCATCGTGTTCTCGACGGACCGCCTGGTCGCGACGCTCGGCGTGAGCGACCTGATCGTGGTCGACACCGCCGATGCCACGCTGGTGCTGCCCAAGGATCGCGTGCAGGACGTGCGACTCGTGGTGGATGCGCTGAAGGCGATGGGCGCCCCCGAGGTCACGCAGCCGAAGGTCAGCCTGCGGCCATGGGGGAGTTGGACGAGTCTGCTCAAGGGCCCGGGCTACCAGATCAAACTTCTCGAGATCAAGCCCGGGTCGAAGCCGAGCCTCCAGCGTCATCAGCAGCGTAGTGAGCACTGGATCGTTGTCGCGGGCACCGCGCTCGTGACTCGCGATCAGGAGAAGCTCGACGTCCACGTGAATGAGAGCATCTTCATCCCGATCGGTGCCGTGCACCGTATCGAGAACCGCGGGCACGTCCAGCTGCAGGTGATCGAGGTCCAACTGGGTGACTACCTGGGCGAGGACGACATCGTCCGCCTCGAGGATGACTGGGAGCGGGACAGCAAGTGAGCGGGGTATCCGACCCGAGCTTCTGGGACGGCAGAGGCGTCTGCGTCACGGGCGGCGCCGGCTTCCTCGGCGGCTTCGTCGTTGAGGAGCTGGAGCGATGCGGCGCGACGCAGGTCTTCGTGCCGAATCACGAGGACTACGATCTGACCCGGCGCGAGGCCATCCTTCGAGTACTCGAGGACGCACGACCCGATGTGGTCATCCATCTGGCCGGTGTCGTCGGCGGCATCGGCGCCAACATGGCGAACCCGGGCCGCTACTTCTACGACAACGCGATGATGGGCATCCAGCTCATCGAGGAGGCACGGCTCGCGGGAGTGTCCAAGTTCGTGGCGTTCGGAACCATCTGCGCCTACCCGAAGTTCGCACCGATCCCGTTCCGCGAAGAGGACCTTTGGAACGGGTATCCGGAGGAGACCAACGCGCCGTATGGCCTGGCGAAGAAGATGATGCTCGTCCAGTGTCAGGCGTACCGTCAGCAGTATGGCTTCAATGGGATCTTCCTATTGCCGGTGAACCTGTACGGCCCTCGCGACAACTTCGACCTCGGGTCGAGTCACGTCATTCCCGCGATGATCCGCAAGATGATCGCCGCGCGCGATGCCGGCGAGACCGTGACGCTCTGGGGGGATGGCTCACCCACGCGGGAATTCCTCTACGTCGAAGACTGTGCGCGGGCCATCGTGCTCGCCGCGGAGCGATATGACGGATCGGAGCCGGTGAACCTCGGCGCCGGTTGGGAGATCTCGATCAAGGACCTCGCCGAGACGATCGCCGGGTGCGTCGGGTACGACGGCGAGATCATCTGGGACACGACCAAGCCGAACGGTCAGCCGCGCCGCAAGCTCGATGTCAGCCGTGCGAAGCGGTACTTCGGCTTCGAGGCCCAGGTGTCATTCGACGAGGGCATCCGGCGAACGGTCGACTGGTGGGAAGCCAGTCGCGCCGGCTACGACGAGTTGAACGTCGCACATCACATCTAGCAGGTTCCCGAACGATCGAAGGGGCACTCCGATGGCACGCAGAGCTCTCATAACCGGCATCACAGGCCAGGACGGTTCGTACCTCGCCGAGTTGCTGCTCGACAAGGGCTACGAGGTCTTCGGTCTCGTGCGCCGGGCGTCAACGCCTTCGACCGAGCGCATCGATCACATCCTCGATCGTCTCACCCTGCTGACGGGCGAGATGACCGATCAGGCGTCTCTGCTCGACGCGATGGAGACCTCGCAGGCCGACGAGGTGTACAACCTCGCCGCGCATTCATTCGTCGGGGACTCGTGGACCGTTGCGACCTCGACGGGTGACGTAGACGGCATCGGAGTCACCCGGATACTCGAGGCCGTACGGCGCGTGAAGCCCGAGGCGAGGTTCTACCAGGCCGCGACGTCGGAGATGTACGGGAAGGTGCGTGAGGTCCCGCAAACCGAGATGACGCCGTTCCATCCGCGCTCGCCGTACGGGGTCGCCAAGGTGTACGGCTACTTCATCACCCAGAACTATCGTGAGTCCTACAACATGCACGCCAGCAACGGCATCCTCTTCAACCATGAGTCGCCGCGGCGCGGTCTCGAGTTCGTGACACGCAAGATCACCGACCACGTGGCGCGCATCAAGCGGGGCACGGCGACCGAGCTGCGCCTCGGCAACCTCGAAGCGCAGCGCGACTGGGGGTTCGCCGGCGACTTCGTCGAAGGCATGTGGCGCATGTTGCGGGCGGAGGCGCCGGACGACTTCGTCCTGGCGACCGGCGAGACGCACACCGTCCGCGAGTTCTGCGAGATCGCGTTCTCGCACGTCGGTCTGGACTACCGGGACCACGTCGTCACCGACCCGCGCTTCATGCGCCCGGCAGAGGTGGAGCTGTTGCTCGGCGATCCGGCCAAGGCCAAGGCAGAGCTGGGCTGGGAGCCGAAGGTCAGCTTCAGGGGTCTCGTCGAGATGATGGTCGATGCCGACATGGAGCGGCTGTCCCGCTAGGGGGCGGCGACGCCATGACCAAGCGTGCACTCATCACCGGCGTGGCCGGTCAGGACGGCACCTACCTCACCGAACTGCTGCTGGGCAAGGGCTACGGAGTCTACGGCGTGCCCGGCCCGTTTCCCGGCGACTTCGCCGAGACGGTCGCACGCAGCACGGGTCGCGTGTTCTCGCTGGACGCCGACCTCACCGACATGGAGTCGCTTCTCGCCGCCGTTGAGGCGTCACGCCCTGATGAGGTCTACAACTTCGCTGCACAGTCGTCGGTGGGGAGCTCGTGGACCGAGGCGATCGCAACGACCGAGGTCAACGCCGTGGGCGTGCTGCGCCTCCTCGAGGCGTTGCGCCAGATCGCGCCCGAGGCGCGCTTCTTCCAGGCGGCGTCGGCCGAAATGTTCGGCAACACCACCGAGATGCCCCAGCGCGAGACCACACTGCTGCATCCGCGCTCTCCGTACGCGGCATCCAAGACGTACGCGTTCCACATCGTCGGCAGCTACCGGGAGTCCTACGGGATGCATGCCAGCAACGGCATCATGTTCAACCACGAGTCGCCCCTTCGCGGGCTGCAGTTCGTGACGCGTAAGATCACCGACGGCGCTGTGCGCTGCAAACTCGGGCTCGCGAGCGAGCTGCACCTGGGCAACCTCGAGGCCAAGCGGGACTGGGGATTCGCCGGCGACTACGTCGAGGCGATGTGGTTGATGCTCCAGCAGGAGAAGCCCGACGACTACGTCGTGGCAAGCGGCGAAGTGCACACCGTTCGCGAGTTCTGTGGCGCCGCGTTCTCGTACCTGGGACTCGACTACGCCGAGTTCGTGAAGGTCGACCCCGCCTTCTTCCGGCCTGTCGACGTGAACATCTTCTACGGCAATCCCGCCAAGGCGCGCAAGGTGCTGGGCTGGGAGCCGAAGGTGGGATTCGAGCAGCTCGTCGAGATGATGGTGGACGCCGACATGGAGCGCCTGGGCCGGTAGCTTCCTAGCCCTGCAACGCGCGATAGCGATGATCTGGTGTCGCGTACGCGGTCCAGCGCCGCCTGAATGTACAGCTCTGATTCGGAGTCGAGCGCGCTAGCGGGTTCGCCGAGGATCGGGAGGCCGGAATTGCGAAGCGAAACTTCCCCCGAGATTGGCGCGCACCTCGGCTTCGGTAGGGGTGCGCTCGAGGCCGCACACGAGGTTGCTGTTCCGCGTTCTGCGCGCAATCCGGTGGTTGATCCGTTGCGGTAGAGTGGCGGAACACTCGCGCACACATTCCTCGAGACCGCATGACCCACGGGAGCAGCCATGCCGTCCGAAACGCACATGCATGCCATCGCCGTGGCCGGTGGGTCGGGCCAGCGCTGCTGGCCGCTGTCTCGAGAGTTGAACCCCGAGCAGTTGCTGTCCACGTTCGGAACCAAGTCACTCATCGCGCGGGCCGTTCATCAGATCCTGCCGCTCGCGCACGACGGCTCCGACATCACCGTTGTCACCGATGAGCGGCTCGTTGGCGAGTTCTGCCACCGCCTCACGGCGCAGCCGGACGACCAGTTGCACCGCGTGCGGTACATCCAGGCGTCGTCGGCGAGCAACACAGTGCCGGCGATCGCCCTCACGGGCGGCGCCGGACTCCTCGGGAGTTTCGCAGCGGCTTCGGAGGCCGAAGTGGACGTTGAGAGCGCATGATCGTTGACTTCCACGTGCACACGCGCGGCTCGCGTGATAGCGGGATGGACCCGACGCGCATCATCGAGTTCGCCAAGCGCGCAGGACTCGACGCCATCGCGGTATGTGACCATAACAGCATCGCGGTGGCGCAAGAGTTGGCCGTCAGGATCCCAGAAGCCACCGGGGATGGCGTACCCGGGCTTCTCGTGATCGTTGGCGAAGAGATTCGTACTGCGGAGGGCGAAATCATCGGCTACTTCCTGCGCGAGGCAATCCCAAAGGGGCTCACGCCGGAGGAGACGGTGGATCGAATAGTCGAGCAGGGGGGCGTGGTGTCCGTACCTCATCCCTTCGACCGGTTCCGCCGCTCCCCGCTTGCCCGAGAAGCGCTCGAGCGCATCGCGCCGCGGCTGCATGCTGTCGAGGGCCTGAACGCGCGTAACCTGGCACACGCGGACGACGCCGCAGCGCGGGATTGGGCCTCGTCACATGGGTTATCATGCTTGGCGGGCAGTGACGCTCACACCTACCGTGAAATTGGCAGAGCGCGCACGGAGTTGCCGGCGTTCGACTCGGCTGCGACGCTGCTCGGCGCGTTACCGCACGCGCGGCTGATAGGGAGCCACAGCAACCCAGCGGTGCATCTCGTCACGGCCGTTCGCAAGCGGCTGCCGAATAGCGCCAATGGTTCGATGACACGCAGGGGGGAGTAGGGGGATGTCGACGGCACGCGCGCTGCTCGTATCGATGCGTCCACGACAGTGGACGAAGAATCTCATCCTGTTCGCGCCGCTCATCTTCTCCGCGCGGTTCACCGAAGCGTGGGCGCTCGGCCGCGCCGCGGCGGCGTTCGTCCTGTTCTGCATCATCTCGGGAGTGGTCTATCTGGTGAACGACGTGAGCGACGTCGAAAGCGACCGCATGCACGAGCGCAAGCGCACACGCCCGATCGCGTCGGGGGCACTCTCCGTCGGCGTGGCGATCACGACAGCCGTCGTGCTTGCGGTGCTGTCTCTGGGCTCGGCCTTCGCCATGTCACTGAGATTCGGCGCCGTGGCTACGGCGTACCTGGTGTTGCAGATGGCGTACACGTATTTTCTGAAGGATCAGGTCATCCTCGATGTCATGTCCATCTCGGCAGGGTTCGTTCTGCGCGCGGTCGCGGGCGGTGTGGTCATCCTGGTAGCCTTCTCCCCTTGGCTGCTGTCGTGTGCCGCACTACTCGCTCTCTTCTTGGCGCTCGGGAAGCGTCGCCACGAGCTGATCCTTCTCGAGTCCGGCGCCGCGAATCATCGCAAGTCGCTGGCGGGCTACTCGTCGCAGCTCATCGATCAGCTGGTCTCGGCGGTCACAGCTGCAACGATGGTGACGTATGCGCTGTACACCTTCTTCTCGCCGACATCACAGAAGCACCAGTACCTCATGCTGACCGTGCCGTTCGTGGTGTACGGACTGTTCCGCTACCTCTACCTCGTTCACCAGAAGCACCTTGGCGGCAACCCGGAGGAGATCCTGCTCTCCGACGCGCCCCTTATCGTAGATATCATCCTGTTCCTTGCGGTGGCTATTGTCGCCGTGACCATCAAGTAGGAGGGCCCGAGAGCACATGGCGAGCACCGTCGCGGTTATCCGCACAAAGCCAGAGTCCGTGTTGTCCGACGTCTCGCGCGTGATGACGCTCGGCGGCTACAAGGACGCGTTGCAGAAGGACACGACGACGATCCTTAAAGACAACATCTCGTGGCACATGCCGTACTTGTCCGCCAACACGACGCCATGGCAGCTCGAGGGCACCATTCAGACGCTGCGCGCGAACGGCTACGAGGATCTTGTCGCCGTGCACAACAACACGGTGGTCACCGATCCGTACAAAGGCGGCACGCTCAATAAGCTCACGCCTCTGTACGAGAAGTACGAGGTCCCCGAGCTGTTCAACTTCAAGCCGGAGGACATGGGCTGGATCCGCTACGAGCCCAAGGCCGAGATGTTGGTCCTGCCCAAGATCTTCGACGAAGGCATCTACATTCCCGACTACTTCCCGGGCAAGAACATCGTCCATCTGCCCACGGTGAAGTGCCACATCTACACGACCACCACGGGCGCCATGAAGAACGCGTTCGGCGGGCTACTCAACACCAAGCGCCACTACACGCATACGTGGATCCACGACACGCTCGTCGATCTCCTCGCTATCCAGAAGGAGATCCACCCGGGCTTGTTCGCAGTCATGGATGGCACGATCGCCGGCAACGGCCCCGGTCCGCGCACAATGATCCCGGTCCAGAAGGACGTGATGCTCGCCGGTTCTGACCAGGTCGCCATCGATGCGATCGCGGCCAAGATGATGGGCTTCGATCCGCTGTCGATCCGCTACATCCGCAAGGCGCACGAGTTGGGCTTGGGTTGCGGCGATCCGCGCGAGATCGAGATCGTCGGCGACACCGACCTCGCGGAGGAGAGTTGGGGCTTCCACGTCGGCAACAACTTTGCGTCGGCGACGGGGCATGCGCTCTGGCACAGCCCCGCTTCCGTGATGCAGAACCTGTTCTTCCACACGCCGCTCGTCAACGTGTTCGTGTTCGCGTCGTTCTTCTACCACGACTACGTGTGGTGGCCTCTCAAGGGCAAGGGCATCCAGGCGAAGGTGCGTCGCGACACCTCGTGGGGCAGGCTGTTCGAGTCGTACTGAGCGGAAGTAGGGTCGCGGGAGGAGTGCGAAGTCCGCTCCTGCCTCGGCTTGGCCACACACGCGTGTTGACACGCCCCGAGTGTGGCGGAGGCGCATCAACGTGAGAGGCCCCCAGCGCAAGGCCACCTCGGTCCAGCGGAGGGGGTTAGCGGATGGCTTTGCCGCGAGCGGGTATCTCAATCTTCCATCCGCTCGGGTTGATTGGGATGGCCACGCTTCGCGTGCCGATGGTCTGGCTGTATACACCCCATGTGTAGTCCGTGAAGTCGTTGCTATGGAATCCGGATGTGATCGACGCACCCAGCATGAGCACGAGTGCGGTAGTCGCAATCGCTCGGGTTCGCCGCTCTTGGCTGGCAGCAAGCGCGATTAGACACCAAGCCATCATCACATACGGGACATAGAAGTAGCGGTTGCCGTTCGCTACCGCGATTAGTCCTAGGATGCTGTCGCGTGCCTTGAAGAACGCGGCTGCAAGCATGGCGATGTGAATGCCCACACACACGTTAATCAGGGTGTTCTTGAAGGACGAAGACAGGAGTATCCACGCGACCGTGATCACATATAGGACGAGGGCGATGCCAAGCAGGGTGAACGTGGCCACCGAAGGATGGAGCGACGTGATTGCTTGTGCCACGATGCTGCCGAAGAACTGGCCGACGAACACCTTCAGGGCGATTACTGCGGCGAACCCTCTGAGGAGCGATCCAACCTCGAAGGATCCGGATGGCACAGACGTTGACAATATGAAGTACAACTGGAGCGCTGAGACGACCGTTGCCGCTGCAAGGAGTGACAAGTCGCTCGCTCGCCTGCTCTTGATCCACCTCCAAGCGAAGAATGGCAGAAGCACTACGATGAACGGGCCGGTCAGGCCGCAAATCACGACTACTGCCAAATCTGCGATCGCCTGGAGGGGGACGTTGCCGAACCTACGGTCGGGCGCTTCTTTGAGCAACACCAGCACGAGCACTAGGGTCAGCACCCACTGGACGTTCGTAATTGTGAGGAATATCTCGTTCGCATGCTGTGGCACAAGGACAACTGCGAGGGCTATCAGCGGCTTGAAGTCGCTCTTGAATCGGGGAGAGAATACGCTCCCCACGGCGGCGAGCGTGAGAACTAAGCTTGACAGGTTGTAGAACAGCGGAGCCGCGGCATACGGCACCAGCGCAGCGGCGCTGAGAGCCACTACGCGGGGGACCAGGTGCAGGTATCCCGCGTACGGAATCAGTAGCGCGCGGGCACCGTGAAGGTACTGTTGGATGAAGAAGACGCTCCCGTCTTCCGCCCAGAACTGCGGATTCACGAAGGCATCAGTCTTGCGAATGAGGAGGACCAAGGCCGCGATCAGAATCACAAGGACTCGGGACCGCCATGAACTGGAACTGACGCAGGACCGAAACCAGTCCACTGCAAGGGCTATCTGGTGGCGGAGTCGCTCCGCTTTCGTTGACTCGTCGTCACTCATGGACCGCATCCCCCGCTCGCTGCTTGTGGGCATCGTAGCATCCGCCACGGTGCAACACAGGCTCAGATGCCGTGCTTGGCACCGTCGGCAGCGCGGGCATGCTAGGCTGAGGAATCGGGATGAGTGTTCACGATTGACGGGCTACTCAAGAGTTGCGCGCGCTGTGTTGCTCGAGCTGAGTGGGCTGTGCGCCGCTGTGTTTCGGCGCTCTCAACGACTGGTTCGGTCTCGCTCCGCTAGGTCCGTTGGAGGTGTTCGCGTCATGCCGGAACGCGTACTCATACCCGGGGGTGCAGGCCTCGTCGGTCAGAACCTCGTCGCGAGACTGAGATCGCGTGGGTACGACGACATCGTCGTGCTGGACAAGCATCGCGCGAACCTGGCCGTACTCAAGCGCATGCAGCCGGCTGTCACCGCGGTGTACGCGGACCTTGCGGAGCCCGGGGACTGGCAGCGCCACTTCGAGGGCGCGGGCGCGGTCGTCATGCTCCAGGCTCAAATCGGCGGCAACGACCACGAGGAGTTCGTCCGCAACAACGTCGAGTCCACCCGGCTGATCCTGGAGGCGATCAAGGCGAACGAGGTGCCGTATCTTGTGCACGTCAGCTCGTCGGTCGTTGAGTCGGTCGCGAACGACTCCTACACCGATACCAAGAAGGCGCAGGAGCAGCTGGTGCTGGACAGCGGCCTCCCGGGTCCGATCCTGCGGCCGACGCTGATGTTCGGCTGGTTCGACCGCAAGCACCTCGGGTGGCTGTCGCGATTCATGCGCAAGGTCCCGTTGTTCCCGATCCCGGGCGACGGGCGATACATGCGCCAGCCGCTGTACGTGGGCGACTTCTGCGACATCATCATCAGTTGCATAGAGAGCAGGGTCCCTGGTGGCGTGTTCAACATCTCGGGGCGCGAGGAGATCGACTACATCGACATCATCCGCGCCATCAAGCGCGCGACCGGCTCGAGGTCCCTCATCATCCACATCCCGTTCAAGCTCTTCTACGCGCTGCTGTGGACATGGGCGGTGTTCGACCGCAACCCGCCCTTCACCACGCAGCAACTCGTCGCCCTCGTCGCGCACGATCAGTTCGAGGTGATCGACTGGCCCGGCATCTTCGGGGTGAAGGCGACGCCGTTCGCCGACGCCGTTGCCGAGACCTTCAACGACCCGACCTACAGCGACGTCGCATTGGAGTTCTGAGCATGGGCAAGCGCATCGCCGTCATAGGGGCCGGACCGATGGGTCTGGCGACCGCCTACCAACTCGCGAAGGACGGACATCAGCCCGTCGTCTTCGAGGCCGACGACCGGATCGGAGGCATGGCGGCGAGCTTCGACCTGGCCGGCACGCCGATCGAGCGCTACTACCACTTTCATTGCATCTCGGACTCTGACTTCCTCGCCGTGCTCGACGAGCTCGGGCTCGCGGACCGGATGCGATGGACCGAGACGAAGATGGGCTACTGGTATCAGGGCCGTCTCCAGCCGTGGGGCAACCCGGTCGCCCTCCTCAAGTTCAATGGTCTCGGCATCGTGTCGAAATTCCGCTACGGGCTGCACGCGTTCACGTCTACCAAGCGCAATGGCTGGAGGCCGCTGGATCACGTCGAGGCGACCGGATGGGTCAAGCGCTGGATCGGCGAGAAGGCGTACGAGGTCATGTGGGAGCGCCTGTTCGACTACAAGTTCTACGACTACGCGAACAACCTGTCCGCTGCCTGGATCTGGACGCGCATCCGCCGCATCGGCCGGTCGCGCTACAACCTCATGCGTGAGAAGCTCGGCTACCTAGAGGGCGGTTCTGAGACGCTGCTTTCGGCGATGCGGGCGGACATCGAATCGCGCGGCGGTGAGATACGCCTTTCGTCGCCCGTCCGGGAAGTCGTGATGACCGACAGGCGCGTGACTGGTGTGGACGCCGGCTGCGGCCCCGAGGCGTTCGAGACGGTGATCAGCACGGTCCCGCTCCCATACGTCCCGGAGATTATGCCCGGCCTGCCGGAGGATCTCCTCGCGCAGTTCCGCGCGCTCAACAACATCGCGGTCGTGTGCGTCATCGTGAAGCTGCGCAAGCGGGTGAGCGAGTACTTCTGGCTCAACACCAACGACCCGGAGATGGACATCCCGGGCCTCGTCGAGTACACCGACCTGCGGCCGATGGACGCGCACGTCGTCTACGCGCCCTTCTACATCCCCGGCGAGCACCCCAAGTACGCCGAGAGTGACGAAGTATTCATCGAGAAGGTGCGGCGCTACCTCAAGACGATCAACCCGGACCTCACGGACGAGGACTTCATCGACGTGTGCGCAAACCGGTACAGGTACGCTCAGCCGATCTGCAATCCCGGCTACCTCGATACCCTCCCGCCGATGTCGCTTCCGGTCGACGGCCTTTGGGTTGCCGACACGTCGCACTACTACCCTGAGGACAGGGGCTTCTCCGAGAGCATCGGGTTCGGTCGCAAGTTGGCCAGGGAAGCGGCGCGGTGATCAAGCAGTTCATGTCGAAGCAGTTCGTGATGTTCCTGCTCACCGGCGGGTTCGCGGCGGTCGTCAACTTCGGCTCGCGCATCCTCTACAGCCGGTGGACCAACTTCACGGTCGCAGTCGTGCTTGCCTACGTGACCGGCATGGTCACGGCGTTCGTGTTGAACAAGCTCTTTGTCTTTACCGACAGCACGCAGTCCGTGCGAAGGTCTGCGCTTCTCTTCACGATCGTGAACGTGTTCGGAGCGGCACAGACGCTGCTTGTGAGCCTCGCGCTGGCGTACTACGTCTTGCCGTGGATGGGCATCGGGTGGCACGTCGATGAGATCGCCCACGCGGTGGGCGTCGCCGTGCCGGTATTCACGAGCTACCTCGGCCACAAGCACTGGTCCTTCCGGTAGCAGCTGTCGGCCGTCCGCTGCGCTGATGGGGTGTGTCCTCGGCTACAATCACCGGGAAGCTCTCGATGCGCAGCGGGACACCGCCCGAAGAACGGGAAACTATGGACGAGTTCGAGCCCCTTGAAGAGGAGGTCGAGGCCGCGCAGCCGGGCCCCTCGATCAAGCGCACGCTCGCCAGGAACACCAGCGCGAACGCGATAGCGCAAGCGATCCAGTTGGGCAGCAACTTCATCTTCATGCCCTTTCTCATCAAGTCGTTCGGGCTTTCGATGTACGGCGTCTACCTCTTCGCCTCTTCGCTCGGCGGCTATATGTCGTTCCTGGATTTCGGGGTCGGACTTTCGCTCACGAAGTTGCTCTCCGAATACCGCGCCAAGAATGACAATGAGCATTCGAGTCGGCTCGTGTCGTCCGCGCTGGCCTTCTACGCCGGTGTGGGCGTGCTGGGGTGCTTTCTTCTTCTGCTGATCGCACGCTATGCGGTCGGTTGGTTCCACTTCACACCCGATGAACAGGTCGTCGCTCGCAACTTGCTCGCCGCGGCCGCGGCGTTTTCGCCGTTCATGTGGCCGATCGTGTCTGTGACCTCGGTTCAAGCGGGTCTCAATCGATATGACATCAATGCCACCGCAGCGATGATGGGCTCGGCGCTCAACGCGGGGGTGATGCTGCTAGTGATCACGCTGCACCTTGGACCCGTTGCGCTTTGGGTCGGGCTCTCCCTGACGACGCTCGTGGTGTCGGTCTGGAACTGGAGACGCGCTCTGATCGAGTTGGGACGCGAGGTGCACATCAAGCTGGCGAACATCCACCCGAGCGCACTGGCTCCGCTTGTGAAGATGAGCGCCTACATCTTCGTCATCCAAGTGAGCACGACTCTGATCTATCAGCAGACCGACCGTCTCATCGTCGGGTTCTTCGTGGGGGCCGCCGCCGTGGCACTCTACGAGGCGGCCGCCAAGGTCGAGAGTCTGGTGCGGCAGATCGCGGGAATGATGGCTTCAGCGGTGGTGCCGGTGACATCGCGCCTGTCCGCTCTTGAGGACAAGGAGGCCGTGCGCCGACTGCTCCTGCGAGGAACTCGCTATGCGGCGTTCGTGGTTTTGCCGATCACCACAGGACTTACCCTGCTCGCGCGCCCTATCCTTGTGACGTGGCTCGGGCCCTCGTTCGGCACCTCGACCGTTCTGGCGCAGCTATTCCTGTCGTACTGGCTTGTGAACGTGAACGGCGCGGTAATGGGTTCGATGATCGTCGGCATTGGCCGCTTGGATCGGGTCATCTGGTGGCAAAACCTCGGCACCTTCCTGAATGTCGCTCTGGGCGTGCTGCTCACCTGGAAGTTTGGCGTCATCGGGGTGATCCTGGGCACGGTACTCTCACACCTGATCGTGCTCCCTGCCTACTTGAGGATCGGATACCGGCTTCTTGGCGTACGCCTGGGGGAGTGGCTGCACCAAGTCGCTGTGCCCGCGTATCCGACGCTGCTCGTCACCGTGGCCGTGGTCGGCGTGGGTTATGCGCTCGGGCTGACCTCCGGGCTGGTCGGAGTGGCGATAACGGGCCTCGCATCGGTCTTCGCGTACTGGCTAACCGTGTTCCTGTTCCTCCTCGACGATGTGGAGCGTCGCGACGTGGCCTCGTTGCGTGACGCGTTCTTCGGCAAGGTACGCTCGATGCTCCGGACCGCGTGATGAGCGCCCAGGGGATTGCAGGCATGGTAGTACTCTTCCATCCCGATGACCTGGTGATCGGGAATGTATCGACCTACCTCAGCGACCTCGACGCACTCTTCGTTGTGGACAACACGCCCGAGCCTGATGCAGCGTTGGTCGAATCCCTGCGTGCACTTCCCCGCGTGACCTACCTACCGATGGGGGACAACGAGGGAATCGCGCGGGCTTTGAACGTAGGCGCGCAGGCGGCGAGGCGGCTCGGCTATGAGTTCCTTCTCACGATGGATCAGGATAGTCGTGCCTTCGGGGGCATGGTGTCGTCGCTCGCACGAGTGATGGAGCGGGAACCGCGAGCAGGCCTCATCTCGGCGAGCCAGCTGAACGAACGGCTGGGATCGGGATACGATGAGGTCAATACGGCGATCACGTCTGGAAGCCTCCTGCGGCTCGCCGCATGGGAGGACGTGGGCCCGTTCTTCGAGTCACTGTTCATCGACCTGGTCGATGATGAGTACTGCCTTCGGCTGGCGGTTGCAGGGTATCGGGTGATCAAGTGCTATGAGGCACTGCTCCTGCACCGGCTCGGCGATTGGCAACAGCACCGGTGGTTCGTCATCGGCAGGGTCGGCTCTCCAAACCATTCGGCCTTGCGTCGCTACTACATCGCGCGAAATACCGCCATCGTTGGCGACTTGTACAAGGACCGATTCGCCCAGTGGTGGGCAACTCAACGGATACTGCGCGCACGGGAACTTCAGCTCGTCGCGCTCTTCGAGAGGGACCGCCTCAGGAAGCTCGCGATGGCACGCAGGGGGATGCGAGACGCTCGCGCGAGCATCCTCGGTCGCTATCCCGACCGGCTGCACGAAGCATCTGCCGAGATCGAGGAAGTTCGCAGCACCGGGAAGCTGACATTCCGTGACTGACGATCCGGTGAGGCCCAGGGTCAGCATCGTCATCCCGAATTGGAACGGCATGGCGCACCTCCCGGAGTGCCTGGCCGCTCTGCGACGGCAAACGTTCCCTGACTTCGAGTCGATCATCGTTGATAACGGATCGACCGACGAGAGTTTGGAATGGCTCGGAGCCAACGCGCCTTGGGTGCGTGTGATCCCCCGGCAGGACAACGGCGGATTCGCAGTTGCGGTCAACGTCGGGATCCGGGCGGCTCGTGGGGACTATGTTGCCCTGCTCAACAATGACACGGCGGTAGACGCGCACTGGCTCGAAGAACTCATCAAGGCGCTGGAGCGCACCGGCTATGACTGCGCTGCCTCTCGCATGGTGCTCTATGACCGTCCAGGCGTGATGAACGCAGCGGGAGACGTCTTCAGCATGGTCACGCTTTCCGGCCGGAACAGAGGTCTGTTCCAGCCTGCCGACCGATTCAACGAGAGCGTCCGCGTGCTCAACGCCTGCGCGGGGGCCTCGATCTACCGCCGCAGTTTCTTCGAGGACGTGGGCCTGTTCGATGAACAGTTCTTCCTTCTGTCCGAAGACACCGATATAGGATTGCGCGCCCTCATCGCCGGCAAGCGATGCATCTACGTCCCGACTGCCGTGGTTCGGCACAAGCTCAGTGCGTCAATCAAGACCCGTCCCAACTGGGACGTCTGGCTTCTCGCGGCCCGCAACGAAGCAATCGTTGTCGCGAAGGACTTCCCCGTGCTGCTCCTTCCGCTCGCGCTGCTGCTCTGGCCGGTGCGTTCGCTGCGCGCCCTGCCGGTCAGGCCCTCGCGTTGGCATCTCATCGGCGGCATCCTGAGGCACTTCCCGCGACGATTCTCAGCGGAACTGCGCGGGCTGCGGATGGGTTGGACCTCGAGGGATGAGGTGTGGAGCCGGGCCAAGGTCTCCCGCGCGAGCGTTGCGCGGTGGATCCTCAGGGGAACCGGTTCCGTGGATGGCGCCGCGAGCCGCGCAGGTCGGGTGATGAGGTGAGCGAAGTCGTGCAGCGGGTCTCCGTTGTCATCCCCAACTTCAACGGCCGGGAGCACCTGCCCGAGTGCCTCGAAGCACTCTCGCGGCAGTCCTATCGTGACTTCGAGATCCTCGTGGTCGACAACGGCTCCACCGATGCGAGTCTGGAATGGCTCCGTGTGCATGTGCCGGATGTTCGCGTCATCGCGCGGGTGGACAACGGCGGATTCTCGGTGGCCGTTAACGAAGGCATCTTGGCATCACGCGCTGAATTCGTTGCACTGCTCAACAACGACACCGCTGTCGACGCCGACTGGCTTAAGGCGCTCGTGGACGCGCTGGACGAGACCGGGTACGACATCGCGGCGTCGCTCATGGTCTTCTACGAAACGCCCGAGACGGTGAACACAGCCGGGGATGGTTACGACATGGCGTACCTGGTTGGCACCCAGCGGGGACGCGGGGGTGCGGTCTCGGAGTATCGTGACAGCGCGCGCATCTTGGGCGCGTGCGCCGGCGCGGCACTGTATCGAAGGGCGTTGTTCGATGACATCGGTCTGTTCGACAGCGATTTCTTCCTAGTTCACGAAGACACCGACATCAACCTTCGCGCCCTTGTCGCCGGCAGGAAGTGCGTGTACGCCCCGGGCTCGGTGGTGCGTCACAAGGACAGCGCGACGATCCGGAAGCAGCCGAGTCCCCTCATGGCCCGGCTGCTCGTTCGCAACCAGTACGTGGTGATTGGCAAGGACATGCCGACGGTGCTCCTCCCGGTTGTTGCGGCGATCTTCGCTTGGCGAACGTTCAGAGGCGTCTTTCCGCTTCGTCCGAGTATGTGGGGGACGATTCCCGGCAACTGGCGGAAGATGCGCCAGACGATCCCGATCCAAGCCGAAGGGTTCCGCATGGGCTGGGGCAAGCGAGCTGAGGTGTGGCGCCTCCAGGCCGTCTCGACTCATGAGATAATCCGATGGCTCTTCAAGGGCGCTGGGCCGGTCTGAGCATCCTCCAAGGAAGGCATCATCGTGAAAGGTATCATCCTTGCCGGCGGCTCCGGCACTCGTCTTCACCCGGTCACGCTCGGCACGTCGAAGCAGTTGCTGCCGATCTACGACAAGCCGATGGTGTACTACCCGCTGTCGGTGCTGTTCCTTGCCGGCATCCGCGAGATCCTCCTGATCTCGACTCCCACGGACACACCGGCGTTCGAGCGCTTGCTCGGTGACGGTTCCCAGTGGGGCGTTGAGATCACGTACGCCGTCCAGCCGAAGCCCGAGGGACTCGCTCAGGCGTTCCTCATCGGCGAGGAGTTCCTGGCCGGAAGCCCCGCGTGCCTCGTCCTGGGCGACAACATCTTCTACGGCACGGGCATGGCGGAGATGCTGCGCAGCGCCCACGACGATGCTTCCGCGGGCGGCGCTGTGGTCTTCGGCTACCAGGTGCGCGATCCCGAGCGCTACGGCGTCGTCGAGTTCGATGACGCGGGGACGGTGCTCTCGATCGAGGAGAAGCCGACCGCACCGCGGTCGAACTACGCGGTCACGGGGCTGTACTTCTACGACGCCCGTGTCTGCGAGTTCGCCAGGCAGGTGAAGCCCTCCGCGCGCGGCGAGCTCGAGATCACCACGCTCAACAACCTGTACCTTGCCGACGGCAGCCTGAAGGTGCGCCTCATGAGCCGTGGAACCGCGTGGCTCGACACCGGCACGCCCGACTCACTCGTGGAGGCCGGCACGTTCGTGCAGACCATCGAGAAGCGCCAGGGGCTCAAGATCGCCTGCCTCGAGGAGATCGCCTACCGGATGGGGTTCATCGACCGCGTGGGGCTCGAGCGCTGGTTGGACGGCGCCAAGTCCGAGTACTACCGCTACGTCCGCTCGATCCTCGAGGAGAAGTCATGATCGATGGAGTGAAGGTCAAGGACCTCAAAGTCATGCCCGATGAGCGCGGCCTGCTGATGGAGATGTTCCGGAGCGACGATCCGGACTTCCAGAAGTTCGGACAGGTCTACATCACGATGGTCTACCCGGGCGTGGTGAAGGCCTGGCACTACCACAAGAAGCAGACCGATCACTTCGTATGCGTCGGCGGCATGGCGAAGGTCGTGTTGCATGACACTCGCGAGGAATCGCCGACCAAGGGCGAGACGAACGAGTTCGTGATCGGATGGCAGCGTCAGAGGATGGTCATCATCCCGAACGGGGTCTACCACGGGTTCACGCCGGTCGGCACCGAGCCCGCCTACATCATCAACGTGCCGACCGAGCTCTACGACTACAGCGAGCCCGATGAGTACCGCCTGCCGTTCGACGACGCCTCCATCGGCTACAACTGGAGCGTGAAGAACGGATGACGCTCCTCGCGCGGAGTGGCAAGCCGAGTAGCCCAAACGAAGCCAGCGCTCGGCCGCCGTCTGCCGCGAGTCGTTCTCGGACCGCCTCGCTCCTCTTCATCTTGTTCGCCGGAGCCATCGCGAGGTTGTACGACATCGGCGGGCTGCCGGCAGACCACCACTACTTCAGGCAGACCCAGACTCTCGGCACAATCGTCGAGTTCTGGCGGCACGGCGTGGACTTCCTGCACCCCATCATGGCCAGCATGGGCAAGCCGGGAGTGCTCGTACTGGAGTTCCCGCTCTATCAGGCCATCGTCGCATCGCTCTATCACGTCATAACGCCCAGTGTGATCGTTGCGCGAGTGGTCACAATAGCCGCGTCTGTCGCGGCTGCCTACTTCGTGTACAAGATCACGCAGCTCTTCTATGCGGGACGAGAACCGCTGTATGCGGCCGCATTCTTCCTCTTCACTCCCTTGAGCATCTTCTACGGCCGCGTTCCGATGCTCGACATGTTGGAGATCATGCTTTGCGTGGGATTCATGTACTACCTGGCCGCGTACATCGTCGGAGGCAAGTCCACCAAGTACCTGGTTGTGGGTTCACTTGTCGCTTGCGCCGCGTTCACGGTGAAGCCGCCCTACGCCGCCCCTGTGTTCGTGGCGCTTCTCTACCTCTGCTGGATCACCTATGGCAAGCGGCCGAAGGTCGGCGTTGTGATCAGCATGTTGGTTCCAGTCTTGGCTATGTTCCTGTGGCAGCGATATGCGAACGCGACGAACAGCCTCTACCAGGCCCAATATCCATACAAGGATCTGGCGTATGCCATCCAAGTGAAGCTTGTGCCACCGAACACGTGGTACTTCGGGACCCTTGCGCAGAGGCTTCAGCTCGGAAACTACGCAAAGCTCTTCGTGCGGGTCCTCGCGGGCATACTCGCGGGAGCGGGAGCCATTCCCCTCGTCGTTGGTTTGATGACGCGGATCGAGGAACGAGACCGCATGTTCTATGTGTGGTTGGCCGCGGTTCTTGGTTCGTTCTTCGTGTTCTTCAATCTGAACGTGGTGCATGACTACTACCAGATGCCGCTTCTGCCCGTCGTCGCAGTCTTCTGCGCAAGAGGTCTTCAGCTCATCGAGGACGGCCTTAGGATCCGACTCTCGAACTCCGCGGTCGCCATCTCGTTGACGGCGTTCTGGGTGGTTTATGCAGCCTGTGTGTGCGGTGTCATGTGGAAGGTCGGCTACTTCCGACCGCTGGCGTCGACCCAAGTGACTGCGGGCCAAGAGATGAGCCGGGTACTCACAGACGACAGTTTGGTTGCCGTCTCGACCCCGAGCGGCGATCTTTGGGACCCCACGATCCTGTACTTTGCCGACAAGCGCGGCTTCACGGTCCCGCAGGCTCGACTGGACCAAGGAATGCTGAGCTACCTGCGACAATCGGGTGTGCGCTGGCTTGTCGTCACAGACGGAGGAGCGCTCATTCCGCCGCCAACCCAGAGCCTGCTTCGGAGCATGACCGTCGGGCCGCGTGCGAGTACTCTAACCATATATCGGCTCCAATAGGGTCGAGTGGCCCCACTAGCGCCGCGCGCAAAGCGGAAGCCCGGCGTCGGCGCGCAAGCGCGTCCAACCGCAGCCTCGATCTAGGGACGGTTCGCAGTGATCGACGGTGCGGAGGTCAAGGGCCTCAAGCCGCAACGAGTTCGACGAGTTCCGCCTCCCTGCGGACGACGCATCGATCGGCTACGACTGGAGCGTGAAGAATGGCTGATTCTCTCCCTAGCGTGGGTCCTGGTGCGCCCGCCGAGCCATCGCCTCCGCAGTGTCCTATATGCGGGGGCGATCGGTGGCGGCTGCAGTATGCCGGGCTGCGCGACCGTCAATTCGACATAGATGGCGAATTCAGAGTATGGATATGCGAAACGTGCGGTGTCCGGCGCTTATGGCCGGTTCCCGAGGATCTTGGCCTGCACTATCCTGACCAGTACGGGCCCCATAGCAGCCTTGGCCGTAGGTACCTCCGTCGGCCCTGGCACAGGGCCTGGAGTGCTTCGTTCTCGTCCAATGCGATCATCCGCCGGTTTGCGCGCTACTTGCTTCGCTTCAACGCAGCGGCTCTTGAGATGTGGACGTTGGTGGGTTCTGCGCCGCGGTCGGTGCTCGACTATGGATGCGGCTCAGGTGGCTTCTTGGGGCCTGCTTCCCAGCTCGCGACCCGGGCACTTGGTCTCGACGTTTCCGAGAAGGCCGTGACGGAGGCAGCGAGTCGAGGCCTGCCGGCTCGTCTAGGGAGCTATGAGGATCTTCAGTTGGGCGAGGAGCAGTTCACCCTCATTCGCATGTGGCACGTCCTCGAGCATGTGCCTGATCCTGTGCGGGCCCTGTCTGCTCTGCGCGCGCATCTCGACGAGAAAGGCCGACTCGTCGTCGCCGTGCCAAATGCGGCCAGCGCGCTTGCCGATGTGTTCGGTACGGACTGGTTCCAGTTGGACCTCCCACGTCACCTCTGGGGGTTCACTGAGTCGTCCCTGCGATGCGCACTCTGCGCCGCAGGGTATGACGTCGAGAAGATTCTGTACGATGGCAAAGGGTACTCTGTATACCAGAGCATGGCCTATGCGCTCCGGCGACGGGAATCAGCCTTCGGTCTGCCGGCGTCACCCGCACCTGACGTTCTCGTCGGGCTGGATGCCCTTGCCGAGGTATGGAATTCGCAACAGGCTGGGGACTCGATGGTATTCGTTGCCTCGCTCCGTACGGCAGGCCAAACAGGAGACTGATACATGAAGCTTCTAGTAAGCGGCGGAGCCGGCTTTATCGGCTCCGACTTCGTTCGGCGCATGCTCGCCAAGCACGACGATTGGGAGATCGTCTGCTTCGACAAGCTCACCTACGCCGGCAACCTCGATAACCTGAAGGCGGTCGCCAGCGACCCCCGCTACTCCTTCGTGCGCGGTGACATCTGCGACCGCGCTGCTGTGGAGGCCGCCGCGCAGGGTGTCGACGCCATCGTGAACTTCGCCGCGGAGACGCACGTCGACCGCTCCATCGCCGAGCCCGAGGCCTTCCTGCACACCGACATCCTCGGCACGCACACGCTGCTCGAGACGGTGCGCGCGCTCGGCATCGCGCGCATGGTGCAGGTCTCCACCGACGAGGTGTACGGCTCGATCGACGTCGGCGCCTTCTGCGAGACCGGCCTCATCAAGCCTTCGAGTCCGTACTCCGCGTCCAAGGCCGGCGGCGACCTCCAGGTGCTCGCGTACCACACCACGTACGGCACTCCGGTGATGATCACGCGCGGGTCCAACACCTACGGCCCCAATCAGTACCCCGAGAAGCTCATCCCGCTGTTCGTCACCAACGCGCTCGAGGGCGGCCAGCTGCCGCTCTACGGCGACGGCATGAACGTTCGCGACTGGCTGCACGTCGACGATCACTGCGACGGCATCGAGTTCGTGCTGCTGCACGGCGAGCCCGGCGAGGTCTACAACGTCGGCGGCGGCAACGAGCGCACCAACCGCGAGATCACCTCGATCATCATCGACGAGCTCGGACTGACCGACGATATCATCAAGTGGGTCTCC
>Ga0209748_1000436_pt1 | contig 22356 bp, 20 predicted proteins | sample BarGraIncu00421A_FD_185490 | JGI IMG/M metagenome (GOLD analysis project Ga0209748, IMG submission 185490) | Arctic peat soil microbial communities from Barrow, Alaska - Barrow Graham LP Incubations 004-21A (SPAdes) (version 2) | ecosystem: Environmental > Terrestrial > Soil > Wetlands > Peat... | reverse complement strand
GGCAAATTTTTTCACTTCGCCCTAGCGGGCACGGAATAATGTCACTTGATGTTTTTGCAAACTTTCCAATTTTGGCAAAAACATAGTGACAATACCCTGGAATACGTGGGGTCGAATCCCACCAAGGCTATGAAGAAAAGTCGGAGGGGCAGGGATTCGAACCCTGGGTGGGGGTTACCCCCCACAACGATTTTCGAGACCGTCCCGTTCAACCGCTCCGGCACCCCTCCGCGTCTTAAAAAAATTGCTTAGCATGGCCGATGCGGGTTGCGCAAGCAAACCGCCCTCAACCGCTATGCGATGGTTAAATACATGCTTCACATTGCCAAATACGCCGCTGGAAAAAATTCCGTTTTTCGGATCGGCAGCTCCGTAATAAAGCTTTTCAATCCGGGCCTGGACCATGGCGCTGTAGCACATCATGCAGGGCTCGAGCGTGACGTACATCTCGGCACCATTCAAACGATAGCTACCCGTTTTCCCCCCGGCCCGGCGCAGGGCCACGATCTCGGCGTGGGCGGTGGGATCGCAACTGCCGATGGGGGCGTTGCCGCCGCGACCGATGACCCGCCCTTCCCGGACCAGCACTGCGCCCACCGGCACCTCGCCGCGTTTTTCGGCTGTCGCGGCCAGCATTAAAGCTTTTTTCATAAAAAAAACAGTGTCTTTTTTCATGACCTTTGGTCTGGAAAGAGAAAACGCACCTGGAGGGAGTCGAACCCCCAACCTTTTGATCCGTAGTCAAAAGCTCTATCCATTGAGCTACAGGTGCATTAGAAACTTATATTACCATAAAAAGGCAGGATTCCGCAATAGCGTCAAAAAAATCGGCGACGGCCCACTGTGTACTGCAAGATATGAATGAGGTTCGAAGTTCGGCTTGAAAAATGCGCCAGATTCATATAAGATGCATTGCGAACCGCAATGGTTAAAAACCTCTTTTTAAACAATTTCTTCAGGCGGCACAAGGACAAATTGTGGTGGTTTCACAGTTCCTACTCCCTGCTCCTGGGCGTGGGCGTGATGTGGCTGGGCACAAAGAATTTCACCTACCTGCGCCTGGCTGTCTTCCACATAGCCTTCATCTGGCTGACTAGCCTGGCATTGCCGTGGTTGGCCATCTTGCAGCGCCTCCCGGAAAACTGGCGCCGCCGCCTGCGTTTGCTGATCAACTATTTCCAGCGCAACTTCTACCAGCAACTTCTATTTTTCATCCTGCCCATCTATTATTTGAGCGCCACTTGGGGAGCAAGCAACATGCTCTTCGTGCTGTTGCTGGCCGTATCAGCTCTGCTGGCCACCATGGACATCATCTATGACCGCTACTTGTCGGTAAACTGGAGAATGCTGGCCGTTTTTTTCGCCTTCAACCTGTTCGCCTGCATCAACGTCATGCTGCCAGTGGTCTGGAATTTCAAAAATTCCTTCGCTTTGCGTTTAAGCGCCCTGCTGGCCCTGGTCGGTTTCGCTTCCTTCTGTTTCGCACTAAAGGGGGTGAGAATCCGCCAGCGCCTTCTGCTCATCCTGGTCGCCGCCTTGCTATTGGGCTTGGTAAGCGAGATCGGCCGGCCGCTGATTCCGCCCGCGCCGCTGCGCCTGATGAGCAGCGGTTTCGGACTTGGTATTGACCCCGAAAACAATGAACTCCGCACCCTCTTATTGCGGCTTCCCAGCGGCGGCCCTTTCAAAATCCATGCCCTGACCGCCATTCGAGCCCCGCTCGGCCTGAAGGACCGGGTGGGACACTGCTGGTATCTGAACGGCAAACTGGTATATGCATCTCCCTTTATCAAGATCAGCGGCGGCCGCACAACCGGTTTCCGCCTATGGACTTTCCGCACCCTGAAAAACATTGCGCCCCGTTCGACCTTGCGCATCGATGTGCTTACCGAAGCCAGTCAGCTGATCGGCCGCACCTGGTTACGCTGAACAGCCAAGAGAAATGGCTTGAACCCGGCGGTTGACCGCTAGGCATTTTTTTGCTACCATGAAAGCCCCATGAAAAAGAAAATAGTATTCGCTGCCTGCCTATTGTTCGCTGTTTTCCACCCTGCCTGGACTCAATTCGGTAGCCAGGGAGCGGTGCGTCCGCGGATCGTCGCCCAGGTCGCCCCGGCATCAGGATATGTTGATTTCCATTTCCAGATCCCAGCCGGGTATCACATCACCGACCTGAAAAACAATTTTTTCGCCATCACGATCGTTAAAAATGATTTCGCCGCGCTAGCCAAAACCGTTTTCCCGGCCGGCGTCCCTTACGGGGAAGAAAGCGTCTTCAAAGGAGAATTCAGCGTCCGCGTTCTTCTGAAAAGCCTGAAACCCATCAAAACTCCAGTCAAGTTTGATTTTGATGTCTCCTTTCAAATTTGCCAGGAATATCCGGAAGAGCTATGTTATCCTCCCGACCAAAGCCAGGTTCAGATCAGCATAGGTCCCGACTTTCGTTCGACTTCAGGTTCGAGCGGCAGCGGGAACGACGAGACACTATCCCGCCGGCTGGAAAAACTAATTCGCGGGCAACTCAGACATTCCTCTTCTCTGCTCTTTATCCTGGTTTTCGCGGCTGGTTTCCTGGCCAGTCTGACCCCTTGCGTCTATCCGGTGATTCCCATCATCATGGGTTACGTGGGCGCCCGCAGCGGTGGCCGCAAGCTGAAGGGTTTTTTCCTTTCCCTGTTTTTCGTTCTAGGTCTGTCCCTGGTCTATTCGCTGCTGGGAGTGGCAGCGGCCAAAACCGGCTCGCTGATCGGTATTTCTTTTCAAAATCCCCTGGTGGTTACCATCATCGCCGCCATTTTTATCATTATGGGCCTGAGCCTGGCCGGGCTGTTTTCCATCCCGGTACCAGCCTGGATATCGTCCAAGGTGTCGCGGAGCCATAAAAGTGACATCCTGGGCTCTTTGCTCGTCGGCGGTGTTTCAGCCATCATTGCCGCTCCCTGTGTCGGCCCGGTGTTAATCGCCCTGCTTTCCTGGATCAGCCAGTCGGGAAATGTTTTCCTGGGCTTCTGGTTGACCATGGTTTTTTCCCTTGGCATGAGCGTCATCTTCCTGATCGCCGGGACATTTTCCGGGGCAATCTCAGCCCTGCCCCGCGGCGGCCAATGGATGAGTGCGGTGAAATACTTTTTTGCCGCGCTGTTGATTGCCGGGGGCATCTATTTCCTGAGCAGTATTCTCAGCTCCTGGCTGACGCTAGTGATTTGGGGAATTTTTCTCATCACCCTGGCCGTGGGCTTTGGCTTGTTCCAGCCACAGCACGAAACCGGCATAACCCATGTCCTGGCCAAAACGCTGGTGATCTTGATTTTTTTGAGCGGGGCTATACTGTTTTATCAAGGACTGGCCGGCCATTTTTTTCCGGTCGGGGCACCGGCGGCCGCTAAAAAATCCCTGCCCTGGCTCAGTGATTTAGCACAGGCCAAAGAAAAAGCCCGAGCTGAGAACAAGCGGCTGCTGATCGATGCCTGGGCCGAGTGGTGCGCGGCCTGCCGGGAATTGGATGAAAAGACCTTCAGCCGGACCGATGTGCGGGAAAGTTTACGTGATTATATCCTGGTTAAGCTCGACTTTACCCGTAAAAATGCAAGCACCGGGCAGTTGCAGAAAGAATTGGCCATCATTGGTATGCCGACAATCATTTTCTTCGACGCAACCGGAAAAGAGATGAACCGTTTTTCCGGGTTTCTCGACGGCAGCAAATTCATCGGTCTGCTCAGCGGTCTGAAAGAACAATAAATAATTTCTTAAAAACGTACGCCCAGGTTGACAATCAGGCGCAAGCCACCCAACAAACGCCCGCCGCCAAAACTGATTTCGGTTTCTGATAATGAAGTGCGGGCTTCGGAATATGAAAGCGCCGCCCCGACAAAAATTTTCTTTTTAAAAAAATAACGCAAACCGGTTCCCAGTTCGAATCCAACAACTGAATCCTTGACTGTTTCGCCCATGGCTTGTTCCTTAAATCCGGCCAGGACTAGGGCGGCAAAAAAATCAGATTGCAGGTGGCGGCCGCGACGGGTTTCCCAACCGGCCCCAAGAGCCAGGAAATGCTGGTTGACATTGGCTTCATCAAGTAAAACCGGAATTGTATAGCTTGCGGAAAAGAAACTATAGCCCAACCAGAGATAGAAGCTCTCGAAAAAATTATATCCAGCTTTCAGTTCCGGACTGAATTGCACACTGCCATAAAAATCTTTGAAGCGGCTGTCGGCAGGAAATACGGCTGCTGCTCCGGCACTGACAAAAAATTTATCTCCGCCAAACAACAGTGCTGAGAAAAAAACAAAAAAAACAATGATGAAAATAAATTTCCTCATTTCTGCACCTCAAATACTTTGTTTATTGGAGATGGCGATTACCTCGCCCTGGGCATTTCTGGCCTGAATCAGATAGGTATAGGTCACTCCACTGTCAAGATATTTATCATAATACGTATAAGAATTGTTCTGCAATTCAACGGCCGCAATCTCCTTGATCATCTGGAAGCTGCCGCCGGCACTATTGCGGTAAATGCTGTACTTCTCGCCACTGATTCCAGAACCGGGGTTAATTTCAACGCTGAAATACACTTGGGCAAAATCCTTTTTCAGCACCCAGACACTGGCCTGCTGGCGGAAAACTGCCAAGGTCAGCACCATGTTCTGCAAGACTGAACGGGCCAGATTCAAACGGGCACCGGTTTTCATTTTTCCGTCCAGGGAATCCAAACGGTCGGCACCGGAATAGAGCCGGCTTATGCGTTTGGGAAGATCGTCACTGGGAAATTGCGCGGCCAGCAGGCCAACGGCGCCGCAGACATAAGGGGTAGCCATGGAGGTGCCGTCCATGACCCCGTAGTTTGAAAGGCCGACGATGACGGTCACCAAATGAATGCCTTGGGCTTTTTCCTGCAAACCGTCTTCCCGAGCCAGGGAAATGACCGGGATCCAATCTCCGGCTTCGCCCAGGGTACCGGAAAAAATACCAGCTTCGTTGTTATAGATCACCGCGGCCACAGCGCCGGCATTCTGGGCGTTAAGCGTTTTTTCCTTAAATGTCTTAGCGCCACGCTCAATCAAGGCGATATTTCCATTAACTGCGGGCGGAAAAAAACTGCTATCCAGACCGCTTCCGCAATCAACTAACTGGCGGGATAAACCAACGGCGGGAGTGGAGCCGGTAAATTCCAGGGGATTGGCCTTATAAACACTTGATCCTGAAGCCAGCGTCGCCTCGAGGCCCATGCCGGTAAGAACCGTTGAGAAAATACCCGTTCCGGGAGCGGCGATATCCACCGAATTCGCCCCGTAATTTGAAAAACTGGCCAGCTGGTCATTGGCATCGGTGGCGGCCACCGCGACGATATTGGGGAGATCGTAGCCGGCCGGATAAAAAGCGCTGGTATCGTTATCCGTGCCATTGTTACCCGCGGCGCAGACCACGGCGATGCCCTGGCTGCCAGCTTCGGCAATGGCATCTTTTTGCAACTGATTTTCGCCGCCGCCGCCGAAAGAGGCGTTGATGGCCACCAGGTTGATCCCGAAGTTCCTTTTCATGAGCACCGCATACTCGATAGCTTCGATAGAATCGGAATCGTAGATATACATGTCGGGCCGAAAGCCCTTTAAAGCCATGATTTTGGCGTTCCAGTTAACCCCACAGATGCCGATACCGTTGTTGCCGACAGCGGCTATGGTTCCGGCCACATGGGTGCCGTGGGAATCGATATCCATGGGATCGCTGTCCTGGCCGCCATTGCTGTCAGCAGCAAAATCATAGCCATAGACATCATCAACAAAACCGTTACCGTCATCGTCAATGCCATTGCCGGCTATCTCGCCGGGATTGCGCCACATGTTGGCGGCCAGATCCTCATGGCGGTAATCGACGCCAGTATCCAAAACGGCCAGCACTACCCCGGGCGAGCCGATGTTTTTTTCCCAGGCGTCCGCGGCGGCGATTGTATTCATACCCCAAAGTTGATTGAATTTAGGATCATTGGGCAGGCGCTGCAAGCGGCGGCGGTAATTGGGCGACACCGCTTCCACTTCCGGACGGGCCCGCATGTCGTCCAGCAGCTGCTGGGTGGAGCGGTGCGCAGAACTGAATAAAAAATACGCGCTCTGCCGCATTTGCGATAAAATTGTGAATTCCTTGACCGTATCCGCCGCCAAATCGTCAGCCAGCATCGCGGCTTCAGCCGCGGTCACTCTTTTTTTGAATTTGACCAGCACTTCGCCTTCTTTATAATCGGGATCAATACCCGGAGGGTTGTACCGGCGATCCGGGAATGTTTGCCACACGCGGCCATCCGTTTTTTTTAGAACCGGAAAAAGGTAATAGACAGCACCCAAAAGCATTACGAAAAACAAAAACACCGCCGAGACCAGCCGGAACCGTCGTTTATTCATGCGTTCCTCCATATTTGGGGTCGGATTGCATCATGGCTTGAACCCATTATAGCAACTTTTTGCTATTTCACAATATGGCCCCCTCGCCGAGGTAAAGCCTTCAATAAATAGAAAATTAGCCAAAACCCATTTACCAGCTACTGCTTTCGCGGTATAATCGGAACATGATTCTAACCATATTCGGCTACCCCAAAACCGGCAAAACCCTGCTCTTCAACCTGCTTACCGAGAAAAAAGAAAAAATCTCCAAGTATTCCACCGCCAGCAACGAATTTCACAAGGCCATCGTCGATGTCCCCGATTTGCGCCTGCAGAAGCTGGCCGACTTTTTCGAGACTCCGCCGGTGTACGCCAAGATCGAATACCTCGACGCCGGGCCTATTTCCCTGGGCGAAGTGAAAAACTCAACTTTCATCGACTTGCTGCGCCGCGCCGACGGCCTGGTGCATCTGGTCCGCGCTTTCCAGGACCAGGAAATTCTCCACCCCCTGGAAACGATTGACCCGGCCCGCGACATGGCCGCCATGGAAGACGAGTTGAAAACCATCGATTTCATGACCATCGAAAAGAGATTGGAGCGGCTTGAAGTTGACGTTAAAAAAATGAAGGTCAAAGAGTTGCTGGAAGAATTGGAATTACTGAAAAAGCTGCAGACTTTTTTGGAGCAGGGAAAACCCTTGCGCGAATATACGTTCAGCGAAAAGGAAGACCTACTGGTGCGCGGCTTCAAGTTCCTTTCAGCCAAGCCATTACTCAACCTGATCAATGCTGACGAAAACACGATAAAAACCTATACAGCCCTGATCCGCCCCGTGGAATATAACAAAACCACCGCCATGTTCGCCGCCAAAATCGAGCAGGAACTGCTGGAACTAACTGCGGAAGAAAGGCCGGTTTTCCAATCCGAGTACGGCCTGCCAGATTACCGCTACATCCGCGACGAATTCATCAAGACCAGCTACGGGCTGATGAACCTGATTTCGTTCTTTACCGTTGGCAAGGACGAAACCAAGGCCTGGACCATAGAAAATGGATCAAGCGCTTTCATCGCTTCCGGCAAGATCCATAGCGATATTCAGAAAGGCTTCATCCGCGCCGAAGTCATTGGCTGGCGGGATTTTTTAGACTGCAACGGTTTTGCCAAAGCCAAGGAAAAGGGATTGTTGCGTTTGGAAGGCAAGGAGTACATCGTGCAGGACGGGGAAATCGTACATTTCCGCTTCAACACCTGAAAATTCGCGAAAAATAAAAGTCAATCCGGGCAGTTCCGCCGGTGGCCAGCAACTTAGCCCAAAAAATCAATATTTTACTGAAACGACTGCAATAAATCGTGAAACCATGAACAGCTGAGGATCAGCTGTTGAAAATATGGGCGATGGTCTGGTTGCTTTGGATTTTTTTTACTTTTTCCTTTCACTTTTTTACTTTTTACTTAATTTCTTTACGAATCACGCCTCACGAATTACGATATTCACCAGTCATCCCCTGCCTTTTAATTAGCTACGGGGTTTGCATCTTTGTCCAGCAGCACCGGTGCGCCCAATCCCAGTTCTTTCAATTTATCAAACAGGGTAGCCTTGTCGCCGACGATCAAATAAATCATTTTTTCCGGCTGCAAATACTTTTGCGCAAGCTGCTGTTGCTCATCCTGAGTCATTTTCTGCACAATGGCTTCATTGTCTTTGATGTAGGTGAAGGGAAGATCATAAACTACAACCGGGGTAAGCATTTGGCTTAGAGCGTTAAGCGTTTCAAATTTCAAGGCGTTGCCTTTGAGCAATGTGCTTTTGACCATGGCCAGATCACCGGCGGATATGCCTTCGCGGTATTTTGCCAGTTCAGTACGGATAATCTGGGCAGTTTCGAAAGTGGCGTTTGTCTGCACGCTGGTTGCAACAGCGAAAAATCCGGGATAAGAAAATGCCGAGAAACTGGAGCGGGCACCATAGGTAAAGCCCTTTTCTTCGCGCAATATCATGTTCAGTATGCCGTTGAAATCACCGCCTAACTTGTGATTCATGACCACTGTTTTGTAATAGCCCGGATCGGTGTATGGCACTGAAAGATGTCCTACCCGAAACTGTGATTGCTGCGCTTTGGGAATATCCACAAAGTAAACACCGGGCTTGGCTGCGGCAGTGATTTTCATTTCCGGCATTTTCACTTCTTTGGCCGGCCAATCCTTAAGAACATTGAACCCTTCCAGCGCTTTCTCCTGGGTGATATCCCCGACCACCATGATCTTGGCAACGGATGGGGAGAAATTTTTTTCATAATAGTTTTTCAAATCATCCATGCTAATGGACTCGATTGATTTTACCGAACCCATCGGTATAGAGGCGAGGATACAATCTGTTCCATAGAGCAACTTGGAAAACACATTGTTGGCGATTGTCGCGGGCATGGCTTCCATGCGTTTCAAATTCTCGCTGGTTTGACTTTTTACCAAAGGAAATTCCTTGTCATCCCAACGCGGCTCCAACAACATTTCCCTGGCCAGGGCAAGCGTTTCCTCAAATTTACCGGCCAGGCAGGTTCCTATTAACGTAATCGATTCGGGACCGGCGTTGACGTTTATATTGGCACCCAAATCCTGCGCCGCTTCACGCAGTTCGATAGTGGTTTTCGTTTTTGTTCCTTCATTCAACATTTTCGCGGTCAGGAATGCGGTTCCGATTTTGTCTTTGCCGTCCAGCAGCATGCCGCCCTTGAGAATCACCGCGAATTGAATTAATGGCAATTCGCTGTGCTTCACCCCATAAATCCTTATGCCATTCGCAATCTTGGCAGACCAAATTTTAGGCGGATTCACCAGCGGATCTGGACCTTTAACAGGTTCTTGGCTGCGATCAAATTTTGTCGGAATCAAATCGACTTTTGTTTGAACGGCAGCGGTTTTCTTTACCCCTTGTTTATCAAGCGCTTCTTCTTGCAGCGGATATAAGCTGGAATCGGGCGCGGCAAGATCGGCCTTCCCCTGCGGAACGATACTCAAAAGCACACTGTTCTTGCCCTTGATATACTGATTGTACACCCGCCACACATCCTCTTTGGTCACTTGCAAAGAGTTGTTTAAATCGGTATTCATAAAGTCTGTGGAACCGGCATATTCATTGTATTCAGCAAGACGTATGGCTTTGCCCAGCACGCTGGCAATGGAATTATAGAATGCGACTTCCACGCTATTTTTCAATCTTTGCAAATCCTTATCCCCGAATCCGTCTTTTTCGAAGCGGGCCAATCCTTCCTTGATCGCCGCTTCAACTTCACCGAGATTTTTTCCCGGAAAAGCCCTGACATTGATAGCAAATGTTCCGGCCAATTCCATGGTCCCGCTGTATGTTGAAACCGCGGGAGCCAATTTTTTCTCTTCCACAATGACTTTATACAAAGGTGATTTTTTACCTTCGCTCAATAACTGCCCGAGGTATTTCAAAGCATAGGCGTCTTTGCTGTATTTCTCGACGGTGGGAAAGGAGACGGTCAGATCCGGAGCGTTGGCCAATTTGTCTTCAATATAAGCGCGCTTGGATGCGCTCAAGGTCACACGCATCTTTGGCATTGGCTTGGCTTGGTTGTAAGCGGCTATCTCGCCATAATACTTTTCAATCCATTTTTTTGTCTGTTTGACATCGATATCTCCGGCGACCACTAAGGTGGCGTTCTTCGGCCCGTAAAATTCCTTGTAAAAATCAATAACATCCTGAAGCGATGCGTTCGCCAAATCCTCCATTTCGCCGATCACATCCCAATTGTAGGGATGGCTTTCGGGATACATCAACTTGCCCAGCACATATTCGTCCTGCGAATAAGGCTGGTTATCACCTTGGCGCTTTTCGTTTTGCACCACGTTCTGCTGATTTTCAAAGGCCGCCTGGGTCAGCTTGCTTAACAAAAAGCCCATTCTGTCCGCTTCCATCCAAAGGGCCATTTCCAGAGCATTCTTGGGAACCGTTTCAAAATAATTGGTGCGATCGTTACTGGTGGAGCCATTCAACGTACCGCCGGCGCCCTGGATTTTTTTGAAGAATTGATCCTGGGGAATGTGCTGTGATTCCTGGAACATAATATGTTCGAACAAGTGGGCAAATCCCGTTTTCCCTTTTTTTTCGCGGTTGGAACCGACATGATAACAAACATAAACCGTGGCGATCGGATCCGATTTGTCCACGTGCAGAATCACGTCCAAGCCATTGGCTAACTGATACTGCTCATAGGGAATTTTAAATTCTTTTTTCGCTTCGTTGCCGAAAGTGGTCATGCTCAAAGAGATAAATAGGACAATGAGAAGAAATAATTTTTGTTTCATGAATCCTCCTGTAAATGATCTTTGCTCGGTTTTCATCTATTATTGATCGATTTGATGAAATCGACACATAGAAAAACCGTCTTGGTGTAAAAGTGTATTATGTGAAATAATGCGGAAAAAGTCAAATTGAAAACAGAGAGAATCTCTGCTTTACTCGCGAACAGCGCTCCAGGTTCCGGTCACGTCGCCATTACTCCAGGTGCCGCTCATGCTGAAAAGCGTTCCGGTCATCTTGTAGGCCTCCCAGTTGCTATAGGTAATATTGATCACGTTGCTGGCGGCGTCCCATGTGCCGTTATAACCACGGTCATCACTGAAGGTTCCGGCCAGGATATCATTGCCGGAAAAAGTGACGGCAAATTCAATGGACGCGATGGCGGTATCTGCGTAAGCAAATGTTATTTTCCAGGTGGCGCGAATATCGATCAGGCGGGCTTCTATGGCTATGTTGTTGTACATGGTGACTGTGCCTTCGGCGGACAGCTGGCTGCCAGTAGCGATGACTTCAACCGTATGCAGGAGATTCACCGGGGAATACTTGTAATCGACCACGGTCAAATCTTTATAGGGATGTTGCCCGCTTTCCGGGGTGCCCTGTACGCCGTCTTTTACAGTCACCATTAATTCATAGTCAGGGATACCGAAAAAACTGCAGCTTAGCAACGGCACGATCAGGATACAGACAGACAACAAGGCCCGGTAAACCGCAAGCACGGAATTTGTTTTCGTTTTCATGCGCGTGACACCTCTTTATTTAAATCGTAGCTTTTATTATATTACAAAATCAAGAACACTCTGTAATATCGGGCTTCTACAATCATTAAATAACGATTTAGTAACGTTTTGGTTCCCATTGACTTCATTATTCCATAAATAAAAAAAATGTCAATACCGGTGGCTGCATTTGGAGCCAGCTCTGGACAATTGTCCCGGCTTGCGCGCTATTGTAATTAATTTGTGCTTCATTTAAAATCTCTTTTATAGATAAAATGGAGAGATGAAATGAAAAAAATTGGAATATTAATTTTATTTTTAGGAGTTCTATGTTTTATTTTTGGGGTTTTCAATCCAGAATATTTTTTGTATTTAAAAATCATTTCATTGCTTCTGCTTGGAATGGGAATATTATTACTGATTATTTTAGCAGCTTCAAAATCAGAAGAGAAAAAAAAATTAAAAAGAGACTTACAATCTCCATTGGATTCAATCGATGCTGATTTAAATCAATATGATTGGGAATGGATGAATATGGGCGATGATAAAGTTTGCCCTGACTGTGAGCGATTGGCAACTTTACCACCCGCGTCGATGAAAGTATGGGTAACTGAAAGAACAGAGCCTGGGCGGGGTGATACAGCTTGCGGCAAAAAATGCCGCTGCGCGATGGTTCCAGCTGATTTAGTTTCAGTTACTCTTGGCAGTAGCAGTAGAGAAAGGCAGCAAAAGTTAGCTGATGAATTGAGTGATTTGATTAGAAAGTATAAGGCTATAACCAATGGCCGCAAGCTGCCGCCGGAATATTATGCCAATGATAATTTTGAAGGGCAAATTAAATTTTTGACTGATTTTTTGAGATTGAACAAATAGAGCTTTCGCCGGCTTGCTGGTAAATAAAATTCTTTTTTATAGGATAGAAAGTGCCACAAGTTCCACCTTTAAAAAAAGCTTTGTTACTGCATTATAAAATATCTGCCGCTTCTTTGGTCTTATCTTCATCAATTTTATCAAACATAACAAAACCCCTATCTGCATTTTTTGTTGAATATTTATATAATACTATCATTCTGTTTTCATTTACCCATGTTACTTCATGTTGAAGTACTTGGGTTTTTACCTCTTTTTTACCCTCCCAGATAGACTGACGTTCATGGTCTTGATATACTAGAGTTTGCTGTTGATATTCTTTTGAGTTTTTAGGTTTACCATATTTTGCTTTTAGTATCTCAAGCATGGGTTCGAATTGATTTGATTGTATACACATAACTACATTACAAAATTCAAATTTTGGATAATTTTTTTCTTTCCATTTTATTCCATCTTCTGAAGGTTCAAATCCAAACATAACACTTCCAATGATCAAATCCCCTAATTCCATATCCTTGATATAGAACCCATATTGAATGTTTAGTTCATAATAAGAAAGACTAAATCCGCCCCACCTTTCAAGTGATTTTACCTTATATCCCCCGCGTTCAAGCTCACCTTTAGCTACTGGCGCACTCCATCCCCATTTCACCCCCAGAAATGAATCAAAAGGATTTGGTTCATTTACTGAAAACAAAATCATAGAAAAAATTAGAAGCATCAAACATAAAATTGCTTTTTTCATTTTGTTACCCCTTAATTAGATATAGATAATTCTATGGATTCATTATTTCATAAATGTGAAAAATGTCAATGCTGGGCTCTGTAGCCAGCAGCCAGCCCTGGGGATTGCCCAGGCTTGCGCGATATTGTAATTAATTTTAATTTAAACTAAAATCTCTATATACATGGAGGGGAAAAATGAAAAAATTTATTATTGGTTTGATGGTTTTAGTGATGTGTTCGGGTATAACGATGCCCATAGAAAATACTGAGTCAGAACAACCAAAAACAAATTTGAACTCTTTTATGGGCTTAGAATTTGGTTCAGAATTGAAACTGACTAAAGCAGAAATGTTTAGTACATATCCTGAACTTAAAAACTCTTTACCAAAATTAAGTAAAAAAGTGGAATTTAACAAAAAAAGAACATTAGCTGAATATGCAGCTAAAAATTCTAATTTTGGTGGAATCTCTGCCCATATTTATCTTCATTTTACTGAATCAATAGATGGGAGGTTTGTATTCACAGCAGTTATAATTAACTTTGATTCTGAAGGATTTAGAAATTGTAAAAGTATGTTGATTAATAAGTATGGACAACCCACTACAATTCAAACAACTGAAAATGTAGATTCTGGTTTCAAGTCTCCTATGTCACAAAGTTTAAGATGGGATTTAGATGATATTAAATTAAAAATTATTGCTGACGAATATAATAATAAAGCTTCAGATGTGGTTAGTTTGTTGATTCGAAAAAAAACAGGTGAACCTAATTTTTGGAGAAGTAGAGTTTTAATAAAGGTTATATCTTCAACAGATTCTCCTTTTTGATTATTCTAATTCAAACTTGCAGTTTTTCTCCATTATATTACAAAGTCAAGCGGCCGTAAAATTTTGCAGGTGAATTTCTTTTTTTTAATCGTCTTTGGAAACTATTATGAAAAACATTGCGTCTTAAGATAAATGGCAATGCAAGAAAAGCGATGCCAATATGTTGTATAATGTTAATCTGAAACAAAAAGTCCTTTTAGGGACAGGCGATCATTATGGAATTAAAGGTTAAAAGACAGATCATTTTATTGTCCATCCTGCTGCACATCTTGTTCCTGGCTTTCTGGGAAAGCGCGATTAAGCTGGACATATCCCGAATACAGCCGCAGCCGCTCCCACTGCAAAGCGCGCCGCTGGTTTTTGACCTGCAGCAGCCGGAACTGCCCCGGGAGGTGATCGCCACCCCGGCCGACGCCAAAACCACCAACCAGCCCAAAAAAGCCGATTTTTTATCCGACAAAAACGCCCTGGCCCGCAACCAGGAACCCGCCCCGACACTGCGCCTGGGCGATGATCCATATTCGCGGGGTGATTTTGCCTCCCACGACCTGCCCCCGCGGCCGGCCAGTCCGGAAAAGGAAACCGCAGCCGCTCAGCCCAAGGAACGGCCGGCCAAGCCCGACAAAAGCCCGGCAGAAGCAAATCAGGACCTGCTGACCGAAAAAACGCCAGAATCATCCCGGCCGCAAAACACGAAAGAAGCCGGCAAAAGCAAAATCCCATTTCAACTGCCCATGCCGGGAGTGCAGCACGATCAGCGCGATTCACGGGTACCCGACTCGGGCGGATTATCATTTAACACCTATAACTGGGATTTCGCTCCCTACATGCTGGAACTGAAAGAACGCATAGGTCGCAACATCTTCCCGCCCCTGGCTTTTTCCCAACTGGGCATGATCGACGGCGACACCCTGCTGCGCTTCAAGATCTATCCCAACGGCGACTTACGCGACCTGGAACTGCTCGCCTACCAGGGGCACCGCTCGCTGATGGAAACCAGCACCTTGGCGGTAAAAGTGTCGGCCCCCTTCCGGAAATTACCTGGCGATTTCCCCGAACCCTACCTGGAAGTAACGGCCAAATTTTCCTTTATAATCAAAAACAAGCGAGGCTGAAAATGAAAAACGTATGGGATTTTCTGGCCAAAGGCGGCATCTGCATGATCCCCCTCTTTTTGTGCTCGGTGGCCAGCCTGGCCATCGTGATCGAGAAGTTCATCTCGTTGCAGCGCCGTAAGATCATCGTGCCCGAAGTGGTCAGCGTGCTGGAGAACATCAAGGGAACGAACGACTTTCCATTGGCCGTTTCCATCTGCGAAAAACACCACGGACCCTTCGCCAACATCATCCGCATTACTCTGGAAAACCATAATTTGCCCAGGGAAGAAATCAAGGAGACCTTGCTTGACCAGGGAAGACAGGAAGTCCACCAGCTGGAAAAAGGGCTGGGGGTGCTGGAGACCGTCGCCGGCATCGGCCCCCTGCTGGGCCTGCTGGGTACCGTGCTCGGTATCCTTAAAGTCTTCAAGGTCATATCGGTAATGGGGGTGGGGCAAGCCACGTCATTGGCAGCCGGCATTTCCGAAGCCCTGATCACTACCATCGCCGGTCTGTTCATCGGCATCCCGGCGCTGGTGGCTTACAATTACTTCACCAGCAGGGCCGACGCTTTGGTGTTGGAGATCGAAAAGTACTCCAACCGCCTGGTCAACAAAATCGGCATCATCGCCAGCGAAGCGGGGAAGTGACAACATGCAGCTGCGCAACAAGCCGCGGAAAAAGGTTTTTATCAACGTAACTTCGCTGATCGACGTAACCTTCATGATGCTGTTGTTTTTCATGATCACGTCTACTTTTTTAGAGCAGCCGGGGATCAAGCTCGAGCTGCCGACCGCAAGAACCTCCGCCAATGCCGAACCGCAAGGGTATGTACTCACCATCGACAAAAAAGGCGAATTGTTTTTGAACCGCCAGCCCGTGACCATGGCCGGACTGGAAGCAGAGATCAGAAAAGCCCTGCCGAAAATGAAAGACGGCGCCCTGGTGCTCAAGGCTGACCAGGAAATTACCCACGGCCTGGTCGTGCGCGTCATGGACATGGCCAAGCGCGGCGGCATCAAAAAGCTCATTATCGGCACCAAGCCGGAGAAGTAGAAGAAATTCGCTGTCTCAGACATCAGATCCCCCCTGTATCCCCCCTTCGGTAAGGGGGGAAAAGTGAGAAAAAATCAATTTACCGAAAAAAGATGATTTTTTTAGTAGCTGAAGTTTTCAATTCATAAATCCCCTTTATTAAGGGGGGTGCCGCAAGGCGGGGGGATCAGGATTTCGCCGGGTGACCCACCTCTGCCCCCTGTGACCGAACGGGTAGGCTATCGGCCGCTATGTCCCAGAATAGTTCGTAAATTGCCGATAAACGGCTATTTTTTTTATTCCCACCTGAATTTGACACCCGGAAAATGAAATGCTACAATTGTTCGGGGTGATTGTCGCTCAAAAACAATGAAAAAACTGGAAGTAAACCATATCAGAAAATCATTTCGCAAAAGGATGGTTGTCGACGGAGTAACCCTGGGGGTCAAGTCCGGAGAAATTATAGGTCTGCTGGGTCCTAACGGCGCCGGCAAAACCACCACTTTCTTGATGATTTTGGGAATCCACCGCCCGGACAGCGGCAAAATTCTCCTCAATGGCCAGGACATCACCCAGGTCCCGGTTTATAGCCGCGCCCGCCTGGGCATCAGCTTCCTGCCCCAGGAACCTTCGGTTTTCCGGGGTCTGAGCGTCAGGGAAAACATCCAGGCCATCGCCCAGATGACTAACCGCATGCAGCCCCGGGCCATAGATGAAATTCTAATCGACTTGGGCTTGGCTCCCATTCAGGACCGCAAAGCCTACATGCTTTCCGGCGGTGAACGCCGCCGCCTGGAAATCGCCCGTTCCTTGATCCTGACTCCCGATTTTTTGCTCCTCGATGAACCTTTCGCCGGCATCGACCCGATGCAAATCATCGAACTGCAGGAATTGATCAAGGTTTTCAAGAACAGGGGCATTGGCATCATCATCACCGATCACAACGTCCGCGAGATCTTGAAAATCACCGACCGTTCTTATATCATTCACTGCGGACAAGTCATTTTTGAAGGCCAGTCAGAGGAATTGATCGCCGATAAAAGAGTCAAGAAAGAATACCTGGGAGAAGAATTCAGGTGGAATTAAATGACAATTAAACTCCAGCTCAAAGGCTCCCAGCAACTGACCATCACCCCGGTGATGCATTATTTCATTCAGCTGCTGACCAACAACCACCTGGAATTGGTCGAGACGTTGCAAAACGAGGTGGAAGCCAATCCCATGCTTGAAATCGAGGCAGTGGAAAAAACCATCCCCGAATCCGAAATTAACGAATACCAGGAACGAATCGAAAGGGCCGATTCTTCATTCATGACACCCTATGAGGAACACGGCTTTTTAAGAAAAAACCCCGACGATATCGACAAAAACAAGGCTTTGGAAGCAATGACCCCCTCCACTATCAGCCTGGCCGATCATTTGCTTGAACAGGCCATGGCCACTTTCAGCAAAGAAACCGAGATTGAAATCATCCGCCAGATCATTTATAACCTTGACAGAGACGGCTATTTGAAAATTGAAATCGAATCTATCGCCTCGCTGCTCCAGACCACGCCGGATGAAATCGAACGCCTGCGTCGGCTCATCACCCGCTTCGATCCCCCGGGCTGCGCCAGCAAAACACTCCAGGAATGCCTGCTGGCCCAAATCGGCGAAAATGAAGAAAACGAAAAACTGCGCAAGCTGATCCAAAACCACTTGCAAGATCTCTCACGTTCCAATTACGAGATCATCGGCCGCCAGATGGGAATCAGCATGGATGAGCTTCTGCCTCTGACCGCCCGCTTGAAACGGCTGAACCCCAGGCCGGCCGAAACCTTTGACCAAGAAGAGATCGAATACGCGCAGGTGGATTTGATGCTGATTAAAGAAAATGGTGAATATCGGGTTATTTACCTGGAAGAGGGCATCCCGCGACTTACATTATCGCAGTATTACCGGGAAATGCTGGACAAAGCCAAAGATAAAAAAACCGTCTCTTATTTGAAAAACCGTTACCGCGACGCCCAATTTTTCATTGAAAGCATCGAATTGCGCAAAAAAACCATCCTGCGTATCGCCGAATTCCTGGTTAAAGCCCAAAAAGATTTTCTGGATTTCGGTGACAAATGGAAGAAGCCTTTGACCATGAAAGACGTGGCCAGGGAAATCAATCTCAATGAATCGACTATTTCCCGCGCCGTTAGCAACAAGTTCATGAACTCGGAAAAAGGATTAATCCCCTTGAAAGTTTTTTTCAGTTACGGCCTGAAGGGCGATTTTGGTTTTTCGCACTCGGTCAACACCATTAAAGACAAAATCAAGGAACTGATTCAAAACGAGCCGCCGGAAAAACCACTGGCAGATGATGAAATCGCCGCCAAACTTGCCGGCCTTGGCATCCGTATCGCCCGGCGCACTGCGCGCAATTACCGGGAAGAACTGAATATTCCCAGCTCATTCGTTAGAAAAAAAGAAAATAAAATAAAAGGAGTAAAAAATGAGCATTAACTTTACGACCAAAAATGTTAAAATGCCAGGCGCTTTGAAAGCGTTCACTGAAAAACACCTGCTTGATATTGAAAAAATCGCCGGCGCCATCATCGATGCCGAGGTTATCGTCAACGAAGAAAAACTCTCTTTTAAAGTAGAAATATCTTTAAAAACACGCTTGAATTCATTTTACGCCGAGAATCGCAACAAAAAATTGAAACAGGCGGTACGCAATACACTAACCGCCCTGAGAAGCCAAGCCAAGAAAAACAAGGAAAAGCTCAAGGAAGAGAAAAAAAGAACGAATGGCAAAGGATTCTTTAAGCGCACCCTGGGACTCATGGCCGGGGAAAGGAACGAACCCGAAACCACGCCTGCGGCAGAAAATATTATCATTTCCGATAATTTTTCATCTAAACCAATCACGGTCGAAGAGGCGGTGTTTTTTCTCAAAGAAAGTGGGGAAAATGGCTACATGTTCATTAATTCTGAAACCAATCGCCTGGCCGCCGTTTTTTTAGGCAAAAAGGGAAACATATCCCTGATAGAACCAAACATTTAATAAGGCTGGTCATTGATGCTCAAAGAAATCAAGGGAATCCAAATAAAACAAATCCTGGAATTGAACCCTCTCAAAATCCTTAAAATTCATAATGAAAAATGGCTGAGCAATTCAGTCAGCCATCCGCGGCCTCAACGTCCCGGCTTGGGCTTGACCGGATACCTGAAACATATCCAAACCGGTCGCATCCAAATTTTCGGAAAAACAGAAATCGGTTACCTGCATAATTTAAAGGACGATGATAAAAACAGATGCCTGAAAAATTACCTCTCATTGAAACTGCCCGGTATCATAGTTTCGGAAAATATTGTCCTCGAAGAAGAATGGATCGCCATGGCTGCCAATTTCCACACTCCGATTCTGATTTCCGAGCTGCACACGGCGCCATTGATTTCCCGCCTCAACGCCTTCCTCTACCAGTATTTTTCAAAAAAAATCAAACTGAACGGAGTGTTGATGGACATCATGGGCCAAGGAGTAATGCTCACCGGAGTTTCGGGAATAGGCAAGAGCGAAACTGCCCTGGAATTGGTCAATAAAGGTTACCAACTGATTGCCGACGACGTTACGGAATTTTACCTGGATTCCAACGACGACCTGGTGGGCCGCGCCAACCTGATCATTAAAAATCTGATGGAGGTGCGCGGGTTGGGTATAATTAACATCAACGACATATTCGGCGCTTCGGCCGTTCTCGAAGAAAAAAAACTGAACCTGGTGATCAATTTGGAGAAATGGGACGCCAAAAAAAAATACGACCGCCTGGGTGAAGACAATTTTTATTTCAAGATTTTGGGCATTGATATTCCGCTCATCACCCTGCCCGTGGCACCGGGACGAAATTTGTCCACCATCATCGAGGTGGCGGTACGCAATTTCCTGGCCAAAAAAAGCGGCAGAAAAACATATCTTGAAATAAAAAAAGACAACCAATGACGGCAAGAATAAACTTCCCTCTGGTCCGAGGTACCTTAAAATGATCAAGAGTTTAATCATCACCCATGGCAATCTGGGTCATGAATTGATTCAGGTGGCCGAAAAAATATTGGAGCAAAAGCTCGCTATCAAGGCCATTGCCTTTGACTGGCAGGGAGACGGCAGTGACATGATCGCCCAGCTGGAAAAATTCATCGCCGACAACAAAGGGCACAAGATTGTCATTTTTACCGATATGTTCGGCGGTTCGCCCTCAAATATCGCCACCCGTTTCATCAACAAGAATGTGGAAGTATTATCGGGGATCAATCTCCCCGGCCTGCTTAAATTTTTCTGTTATGAAGAAAAGAGCAAAAATTTCATGGAAACCATCAAGATAGTTGAACAGGGAGCCATTGAAGGCATCAATATCATCAGCGAATACTTAGGAGAAAAAAAATGATTGAAAAAACACAGATAATCATCAACAAACTGGGTCTGCACGCCAGAGCCGCAGCCAAATTATCCCACCTGGCCAATATGTTCAACGCAAACATTTACCTGATTTATAATGAAGATAAAGTCAATGCCAAAAGCCTGCTCGGGATACTGACTCTGGCCGCGTCGGTCGGCAACGAGATCATATTGCAGGCCAGCGGCGATGACGAACAAGAAGCCATCACCGCCATCAGCGATCTTTTCAATCGCAAATTCGATGAAGAAAGCTAAATGATCCGCATCAAGGGCAAAGCCGTCTCGCCCGGTATTGTCATGGGCAAGGCCATGCTCTATAATTCCACAAAGGAAGTAATCCGGCCCGAAAAAATCAGTGAAAAGGCAATAGAAAAAGAAGTCTGGCGATTGGAAAACGCAGTCAAAAAAACCCAGGCTCAACTAAAAAAAATCGACCGGGATCTGCAAAAGATCATGGGCGGGGACTCGGCCTTGATCATTGAAACCCAATACATGCTAATCAAAGACAGCCACCTTCTGGATGAAATTAAAATTAAAATCAAAAATAACCTGGTCAACGTCGAATGGGCTATCAAGGAAACTGAAAAAAAATACTTGCAGATATTCAACACCATTCCCGACCTTTCTTTTAAAACCAAGAGCAACGATATCTCCGATGTACTGAACCGCCTAATCGAAAACCTGAAAAAAGGCAGCAAAGCTTCGCTCGCTTCGCAGCCCGGCCAGGTCATCCTGGTCGCTGACGACATCACCCCTTCCGAAGCTGCCAAATTGATGAGCAACAACAAGCTGCTGGGCCTGGTTCTGAACAAGGGCGGCGAAACCTCGCACACAGTCATTCTGGCCCGTACCATGGGAATTCCCGCCATCATGGACACGATCAACGCCACCGATTCTATCGCCAATGGCGACTACTTGGCTTTGGACAGCATCAGTGGCGAAGTGATCGTGCAGCCAACCCAGGCAGTAGTTGCCGAAATCACCATCAAAAGCGAAAAATATCAAATATACCGGGAGCAGCTTAAAACACTCAGCCAGCTGCCGGAATTGACCCGCGACCACCACCAGTTTCACCTCTATGCCAACATCGAACTCCCTTTTGAAAGCGAAATCGTCCAAGCATACGGCGCTAAGGGCATCGGACTGTTCCGCACCGAATTCATGTACCTGGATTCCAAGATGAGCATTTCAGAAGAAGAACAGTATTTGATATATAAAAGCATCGCCCAGAACATTTTCCCCCATCCGCTGGTCATCCGCACCTACGACCTGGGCCGCGACAAGTCTGATGGCTCCGCGTCGCGCCAAGAAGAAAATCCATCACTGGGATTGATGGCCGTACGCATGTTTTTAAAAAAAAGGGAACCGTTCAAAATCCAAATCAAGGCCATACAGCGAGCCAACAGCAGCGGTAATATCAGAATCCTGTTCCCGATGATCACCGAAATCGAGGAAATCCATGCCATCAGGGGAATCATGGCCGAAACCAGGGAAGAACTGCTGCGTGAAGGCAAATACCCCAAGAAGGATGTTTTGGTCGGTATCATGCTGGAAATTCCAGCCGCGGTGCGTTTAATCAGGTATCTGAAAGACGACATTGATTTTTTTTCAGTCGGCACCAATGACCTGATTCAGTACCTTTTGGCCGTGGACCGCAACAACAGCGATGTGGCTTACTTGTTCAGCCCGTTCCACCCGGCCTTCGTGCACATCCTGAAAGAGATACGTCAGGAAGTGGCCAAAATCAGCAAAGAGGTCACTATCTGCGGGGAAATGGCCGGCAAGTGCTTTCAAGCGCTGATGCTTCTGGGACTTGGCTTTACCAATTTTTCCATGAATGCCATGTCCATCGCCGAAATTAAAAGGGTTTTTACTCAGATCCATTATACTCATTTGCGAAAAATCGTCAGTAAATTGGATCAATTCAGCTCGCGTTCGGAAATCGAGGAATATCTCACCGAA
>Ga0209748_1000435_pt1 | contig 22368 bp, 24 predicted proteins | sample BarGraIncu00421A_FD_185490 | JGI IMG/M metagenome (GOLD analysis project Ga0209748, IMG submission 185490) | Arctic peat soil microbial communities from Barrow, Alaska - Barrow Graham LP Incubations 004-21A (SPAdes) (version 2) | ecosystem: Environmental > Terrestrial > Soil > Wetlands > Peat... | reverse complement strand
CGTCGACGCCGGCGGCGACCGCCGCTGGCACTGGTTCGTCGGTCATGCCCCAGTACTTGCGGCCCATCCACAGGGCCACGTTGACGAGCCCGATCATCACCGGCACCTCGACCAGTGGCCCGATCACAGCGGCGAACGCGACGCCCGAGCCGATGCCGAACACGGCCACGCTCACGGCGATGGCGAGCTCGAAGTTGTTACTGGCGGCGGTGAACGACAGGGTCGCGGTCTTGGAGTAGTCGGCGCCGATCTTGCGCCCCATATAGAAGCTCACGAAGAACATGGCGACGAAGTAGATGAGCAGCGGGACGGCGATGCGCACCACGTCGAGCGGCAGTTGCACGATGAGCTGGCCCTTGAGGCTGAACATGACGACGATCGTGAACAGCAGAGCGATGAGCGTGAGCGGGCTGATGCGCGGGATGAACTTGTGCTCGTACCACTCGCGGCCCTTGTACTTGAGCCCCAGGTAGCGCGTGAGCATGCCGGCGAGGAACGGGATGCCGAGGTAGATGAACACGCTCTTCGCGATCTGGCCGATGGAAACATCGACCGCAACGCCGTGGAGGCCGAAGAGCGGCGGCAGCTTGGTCACGAAGATCCAAGCGAAGAGGCTGTAGAAGAGCACCTGGAAGACGCTGTTGAAGGCCACCAGGCCGGCGGCGTACTCGGTGTCGCCCTTGGCCAGCTGGTTCCAGACGATGACCATGGCGATGCAGCGCGCCAGGCCGATCATGATGAGGCCGACCATGTACTGCGGGTAGTTGTGCAGGAAGATGATCGCCAGGAAGAACATGAGGAACGGCCCGATGACCCAGTTCTGCACCAGCGAGAGCCCGAGGATCTTGTAGTCGCGGAACACGTCACCGAGCTCCTCGTAGTGCACCTTGGCGAGCGGCGGATACATCATCACGATCAGCCCAATGGCGATGGGGATGTTCGTCGTGCCGACGTTGAAGCGGTTGATGAAGTGGGGCACTCCGGTGAAGGCCCAGCCTAGAAACACGCCGATCGCCATGGCCAGGAAGATCCAGGCGGTCAGGTAGCGGTCGAGGAACGAGAGTCGCTTGATCGTGCCTTGCGCCATTGTGGTCGTCTCCTTGGCGGCGCCGACGTTGAACGGACACTGACAACAGTACATTGACAAATGTTTATGGTCAAGCTAGGTTGATATAAATCCTACAGCATGAAGGCGAGAAAGGCAGGACATCGTGAAGACCATCCAGGTAGATGAGCCGTTCGCCGTCTTCTCCGACGTGCACGGCAACCTGCCGGCGCTCGAGGCGATCCTCACCGACATCGAGCGCCGCGGAGTCGCGCGCACGTTCTGCCTCGGCGACCTCGTCGGTTACGGACCGTCGCCCAACGAAGTCGCCTTGCTGGTCCGCGATTCCGGCATTCCCACACTGATGGGCAACTACGACCAGGGCATCGGCTTCGAGACCGGCGACTGCGGCTGCGTGTACAAGACCGACGAGCAGCGCGCCGAAGGCGCTGTGTCGCTCGACTGGACTCAGCGTGTTGTGAACGACGAGGTCAAGGCGTACCTCCGCACTCTGGAGGACCATTTCGTGTTGCAGACCCTAGGCGGCGACATCCTCGCCGTGCACGGCAGCCCGCGCCGCATCAACGAGTACTTGTTCGAGGATCGGCCCGCCTCCGCCATGGAGCGCATGGCGCGTGAGTACCCGTACCCGGCGATCCTCTTCGGCCACACGCACGTGCCGTACGCTCGCCAGGTCGGCGAGACCACCTTCGTGAACGTCGGCAGCGCCGGACGCCCCAAGGACGGTGACTGGCGCGTGTGCTACACGCTCGTCGACCCGGCTCAGTTGGGCGAGGACGAGGGATTCGTCGAGTTCGTGCGTGTGCCCTACGACTACGAACGACTCCTTGCCGACTTGGCGACGACGCCGCTGATCACGAGCTTTGCCGCCCCGTCAGAAGCGCAGGAGGGGTGACCGGTTCATGAGTCAGCAGATCGTCGATACGGCGCCTCCGGTCGCCGACGAGACCCTGGAGCCGGCGCGCGTGGTGCCCACGTGCGAATGCGACATCCCGCCGGCCGCCTTCGTGGCGGAGCCGGAGGCCGCTTCGACCCCGGCTCCTGACGCGCCTCCAAGTCGCGCGCCACACAAGGTGGTCGCGCGCCAGTTCGCGCGCTTGCCGCTCTGGGCGCGCGTGACGAGCGGGGTGGCTCTGTGGGCGCTCGTCTATCACTACTGGCTGCCGGTGGCGATGTGGCTCACGCACGATGTGCTCAATCTCAACGAGGGTCGTCTTGCGAGCTCCCTCGAGTTCTTCATCTACGACACGGTGAAAGTGCTGTTGCTGCTCACGATCGTCGTGTTCGGGGTGGGGATGGTGCGTTCGTTCTTCAGCCCGCAGCGCACGCGGGCTCTGCTCCACGGCCGCCGTGAAGTGACCGGCAACGTGATGGCCGCGAGCCTCGGCATCGTCACTCCGTTCTGCAGTTGCTCTGCCGTGCCCCTGTTCATCGGCTTCGTCGAGGCCGGCATCCCGCTGGGCGTGACCTTTTCTTTCCTCATCGCTGCGCCGATGGTCAACGAGGTGGCTCTCGTGCTGCTCTACGGCCTCTTCGGCTGGGCGGTGGCGACGCTCTATCTCGTCACGGGCCTCGTGATCGCCATGGTCGCCGGCTGGGTCATCGGGCGCCTGAAGATGGAGCGCTTCATCGAGGGCTGGGTGCGTGAGATCCGCATGGGTGACGCCGAGGACACCGAGGCTCTCGACTGGAACGCGCGCGTGGGGTATGCGTGGCAGGCGGTCAAAGACATCGTCGGCAAGGTGTGGCCGTACGTGCTCGCCGGCATCGCCGTCGGAGCCGCGATCCACGGGTACGTACCGCAGAACTTCATGGCCGGCATCATGGGCAAGGATGCCTGGTGGAGCGTCCCGGCCGCGGTGGTGCTCGGCGTGCCCATGTACTCCAACGCGGCGGGCATCATCCCCATCGTCCAGGCACTGCTCGAGAAAGGCGCCGCGCTGGGTACCGTGCTGGCCTTCATGATGGCCGTCATCGCCCTGTCGCTGCCCGAGACGATCATCCTGCGCAAAGTGCTGAAGTGGCCGCTCATCTTCACGTTCCTCGGCGTCGTCGCCGTCGGCATCATGTTCGTGGGCTTCCTGTTCAACGCGGTCTTGTAAGCGGGCGGTGCGCGTGGACGCATTGACCACCTTCACCGACCAGCGCGAGTTCGAGCGCGCCGCGGCGCTGCTGGAGAAGCTGAAGATCGAGCACACGCTGATCTCTCCCGACCCGGCCTACGGGCACGTGGGTTGCCCCGCCATCGCGCTCGCTGATGAAGGGAAGTCGCTGCTTCTCGAGGGCGCCGGCGTTGACATCCTGAGCGCCGGGTGGGTGGACTTCCGACCGCCGACACAGGTTGTTCCGGCCAAGGCGCCACAGGAGTTCGCGGAGGACATCGTCGGCCGCGTCGCCATCGTGGTCCTCGCGCCCTGCGTCGCCGACCTCGACCGCCTGCGCCTGACGGCGCATTTGTCCGGTGACGTGTCTGAGGCGTTGCCGTACCTGAATGCCGAGATGGCCCAGGGATCCTACGTCGCCAAGTTGCCAGTGTTCACCTTCATGGACGGCCACCGCATGGTGTCGCTGTTTCGGGACCGCGTCGCCGTGGCCAAAGCGGACGACATCGTCGACGCCTGGGCGAGCCTCGAGCGCGTGCGCTGCCTGGTGAACGACGTCTGGTCTCGTCGGGGCGCGATCACCCCTTCGTTCGAGCTGCGCCGCAGGCCGCCGGCGCTGGAGATCTACAAGCGCTTGCCGGGCACGAACTGCAAGCAGTGCGGCGAAGCGACCTGCATGGCCTTCGCCTGGGCCGTGTGGCGCGGTGACGCCGCCCCGCGACTCTGCCTGCCGGTGTTCGAGGGCGACCGCGGCGACCTCAAGGATGCGCTGCTCTCAATCTGCTCCGGTCTCGGGCTCGGGGATGACGAAGGCTCATGAGGCATCGGGACGCCGATGGAATAACCAACGACCACGTGGCCTCCGCCGACGTTGTCGCGGCAGAGAACGGTGTGGCGCCTCGAGAGCTTGACGCGGCGGCCCGCCTCGCGATCGCGACGGCGACCGGCGCACCGGAGTTCTTGCTGCCCTGGCTGGACCGCTTCTACACGCCGGCCGATGCCGGCCTGGTGCTTGCTGCGGCCGGGGCCGGCGATGCGACCGACGGCGCAGCGGGGATCGAGGCGCTCGCGCCGCAGGCGCTCGAGCGCGCCGTGCGCCGCGCAGTTCTCGATCGCGATGACGACGGGCTCTTCACGCCGTCATCCTTCCATGCGCGCTTCGAGATGTGGGCCTTCTTCGAGGGCTGGTGCGACCTGCCCGCCGACGTGCGCCGGCGACTCAACGAATGGGAGCTGGCCGACTAGTCGGGGAGATCGGCCCCGGCGTGGAGGCGGTGCGCGACGGTCGCGCCGCAGAGAGCGACCAGGGCGACTACACCTTCTTACTGCTCGATGAGGCCGAGACGCTGCTGCGCTCCCAGCCGCACGTCTATCTCTGGCCCTGCAACTGCCGTGCCATGTGGGGCAACTGCGCCAAGCCGCTCAACGTCTGTCTGCGCTTCGGCAACGACCGTAACGTGGGCTGGGAGCTGACGCACGAGCGGGCCGTCGAGGTGCTGCGCGAGGCCGATCGCCGGGGCCTCATGCACACCGCGTACGGCGACGGTCTCCACGGTGGTCACGGCATCTGCAACTGCTGCGCCGACTGCTGTTTTCCCCTGGTCACGGCGCGACGGCTCGCGATGCGGAGGCGGTATGGCCGTTGCACCGTCACGTGGCCAGCGTCGATGCGGCCACGTGCGACGCCTGCGGGCGCTGCACGAAGCGCTGTCCCTACGGTGCCATCTCGCTCCGCAGCGAGGACGCTGGCGGCGGCGACGCGATGGTCGACGCCGCCGCCTGCCGCGGTTGCGGGCTCTGTGCGACTGGCTGCGGCGCGCAGGCCATCAGCATGCTGACGCTGATCTGAAGCGGGAGCCTGACGGATGGGCCGGCGCCTGCCGGTCTGGCCGAAGGCTATGTTGACTGCACCAGCACCGCCTTCACGCCGGCCTTCTCCACCGATGTCTGGATGTCCGACATCGTCAGAGCCGACGGGTCGAAGGAGACCCTCAGCTGGTTGGTGAAGGTGTTCAGCAGGAAGCTCTCGACCCCCCGCAACTTCTTTACTCTCTTCTCCACGATGGACCCCTCGCACGAACAACCCAGCCCTTCGATCCTGAATACCGCGGTCTCCATCTGTTCCTCCTCCTCGTTGCTCTAGGACGTTTCTTCGATCGCCGGCGCAGGCAGCCTGTCCCGCGAAGCCGTTGGGGGCGCCGCTTGACCGGTGCTCTGCCACTTCAGCAGCCAGACAGCGTTGAAGATCACGATGAGCGCACTTGCCTCGTTGAGCAGCAGACCCGAGACCAACCCCAGGTATCCGGCAAGCGCCGCCGAGACCATGAACGCGACATTGGCCAGCGAGATCACGATGTTCTGCCGGATGGTCCGCACGGCCTTGGCGCTCAGCTCGCGTAGATAGCCGATCTTCAAGAGGTCGTCGGACATGAGCACGACGTCTCCCGCCTCGACGGCGACGTCCGACCCCGCCGCGCCCATCGCGATGCCGACGTTGGAGACGGCCATGGCGGGGGCGTCGTTGATGCCGTCGCCCACCATCGCCACCGAGCCATGCTTCTGCCTAAGCTCCTTGAGCACGTCGACCTTGTCGGTGGGCAGCAGCCCGGCGAAGTGCTCGTCGATGCCCAGCTGGTCGGCGATGGCTCGCGCGCTGCGTTCGTTGTCGCCGGTGAGCATGACGGTCCGGATACCCGCCCGCCGCAGTCGTTCGATCACGTCCCTCGCGCCCGGCCTCACCGTGTCGGCGATGCCCAGCAGACCGATCAGACGGCCGTCCTCACTCACCACGACGACGGTCTTGGCTTCGTCTTCGAGGCGAGTCACGGCGTCCTGGACCTCCGCGACGGAGACGTCGCTCTCCTGCTGGAATCTCGGGTTGCCGAGGATGTACCGCCGGCCGCCGATCCTGGCGGTGACGCCGAGGCCCGAGACCTCCTGAAAGCCCTCCACCGAGACGCCGGAGAGGGCTTCGCTCTCCTTGGCCTTTCTCGCGACGGCGGCCGCGAGGGGGTGTCCCGAGCGCGATTCGATGGCCCCGGCGAGACGCAGCAGGTCCTCGCGAGCGGTATCGCCGAACGTCTGCACATCGGTGACCTCGGGCCTGCCGATGGTGAGGGTGCCGGTCTTGTCGAAGGCGATGACCTTCACCTTGTCGATGACCTCGAGATAGGCGCCGCCCTTGAACACGGTGCCGTTGCGAGCGGCGTTGGCCATGGCGGCGACGACCGCCGTGGGCACCGACAGCGCGAGCCCGCACGAGCATGACACGACGAAGACGACCAGGCCGCGCAGGATGAAGGGATGCCAGGCCGCATCGAAGAACAGCGGCGGCACCGTGGCCACGAGCACGCCGAGGACGAACATGGCGGGGGTGTAGTACTTGCCGAAGTTGTCGGAGAAGGTCTGATACGACGTCTTCTTCGCTTGGGCCTCCTCGACCGACATGATGATCTTGGAGAGCATGGTCTCGGAGGCCGGCTTGTCGACCTGGACCTCCATCGAGCCGTTCTGGTTGATGGTCCCGGCGAACACATCGTCGCCGGGGTTCTTACGCACCGGGATCGACTCTCCGGTCACGGCCGCCTCATCCACGAAGGAGGCGCCCTGAGCCACCGTGCCGTCCACCGGCACGCGCTCGCCGGGTCTGACGATGACGATGTCGCCGACATGGATGTTCTCGGTCTCCATCAGCACCTCGCGGTCGTCCACCCGCACCAACGCCTTCTTGGGCATCAGCGCGATGAGCGACCTGATGGCGCCCCTGGCTTTGTCTACCGCATAGGACTCGAGCACATCGCCCAGAGAGTAAACGAAGATCAGGATGGCCGACTCCGCCCACATGCCGAGGATCATCGCCCCGCCGGACCCGATGAGCATGAGGAGGTGGATGGTCGGCGTGAGGTTGAGCAGAGCGATGAGCGCTTTGCGGGCGGGGTAGTACACGCCGATGACCACGGCGAGGAAGTAGAGCGCATCGCTCAACAGCGGCGCCGCGCCCAGGAGCGAAAGCACGAAGGCGATCACGATGGTCGCGCCGCAGCCGTAGAGCGCCAGCTGCTGCCGCTCTCTCCACCAGGTGCTGCGCTGGCGGTGCTCCTTGGCCAACGACGCGGTCATGCCCGCCGCGGACACCGACCGGACGATGTCTTGGGTCGTGGCGCGCGACGGGTCGTAAGTGATATGGGCCTTCCGTGAGACGACGTCCACGTCGTAGCTCGTAACACCGGCCAGGCCGCCGAACTCCCGTTCGAGCAACTGGGCTTCGCTGGAGCAGTCCATGCATTCGATCTGAAGAGTGAGGGTCTCGCTCATCTCGGTCTCCACCTGCGTGCTCAGCGTTCCGTCACTCTGCGGACTCGTTGCTATCCCGCTCACGACGCCACCTCTCGCAATGACTGCGCCGCCTCCTCGAGGGCAGCCCGTTCCAGCCGGTAGTAGACCCACAGGCCGTCTTTGCGGGAGCTCACCAGACCCGCATCAAGAAGACGGCGCATGTGGTAGGAGACCGTCGAGGAGGCTAGACCAAGCCACTCCGAGAGGCCGCAGGCACACACCTCGGCCGCACAACAGCTTGATCCCCTGAGTTGCTCCGCCCGTGACCCGAAGTGATCCTCCGCCCAGTGCTCGTTCCGCTCCGCTTCGGCGAGGACCCGCAGCACCTCCCGGCGCTGGCGAGACGAGAGCGCGCCGTATACCGCATCGAGACGCGCATCTTCGGCGACCTGCGTCAGCTGGGCGACAGCCGATCGAGACATAGCCAGCACCTCCTATAGTTCGAGACATTGCGAAGTATGACACCGGCTATAGTTCGATGTCAATCGAAGTAGCGTCTATGTCAGTCATGCACTTGCTTTTATGTATGTGCAGACGGATAATCAGCGAAAGTTGATGAAGCAGAGCGCGGCGTGCTCCTCTGGGTGTCGCCGCGAAAGCAGTCTTCGCCCTCGTCACGTGAGCGTTTCCCAAGGAGGAGTGCCATGACTACGCCGTACACACTGCCAGACTGGGCCTTTGAGTTCCACGGCCACCGCTGCCCGTTCATGCCCATCGGCTACCGCATGGGCCGTCTGGCGATGGAGTACTTGGGCGTCAAACGCGAGAAGGATCACGGCTTCTACGTCGTCGCGGAGCTCGGCGAAGGCCACCCGCAGACCTGCATGATGGACGGCATCCAGGCGGCGACCGGCGCCACCTACGGCAAGCTGCTTCTCTCGCGCACCTTCTGGGGCAAGCTGGCGGCCGTGTTTGCGCACCCCGAGAAGGGCGCGGTGCGCTACGCGCTCAATGCCGACTTCATGGACGAGATGGGCAAGCACGAGTTCTTCAGCTATCGCAAGCGCGGCATCGAGCCCTCCGAGATCGCCTACGAGGTCACCGACGATCTCGTGAAGTGGATCGCCGACCTGCCCGACGAGACGGTCTTCAAGGTCGAGGACATGCCGGGTTACGTCTACACGCCGGTGAAAGGCTCGTTCAACAAGACCAAGTGCTCGAGCTGCGGCGAGTACGTCTTCGACCGCTACATCCGCACCAAGGACGGCGCGCCCGTGTGCATCCCGTGCTCGGGATATGAGCCGGCGCCACAGCGGCGGTAGGGAGAGCATGATGAGCGATTCAGCCGTGACGGCCGGCGCCGGCGGTACTGCCGGGGCGCCCGATCTGCAGATCCTCGCCGACGACATGGTGCAGGCCGTCGGGCTCGAGAGTGCGCCGGTGGCCGTGTTTCTGCTGGCGCCCGATGCGGACATGGCGCCGTTCCCAGGCTGGGAGCCGGTGGAGCGCCACCGCTACTGCCAGGCGCTGATGAAGGCGCGCGCCGGCGAGTGCGTCATCCTCGAGGCCGACGAGCTGGCCTGTCCGGCAGCGGCCAAGGCCTTCGGCTTCAAGCCGCTGCCGCAGGCCCTGCAAACGGGCAAGGGACTCGTCGGTTTCGGCATCGTCGCCGAGCCCGAGAGCGGCGCGCACATGTTCAGCGGCATGACCTGCCTCGAGCCGGGCACGGTGGCGCGCCTCGCGCTCTGCCCGCTGGCCGAGGCGCCGGCGCTGCCGGACGTGGTGGTCGTCGAGGGCCCGCCGGAGCAGCTCATGTGGCTGCTGCTCGCCGAGGTGAACCTGCGTGGCGGCGAGCGTCTGCTGGGCAGCACGGCCGTATTGCAGGCGACCTGCGTGGACGCCACTATCATCCCCTACATCGAGCAGCGCCTGAACTTCACCATGGGCTGCTACGGCTGCCGCGAGGCGACCGACCTGCAGCCCGCCGAGACCGTCGTCGGCTTTCCCGGCGCGCGGCTCGCGCAGCTCGTCGACAGCCTCGCGTTCCTCAGCGAGAAGGCCGTGCCACGCTCGCGCGCCAAGCGGGCCCACGAGGGACTGCTCAGCGGACGCACGGCCGCGACCGACGAACCATCCCCCTTCGACCGGAGGGCAGAGTGAGCTGGACTGCCCAGCGTGCGCACATCGATCATTCGGACGACGGCCATGCAGTCTCCTGACTGCGGTGCCAGCGTCCAACCTCACATCCATCCCTTGGGAGGCACCACCATGCTCGATCAAGAACTACTCGAACTCGGTCTCAAGTTCCACGGCCACAAGTGCCCTGCCATGCCGATGGGCCTGCGGACCGGGTTGGCCGCCATGAACGCCCTCGGCGTCGAGCACGCCGCCGATGGCCAGCTCGTCGCCCTCGTCGAGATCGATGAGGACCATTGCGCGACATGCTTTGCCGACGGTGTGCAGGTCGCCACCGGCTGCACCTTCGGCAAGGGCAACATCCGCCGTCTCGGCTACGGCAAGTTCGGCCTCACGCTGGTCGACAAGCGCACGCAGCGCGCTGTTCGTGTGGTGCCCAAGGGCAGCGTCATGATGAAGAACAGGGAGTCCGAGTTCATGAAGCTGCGCAGCTCAGGCACGCCCGCGTCGCAGATCCCCGACGAGGTCGCCGACCCGCTCATCGCGATGGTCTCAGCGGCTCCCGAGGAGGCGCTGCTGGAGATCGGCGAGGTCACCCCCTACGAGTGGCACGACGCACCGCACACGTTTGACGCGTTTCTTTGCCCCGAGTGCGAGGAGATGGTCGTCGAGCGCAACGCCCGCGTCAAGGATGGCTCCGCCGTCTGTCAGCCGTGCGCCGAGCGGTAGCCCGCCAGGAAGCGTGCGTACATGACGAGCACGTACCTTATCGCCGCGCTCGTGACGCTCGCCTTCACGATCGTGCTCACCGTGGCCGGGCTGGGGGCGGCGTTCATCCTGGTGCCTGTCTATCTTGCGCTCGGCGTGAGCATGCACTCGGCGCAGGCCACGGCGCTGCTGCTCAACGCGATCGCCATGGCCTTCGCCTGCGCCCGCTTCATCCCCGCGAAGCTCGTCGACTTCCGCATCGCGGTGCCCATCGTCATCGTGGCGACGGTGCTCTCGCCGCTGGGCGCGTACACGAGTTCGTTCATGCCGGTCACGACACTCAAGTGGCTGTTCGTCGGATTTCTGGTGTTCGCCGCGATGATGATGCTCTTCTACAAGCCGAAGCCGCGCCCGGCCATGGCTCCTGCACAGGTCGCGGGGGTCGGCATGGGCGTGGGGGGCGCGGCCGGCTTCCTGGGGGGCATGCTGGGCGTCGGCGGCGGCAACTTCGTGGTGCCGGCCCTCGTCTGGCTTGGCCTCGACGCAAAGCGCGCCGCGGGCACCACGGCCTTCGTCGTCGTCTTCGCCTCGTTCACCGGCTTTCTCGGCCAGGCGTCCATCGCCAAGATCGACGGCGGGCTGCTCGCCTGGACCGCCGTCGCCTCGATCATCGGCGCCCTGATCGGCTCGTGGCTCATGCATCGCAAACTGCAGGCGGCGCAGGTCAAGACGTCGATCGGGGTGCTGTTGATCTTCATCGCCGCGACCATGGCATACAAGCTGCTGGCTTAGGCGGCCCGGCGAGACCTGTGACAGATCGAGCCCTGAGAATGATGAGAAAGGAACGAGGATGCCCTGGTTCGCCGGCGTAACCCGCCAAGAGATCGATTGGGGTCCTACCATCGACCCCAAGAAATGCGTGTCCTGCGGCCTCTGCCTGAACTGCGGCAAGGACGTGTTCGACTGGGTCGAAGGCAAGTCCGCGGTCGCGCGCCGCGACGACTGCGTAGTGGGCTGCATGACCTGCGGCAACCTCTGCCAGGGCCGTGCCATCAGCTTCCCGCCGCTCGATGACCTCCGCAAGTCTTACCGCGACCATCACGTGTGGACGCAGGTCAAGGAGGCCATGATCGCGGCCGGCAAGATCCCCGCGGGCTCGTGAACGCCATGGATGCGCATGCCGACATCCACGCCGGCATCTGCGGCTTTCGCACGCAGGTGACTGCGACCGCCGAACGTTCTCGCCTAGTCCGCTTCGCTGTCGACACCGATTGCGAGACTGTGGCTTCTCTTGCCGCCGCATTGACTGAGCACGGCGACTTTGATGCGTTCGACGAGATCGACCCGCGCACGGACAGCGGCCTCATGGTCGTCGTCCGTGCTCACCTTCGCGGTTGTTGCGCCGGTTGCGCCGTGCCGGTGGGCCTGTTCAAGGCCATGCAGGTGGCCGCCGGTCTGGCGCTCCCCAAAGACGTCGAGATCGGGCTGTCAGCAGAACGCACTCCTCAAGCTGAAGAGACACGACCATGCAACGACACGACTCAACGAAAGGCGACCGAATGAGGGATGCAGCCAAGAGCCCCATGGACATCATGCGCGCCACTGTACCCGAGGGAGCAAAGATCTATCTCGATCACAAGGCGGCCGTCATGGAGAACCCGGACCTCCAAGCGGTGCCGACAAAGTACAAGCTGCTCGTGGGCATCGGCGTGGCGGCGGCCCTGCAGTCGAGCACCTGCACGCTGATGTGGTCCAAGCTCGCCAAGCAGGCCGGCGCGACTCACGCGGAGATCGCCGAGGCGATCCTCGTGTCTCGCCTCATGAAGATGGCCACCGTCAACGACACCGCCGCCGATGCGCTGGCCTGGCTGGACGACAGCCACGAATAGAGTGACGACGCCGCGCCGCCGCGCAGCCGGGACTGTGGGGCGTACTCACAAAGACCGTACGGTATCTGAATGACGGCCATGGAGGCACAGCGCGTCCAGATCCCACCCGACGAGCTTGATACCGAGGCTCGCCGGGTAGGTCTGGCGACGCTGTTCCTGGCCTATCTGCAGATCGGCCTCACGGCCTTCGGCTTCACAATGCTGCAGAAGGTCGTGCAGCTCGTGGTCGGCAAGAAGGGCTGGCTCACGCGCCAACAGGCCGACCACGGACTCGCCCTGGTGCAGCTCTACCCTGGGCCGATCATGGTCGACTTCACGGCCTACGTCGGCTACCGGCTCCGCGGCGTGAGCGGTGCACTCGCGGCCGTCGTCGGCTTCGTCTTGCCCTCGTTCGCGCTCATGATCGGCCTGTCTGCGGTGTACTTCGCCACGGGCAACATCGCCTTTGTGCACGCGCTCTTCATCGGCCTCGACGCCCTCGTCGTGGGCATCGTCCTCAACCTCACGCTCGACTTTGGCCAGCGCGCCCTCACGGGTCCGGTCCAGGCCACGCTCGCGGTCGTCGCCTTCGCGGTGATGCTCTTTGGACTCAACGCGCTCCTCTCCATCCTCATCGCCTTGGTCGCCGGAGCGTTGCTATTGCGCCCAACCGCGGACCCGGGCATCCCACCGGAGGTCACGCTGACGGCCGAGTCCCCCGCGGCCGGCTGGGGGCGCCACATCGCCACCTGGTGGCCGATCGCGGCGACGGCGACCGTGGTCATCGTCGCCGCCGCCGCCACCCTGTGGGGCGGCACAGTGGGCGCCATGGCGCTGTCGTTCTTCAAGATCGGCTCGGTGGCATTCGGCAACGGCGCCACTATCATGCCGCTCATCCAGGCCGACGCCGTCACCCACTACCACTGGCTCACCACGAGCCAGTTCGCCGACGGCATCGCCCTGGGGCAGATCACGCCCGGGCCGTTTCTCATCACCGCGGCCTTCGTGGGCTACAAGATCGGCGGCGTCTGGGTCGCCCTGCTCGCCACCTTCGCCATCTTCGCGCCCTCGTTCGCCATGACGCTCGTGTTCTCAGAGATCTTCGAGCGTCTCCACAATTTGGCCTGGGTACGCGGTGCCTTGGCCGGCATCCTGGCCGCGTTCGTCGGCCTGCTCGCCGTGGTCACGCTGCAGCTCGGCAGCGTCACCGGGGGGCGGGCGGGTCTGCTCACGCTCGCCGCCGCGGCCTTCGTCGCGGTGCGCTTCTTCAAGCTCGACGTGCTCTGGGTGTTCGGCGGCGGGCTCGGCCTGTGGGCGATCCTGCACGCGTTCGGCCTGGCTTGATGGACGGGCGCTCGGCGCGCCGATCCGCTCCCGATTGAAATGTGCGACACACCTCCGCAGAAAGGACCAGTCCCATTGGAAACCGGTGACACCAGGGCCGCCGCGGCGGCCGAGCAGATCCCGGCCTGTTCGTGTGGGACCGACGCGGCGGCCGCCGCAGATCCGCTCGATGCCACTGAGTCCCGCATCCGGGAGCGCGTCGCGCGGATCCGGCACAAGATCGTGATCCTGTCGGGCAAGGGCGGCGTCGGCAAGAGCACGGTGGCCGTCAACCTGGCCGTCGCCCTCGCCGGGCGCGGCATGCAGGTCGGCCTCCTCGACGTCGACATCCACGGCCCGAGCGTGCCGATGATGCTGGGCCTCGAGCACGCACGTCCACACAACCACGCTGGCGCGTTGCTGCCCGTGGAGTTCACCACCAACCTCAAGGTGATGTCGATGGCGTTCCTTCTCGCCTCGAGGGACGACCCGGTCATCTGGCGCGGCCCGATGAAGTACTCGGTGATCAGCCAGTTCCTCGCCGACGTGGAGTGGGGCGACCTCGACTATCTCATCGTTGATGTTCCCCCCGGCACCGGCGACGAGCCGCTTGCCGTCATCCAGCTCTTGGGCGACGTCGACGGCGCGGTCATCGTGACGACGCCACAGGAGGTCGCCCTGAGCGACGTGCGCAAGTGCGTGGGCTTCTGCGCCCAGGTTGACTGCCGGCCGCTGGGCATCATCGAGAACATGAGCGGGCTCGTGTGCCCACATTGCGGCGAGACCTTCGACATGTTCGGCCGCGGCGGGGGGCTCTGGTCACGGAGGCTGGATTGCCGTTCCTCGGCTCCGTACCCCTTGAACCCGAGCTCGTGCAGGCCGGCGACCTGGGGCGCCCCTACATGGCCGCGTTCGCGCAGTCGGCGACCGCCGAGGCTTTTCGCGCGGCGATTCGACCGCTCATGGCGCTGGACGAGTGCGATCAGGAACGCAGTTGCGGCCTCATCAAGGCCGATAACGAACCCACTACGCATCCTCGCAGGATCAGGTTGGGAGTTGTCCTCGCGCATGACCTCCCGCGATGATTGCTGTGACGATGGTATCGAGAGACTGTGAAGAAGCGGTGAAGCGGCCCTGTGAATCTCCTGAGAAGACCCGTGGAGCCCTCCGAGCCTGAGGGCCTGCGCACAGGCCTGCAGGTTCCGGTCACGCGAAACAGACGCAGGGTGTGCAGCCATCGGGCAGGCACTCGCGCGTGGGTTCACTCGCCTTCCGCCAAGCGAGCGGTTCGCCATCGTCCGCAGCAAGGGGTCCGGAGCCGCCGCAGCAACTCCCGGATCCAGCCCCCCGGACCTGCTTGACGGTCGGTGAATGGGCCCCCTGCCGCCGGCAAGGTCGATCACGCCCGCCCTCTTGACAGGGGCTCTTCCATATCAGCAGTATCGCGAGAGGGAACTTGCGTCAGCGCTCCAACGGGGCACCTGGATCATGACGCGTCACCCGCCTTCGAGGAGCTGATGGACCTTCGCCTGGAGATGCTCACGCAGAAAGGCAAGAGCCGCGGGAGCATCACCGTCGTCGAAGATGCGGAGAAGCTCCAGCAGTTCTGCCTCCTCGAACACCAACGTCGCGGCCTTCGTCATAACGGACCTCCCGGTGGTCGCCATAGGTGTGCGGAGACACTCGTCCGGGCGTCGCCAGCGCCTGCATGTCGCAGCCGAGCCCGCTCTCCCGCGCCCCGAAGGCAACGCTCACACAGGGGGGCGGCCGGTGCTACTACGAAGTGTGAGTGGTCATCGCGGTCGTTCATCGTGGAGCGCGAGGCGGGACGGCGCGCGTGAGCTCAAGGCGCTCGAAGGTGGTGGCCGTGGGCACTCCCTCAGGCGTCCAGTCCATCCGCTGGTAGAACTCGTCGCGCATGCCGGCGACGTCCACCTTGCTGCCCGCATGGGGTCCGTCTCGGAGCGGCTCGGCGAAGGCCGTCGGCAGCGTGTCGTCGCGGGCGCGGAGCCCGCACTGCACGTCGAAGAGGCGTTCGAGCACAGCGACGCGTTTGCCGCCCACGAGCAGATCCTCGGCGGTCAGCGAGAGGCCGGCGACGGCCTCGGTCAGCGTCGCCGTCGCCTCCAGACCGTAATCGTTGAGAAGCATGAAGGTGGCGATCTTGCACATGCCGAGGGCGTCCACCGCAGCGCTGGCCAGCAGAGCCGCTCGCACCAGCGACGCCTTGCCGCCGGGCGAGACGGGGTCGGCGGCACGCGCGTCGCCGTACAGACGAGCGGCGTCGTCGGGCGTGAGGGCGAACTCCTGACGGGCGTAGACGCTCGTGAAGCCGCCGCCTCGCGGCGCGATGGCGGAGCTCAGGGCGGCGCCGAAGGCGCCGCGCGGATCGTAAGCGGGTAGCTCCAGGCCCTTGACCTCGTACGCGAATCGTTCGGCGCCACGGCCCAGGACACCGGCGGCGTGACGCACCCCGTGGGCCAGGAGGCCGCCGTAGCCCCGCCGTGCCGCCATGTCGTCGAGCAGGGCGGCGAGCGCTTCGGCGTCTCCCCACCTGAGCTCGCGGCCGTCGGTGTCCTCGCGGTCGATGATGCCGCGCTCGTAGAGGTCGAGGGCGAAGGCCGCCGCCGCTCCGGCCGAGATCGAGTCGAGGCCGAGACGGTCGCAGCGGTCGTGAAGGTAGAGCACGGCCTCAGGGTCGTCGATGCCAGCTTTCGCACCCCAGGCGATGAGCGGTTCGAAGTCGGGGCGTTGGCCGTGCAGGCCCGCGAAGCGCCCCGACGGTACGCGCACGTTGGCCTTGCAGCGGATGGCGCAGCCGGGACAGCCGTGCGTGCGCACGACGTGCTGCTCGATGGTCGTGTCGTCCGTGGCCGCGGCCCCTGCGAATCGCGCCGCGGTGAAGTTACGCGTGGGGAGCATCCCCTGGTCGTTGCACCAGAGCACCGAGTCGGTCGTGCCGAACTCTCTGGCGACCTCGAAGCCGGGGGCCGCCTTCAGCAGTCCGAGGTACCGCTTCGCGGCCGCGCGCGACTGCGGCGTCCGCGTATCGGTCTGGACGCTCGCTGAGATGGCCTCACCGGCGTGGTGCTCGCCTGGCCGGGGCGGGACGATCACGATCGCCTTGAGGCGCTTCGCGCCCATGACGGCTCCCATACCTGTACGGCCGGCCGCATGTCCACCGCCCGTCACGATGCATGCCAGGTGCGCCTGGTTCTCGCCGGCAGGTCCGATGACGAGGATTGCGAGACTCGTGCGGGAGTGATCGCGGTCTCCGTCGTGCCACGACGCCAGGCGCTGTGCCGACTCGACCGTGTCCAGGCCCCATAGTTCCGCTGCATCGCGCAGCTCGACGCGCTCGCCCTCGACGAGAAGGTAGACGGGCTTTGCGGATCGGCCTCGGAGCACCAATGACCCTATTCCGGTGGCCCGCAGGGCGTGTCCAATGGTGCCGCCGATGCTGGAACCGCCCAGTACTCCGGTGAGCGGCGAGCGAGCGCTGATGTACACGCGCGACGCTGAGGGCGCTTCGGTCCCCGTCAGCAGGCCCAGGCTGATGAGCAGCGGGTTGTCGGGGGAGAGCGCGTCCACCTTGGCGGTCCCCTCGCGCATCAGCCGCAGTATGTTGAGGCCGCGGCCTCCGAACACCAGCCGGACGTCGGCCTCGGGGGTCGGAAGGCGCACAACGCCGCCGGTGAGCAAATCGATCTCAGCGGTGTCGCCGAACGTGGTCATGTGTCGCCCTTGCTCACGTTCGTAGTCGAAAAACAAGAGTTTATCATAGGGTACGGCTGGAAGGGGCGGCGACCCTTGCCGTGGCCCCTGTGCTAATATAAGCTAGTCTTTATCAATGTCAATGCGGCGTCCTGATCTCAAGGCATCGCCGCCATTTGTCGACACGTGGCTCTCGCCGAGCTTGGCGCCTTGCGAACCGGCACCCGCTGGACGGGGCGAAGGAGGAGCGCTGACCATGGCAGTCTGCTGGGTAACGGCCGGCAATTGCGGCCAGGAGTCATCAATCGAGGCGATGCGGATCGGCCAGACAAAGGTGGGAATTGCCTTCGTCAGTACCTGTGAGCATGTATCGGCGTTCGCGGAGGAACTCGTAGAGCTGGATATCGGCAGCGAAATGACAAAGCCGCTGAATGGGACGCTGACCTATACCCTGGCCGCCAAGCATCTGTGCCGCACCAGTTGCATTGTGCCGGCAGCGGTCCTGAAGGTGATGGAGGTGACCGCGGGCCTCTTCCCACCGGGGTCCTGCGCCATAGAGTTTCTCCAGGATGCCGTCTGAAGACGGCGATCCCTGGACTGCCCGATCAGGCGCGTGACACGCTTCGCTCTTCGGCGGGGGCCCAGCTTGGCGTGGGATGATGCGATCGGTCTGCTGGTGTGCTCACCTCGCGGCGTGCCGCTTGCGCAGGATCGGTCATGTGGATACGGCGGGGGGCGCTCGGACGACGTCGCCGCGGAAAGTGCCTCAGCGGCCGCAGTCGAGCAGTTCGCACTCCGATTCGGCGCCGTCGATCTCGACTTGCAAGGTGGAATGTTCGATGCCGAACTCGTCGTGCAACAGACGCTCGGCTTCGCACCTTGCCTGTACGCCCCCGGCTGCATCGACAGTTACCAGGTGAGCCGACAGCGCCAAGAAGCCGGAGGTGATCGTCCACAGGTGCAGGTCGTGGGTGCGAAGCACTCTGGGTACCGCCTGCAGACGGGTCTCGACCGCGCCGACATCGATGCCCGCGGGTGCGCCCTCCATCAGGATGTGCACGGACTCGCGCAGCACGGCCCAGGAGCTGAAAAGGATGAGGATCGCAATCACGACGCTGGCCAGCGCGTCGGCGTAGAGCCAGCCGGTGGTGATGATCACGGCGGCGGCCACGAGGGCGCCCACCGAGCCGGCCAGATCGCCGAGCACGTGGCGAAAGGCCGCCTCGAGGTTGAGGTTGCCGCGGCGAGGCCGGAGGAGCACGAGCGCCACCACGATGTTGACGACGAGACCCACGCCGGCGACGGCGAGCATCCAGCCGCCGAGGATTTCGGGCGGCTTGCTGAAGCGCTTCGCCGCCTCGATGAAGATCCAGATAGCGATCACCACCAGCGTCACTCCGTTGGCCAGAGCGGCGAGCACTTCGGCGCGCTTGAAACCGAAGCTGTGCACCCGTGTCGCCGGCTGCCCAGCGAGCCAGAACGCGGCGAGGGCCATGGCCAAGGAGCCGACGTCGGTCACCATATGACCGGCGTCGGCGAGCAAGGCGAGGCTGCCGGTCAGCACGCCGGCGACGACCTCGAGCCCGGTGAACGACGCGGTGAGAACGATCGCGACGATCAACGCTCGACGACGGTCACCCATTCCTGCACTGTGATCATGTCCGCTCATATGATAAACGATACTTTATATTCCGCGCCGACCGACGTCAAGTCGAGCGTGCAGCTCCGCGGCCGGACTCCCGTGTGTGACTCGCGCCCCGCCGCACAACCGGTGAGACACCTGTGCGGTACACTCGTCCGCGAAGCCTCGGCAACTGGACGAAGGGCCAAGCCATGAGTGAAGTGATGAATCTCGTCCTTGAAGACGAGGACATGATGGAGTTGATGCGGGTCCTGCTGGACGACGACGCTGAAGGCGCGCTGGAGTGGCTCAGGGCTCACCTCAGCGGCAAGGCCCCCCACCTGCTCGAAGGCAGATCGAGGCCCAAGCATCCACGTGCGTGAGACGCTGCCGTCCGATGGTCCGGTGCAGGCGTCCATCGGCCGACTCTCAGCCGGCGACTCCGCACCGCGTGGCGGCGCTCGCCGCCGTCACCCGCAGCAGCCCGAGCTGGAGCCACAGCAGCCGCCGGAGCCGCCGCAGGACTGGCGGCCGGTCCCTGCGCCGAAGCCACCTCGAAAGATGCGCCGCAGCGGCACGCCCGTCTCCGGGTGCGTCGTGAACGGCTCGTCCGTCATGTGCTGCTCGAACTCGACGTAGCAGGGCTCTTCGCGATGCTCTCATAGATGTAGATAGGCATGCGTTCTCCTCGTCTGATGTCTCACGAAACGGTGCTGAGATCGCGCTCGTGCGGCCGGCGCGACTCGGGCGCGTCTCGCTCGTCCGTCCATGGCTCCAGCACGGTGCGCGCGGCGTGGCCGGCGATCTCCTGCAGATGTCTGGACTCGTGAGCCTGGCGAGAGCGCAGCACAGGGTCCGTCAGGTCGAGAGGCGTCAGGCTCTGGTTGACGATCCAGGCGAAGGGCGTGATGTCGGCGCGCGCGAGGTCACGCTCGAGCTGCATCGCCTCGTGGATCGGTGTGGCCTCCGGGAGCGTGACGAGCAGGACCTGCGTGTAGGCGGGGTCGCGCAGGCGCGGCAGCAGGCGCTGCACGGCCTCGGGGCTGCTGCCGGCCTTGCGCAGCACTTCGCGGTGGTAGGCTTCGGCCGCGTCGAGCAGGAGCAGCGTGTGCCCCGTGGGGGCTGTGTCGATGACGACGAACTGCTTTGTACCCTCCGCCACGGTGGCGGCGAAGGCGCGGAAGACGGCGATCTCCTCGGTACACGGAGAGCGCAGGTCCTCTTCGAGCAGCGCGCGGCCCTGGGCATCGAGGCCGTCGCCCGCCGTAGCGAGAACGTCCTCCGTGTACTTGCGCGTCTCAAGGTCCGGGTCGATGCGCGTGACGGTCAGACTCGGCAGTCGCTCGCGTGCCGCCTGCTCGACGTGGGCGGCCGGGTCGGTGGTCGTCAGGGTCACTGTGTGGCCGCGCCGCGCGAGCTGGGTGGCGATACGCGCCGCCACAGTCGTCTTGCCGACGCCGCCTTTGCCCATCGTCATCACCACGCCCTTGCCGCGCGCCGCGATCTCCTCGACGAGCGCGTCTAGGCTGTCGCCGGCGAACACGTTCGCCGGCGCGGGCCCGTCCACGGGCTCGGAAGAGGCCGGGCCGACCTCGCTGGTGCCCATCTTGCGCAGGGCGTCGATGCCGACGAGCCCGAACGGCAGCAGCGGGACGTCGACACGGGGCAGCGCGTGGAGAGTCCCGGGCATGGTCTCGAGCGATGCGAGTCCGCGGGCTTCCATGGCGACGGCGATGGCGTCGCTCGTGTCGGTGGCGCGGAAGACGCCATTGAGGATCAGGCGCACGTTCTGGATGCCGAGCTGGGATAGCTCGTCGCGAGTGCGCTCTGCCTCAGTGAGCGAAGGGCGATCCGGGCGGGCCACCAGCACGAGCGTGGTCTGCGCCGCATCGCGCAGCGCTGTGTGCGATGCGGCGTACAGCCCCTGCTGTGCCTGCAGCCCCGCGAGCGGGCCAAGGCACGACGTGCCGCCGACGTTAGTATCGATGAAGCTCGACCAGGCGGCCGGCAGCTCGAGCAGTCGCAGCGTGTGGCCCGTGGGCGCCGTGTCGAAGATGACGTGATCGTACTCGCGGGTGACGTCGGCGTCGCCGAGCAGCTTGGTGAACTCGTCGAACGCGGCGATCTCCAGCGTGCAGGCGCCGGAGAGCTGCTCCTCGATGCTGGCGACCGCGGCCTCCGGCAGCACGCCGCGATAGGGGCCGACGACGCGCTCCCGGTAGGCGCGGGCCGCCTCTTCGGGGTCGATGTTCAGGGCGAAGAGGCCGAGTGCGTCGGGCACGGCCTTGGGCTCGGCCGTGAGCCGCACGCCGAGCACCTCGTCGAGGTTCGACGCGGGGTCGGTGCTCACGAGCAGCACGCGCCTGCCGGCATCGGCGAGGCCGATGGCCGTGGCGCAGGCCGCCGAGGTCTTGCCGACGCCCCCTTTGCCAGTGAAGAAGAGGATGCGCGTCGGGTCCGGGATCAGCGTCGTCATGGTCGCTCCCATCAGCAGCAGCAGCCGCCGCTCTTCGTGGCGGCTGCGGCCACCGGCGCCGTCGCCGGCGCGGCGGGGGACGCTTCGTGACGCAGGTACCGCTCTGCGAGGTCGAGCATCGCCTTCGCCGGAGTGTCCTTGACGTTCTGGGCGAGCGTGACCGCAGCCCACATGTCATCGCGCGACACGCCGAGCTTGCGCGCCTTGTCGTAGTGGAACTTGAAGCAGGGATCGCAGTTGGAGGCAGTGGCGGCGCCGATCGCGACCAGCTCGGCGACGGCGTCCGTGAAGATGCTCGGGGTCGGCGCCTCCAGGCCGGCCCAGGCGGCCAGGTCGTCGCGCGACGGGTACGCTCCGCTGCTCTTCACCTCGCCGTCGACCTTGACGAGCGGCAGTGCGGCCTCGCCCTTCGTCTCGAGCGCCGTTCTTACGGCTGCATCTTCGGCGAACGCGCCCGGCTGCTGCGAGAGGTTGAAGCGCTCGACGGTGATGCCCTGACTGTAGAGCCAGTCGAGGTCGGCGGCGAAGCGAACCAACTGCGGATCGACGGAGGGCCCGCAGACACCGGTGGAGCAGCACATGGGAGGGTCGAAGACGTGGACAGCTGTCATGGTGATTCCCTTTCGTTTATCGACGATGGACGATACTTTGGTCACAAGAAAAGAGTCTCACAAGCCGTCGACAAGATCCCTGAGGCGCCGAAGCGTGAGCGGCTCGACGCAGTAGCTCACCCGCGGGCCGTCGACTTCGCCGCGGAGGAGCCCGGCTTCTTTGAGGATCTTGAGGTGCTGCGAGACGGTAGACTGCGCCAGAGGCAACTCGTCCACGATGGCGCCGCAGATGCAGGTGTTCTTGCGGACCAGGATGCGCAGGATCTCAACGCGCACGGGGTGGGCGATGGCCTTTGCGAGCATCGCAAGCTCCGCGTTGGCCTCCGGACCCTCGACGGAGCCGAGATCGTCGTCAGCCCTCGCGGGCGGGCAGCATGCAGTCAAGGCTTCGTCGTTCATCGACGATAAACGATACGTGATGAACGGCGAAGTGTCAACGCGGGGGTGGTTCCTCACGGCAGGATGATG
>Ga0209748_1000434_pt1 | contig 22372 bp, 26 predicted proteins | sample BarGraIncu00421A_FD_185490 | JGI IMG/M metagenome (GOLD analysis project Ga0209748, IMG submission 185490) | Arctic peat soil microbial communities from Barrow, Alaska - Barrow Graham LP Incubations 004-21A (SPAdes) (version 2) | ecosystem: Environmental > Terrestrial > Soil > Wetlands > Peat... | reverse complement strand
TACTGTAATAAAAACAATTTTCGGATAGATTTAAAAAGAGATCCGAATAAATTGATATACCTGAATTTTCCATGTATATGTTAAATACTTCCGTATCTATTTTGAGATTCATATAATAATAATATGAAAAATCATTTTCGTTAAAAATATTTGATGCTTCCGTAGCATACAGAATGTTTGTATCTAAGGTTGACATCTTATAAGAAATATAATTTGAAAGCTGCCTGACAAGGTCGGTTGAAGATTCTTGGATTACTTTGGTCGTATTCTTTTCGTATATATTGTAAATTTCAAAATTTGCGACAGCGACAATCGTTATGATCAGCATATAAGAAATAAACAATTTGGTACGTAATTTCAGATTCATGAATCGGCTGACTAGTTTTTTCATTTGGAAGCCTCTGACTGATGCAAATTGATACATAAAAATGAGCCACAAGCTCACTTTCGGTATAATTGTATTTGCGACAAACCGAAACACTGAAAGGAAGAACTTATAGCTCAAGTACATCTTACACTGGAAGACGATATTCTTAAAGACCTTATGTTAGAATCCTGTCTTTGGATGTATATATATTACAACTGCCGGAGACTGCATCCTATGAAATAAACTAATAAAACAGCAATTTTTCAAATATTAAAATTCTGTAAAAAGTGAAAATGATGAAATCCACAACAAGATGACAAAATAGTGCATAGATATATCGGCTTCACGTTTATACAATTGTGCATATAGAACAAAAAATGTTCTAAATAATACTTGAGGGGTGTAATAAATGAAAAAACACAAAACACTATTATCCTTGGCATTGGCGTCGTTATTATTCATCTCACTGCTTGCCGGATGCTCGTCAAGCGGCGGCAGTCCGACAAGCAGTCCATCATCAAGCAGTCCATCATCAAGCAGTCCATCATCAAGCAGTCCATCATCAAGCAATACAGTATCTGGAAAACTTACAATTATGCACTACTTAGTTGAAACTGGAAAGCTCAAAGCACTGAATGACACGGTTGAAGGATTCAAGAAAAAGTATCCGAATGTCGAAGTTGACGTCCAAGGAATGAGCCTTGATCAGTATTCGAATACCCTGAACATGAAAATAAGCGCTGGTGACATGCCCGATATTATTTTTGGCAACCCGAAGTCGTTTGCAGACATTGTAAACTCAGGGAACATTTTGGATCTTACGAATCAGCCTTTTACAAGCCGTGTTGACCAGGATGCAGTTAAATGCGCCGAAGTCGATGGTAAAGTATACGGAATTCCAATGGATCTTATGCTTTCAGGCGTAATTTATAATAAGGACATCTTCGCACAAAATAATATTCAGATTCCAAAAACATATGATGAGTTTATTAAAGTCTGTGAAACTCTTAAGAAAAACGGCGTAACACCGGTCGCGGCAGGTTATAAAGATATGGCATCCGTTGGCGGCAGTTTTTGGTGCCAGTTATACGGCGGCGCCCTTGCGCAAATGCCGACGATGCGCGCAGATATAATGTCCGGTGCAAAGAATCCTTCCGATTTTCCGCTTATAAAACAGTGCCTGTCACAGTGGAGAACAATTAACCAATATACAGACAACGCACTACAGGTTGGCGTAGACCGTTCCGAGCAGGAATTAGGTAGCGGTAAGGCAGCAATGATTATTATCGGAAGCTGGGCCATAAGTTCAGTCCGTAATTACGGTCCTGATACCAATCTCGGCGCTTTCCTCTTCCCGTTCTTTAACGATTCCAGCAAAAACAAAATGCAGTACAACACGGATGATACCTGGATGATTTCATCAAAGAGTTCAAATCAGGCTGCCGCACTTGCGTTCTTTGATTATATGACCACAACGGACGCAGCATCAACATGGGCAACCGACGTTCCTGCGGTATCTGCAATAACCGGTGCAAAAGCAGCGAAGCTTGACCCGATTCTTGATGATATGAATGCAACGTTGAAATCAGGCGCCGCATATAATGCACTCGCTGAAACAAACTTTTTCGGACAGAGCTCTTCTGTTTGGGATAACCAAATGCAGGCGTGGCAATTTAGCAAAGATGATGTTGATACTTTCTTGAAGAGTATGGACAGCGCTATGGCCAACGCGCGAACAACTGGTAAATAATCAAATAAGTTTAAGCGTTGCTTTTGCCTTTAAGCAAAATTGAAGGCAAAAGCAACGCCATATTTTTTATGAGATGGGGTCTCGACATGAAAAGAAAAGCAATTAATGGCTTACAGGATTTTTCTTTTGTTTTGCCGGCTTTATTGATTTTTGTGTTTGTTATTATTGCACCGTTCATAAGCGGCATTCACATTGCCTTTACTGACTGGAATGGTATAAATTCGACTTATCATTATGTGGGTTTAAAAAACCTGATTTCCATGTTCAGCGATTCTGAAATATTGAATCCTTTCTGTAATACAATATTTTTCACTGTTGTAACAGTAATTTTTATTAATATATTAGGTTTATTACTTGCAGTTGCTCTGAACACAGAGTTTAAAGGATCGAATATAATAAAAACATGTATCTTTATGTCTATGGTCGTAAGTTTGGTGCTTACCTCATATATGTGGGTATACGTTTTAAATGATTTTATATCGCCCTTTTTTAAAATTGCCAGTCCTTTGTCCAGCCCAGATACTGTTATGATTGGCTTATGCATTATGTCGATATGGAAAGAAACAGGTCTCGCAATGGTTCTTTACTATGCAGGATTAAAAACTGTTCCGAAGGACCTTTTGGAAGCTGCAGAAATCGATGGAGCTAACGGGATTCAAAAATTCTTCAAAATAACAATACCATTTCTGGCCCCCGTGATTACATACTGCGTTATTTTGTGGCTCGGTCTGGGTCTTAAACAGTTTGACTATTCTTTTGTCGCCACAAACGGCGGCCCGGGAACCTCATCGATGTCAATGGCCATGTACATTTACAAGTATGAATTTCCTTATTATAAGGCCGGTTACGGACAAATGGTAGCCCTGGTTTATCTGATCTTTGTTTTGCTTATCACGTTTTTAACCACAAAAGCACTAAGAAAGAAGGAAATTGAGCTGTGAATAAAAAAACTACTTCGAAATCTAAATCATTGAAATATATTAAAATAATAGTTTTATGGCTTATTACGCTTATTTTCCTCTTTCCATTTTATATAGCAATTCTATATGCATTCAAATCACCGGAAGAAATCGCGGAAAACCCAATTTCGTTCCCGACTAAATTAAATTTACAGAATTTTGTGCAGGCAGTACATCTTCCTAACTATGTAAGCGGGTTTTTCAACAGCGTTATAACGGCTGTTATAGTTGTAGGGATTGTTGTCCTTGTAACCTCAATGGCATCTTACATGATCGTCAGAAAGAATAATAAGCTATATAACTTATTATATTATCTTTTTCTGTTCAGCATTTTATTACCGTTTCAGGTTATCATGTATCCGATGTATTCACAATTACAATTTTTCCATATGATAAATAAGCTTCCAACCCTAATAATTGTACAGACTGGTATCTTAATCGGCTTCTATTCGTTCCTTTATGCGGGATTTATAAAAACAGTTCCCCTTGAGCTTGAGGAAGCCGCCCGTATTGACGGCTGTTCCAAATACGGAACATTTTTTAGAATTGTTTTTCCACTTCTGAAACCAGTTACAATGACAATTGTTGTTCTCGTTTTTCTCGCATCTTGGAATGACTTTATTGTACCAATGGTGTTTATGCAGCAGCAGGGTGTCCGCACAATGCCGCTTATACAGTTCTACCTGTTCGGCCAATATGCCCAGTACGTAAATGTTGCATTCGCTGCAGTTATTTTGTCAATGATTCCTGTGCTTGGTTTGTATTTTGGGCTTCAGAAATATATAGTAAACGGAATTACAGCCGGCGCGATTAAGGGATAAACAACAGTTTCTCCAAATTTGCATACAACCTGATAATCCATTATTTGAAATCTATACTGCTGGAAAGGTGCATGCTTATGAAAAACGCAAAGATTAATATCGAGAAAGATTTTAAACTTGCCCAAGTGGATAATCGTATATTCAGTTCTTTTCTTGAACATTTAGGCAGAGCTATTTACACAGGCATTTATGAACCGGGGCATCCAACAGCAGATGAAAGCGGTTTTCGGTCCGATGTAATCGAATTGATAAAGGAATTAAAAATAACAAGTGTGCGCTACCCAGGAGGCAACTTTTTGTCGGGCTACGACTGGAAGAACGGCATCGGCCGTAAAGAAGACCGGCCTCGTTGCCTTGACCTTGCCTGGAAAACTATTGAGAGCAATCAATTTGGCATTAATGAATTTTATGACTGGAGCAATAAAGCAGGAACTTCAATAATTGGTGCGGTAAACATGGGTACCGGCACCCCCAAGGACGCCGGTGAGCTTGTGGAATACTGTAACTTTCCCGGTGGAACGTACTGGTCAGACTTACGTGCGAAAAACGGTCATAAGGATCCTATGGGCATAAAGCTTTGGTGTGTTGGAAACGAAATGGACGGTGAATGGCAAACCTGCCACCTTGATGCAGATGATTATGGTAAAAAAGCTTTGGAAAGCGCTAAGATTATGAAATGGATTGATGATTCAATTGAGTTAGTAGTCTGCGGCAGCGCAAGCACTTTGCAGCAAACTTATCCCGAATGGGATAGAAAAGTACTTGAATATACCTATGACAAAGTAGATTACTTGTCTTTGCATCGTTACTATGAAAATGAAGGCAATGACCTCGACTTCCTGGCGTCCTTTGTCGATATGGACAGATTTATTAATACAATTGCAGGTACAGCAGATTACGTTAAAGCGCTTAAGCGCAGCAAAAAAACCATTAACCTGTCTTTTGACGAGTGGAACGTTTGGTACCAGCGTAAACAGGTTCCGCATGATTGGATGGAAGCTCCCGAGATTCTTGAAGATCGTTACACATTGCTTGATGCGCTTGTATTTGCAGGACTGGGAATGACTCTTGTCAATCATGCAGATCGTGTCAAAATTGCTTGTCTTGCCCAGCTTGTAAATGTAATTGCCCCAATATTTACCGAAAAGAACGGAAGAGCTATAAGACAAACGATTTTTTATCCATTTAAATATCTTTCCATTTACGGCCGTGGAACTGTTTTGAAACCTGTCAATCTCACACCTGCAATTGAGACAACATACGGAGAAACCCCGCTTATTTATACGAGCGTTGTGTATGACGAAATATTGGAAAGTGTTACGATATTTTGCCTGAACATCGATTCGAACGATGATTTTCTTTTAAATTTGAATTTACGATCATTTGAAAAGGTTTCAATGATCGAACATATATGTTTGGATGGAGAACCAAACATAACAAATACCTTTTCGGATCCTGATCAGGTTAAACCCAGAAATCTCGTTGCCGTAAAAGGTGTTTTCAATAGCTGTGAGACGATAATTCCAAAGCTTTCCTGGAATATTCTCCGTTTTAAAATTGAAAAAAGAAGTTGTGATGGGAATCCGCCCTGAAAACATAATGGCGTTAAAGATAAAACGCGAAAGGAGATGAAGTTTCATGGCGTTGTTTGGATTTCAAAATTTTTCGAAACCGGGCCCCGGTGTACGAAAAGACGAACCGCCTCAAAAGCCGGTCGTTGTATTTTTCCAAATTTTTTACCGGAAATTTTGGGACTTGATAAAGCTCAATCTTCTGTATTTCGCATCGGTATTCCTGTTGTTAGCGCCGATGATTATTATGATAATTACCCATTTCGCGGGCGGAAGTTTATGGTTTCTGCTGTCTCTGCTGCCGATATCGTTGGCAGGCCCCGCGACAGCGGGGTTTACCTTGGTCTTGCGCAATGATGTGAGACAGGAGCATGTATTCCTTTGGACCGATTATATAAACGCCGTCCGTAGCAACTGGAGACAGGCATGGCTGGCCGGGATGCTGATCGTCGCAGCGGCCATTCTGGCGATCTTTTGTGTCCCGTTTTATGTGCAGCAGGCCTCAAAAAATCCTCTGATGATCCTTCCACTTGTGATTATTTTTGTTGCGTTGAGCCTGTTTATTTTCATGCAGTATTATGTTTTTGTGGTGATTGTGACTTTTGATCTCAAGCTAAGGCAAATCTATCGGAATGCGCTGATTCTGGCGATTATGGGACTGGGGCGAAATGTTCTGCTGACTCTGTTTTGCGGGGCGGTATTGCTGTTGTGCATCTATTCACCGTTGGCCATGGCATTTCTCCCTTTGCTATGGCTTAGCACAGTCGGGATGGTTGTTAATTTTGCGGTTTGGCCGTTAATTCTGAAGTACATGATAGCAAATCAGAAAATCCCGGACAATTAACAGGAAAATCAACAGCGTCAGCGGTATCAGCACGGGTGCAGTAAAGTGTTGGATGCGTTATAAGTGGGAATGGTTATAGGAGGGGTGCTTGTGAAAAAAAAATGGACAAAGGAACAGGCGTGGGAATGGTATAATGCACGCCCGTGGATTACCGGTTTTAATTTTATACCAAGCGACAGCATGACAGGCATTGAGCTGTGGCAGGAGTATAACCATGCTGAAATGTTCAAACAGGCCGCAAAGGAGATCGCCCTGGCGGCATGCTTGGGGTTCAACAGCGTTCGCTTGCTTCTGCCATTCAATATCTGGAGGGTGCAACATGACGCATTTATCAGGAATCTCGATCAGTTCCTCGATTTGCTTGGGTTGTACGGCATGTCGATGATGCCCATCCTGTTTAATGACTGTTCGGTACCGAAGGAATTGTATAAGGATCCCGACCTCGGGCCCCAGCCGGAGCCGGTTCCGGGATATTTCGGCGGAAGCCCTGTCACCCCCTTTGACGATGATGTGCAGGGTGGGTCTAAAACTGGCTACAATGTTGACGATGAGCCTTCGATGCACCCCATCATAGAGAAATACGTCAAAGAGTTGGGTATGCGGTATGGCCATGACGACAGGATCCTTGTCTGGAACATATGGAATGAACCGGGTAACTCCATGCGACTTTCCAAATCGCTGCCGATGATGGAAAATGTATTTAACTGGCTCCGTGAGTGTGATCCGGAGCAGCCGCTCACTGCAGACGTCTGGGGCGCCGGTGCGGATCATCCATATGGCTGGTTAAAGAAGCCGGGTATTTATGCGGAAATTGAAGAAAAGGCAATTGAGTATTCAGATGTCGTTTCTTTTCATTTCTACGGTGACTATACTCATTGTGTGCAATATATTAAATTTCTAAAACAATTTGAACGTCCGCTGCTCAATACGGAATGGATGCACAGGCCGTACCGCAGTCTGATTCAAACGCATATGCCCCTGTTCAAGGAGGAAAAGGTAGGGAGCTATATTTTTGGCTTTGTCAACGGGAAATCACAATTCAATCATGTATGGGAGTTTATTAAAAAACTGCCGGATATCGATACCGATTTGTGGATGCACGACATCTTCCATTCGGATTTTACTCCGTATGATCCGAAGGAAATTGAAGTCATCAAAAAATGTAACTTTGACAAATAGACAGGCGGTTTGTTTATTATTGTGGATACGTTGCGGCGATACCCACCACGCTGACTGAATTCGATCAAGTTTAAAAAGGCCTTTTACTCAGCAACCCTATTTTAATGATTGAAGGAGGCGATATCATGCCAAACCCTGAATACCCTAATCCTCTGATCGTGAATCGCGCCGATCCATGGATCTATAGACACACAGATGGGAATTATTACTTCACAGCAACATCACCTGAATATGACAGAATTGAACTGCGGGTAAGTGATACTTTGGCCGGGTTGGACGATGCGACACCTCGTGTTATCTGGAACAGGCACTCTGACGGAAAAATGAGCCGTCTGATCTGGGCACCGGAAATCCACTATCTATCCGGGAATTGGTATGTCTATTTTGCTGCATCACATACAGATGAAATCCATAAACAACACAACACATACCAGCACCGCATGTATGTGATTGAAGCCGATGAACCGATGCAGGGGCAGTGGAAGGAATTAGGACAGGTTGAGACTGATTTAGACACCTTTTCTTTAGATGCTACTGTATTTGAATCAAAAGGGAAGGCTCATTATGTATGGGCTCAAAAAGATCCGGATATCCCGGGGAACTCAAATATATATATTGCTGAAATGACAAATGCTTCGACGCTGATCCTGCCGGCAGCCCGTCTCACAAAGCCGGAATATCCTTGGGAATGTACGGTAATACCAGTGAATGAGGGGCCTTGCGTGATCAAATACGAAGGCCGGGTGTTTCTGACATATTCTGCTAATGCGACTGGTCCGGAATATTGTATGGGTCTGTTGACAGCAAATGAGCAGGACAATTTACTTGATGCAGCTTCATGGCATAAGTCTCCAACCCCGGTTTTCATGACAAGTGAAGAAAATCATAAATATGGGCCAGGCCATAATGGTTTTACTTATTCTGAAGATGGCTTGACCTTGCTGATTGTCTATCACGTCCGCGATTACTTATCAATTGAGGGTAACCCATTGGATAATCCAGATCGAAATACCTGTGTTCAACCAGTCTATTTTGACGAAAAAGGTGATCTGGTATTTGGAATACCAGATAGAAGCAACCGATAGGCGTATAATAACGATTAAGCTGGTAGCAGGCTGAAATCGTTTCTAATGAGAGTTCGCTTTTTTGTGACTCTTCCATTTTATTGTCAGAGCAGCCCGAATTAACCGTATAATTCGGGTTGTTCGCTGTTATTGCTGCAAGGATTTGGGTCGGTGGTTTGTATTGTGAGTGTAGGTACAAAGCATGCAAGAAAAAGAACCATACAAAGAACTTGATGTTGCCGCCGCCGTGGAAAAATATGCGGAGCATGAGTGAGTATTCCGGAGTGATCAGGACAGGGTAATCCGATTTCTCCAAGACACCCCATTCCGATCTGATCAAGACACCCCAATCCGGTGCAATCAAGACAGGGCATTCCAATTTTATCAAGACACCCCGTTCCGAATCCCCCCGTTCCGATAAAAGAATCCAAACCATCCGATCCGGATTTTGCGTATGTTCAGCAACAACTGGAAGAGTTTCCTAACCTAAACCGCAAATTTTTATGGGAAGAATATATCAAAAGGACACCCGATCCTGGGGCCTGAGTAGTAATGGAACAGAAAACCGGAATAAGCAATCCATTTTATACCTACAAAGATGGTGGAGCTGCTCTTTACATCAGTACAAACATAGCCAATAAAGTATGATACGATTTATGTGCGGTGTAAGAACGGGTCAGTGTTAAAATTTCGGACAGTTTGATAAGATACAAGCAAAGACAAAGGAGCTTATCAAAATGCCAACAAATCGCAGAAAATATGATGAAGAATTCAAAAAACGTGCAGTTCACATGAATTACTGCAGCTTGCGCTAGTACGGAAAGTGTCAGTGGTAAACGCTGTTCAGATTTTATCTGAGTGCCATCGCAACCTGCGCATATACTGGGGGTGCGACGGCACTAATCGTGAATGATCCCAGTATTCTGTTCTTATAGATATTCATTAAAACAAATATTGAACCATGTTGGGATTCACTCCAAACCTGTTGATTAGAGTGGAAATGCTTGCAGGCAGATAAAGTATTTATAAAAGTATACATAAACAAACATAACATAAGAGTGTTTGTTTATGCTTGTAAAAGTATAAAATTATATTTATAAATATGTTTAATAATTGCGCAATGTTTGTAAACACATTTGCGCGAGTATGCAACTCGATAATTTCATACGGGGACGGTTCCAGTTAGAATCGGACATTGGTCCTATTTGTTTTTTCAGGATAATGTTAATAGGCGTATATTGAAACACTCCGAGTTCAGCCGCGCGGGCATAGGCTGATTCCAGACGTTTGCTGCCAGACTACTTGATTAACTGCAGCAGTCCCATACAAGATTTGTAAGCCTGCTCATAGAGGACATGTGTTGAAAGCATGGCGTCGACGATAACAAAGATTTCGTTTCCGCTTGTCCGCCTAAGTTTGACCAGATCAATGCTGTCTATGGCTTCCATATTGTCATTGCTTATTAAATTTATAACATAATATTATGCAGATGGTTTATTATATATAAAAACAGCTGAATACAGGAAGTACTTTTATTGCTTAATTAACATCGACAAAAAAAATTCGGAAATGTATAATAATAAAAACTGAATCGGAAGTGGGTTTGAAAAACATAAAATCGATACCCACATTCATTGCTCTAAACCAAGCCGTGGGCAAGGCAAGATGACTGTTTAGACATATATATATTGTAAATAATTATTTTTATTTTTTTACTGAGTATATATCAGTTGTTATATTGCACAAAAATATTTCGAAAATATTCATTGGAGGAAAAGAAAAAGAGCACACTAGATCGTCGGATACTGCTTTTCGTTATGGCGGTGATGAATATGCCTTGATTTTGCATGATTCGGATTTGGCTGCCGGCAGGGAACTGGCTGAACGACTGCGAAGTATAGTCGAGCGCAGTCCGCTTCATATTGATAAAACAAGAATTGATCTGACCATCAGTCTGGGTGTTATCTGTTATAATGATGAAGAAAGTTCAGGCGAATTAGTACAAAAAGCCGATATCAATCTCTATCAGGCAAAGAACGACGGAAGAAACCGTGTGTGTTGACTGCATAACCGAATATCTATTTAGATCTATGTTCTATATATTAGAGAATGATATATGAAATATGTTGAAACGAGGGCAATATATTATGAATTATGATCCTGTTCATGATAAGCCTAATGACAATGCGTCCCTCCCTGACTTTATTCCGCTGAATGAAATCATACCAAATATTAAATTAACCGATTCAATAATAATCAACACACTGATGAATAATTCTGAAGACATGATCTATTTTAAAGATCTCAACTGCAAATTTATCTTGAATAACAGAGCACATGCGCTTTGGTTTGGATTAAAAAACCCACTAGACCTGCTTGGGAAATGCGACAGAGACTTTTACCCGAAAGAATATGCCGATGAATTATATCAGAGCGAACTTGAAATTATGAGAACCGGCGTTCCTGTCATCAGTATGATGGAAAAAGAAATTATTGCATTCGGACCGGTTCTCTCGCTCTCTTCTTCAAAATATCCGTTGTATGATTCAGATGGCAAAATTATGGGGACATGGGGAATCTCCCGCGATATGACGAAATTGGTTAAGGCTGAAAATGAGGTTGAAAAAGTAAATGCACTGCTGAAATCGCTTGCGATGACGGATGAGTTGACAAAACTCTATAATCAGAGGCACTTTTATGATTCACTGGAAAAAATGATTGACTTGTTTGCACACAAAAAACATAATGATTCATCATCAAGTTTCAGTCTTATTCTTCTCGATATTGATTTGTTCAAAAAGATCAACGATACATACGGACATGTAATTGGAGATTCAGCAATTCGATACATAGGCGGCCTTATAATGGCACATATAAGAGCATCAGATATTGCTTTCCGGTACGGCGGTGATGAGTATGCACTGCTTATGCAGGATACAAATCTGGCTGTCGGCAGGGAGCTTGCTGAACGCCTGCGAAGAACCATTGAGCAAAGTCCTATGATTGTTGATGATAAGAAGATCGAACTGACCATCAGTCTGGGTGTTGTCTGTTTTGATAATGAGACAAGTGCCGGCGAGTTGGTCCAAAAAGTTGATGCCAAACTTTATCAGGCAAAGAGCGAAGGAAGAAATTGTGTGTGCTGACCGGCTAATATTTCCGTTGCGTCCTCACGACGAAGCACATTATGCTTTGTAACACTGTTACAAACACAGAAATACCGGGATTTTCATTTTCCGATTTTCACGAGGTCTCATTTTCGCAGTTCTCTTTGCATTTTTTATTTTTTCTATTTTTTCCCGAGAAAGGGCGCATCCGGCTCACCTTCCTTGGCAAATAGTGCCTGCTCCTCAGCGCTGAATGTGGCAAGAAAAGTATCTTTCTCACCCGGCATCCAAAAATCTTCCTGCAGTATATCGAGCAAATCTTTTCTGCTGTGTACATTTGCACGGATCAGCTGATTCTGATCCTGCACATTAGCGGCAACGCTGAGCTTTTCGACCAGTTCCGTGTATTCATCATCCGGCATTGGCTCACCCTGCACAAAATAACTGGGTGCTTCCATGTCGTCCGCTTCAGCTTTGACCGGTGGAAAAAGAATCAGATTCTCAGGACATTGATTTTCAATATAAAGAATAAAGTACAAGAAGTTTTGGAAGATCATAATCTAAATATGTTTAATTTTAAGGTCGGTGGGGACAATAGTCCGGAAGGAACATACGTATATTCTGATGGAAAATATTATCAATACGTTTTTTCGGAAAAAGGAAAAATACGTTCGAGAAGATCTTTTCAGGAAGTTGACGAAGTCCTGTATTGTATACTTGAAGATGTGATATTTAACAAAGCACTTGAGTATGCAACTAAGAATAGAGAACCAGGTAAAGATTTTAGGCGGGTATTATTTTATAAGGAGTTAGAAATTTGGTCTAAATGTGGGAATATTTATTACGAGAAAAAGAAAGAAGATATTGAGAAAACGCTAAAAGAAAATCCCTTTAAGGATTAATTGTGATAGTTAGTTATAGATTGTCTGTTCGGCAACACCCAGATCCTTGGCGGCTTGGCTGACTTTCAGTTTTCCTTCTTCGATTTGCTGGACATAGGCAACTTTGGTATCTCGGTCGTAGTACTTTGGCATAGGACACCTCCTTGAGCTCTTTCACATTATCTGTCTCAAGGTTTCCCGTGTCCACTTTTACATTACCAGATCACGTTGGCTTGATGCCATGTATAAGGCGATTATGAATCGATAGGCAAGGTATTAGAACCGGATAACAACAGGAGCATCAGAATAGGAATATATTGTTGCCGTCGCATCTTTAAGAAATAGAACCTGAGTATCACCATCATCTGCCTTGTACATTCCCTGAAGGAATGGATAAGCATCAAGCATGCTCTGTTTTGCTTCGATTCGGTCATCCTCGACAGCTGCCGCTTCTACGCGGATCCATTTTTCGCCCGCCATACCGCTAATTTCGATTTTGGGATTCATCAGCATTTGCTTGGAAACATTCTTGACTTTTCCTGTTTGAATATAGAGTTTGTCCTCGAAAATATTCACTGTGCCAAAAGGACGGACTCTTGGCTGATTCCCTTCAACCGTAGCCAGATAGTAGGTTTCACTTTTCTTCAAAAATTCATAGACTTCTTTCATACATAGCTCCTCCAATTTTTACATCAATTTTTGATTGGTTGACTTTTCAATCAATCTTGTGTATCATTTCATCACTATACAATACAATTTACAAGTACGATCATTTACTATAGTAAGTATCTTTGCGAATACTGGCGGAGGCGATTATGGAAAAAGATTTGTTTGGCATATGTCCTTATGTGACAGCTCAAAAATTACTTACAGGAAAATGGACCCTTCTCATAATGCAGCATTTGAGTGAACGTGTAATGCGCTTTAATGAGCTCCATAAGATTCTTCCTGAATTAACGCAGGCAACGCTTACTAAGCAGCTGCGTATGATGGAAGCGAACGGACTTATTATCAGAAAAGTCTACAATCAGATACCGCCAAAGGTGGAGTACTCACTAGATGAGCTGGGAGAGCATTTTAAACCGGTTCTGGAGGCACTTGAGATTTGGGGAGATGAATATATTGATTATTTAAAAAGCAAGGGGTATATGTGTGAATATCAGAAATAGAAGACAAAAGGAGTTGCCGGTAAATGAAGTTTTATTTCGCACCGATGGAAGGTATGACCGGGTATGTGTATAGAAATGCCCACCACATATTCTTTGATCATATTGATAAGTACTTTTCACCGTTCATTGCGGCCAATCAAAGTGAACGCTTCACAACACGGGAACTAAATGATATTCTGCCGGAAAATAACCGGGGAATCGTTCTAATTCCTCAGATATTAACCAATCAGGCGGCGGACTTTATTCATACTGCCGGTAAACTTAAGCAACTCGGATATAATGAGATCAATCTGAATCTGGGATGTCCTTCAGCAACGGTAGTATCCAAAAACAGAGGGTCCGGATTTCTTTCGAAAACAGATGATCTTGACGCGTTTTTGAATGAAATATTTACGAAGGCGACAACGAAAATATCGATAAAGACGAGAATAGGGAAGACCGATCCTGAAGAATTCTATGAATTTGATTATTTCACGTTCAAGATACCGGCAATTCGCGAATTCGATACCAGCGATATTGCTGTTGGATACTGTTAATTGTGAATAGGATACCATTTGTAATTAGTTTTGTGGCCCAGAAAAATGCGAATGACAACAGATTGACAAGTTGCCGCGAAGCGGCTTATTTTAAAGCGGACGAAAAAGATAAACATGAATGTTGATTTGCAATTAAGTTTGACGCAAAAGATGTAAATTTGACGCAAAACGCACTCCTGCCTCTGCTGATCTGGTAATGTAAAAGTGGACTTGGAAAAGTATCTTTGTTTTTCGGAGGAATTTAAAGGAAATATTTACGTCCTGAGGAGGAATAAAAATGAAAAAATCTACGTTTAGATCAATAGGGACCGCGGTTCTGGCGGTTGTAATGTGCCTTGTACTGCTCACTGGATGTGGCAGCACAAAATTATCTGAAAGTTTTAACGAGGATGAAGTCAAAAGCGCAGCAGAAAATGTAATTGCGCTGGTTAACAGTCAAGATACGGATGGCCTGAAAGCGATGTGTACCGTGCAGATGCGTGATGCACTTACCGATGATGTAATGAAGCAGATATATGAAGCGATCAGCGAAGGCGGCACATTTGAAGAAGTATCTGATATTAGCGTTTCGGGAGCGACTGATAAAACAAGCGGAGAGTGTGCCGTTGTTGTTGTAAAAGCAAAATATGAGAACAGATCTTTTACTTATACAATAAGCTTCACTAAGCAGATGAAACTTGCTGGACTGTATTGCAAATAAGCAGTATTGAAGGTGTTGATTTGCAATTAAGTTTGTACCCAAAAGTGCAAAACGTTACAAAACTTGCAAATTTGACGCAAAACGCAATCCTATAATATTGCTCCCCCTGCGCGAAGCCGAAACCGGTTCTGCCACAGACAAAATGAGGAAGGCGTGTCTGAATTTGCGTCAAACCTAATTACAATTTATTTCAATCGCTGCACGCAGCAAAGGCCGATATTGTTACAGACTTAATTAGTAAATGCGTCGAATTCTGTTACATACTTAATTGCGATTCAACAATGCATGGGCGGCAGTGAAGAAATTTGCCCATTCCTTCACTGCCGCCCATGCATATTTATCTTTTTCATCCGCTTTAAAATAAGCCGCTTCGCGGCAACTTGTCAATCACAACCTGATCACAATTTGAGTTTCTAAAAGACGGTAAAAAAGAGTTTCGTTCATAAATATTGTAAAAATGCTCTTTACAAACGTATGTAAATAAGTAAGACAGCATTGAGAAGGTAATGGAGAAGGGGTTGGAATTCATTAAGCAAAGAGGCGGATAATCGCTAGCAAGCATCGCATATGGCATGCATTTGTTAGGGGATCCCTAAGACCCGGAAGATTCAAAACTTCGAATGAAGATGATAAGGGATAAAAAGGCATTCAACAGCAAAAGTTTAGCCGCTTATCTCCGAAGAAATGAGCGGCTTTTATACTTACTTGCTGGGCTTTGTTCTAGGCGGGATTGTAGTTGTGATCGGGATGCTTTCTCTTCTTTCTCTTTGTGGTGCTGGAGAACCTTTTTGGGGATTGTGAGGCTGTGGATGTTTTGGTCCTTCTGACATTATTCTTCCTCGCTTTCTTTGGGTGGCAGATGTATTTCGAAATATTTGTTTTTTCGTTCCTCTGCAATCTTCATTAATCTCTTACTATGTGGAAGTGTTTTGCATTTGCACAAATCAGTTTCGAGCAAAACATATTCCTCTTTAAATTTGTACAAGAGATTATTTATTTTCTCATCTGACATTACTTCTTTCTCGTGATTTTTGTCCTTGTCCATTTTGAACAGTTCTCTTTCACACCTTACAAAGAGAAGCGCCATGTCTCGAGAAAAACCTGGTAGTTGTTCAGTCCGCACTTTAAAAGGGAGGTAAGGCCTAATTACCGTCAGAACTTGTGTTGCCCCGATAATAATGGCCCAAATTAACCGATACTCATTCCATATTGCCCATATAGCAACCGATCCAGATGACGCTACGGCTAAGACTATTGAAATCCATTGGTCAAGTCTACACGACTGTTCATAATACAAATCTAGATATTCGTGTGCAACACGCACTTGAGATAAAAAGGCCCAATATTTATCTTTCGTATTTCGTAACCTCCTTCATATATTCTCAGCTATTGATATACAAGAATTGTATCATCAATATTTTAAAAAAATCTGTAAAATTTCACAAAATATATATATATAATATCATTATTACATTTCTATTTGAATATCATTCCAGTATATAATGTATATTAGTAGCGTTAATAGCAAATGTTATTTAAAGATATAAATACTATATAGGAGGTGTTTTATGAGAACAAAATTAGTTAGTAAATCCGAAGAGAAAAGTCAAGGCTATGGTGCTGGTCCTGGTACGACGGAGCGATATGAATATGAATGTCCTTGTGGGAAAGGAAGAATTATTGAGGAACATGATAATATTCCGGGCTTTAGAGAGCATGATGTCAGCATTTGGTGTGATGATTGTTCTGCAAAATATGATCTTGATTTTTCAAAGGGAATTCGATCTTGGGAGCTCATTGAGAAGAAAAGCTAATGGCTTATATTATCTCCGAAATCGTGAACCTCATGCATTACATCTACACCGCTTGGCACTGTGCCTAGTGGAATTATCACTGCGGCCGGGCGAGACTGCACGATGACCGAATGCGGCGGCTGGATCCTGATTGGAGAAAGAAACTATAGTGGTATAATTACTATGAAGGGATGGTGATGTAATCATGAATCTTGATGATGAAAAAATGAATCTTGATGATGAAATATTGAAACTTGATAAAGTCGAATCAATAAATCAAATTTGTGAAGCTGCAAAAAAGAATGATCCTCAAAGCCACGGCAATGTGTTGCGAGTTGAATATATGTTTGAAGGTGGCGAACGGGTTGATTTTCCTTGGGAGCTTTCATTACTTATCGAAGGAAATCCAGTTCTTGCTGGTTTTTATGACGAAAAATTTGAAGAAATTATTGGTTGTATAAAGGCCGAGCACGCAAAAGGACTCACCTATCATTTTCAAAAACCGCCGATCATTTTTTGAATAATGCCTAGGGTTGGCCAGAATGCATGATGATAGGATCAAGAGTTTCGATCCGGAATGGAGAGAGAAATTATAACCATTTTAATTGCTTTCTTCCTGCTATTTAAGGCAGTTTCTGACAGTCTTTGTTCCCGAATTGTTCCCAAATGTGAGAAAATATGTTCTAGAACGCCCCATACATTACAAACAAAAAACCTCACAACCACTGCGGCTGTAAGGTCTTGAGTTGGAGCCGATTAACGGATTCGAACCGTTGACCTGCTGATTACAAATGTGATTATGAGATGATATTATAAATTGATATACATGCAATAGACGTAGTAATAGCAGTGCTTTTCAGTCTTTTACAATTCGTTTGGAACTGCCTGTATGTGTATGTATTTGATTGTAATTCCGTCAGAATTCCGTCAATATTCCGTCAATCCTTTTTTGATAAATCATCAATGATTTACAGGCTAGATATAAATTTTTATGTTTTAAAAAACTAGTCAAGCAAATTAAAATGTAAATTTTCAATTAGCTCATTAACGGATATGCTTGATTTACTTGAAAACGATTTTACATCATTCCAGAATTCCCATCCACTTTTAAAATTCATGAGATAACATACCGCGTTTCCGTAATCATCTTCATCAATACTGCTTACAAATCCATATCGCTCTAACATTTCGTAATGTTCTAATAATTCTGATTGTTTTATACAAGTAACTTTTTCAATTTCATGCAATTTAACCATAAATCCAAATGCTGTTTTTGCTGACCTCATTATCATGATGCAAAAAACTTGTCTAGTACTTAATGGTAATATTCTTAATTTATCAACCCAAACATTAAGTTCTGGAGTGCTTGCTTCAAGATCAGAATCCGACAGCCCCCAATTCAATATTGTTCCAAGTTTTTTACAGGATTTTGAGTAATTATAGTCTGACAAGGTGGTAAGATCAGTAATAGATTGTTGTAATATCGAAGCAACATCAAAATATTTTTTTTCATGTTCTTTCTTAATTGTTTTCAATCTATCTACTGTAAACTCTTCAACATTATCAGTTACTTTATGATGTTCATAACACATCAACATAAGATTATGTATACCGCGTCTTTCTTCATTTGTTTGCATAGCATTAAATCTCTGGCCATCTTGCAGAGCAGCTTCGATGTGACATATTTCTCCAATAAAAACGCCTTCTGCATTAATCATTAATTTTCCACAACCAGAGCAAGCACACTGGTTTCCTGATTTCAAATAGAGTTCTCTAAGCACAAGTTTTGTTGGTGTTAGTCTTTTTGGCTTTTCTGGTAACATGTTCTATTTCCTCACTTCATAATATTTAGGTTTAATAACATGATCTTTCGCTTAGGTCAATTTTATTCTTATGCCAAATCAAATACCAATTAATTATATCACTAGAAATACTAACTATTAATCTGATATACTAAAGCATAAATCGAATATGAAAATGGTTTTTTGCAATTACACTTGACTCATTTGTAACCTCGTGATAAAGTATCATATGATACTAAGATGAAGGCGGTGACATTTTGGTAGCTCCACTGGCAGATATTGAAAAAGTACTTGCTGATATGCGTATCGCAATTAACAACCATAAGTGTACACTAGTTCCTAGAAGGATAAATATGGATTCCTTGGCTCGATTAGGGATACTGGCTGCTGATGTATTATCTGAAATGTATACATTAACCAGTGCGGACTACGTTTCTGGACCATTAGTCGACAGAGATGCACCATCAAGTGATTGTCTCTGGGTGTTTAAAAAGAGCGTTTGTGGAAACATTATCTACATTAAGTTTAAAGTTATTTATCAAATTAATGGAGATGTTAGAATAGTGAGTTTTCATTTTGATAATATTTAAAATTCGTCATTATTTTGCTGGGAGGCGAGAAATATGAACAAATATATGTTTTGTATGAGTTGTGGAGAAGAAAGAGAAGTCGAAATAAGAGAAGAAAAAGAAGCCTATCCTGTAAAAAATGAGCCAACAGAAATCAATGCTCAAGTGACATATTGTAAACATTGTGGAGAACAGATATGGAACGAAGAACTTGATGAAGAGAATTTGAAAGAGGCATATAAACAATATCGAATTGTCCATGGACTGTTGCAACCTGAGGACGTTAAAAGAATAAGAGAAAAATACAATTTAACACAAACTGCGTTTGCGAAAATTCTTGGTTTCGGAGAAAAAACTATTGCTCGTTATGAAACCGGAAGTATTCAAGATGCTGCACAGAATAATTTGATTGAACTTGCAAATTATCCTAATATATTTTTATTATTACTTAAGAAAAATGAAAATCTTATTTCAAATATTGATTATGAAAAAGCTGAAAAGGCTTTAAAATTGCTTATGGCAACTATTATTGTTGGAGAAAAAGCTTTTCCATATCAGACATGTCGATCGGTATATCATTACAATACAAGTAATACTAATTATTTTGGAGGGTTGCCAAATGTCAAAGCCAGCTAAAAGTTGTTTGCAATTCGATGGATATGAGGTTAATAACGCCCACTTTGAATTGTCACAATATTACGAATGCAATAAAGAATATCAGATATCACCAACATTCAGTTTGAAGATTAGCGATTGTAAAGATAGTAAATACAAAGTTCAACTCTCACTTTCTTTAGTGGCATCTGATGAAAACCCTTTGCCATTCAGTATCGAAGTTGTAATGACAGGAAAATTTTTTATTAATTTAGAAACTGAAAATGAGGTATTGAAGCAGGCTCTATTACATGAAAACACAGTTGCAATAATGTTCCCATTTTTGAGAGCTATTATTGCATCGCTAACAACTACTGCTAATATTGCACCACTGATATTACCTATAGTAAATCTTGTAGAAGCATTTAAGAATGAGGACATCACAAAAGAACCGAGTCTATAATTTACTAGCTAGTATCATAAAACTTCGGACTGTCTATTGTAACGAAATATTCAATCAGAAGTATTTAATGCACTTACATGCGAGAATGATAATTAATCGGATTTTTCTGCATTCACCACCAAAAGTGTACACGACACGATTTAAAGTATAACTTCATGTAATTTATTCAAATCATGAATTTCTACAAAATTTCATTTGGATTTTTCGTGTTCGTTCATTGTTGGGAGGACGACATCGCAGCCCAGTCCGTCAGATCATTTACGGTAATTAAGTACGTGAGCAATTTTTGCACATGTACTTCCAAACTAAGCTCTCTATTCGTAAAACAATAGTTTCTTTATTAGCGATTTCTGGCTGCGTGTGACTGAAGTTATCTTCCGAAGTACTGAAATCTCATTATGCCATCAATAACGGCACAGCGACTCCATCTAACTGTCCTTTGATCTCCATCCAGTCCGAATTCAAATCCAGTGTTTTTACGCTGATTCGGTTTCCACTCATGCTGTAATCATTATCTGGAGTTATTTCTTCATCTGTTTTAGCATATAAAAGGACGCCGCTTACTTTTCCTGTACCGTAACGATCCTTGTTTTTCACATATGTGAAGATTTGGTATAGATTTCCTGAAATGATAGAGTATTTGTCGAATTGGGGATTTTTCTGCAGCGAATGGGAGTAGTATTTTGTGTCGATAATAATTGTCCTGTGATTATATGTCAGCATAATATCTGTCTTCATCTGCGGAAGAAAATCGATTACGTCGTCATCAATATTCCAATCAATATGTGAGGCACTTACAGAGAACTGAGGGTATTCTCTTCTATAATATCCAAGAACAAATTTTTCGTATAAGCGATGCATAGTTTGTTCATCAAGGTACTTAGCAAGTTTATATTCCCCAGACTCAGTTGTCAGAAGCATACCTTTTAGTACCAGTGAACAAATGCTCATAAGCAATTTATATGTTGCGTTATTGCGGTGAAAATTCAGGGAGTGCCAATTAATACAGTATGGTTCAATAGGTGCTACATCAGCAAAGTATAACATCAATTTTTTCAGGGCTTTTCGACGTACAACATTAACTTCACTGCAATGAATTAAGAGCATTGAGGTTGTTTTTAAGATTTGATTCATGGTTGTGTTTTCTGAAAAGACATCAAAATTACACACCATTTTTCGGCGTGTTAATGTATTTTGCTTGATTGAAGAGGAAACATCAATTTTCCCGCGAAGACAGCTTAACGATTCTATCTGCAATTCATAGTCTCGGTTTAATCCTCGTTTTATTTGGCTTGAAATACCCAAGACTAATATGGACGCTAATAGATCATGAATATTTTCAAATTCTTCGGAAGCAATCGTGTCATAGCCATCCTCTTTCAGAGACTGGTAAGCATATGCCAACATATAGTAGATATTTTTAATTTTAATCATGCAAAGCTCCGCTAAATCGCTGACTCCATTCCAAAATTTTTGAAGGTTCATCGAACCAATATTCACGGATAAGCGGCAGTAGCTCATATTCCACAAGCGAGTTCAACCACTCGTCGTCAACTGAACAATTGTTGCAAAAGTAGCTGTGGCCAATACGAAAGCCGTCTCCAAGTGAAGGGTCTTGTGCAATGGCTAGATTCATGATATTAACGACCTCTACAAGATTGTCAAACTTCTTATTTGCGACAACACTTTGATATGTTTTGAATCCTGTGCTTTCAAAAGCCGGGGACATTTCAAAAAACGAAAACCTGCGGCGTAATGCATAATCAATCATCGCAAGGCTTCGGTCTGCGGTGTTCATCATACCAATAATATATACATTTTCCGGAACCGAGAATTGCTCATCTCGATAGAGAAGACGGACCTCTTTGCCACGCTTATCATTCTCAATCAACATTAGAAGTTCTCCAAAAACTTTGCTTAGATTTCCTCGGTTGATTTCATCAATTATGAAAAAATATTCTTTGTCATCCGGCTCGGCTTCCTTGCAAAAATCGTAGAAAGCACCGGTTGTCAGTGCAAATCCAGTATCCGTAGGACGGTAGCCCATGATAAAGTCTTCATAACTGTAGCTTTGATGGAATTGCACAATTTTTACACGGCTGGTATCTTTCTCTCCCATAATTGAGAAAGCGAGACGCTCAGCAAGATAGGTTTTTCCTACGCCCGGTGCGCCTTCAAGAATGATATTTTTCTTTTTAAGAAG
>Ga0209748_1000433_pt1 | contig 22381 bp, 16 predicted proteins | sample BarGraIncu00421A_FD_185490 | JGI IMG/M metagenome (GOLD analysis project Ga0209748, IMG submission 185490) | Arctic peat soil microbial communities from Barrow, Alaska - Barrow Graham LP Incubations 004-21A (SPAdes) (version 2) | ecosystem: Environmental > Terrestrial > Soil > Wetlands > Peat... | reverse complement strand
CGCGTCAGGCCCGCCACGACAAGCTCGGGGCGCGCCGGACGCCGGGCCGGAGGAGCGAGGGCCGGAGGCTCGGGAGAACGCGCCAGCAGGCGGCCCGCCCAAGGCGCGAGACGCCGCTCGTCGAGGAGATCGACGGCCTCGGCCCTCAGGCGGTGGAGCACGGAGAACCCCAGTCCCGCGTCCGCGTCGACCTGGACTGACACGTCTTCCGCGCGATATGGCGTGCCCCCGAGGCGGCCGACATGCTCGACGACCTCGTCGGGCGTGATGGGCTTCGTGCGGGCGCGCTCGACGACGGGACCGGACACCGAGACGCTCGCGTCGGGCGCCGCCATCTCCAGTCTCGCAGGCTCGCCCACGCGCAGGGACACCGCGATGCGGACCGGGACGGGACGCCGCTCCTCGGGCGACTGCCACGAGCGGCGAGCCGCCTCGGTCAGCGCCGCGTTCACCACGCGGAACACCCGGTCGCCGGGGCGAACGGGGTGCTCGAGCGCGATCGTCACGCGCTCGCCGGCCGGCGCGGCCGCGACCGAGCCCGTCGCGAGACCCAACTCCCCCGTCGGCTGGGCGAACCGGCCCGTGGCGGTCCAGAACTCGATGACGTCGGCGGACTCGAGCGAACGGTCCAACGCGATCGTCGCCCGGCCGGGCGAGGTGTTCGCCACGCGGCCGAGCGGCACCCCGCGGTTGTTGGGGCGCGTGTAGCTCATCATGCGGTCGTCGCGGATGTCGGCAAGGTATCCGTGCGTGAATCCGCGGTTGAACGCCTCTTCGAGTCGCTCGGTCTCGGCAGGCAGGACCTCGAAGTCGGAGGGCGCTGCCATGGCCCGGTCGAGCGCGGCGCGGTACACGGAGACGACGGACGCGACGTATTCGGGGCTCTTCATGCGCCCCTCGATCTTGAGCGCGGCCACCCCTGCGCCGACGAGGTCCGGTAGCAGCTCGATCCCCGCCAGGTCCTTCGGGCTGAGCAGGTAGCGGCCCGGGACCTCGGCGACGACTCCCTCGGAGTCGACCAGGTCGTACGGCAGACGGCACGGTTGGGCGCACAGCCCGCGGTTCGCCGAGCGCCCGCCCACGAGCGACGACATGAAGCACTGGCCCGAGTGGCAGAAGCACAGCGAGCCGTGGACGAAGCTTTCGAGCTCCACCGGTGACGACGCGGTCAGCCGGGCGATCTCGGCCACCGAGAGTTCGCGAGCGAGCGTGACGCGCGACACCCCCGACTCGGCAACGGCTGCGATCGCGTCGACGTTGTGCACGTCGATCTGCGTCGAGGCGTGGATGCGCACCTCGGGCAGGGCCCGGTGGATCGCGCTCATAAGCCCGAGGTCCTGGACGATCACCGCGTCGACGCCTGCCTCCCAGGCACGCGCCACCATCGCAAGAGCGTCGCGCATCTCGTGCTCGAGGACGACGACGTTCGCGGTGAGATAGACCTTGGCGCCCCGCAGGTGCGCGAACCTGCACGCCTCGCCCAGCGTCTCAAGAGTGAAGTTCTCCGCGCCGCGGCGAGCGTTGAGGTCGGTGGTGCCGAGATAGACCGCGTCCGCGCCGTTCCGGACCGCCGCGCGCAACGAGTCGAAGCCGCCCGCCGGTGCGAGCAGTTCGACCGTGCGACGGATGGTAGGGTGGCTCACGGGGTTCCGATCGGTTCCGCGGATACATCAGGTCCGTAGGCGACACTAACATGTATGTAACGGTTCGGCGCAGGCCCGCGCACGTACGCGCCGAAGCAGGTACCCTGTACGGACGGTCAGCAGGCTACGAGCGAGGAGGCGGGGATGTCAAGCAGGCTTCGGCGCGTACGGACGCACCGCCCGCGGCGCGTGGTCCTGAGCATCCTCGCGGTGACCGCCGTCATCCTACTCGCGTGCGTGCTGCTGGCGGCCGGCGCCGCGTGGCTCTTCGTGGCCGACGCCCTCAAGGGGCTGCCGAACGTCGACGACCCGAACGCCTTCAAGGTCGCGCAGCCCACGAAGATCTACTCGGCCAACGGGAAGCTCCTCGCCAACTTCTACCTCGAGAACCGTGAGGTCGTGCCGATCAGCAAGATCTCGACCGACCTGGCCAACGCGGTGGTCGCCGTCGAGGACGAACGCTTCTACCAGCACAACGGGGTCGACATGGTCGGCATCGCGCGGGCGATCGCCATCGACATCACGACCGGCTCCACCAAAGAGGGCGCCTCGACGATCACGCAGCAGTACGTGCGCAACACGATCCTGGTGTCGGAGCGCTACAAGATCACCGCCTCCCGCAAGATCCGTGAGATGTACCTCGCGTATGAGTTCGAGAAGCGGCACACCAAGTCGGAGGTCCTCGAGGACTACCTGAACACGGTGTACTTCGGCGACGGGGCGTATGGGGCCGAGGCTGCGGCGCTGGCCTACTTCGGCAAGCACGCGAACAAGCTCGGCATCGGCGAAGCCGCTCTCCTCGCGGGCCTGCCGCAGTCGCCGCTGCGTCTGAACCCCTACTACAACATGGAGGGCGCCAGGTCGCGTCAGCGCTGGGTGTTGGGGCGGATGGTCGCCAACCACTACATCACGCAGGCCGAGGGGACGGCCGCCGCGGCCGAGAAGATCGTCCTCGCGAAGAAGACCAACACGAACCAGGGCATCTACGACTGTGCCTACTTCGTGTCCTACGTGCGCAAGCAACTGCTCACGCAGTATCCCGATTCGCTGATATTCAAGGGTGGGCTCTCGGTCTACACCACCATCGACACCCGCTTGGAGCGCGCGGCCGAGAAGGCCGTCCACAAGACCCTGCCCTACAAGAAGGACCCGGACGCGGCGCTCGTCTCCATTGACCCGCACACCGGCAGCATCGTCGCCATGTACGGCGGGCGCGACTATCGGAAGGACCCCTACAACTACGCGACGCAGGGCAAGCGGCAGCCGGGGTCCTCGTTCAAGATGTTCGTGCTGGTCACCGCTCTGGAGAAGGGCATCCCGCCCAACCGCCCCATCAACTCATCCTCCCCCGCCATCATCCCCACCCATCCCGTGTGGCGGGTCAACAACTCGGAGGGCTCCGGCCACGGCTACATGACGATCTCGCGAGCGACGGCCAACTCCGTCAACTGCGTGTTCGCGCGGCTCATCTGGGAACTGGGCGCCGACGAGGTCGCAGCCACGGCGAAGCGGATGGGCATCACATCCCCCATCCCCGCGCTCCCCTCGATCGCTCTGGGCTCCGCACCCGTGAGCCCGCTCGAGATGGCCTCCGCCTACGGCACGCTGGCCAACGAGGGAACACTCGTCAAGCCGAGCTCGATCACCAAGATCGTGGGGCCTGACGGCGTCGTCATGTTCGAGCGCAAGACCGTGGGCAAGCGCGTGCTGACCTCGAAGATCGCATGGGCCGCCACGCAGCAGCTCATGGGCGTCGTCCGCAGCGGCACAGGCACCCGCGCGTCCCTGTCGGGGCGCGAGGTCGCCGGCAAGACCGGGACCGCGCAGAACTACCAGGACGCCTGGTTCGTCGGCTACACGCCGCAGCTCGTCACGGCGGTCTGGATGGGCTACTCCGAGGGCTCGATCCCGATGAGGAACGTGCACGGCATGCGGGCGTTCGGCGGGACGTTCTGCGCGCCGATCTGGCACACCTTCATGACCGCCGCACTCAAGGGCCTGCCGTCGGTGCGCTTCGCACGCGCCTCAGCGCCGCACTACATCTGGAAGGCCGCATGGTCCGAGGCCGCGAGCGCCGCGGCCTCGGCCGCCAGGCCCAAGCCGAAGCCTCCCAAGAGCGGCGGCGGCGGCGGCACGACGACGAGCACGCCGAATCCCACCTCGACGCCGAAGCCGTAGTCCCCGGTCGCCGCCCCATCACGAAGGCCCCGCCCCGGATCCCGGAGCGGGGCCTTCGTGATGGGGGGCGCCTAGGAGCGACGCACGCGCACGATACCGGAGGTGCAGAACACCTCGACGCCCTGCGACTCGATACGGTCCAGGATCAGGTTCATGCCGAGCGTGTCGGAGGAGATGTGCCCGGCGATCACCAGGTTCATGTGGAGCTCCTCGGCGCGCTTACGGTGCTCCTCGCCGTAGTGCATCCCGACCAGAGTGTCGACGCCCGCGGCGCTGAGCCGATTGAGAGCGTCGGTCGGGCCCTCGGTGCCGCCCGTCATGTCGACCACGATGCGGCCGGGCCGGTGATGCCCCTCACCCAGAACCAGCTCGGGGCCGTAGCCCTTCTTCGCTGCGTGGTCGTACTCGGGGATGGTCCGCAGCGAGCGAACGATGTCCTCGAGCGTCTCGGCGGCGGACTCGTCGATGAAGCGCTGCACGAAACGTTGCACGGAGTTGTCGGCCGGAGTGTGGCAGGACATGACCGCGAAACCCATCAACTCCGCGGACTGCACCGCACGGTAGTGGTTGTACGGCATGAAGTGGCGGCGGATCTCGGAGGCGCGCTTCGAGATCAGGCTGTCCGCAGCTCCGAGGCCGACGCCCTGCGCGGCCCACAGGTCGGCCTGCATGTGCATGACCTCGTCGAGCCGCGCGAAACCGGGGCCCTCGGGATGGTGGGCGAAGACCAGGTCGATCGGCGCCCCCTTCTCGCGCAGGCGGTCGGCCAGGAGCACTTCCGCGGTCTCCATGTCGACGCCCGTGATCAGACCGCGCACCTCGAGCTCCGAGTCGCCGGCGGCGATGCGGGTGTCGGCGTACGGGTTCGTGAGCCGCTCCGTATCGAAGTACGGACGCTCCTCCTCGTCGAGCTTGCCGTAGGCGCGCGCGGACGCGGCCATGACGCGCTCGAGCTCCTTCGCGGGACGCGGGTCGGCCTCCATGCCCGCGTCGACGCACGTGCGATAGATGTCCTTGAGCTTCATGCCGGATTCGCCTTTCGTGGGTTCGAGCGCGACGAGACCCGCCGCCCCGGTCGCGTGGTTGAAACGTGCCGGTCCCCCTCGATGTAGAACCTGAGCTCTGCCTCGTGCCCGGAGCTGAGCCCGATCCTGCCCGATGTCGCCGCCATGGGAACGGGCCCCTGCGGCGCGAGCACGGACAGTGTAGCGCTTCCGTCGAGCGGCTCGCCGTTTACCGAGAGGTCGACCCCGAGCGCCGCGGTCAGCTTCCCGGGGCCGTTCGCCACGTCACGCACGGCGAGCCGAGATGCCGAACGCCGGGACTCCGACCGGCGGCGCAGCATCGCATCGACCCCATCGATGGGCTCGATGGCCCGGATGAGCACGGCGCCGGCGACGCCCTCCGGCTCGGTCACGAAGTTGAGCATGTGGTGGTTGCCGTACGTGAAGTAGACGTAGGCATGCCCGGGCGGCCCGTACATCACCGCGTTGCGCTTGGTGATGCCGTGGGTCGCGGCGTGCGAGCCCAGGTCGTCGGCGCCGAGGTAGGCCTCGGTCTCGACGATCCGGCCGGAAGTGGTCTCTCCCCCCGCCGTGCTCACGAGAACGCAGCCGAGGAGCTCGCGGGCGACCGTGACGGTGTCCCGCGCGTAGAAGTCGGGGGTGAGGACGCCCGGGCTCACGCGAGGTGCGCGTCTGCCCAGGCCCGCCCCGCGGCCACAGCGTCGCGGGCGAGCACGAGTTGCGCGCGCACCGCGTCGTGCCCGGTACCGCCCTCGGTGGTGCGCCTCGAGACCACCAGGTCGAGGTCGACCGCATCGAGGGCGTCGGGGCCGAACGCGGGCGACGCCGCGCGCAGGTCGTCGAGCGTCAAGTCCTGGAGGGTACGACCCGCGCGCTCGCACTCGAGCACGAGCCGACCGACCACTTCATGCGCATCGCGGAACGGCATGCCGTGCGCGGCGAGATGGTCCGCGAGGTCCGTTGCGGCCATGAACCCTCCGCGCGCGCCGGCACGCATGCGCTCCTCGTTCACCCGCAGCGTCGCCACCATGCCGGCGGTGACGCGCAGGCACGCACCGAGCGTGGACACCGCGTCGAAGACGCCTTCCTTGTCCTCCTGCATGTCCTTGTTGTACGCGAGCGGAAGGCCCTTCATCACCGTGAGGAGGCCGACCAGGTCGCCGTAGACCCGCCCGGTCTTGCCGCGCACCAGCTCGGCGACGTCGGGGTTCTTCTTCTGGGGCATGATGGAGGAGCCGGTGGAGTAGCCGTCGTCCATCGTGACGAACCCGAACTCGTCGCTCGACCACAGCACGAGCTCCTCGCACAGGCGCGACAGGTGCATCATGGTCACCGCGCACGCATAGGCGAGGTCGAGCAGGAAGTCCCGGTCTGAGACCGCGTCGAGCGAGTTCGGCGTGACACCGCCGAATCCGAGCTCCGCGGCGACCGTGCGGCGTTCGAGCGGGAACGTCGTCCCCGCCAATGCGGCCGATCCGAGCGGCGAGACGTCGGCGGCCTCGTGGGCCGCGTGCAGACGGCGCGCGTCGCGGTCGAACATCCAGACGTACGCCAGCAGGTGGTGGCTGAACAGCACCGGCTGGGCCTTCTGCAGGTGCGTGTAGCCGGGCATCACCGCCCCGAAGTGCTCGTCGGCGCGGGCGAGCAGTGCCTCCTGCAGCGACGCGACCCCGGCCGCGAGCGACGAAGCGAGGCCCTTCGCATGGAGTCGGGCGTCGGTCGCGACCTGGTCGTTGCGCGAGCGGGCCGTGTGAAGCCGGCCGCCGACCGGCCCTACCTTGGCGGTCAGCGCGCGCTCGACGGCCATGTGGATGTCCTCGTCGGCGTTGTCGAACACGAACGCCCCTGACTCGAGGTCCTCCCGGACGGAGCGCAGGCCGGCCTCGATGGCCGACGCGTCCTGGGGCGCGACGATCCCTTGCGCTCCCAGCATGCGCACGTGCGCGATCGAGCCCTCGATGTCGGCGACCCACATCTCGCGGTCGACCGGCAGCGACGCGCCGAACTCGGTGACGAACTCGTCCATCGAGCCCTCGAAGCGACCGCCCCATGCCTTCTTGGCGTCAGACATGCCGCGCTCCTCCCCGACCGGACCCGTCATCTGGACTAGACCTCGCCTTCCTTGCCGACCTTGCGGCGCTGGCGCGCCCACACCTTCGTGGGCAGGCCCCACAGGTCGATGAAGCCCTTGGCGGCCTTGTGGTCGAACGTGTCCGTGGCGTCGTAGGTCGCAAGGTCGAAGTCGTACAGCGAGTACGGACTGCGCCGTCCCACGACCACGCACGATCCCTTGAAGAAGCGCAGCCGCACGTCACCGGTCACCAGCTTCTGGGTGGTCTCGACGAACCCGTCGAGCGCCTCCTTCAGCGGCGAGTACCACATGCCGTTGTAGACGAGCTCCGCCCACTTCTGTTCGATGCCCAGCTTGTAGTGGAGCAGGTCGCGCTCCAGGCACAGGTCCTCGAGGGCCTTGTGCGCCTGGATCAGCGCCATCGCTCCCGGAACCTCATAGATCTCGCGGCTCTTCAGACCCACGAGGCGGTTCTCGATCATGTCGATGCGCCCGAAGCCGTGCTTGCCGGCCACATCGTTCATCGCCACGATGATGTCGTGGAACGAGGTGATCGTGCCGTTGAGCGCGATCGGGAGGCCCTGGTCGAAGGAGATCTCGACGTATTCGGGCGTGTCGCAGGCTTCGGCGCGAGCGTCGTTGGTCATCGTGTAGATGTCCGCCGGCGGCTCGACCCAGGGGTCCTCCAGAACACCGCACTCGATGGCACGGCCCCACAGGTTGTCGTCGATCGAGTACGGGTTGGCCTTGGTCGTCGGCACGGGGATCCCGTGCGCGGCCGCATACTCCATCTCCTGCTCGCGCGTGTGCAGGTCCCACTCACGCACCGGCGCCAGCACGGTGAGGTCGGGATCGAGGGCGGCGATGCCGACCTCGAAGCGCACCTGGTCGTTGCCCTTGCCGGTGCACCCGTGGGCGATACAGGTCGCACCGACGCGGTGGGCCTCTTCGACCAGATGCTTCACGATGATCGGCCGCGACATCGCGGAGAGCAGCGGGTACTTGTTCTCGTACAGGGCGTTCGCCTTGAGCGCCTTGCTCAGGAACTCACCCACGTACTCCTCGCGGACGTCCTTGACGACCGACTCGACCGCGCCGATGTCCAGCGCCTTGAGGCGGACCGTTTCCAGGTCCTGGCGCTCCTGACCCACATCGATCGCGAGAGCGACGACGTCCATGTCGTAGTTGTCGCGGATCCACTGGATGGCGACGGAGGTGTCGAGACCTCCGGAATATGCGAGAACACACTTGGCCTTGGCCATGTGGGTCCCTCCTCGGCTTGGTGGTTTGCGGCAGGAACGGTTCGGTGCTCGAAGACCCCTACGGCCGGCCGCGGTACTTCTGGATGGTGTCCGCGACCGCAGCGGCGTCGGCTGCGCTCCTCGTGATAATCAGTATGGTGTCGTCGCCCGCGATCGATCCGAGGACCTCCTCAAGGCCCGCGTCGTCGAGCGCGGCCGCGACGCCGGGGGCCGTTCCCGGGGATGCCTTGACGATGAGCATGGTGTCGGCCTGGACGACGCTCGTGACCAGCTCCGAGATCATGCGCTGCAGGTGCAGGTCCTCGGCGAGCACGTACACGCCCTCCGGGAGCTTGCGCAGACCCATCTCCGTGATGTCGCGCGACACCGTCGCCTGGGTGCAGACGAAACCCTGCTCCCGCAGGTGCTCGACGAGGTCACGCTGCGTTCGCACGCGTTCGCGTCGCACCACGCGCCGTATGACGTCCTGACGCTCGAGCCGCTTCCTCATACCGTCACCCCATGACCATCGTGAGCAGCGCCTTCTGGGCGTGCAGCCGGTTCTCAGCCTCGTCGTAGACCACGGACGCAGCGGAGTCGATCACTTCGTCGGTGACCTCCTCGCCGCGGTGCGCGGGCAGGCAGTGGAGGAACAGCGCACCGGGAGCCGCCTGCGCCATGAGGTCCGCGTTCACTTGGTAGGGAGCGAACTGCCTCGCACGCTCGTCGTGCTCCCCTTCCTGGCCCATCGACGACCACGTGTCGGTGATGATGACGTCGGCGCCGGCCGCGGCGATCTTCGGGTCGCGCTCGATGGTCAACCGCGAGCCGGTCGACTGCGCGATCTCCTCGGCGCGAGCGAGCGCGGAGGGCAGCGGATCGAACCCGGTGGGGCACGACACAGTGAGGTCCATCCCTGACAGCGCCGCACCGATCATGAGCGTGTTGGCCATGTTGTTTCCGTCGCCGAAGTAGGCGGCTTTGAGGCCGGCGGTGCGGCCCTTGTGCTCGGAGATCGTGACCAGGTCGGCCAGGACCTGGCACGGGTGGTAGTCGTCGGTGAGCGCGTTGATCACCGGGACGGACGCGTGCTCCGCGACCTCCTCGATGTGCGACTGCTCGTAGGTGCGCAGCACGATCGCGTCCACGTAGCGCTCGAGCACCTTGACCGTGTCCTTGACCGACTCGCCGCGCGAGAACGCGCTGCCCTCGCCGATCAGCAGGACGGGCGTGCCTCCCAGCCGCGTCACGGCGATCTCGAAGCTCACGCGGGTGCGCAGCGAGGGCTTGAGCATGATGATCGCGATCGAGCGGCCGGCCAGGGGCTTGCTCGCGGATGCCGCCGTGCTCGCCATCCGCTTCTGGACGCTCACGCGCTGCAGGAAGAACTGGAGGAGTTCGGGCGTGAACTCGCCCAGCGTCAGCACGTCACGGCCCAGAAGATCGTTCATGTCGTCCCCGTCTCCCAAGGTTGTCATTCCATCACCTCATAGATTCCGTTCAGTAGTGTATCAACCTCGGCCCTGCCGCACACCAACGGGGGAAGTATGCGCAGAATATGCGTGCCGATACTGTTCAAGACGAATCCCTTTCCCAGTCCGGCCGCGGCGACGTCGGCCGCGATCGGTTCGATGAACTCGAGGGCGTTCATCAGCCCCACGCCGCGGACCCCGGCGACGGCGCCGGTGCGCGACGCCACTGTGCGCAGGCCCTGGCGCAGGTACTCCCCGACAGCCACGGCGTTGTCCCCCAGGCTCTCGTCCTGTAGGGCCTGCAGGCACGCGCGGGCAGCAGCGGCGATGACCGGCCCGCCGCCGAAGGTGGACCCGTGGTCGCCCGGCTTGAAGGCGTCGGCCACGTCCTCGCGGGCGATGATCGCGCCGGCCGGGAGCCCGTTGGCGAGCGACTTCGCCAGATAGGCGATGTCCGGACGCACGCCGTAGTGCTGCCACGCGAAGGCCGTGCCGCACCGCCACAGGCCCGTCTGCACCTCGTCGAACACCAGGAGCACGTCGCGCTCGTCACACAGGCGGCGGACGGCCGCCAGGTACTCAGCGTCGCACGGATAGATGCCGCCCTCCCCCTGCACCGGCTCGAGCAGGACGGCACACGTGCGCTCGTCGACGGCCGCTTCCAGCGCCGTGATGTCGTTGAGCGGGACGTGGGTGAAGCCGGACGGGAGCGGCTCGAACGCCTCCTGCTTGCTCGGCTGTCCGGTCGCAGCGAGCGCCGCCAGCGTGCGTCCGTGGAACGACCTCTCGGCCGTGACGATCCGGTGGCATGCCTCGCCACGGCGCGCCAGCCCCCAGCGCCGGGCGAGTTTGATCGCGCCCTCGGTCGCCTCGGTGCCCGAGTTACACAGGAAGACCCGCGAGGGCGACCCGAACAGCGTCACCAGATCGCGAGCCAGCTCGTCGCGGTGCTCGACGTAGTAGAGGTTGCTCACGTGGGTCAGCCGGCCGACCTGTTCGCGCACGGCCTCCACGACGGCGGGATGGCTGTGTCCGAGGTTGACGGCGCCGATCCCCGAGACGAAGTCGAGGTACTCGCGGCCGTCGTCGTCGAAGAGGCGCATCCCCTCCCCGCGCACGAACATGACCGGCTTGCGGCCGTAGGTGTGCATGTGGAACTCGGCGTCGAGCGCCATCGTGGTCTCAAGGAGCGTTCCCATGGACGTCATCCCCTCCCTGCGCCGAGGGCGGACTCGACCGCGGCGGGTTGGTTACCGTCGGCGGTGATCATCGTGCCGACCCCCTCGTCCGTGAACACCTCGAGCAGCACGGCATGCGGCACCTTCCCGTTGAGGATGTGGGCCCGGGGGACGCCTCCGCGCAGCGCTCGCGCGCATGCGCCCACCTTCGGGATCATGCCCGAGGACAGGCGGTCCTCCGCGATCAGCTCCTCCGCCTCCGCCAGCGACAGCGCGCTGATGAGCGAGTCCTTGTCCTCGAAGTCGGAATAGAGCCCGTCGACGTCGGTGAGGAAGATGACCTTGGCCGCGCCCAGCGCCGCGGCCATGTCGCCCGCGACCAGGTCCGCGTTGATGTTGTACGAGCCGCCGTCGTCGCCGTAGCCGACGGTCGCGATGACCGGGATGAACCCGTCCTCGATGAGGTTGGTCACGACGGTCGTGTCGATCGCCTCGACCTCGCCCACTCGTCCGAGCCGCGCCGAGATGGGCCGCGCCTTGATGAGGTTCGCGTCGTCGCCCGAGATCCCGACAGCGAGCCGCCCGTGCCTGTTGATCGCGGAGACGAGCTCCTTGTTCACCTTGCCGACGAGCACCATCTTGACCACTTCCATGGCCGCGTCGTCGGTGACCCTCATGCCGTCGAAGAACTCCACGGGCATGTCGAGACGCTCCATGTAGGAGGTGATCTCAGGACCGCCACCGTGCACGATCACCGGGTTGATGCCGACCAGCTTCATCAGCACCAGGTCCGAGGCGACCATCTCGCGCAGCACAGGGTCGGTCATCGTCGCACCGCCGTACTTGACCACGACGGTCGAGCCCCAGGCCGCCTTGATCCATGGCAGCGCCTCGGTCAGCGTCCCGGCCTTCGCCAGCAGGTCCTTCACGTCCGTTCATCTCCTCTTCAGTCCGCGTGCGCTCGCGAGAGCGCTCGTCAGCTGCGATAGTCGCCGTTGATGCGCACGTACTCGTAGCTCAGGTCGCAGGTCCACACGGTCGCGCTGTCCGGCCCGACGTGCAGGTCGACGACGATGTCGACCTCGTGCCGTGCCAGCGCCGCGGCGGCCGCGTCCTCGTCGAACGGCAACGCGGCCCCTCCGGCGCAGGTCGGGATGCCCGCGAACACGACGTCGAAGGCGCCCGGGTCGACGCACGCGCCCGACTTGCCGATCGCCATCGCGACCCGGCCCCAGTTCGCGTCGCCACCGAAGATGGCCGTCTTGCACAGCGGAGAGTCGGCGATCGCGAAGGCCGCGAGCTCCGCGTCGTGCTCGCTCGCGGCGCCGCGGACCGTCACCTCGACGAACTTGGTGGCACCCTCGCCGTCGCGCACGATCATCCGGGCGAGCTCCCCGCACACGAGGTGGACCGCCTGCGCGACGGGCCCGAAGGCGGCGTCCGCAGGGGCGATGGCTTCTCCGCCCGCGCCGCCGGACGCCATCAGCACGCACATGTCGTTCGTGGAAGTGTCCGAGTCCACCGTGATGCGGTTGAACGTGCGCCCGACGGCGGCGCGCAGGGCCGCGTCGCAGGCTTCGGACGTGAGCGGCGCATCCGTCGTGATGTACGCGAGCATCGTGGCCATGTTCGGCTTGATCATCCCGGAGCCCTTGGCCATGCCCCCCACCGTGAAGACGCGGCCGTCGACCGTGACCGACACGGCGGTCTGCTTCGGGAAGGTGTCGGTGGTCATGATGGCGTTGGCGGCGATGTCGCCCGACGCCTCGTCGAGGTCGTCGACCGCCCTCGCGATCGCCGGCAGCACCAGTTCGACGGGCAACGGGACGCCTATCACGCCGGTCGAGGCGACGATGACCTCCTCGGGAGCGCATCCGATCGCCGAAGCGGTGGCGTCCACCATCGCGCGTGCATCGGCGAAGCCCCGCTCTCCCGTGCACGCGTTCGCGTTGCCGGAGTTGGTGACGACGGCACGGATCCGCCCGAGCGCCGCATGCGGGCGCGAGACGACGACAGGAGCCGCTGCGACGAGGTTCGTCGTGAAGACCGCGGCGGCCGGGACCGGCCCCGACGCCGCGAGCACCGCCACATCCGGACGGCCCGACCGCTTCAGCCCCGCGGAGACCGCTGCGGCGACGAAGCCCTTCGGCGCGGTCACGCCGCCCGCGACCGGTGTCGGATGGAACGCTTCGGACAGGGTGTCCATGATCGGATCTCCTCCTAGACGACCGGGCCGAAGCCGGCCAAGCCGTCGGTCTCGTTGAGCCCGAGCGCGATGTTCGCGCACTGGATCGCTTGGCCGCCCGAGCCCTTGACGAGGTTGTCGATCGCGCACGCGACGACGAGCGTCCGGGACCCGGCGTCGAGCGCGATGCCGACGTGGGCCCGGTTGCCTCCCGCGACCTCGCGTGTGGACGGCATCCTGCCGGCCCCGTGGACGGTGACGAACGGCTCGTCGGCGTAGCGGGCTCGGTAGGCGTCGACAGCGTCCTCGACGGTCAGTCCGTCGACGGCGTCCATGTACACGGTCGCCAGCAGTCCGCGCGTCATCGGCACGAGGTGCGGCGCGAAGCACACGCCGACGGGAGAACCCGCCACCGCGGAGAGCGTCTGAGCGATCTCGGGGGTGTGCCGGTGCGACCCCACGCTGTACGGGCGGACCGACTCGTTCGCTGCGCCGAAGTGGGTCGTCGAGCTGGGCGCCCTGCCGGCGCCGGAGACCCCCGACTTCGCATCGATGACGATCCTCCGGGAGTCGACGAGTCCCGCCTCGATCGCGGGCGCGGCGGCGAGCGAGGAGGCCGTCGGGTAGCATCCGGCGCAGGCGACGAGCCGTGCGCCGGGCAGCGATGCCCGCGTGAGCTCCGGCAGGCCGTAGACCGCCGATCCCAGGAGCCCGGGCGCCGTGTGCGGCGTGCCGTACCAGGCCTCGTACACGGCGGCGTCCTTCAGGCGGAAGTCGGCCGACAGGTCGATGACGGTGAGCCCGGCGTCGAGCAGTCCGGGCGCGAGAGCGAGGGCGGCCGTGTGGGGCACCGCCAGGAACGCGACGTCGGCGTTGCCGGCGATGTCGCAGGCGTCCGGGTCCTCGAAGACGAGGCCGCAGTCTGTGAGCGCGGGATAGACGTCGCCGACCGGGCGACCCGCTTCGGCGGCCGACGTGACCAGCGTGACCTCGAGACCGGGATGGCCCAGCAGTAGGCGGACGGTCTCGATCCCCGTGTAGCCCGCCGCTCCGATGACCGCTGCTCTCAACATCCCGAGACCTCCCCGTGCGCCGACGGCCCGCTCAGCGTTCGCGGGCCGTCGATGATCCTGCCGTGTTCGTACCCTACACCACCGATGGTATACGGGTCAACACTTATGCATTATTTCTGCATACTGGAATCTCACTATGCTTCGACTACTCATCGGCGCGAAAGGTCGGATTCAGCCTCTCAGTCGTCCTCCCACCGCAGAGGTGGCCTTGCGCACGACCTTCTCGTGCAGCGCGGTGACCTCTTCGTCCGTGAGCGTGTGGTCCGGGTGGCGGTAGACGAGCGCGAAGGCCAGCGAGGTGTGGCCGGGAGCGACACCCTCCCCGCGATAGGCGTCGAACAACCGGACCTCGTCGAGCAGCTTGCCGCCGGCTGACCGCACGGCCTGTTCCACGCGCTCGGCCGGGACCCCATCGGGAACGACGATCGCCAGGTCCATCTTCACGCCCGGGAAGCGCGGTAGGTCCGTGAAGGGGCGCACGTCACGGGCCGCCTTCAAGAGCGGCTTCAGCTGGAGCTCGAAGGCCGCGACCGGACCGCCGGCGCACTCGTACGACGCCAGGACCGAGGGGTGGACCTCACCGAGCCAGCCCACGACGTCCCCGCCGATCAGGACCTCCGCGCTGCGGCCGGGCTGCAGGTGCGGAAGGTCGGCGGCGCGCAGCCGGAACCGTGCGATGCCCAGTTCCTCGACCAGCGACTCCACGACGCCCTTCATGTCGAACAGGTCGAGAGCGACCCCGGGATCGTTCCACCCGGGGCGGTTCCACGAGCCGGCGAGCACGCCCGCGACGACCGCGCGCTCCTTCGGCTGCTTGCGGCCCGGGGCCGTCCACCACACGGACCCGATCTCGTACAGGTGCACATCTGCGACGCCCTTGCGGCGATTGTCCACGACGGCGCGGATCAGACCCGGAAGGGTGGAGAAGCGGAGCAGCGACTGGTCGCCGCTCATGGGGTTGAGCAGGCGGACGGGCCTCTCGTCCGGTCCGAAGACCCACCCGATGCGCTCGGCATCGGTCGGATCGGCGAAGGACCAGGTGATGGCCTCGTTCAAGCCCGCTCCGCGCAGCGCGGCACCCGCCCGCTCGCGCCGCTCCTGGTCCTCGGTCAGGCCGCCGACGCGCCCGCGGCCGGCGGGCAGCGTCGAGGGGACCAGCCCCATGCCGTGCACGCGCACGACCTCTTCGATCAGGTCGACCTCGCGCCCGAGGTCCGGACGGAAGGTGGGCACCGTCACCGCCAGCTCATCGGCCGGTCCGTCCACCCGAAGCCCCAGGCGCTCGAGGATCCCGGCGACGTATGCGCGGTCCAAGTCGGTGCCGAGCAGCGCGTTCATCCGCGAGACCCGCAACGGCACGACCGCGGGAACGGCGGGACGCGGGTACTCGTCGATGACGCCCGGAGCGATCGTCCCTCCTGCGACCTCGACCAGGAGCGACGCGACCCGATCGAGCGCGTCGACGCATCCGTTCGCGTCGACCCCGCGCTCGAAACGCATCGAGGCCTCTGAGATGAGAGCGAGGCGCCGGCTCGTCCGCCCGGTCGACGCGGGGTCGAAGCACGCGGACTCGAGCAGGACGTCGACGGTGGAGGCGGTCACCTCGGTCGCCGCGCCGCCCATCACGCCGGCCAGCGCGACCGCGCCGCTCGGGTCCGAGATGACGAGCGTGTCGGCCGCGAGCGCGCGCTCCTGGCCGTCGAGCGTCGTCAGGGTCTCACCGGGAAGGGCGAGGCGCACGGCGATGGCGCGCTTGCCGCTCTGCAATCCCAGCGTCGCCGCGTCGAATGCATGCAACGGCTGCCCGAGCTCCAGCATGACGAGGTTGGTCACGTCGACGACGTTGTTGATCGGACGGGTGCCTGTCGCCGCGACCCGCTCCGCGAGCCAGGCCGGAGACGGTCCGACCTTCACACCACGCACCAGACGCGCGGTGTAGCGCGAGCACAGCGAGGGATCCTGTATCGCGACCGAGACGGACGCCTCGACCGCCTGGCCCGATTCGGTCAGGGAGGTGGAGGGCACGCGCGCGGTCCGGTCCGTCACCGCTCCGACCTCGCGCGCCACCCCGATCATCGACAGACAGTCCGGACGGTTCGGTGTGACCTCGAGCTCGAGGACGGTGTCGGCCATCCCGTGGTACTGCGCGAACGGCACGCCCACCGGGGCATCGGCGGGAAGGATCAGCAGGCCCGAAGCGTCGGACCCGATCCCCAGCTCGGTCGCAGAGCAGTTCATGCCCTCACTAGCGATGCCGCGCAGTTTGGCCCTCTTGATCGTGACACCGTTGGGCAGCGTGGTGCCCACGACGGCGACCGGGACGCGGTCGCCCGCCTCGAAGTTCTGGGCGCCGCAGACGATGGTGAGCGGCCGTTCGCCGCCGACGTCCACGGTCGTCACCCACAGCGTCTCGGCGTCGGGATGGCGTTCCTTGGTCAGGATGAGTCCGACGACCACGCCCTCGAGCGCCGCGCCGATGGTGTGCACGGCCTCGACCTTGGTCCCGGTCATGTCGAGCAGGTCGACGAGCGCCTCGAGAGGAAGCTCGACGTCGACCAGTTCACGCAACCACTTCATTGAGACCCGCATGTATGCCCGTCCTTTCGGAAAAGGAGCGCGACGGCGTGTCGCCGGCGGCCCCGTAGGGTCGTCGCGTCAGAACTGGCGCAGGAAGCGCATGTCACTCTCGATGAAGTGACGCAGGTCGGGCACGCCGTACTTGAGCGCGGCGATGCGCTCGGCTCCCATGCCGAAAGCGAATCCCGAGTACCGCTCGGGATCGATGCCCACGTAGCCGAACACGTTCGGGTCGACCATGCCGCACCCGAGCACCTCGAGCCACCCGGACCCCTTGCACATCCGGCAACCCGCGCCGTTGCAGAGGTGGCAGCTCACGTCGACCTCGGCCGATGGCTCGGTGAACGGGAAGAAGTGAGGGCGGAGCCGGACGGCGCGGTCGGGACCGAACATCTCGTGCGCGAAGTGCTCGAGCGTGCCCTTGAGGTCCCCGAAGGTGATCCCCTCGTCCACCACGAGGCCTTCGATCTGCGTGAACTGCGGCAGGTGCGAAGGGTCGGCCACGTCGCGGCGGTAGACCTTCCCGGGCGCCAGGATGTAGATAGGCGGTGTGCTGTTCTCCATCACGCGCACCTGTACGGGTGACGTCTGCGTCCTCAACAGGACGTCGGACTCCCCCGCCACCGTCGCGGCGTCTCCGGAGAGGTCCTCGACGTAGAACGTGTCGGAGGCGTTGCGCGCGGGATGGTCGGGCGGCGTGTTGAGCGCCGTGAAGTTGTAGTAGTCGAGCTCCACCTCGGGACCCTCCGCGATGCGGTAGCCCAGCCCGATGAAGATGTCGGATATCTCGCGGGTGACCTTCTCGATCAGGTGCTGCCTGCCCGGTGCGCGGCGCCTGCCGGGCAACGTCACGTCGACCGCCTCGGCCGTGAGCCGACGCTCGAGCGCCGAGGCCGAAAGGACGACCTCCCGCTCGGCCAGTGCCGCCTCGAGCGCCTGCCGGACCTCGTTGCTCACCTTGCCGGCGGCCGGCCGCTCGTCCGCGGCCAACGCTCCGAGGCCGCGCAGGACGCCCGTCAGGGAGCCCTTCTTGCCCAGGAGCGCCACGCGGACGGCGTCGAGACCGGCGAGGTCGTCGGAGGCCGCGATCGACTCGAGCCCGGTCGCGCGCAGTTCCTGCAGTTCGTCGATGAGTGCCACGTGCGGTCCTTTCGATACCCTCACTCGGTCCTCGAAACGAGAAGGAAGCCGACGTCTCGCCCCAGGCATGTCCCATGCCCGGGGACGGAAGTCGACTTCCGCGGTACCACCCCGGTTGGCCTCGAACGAGCGCACCGCTCGAGGCCCACCTCACGCGCGCCGCTTAAGCGACCCGCATCCGCGCCCTTACAGGTGCGGGGTCCCGGTAACGGGGGATCCGGTCTCCCTAGTGGTGGCCTGCCCGGCCACGTTCAGGAGTACGGCTGATGGAGTGAACCGCCTCGAGCGCTCGCTGTGCGGGACCCTCACAGCCGTTCGGGTCCCTCTCTGAGCACCTCGTCCTGCGCGCTTCGGCGTCTCTCCGTCATCGCCTCACTATTGGTCATGTGAGCCGAGATTGTACCATCAGCGCCCCGCGCCCTCCACGGCCGCAAGCGCCCGCCCGGTGGGCACCACGCACGAGACGACGCCCAGTACCGACTCGGGACGCGCCGGGTCCCGGTCAGCGGTCGGGTTGGCGTCCCCCTGTAGGACCAGCGTGTCGTCGGTGTTGACGGCCACCACGCGGTGGAGCACGCCGGACGGCCACCCCTCCTTGGCGACGAGCACGACGTCGCCTTCGCGCACCCCGGACACACCGCGCCTCACCACCACGAAGTCGCCCTTGGCGAGAGCGGGAGACATCGAACCGCCGCCCACGTAGACGGCGCGGTAGCCGCAGGCCGTCCACACGGCCGCCGCCGCCGCGAGAGCGACGAGCGCCACCCTGACCGCGACCGTGCGGACGCCCACGTCAGTTCACCTGCTCGGCGTCCACGTACAGCGTGATCTTGGTGTAGCCCCCGAGCAGCTCGTTGCCCGCCGTCGCCGGCAGTCCGACCGAGAACTGCAGCGGCGTGCGACTGCCGGGGCTCATCCTCAGCGGCGTCGTGCGCAGACCCGACAGCGGCCCCTCGTACAGCGAGGCGCCGTCCGCCTCGACCCGACACGTGAGCGCTTCGAAGAACGCGGTGATGCCGGCCTTCTTCGCGGCCGAGACGACGACGCTGACGGGCAGGTTGCCACTGTTGACGACCGTGAGCGACTGAGTGATCGTCGCGCCCGGCGCCAGCGTGTCGATGCTCAGCGCCGACGACGTCGGCTCGGTCGAGATGGCGACGGTGCCCGCGCGGATGATGTTCTCCGCGTTCTGGCTCTGGCTCGTGAAGTAGGCGCCCGCGGCTCCCAGTGTGAGCACCGCGTAGCACCCGATGACGAACAGGACGATCTTCTTCATGCTCTCCCACCCCCGATGGTTCGACGTGCCGTCCGAGGGGTGGGCGGCGTAGCGGTCCGGTCCGAACGGGGCGCGGCGGCGCGCGACCCCGCACGATCGTCGCGCAGGGCGCCGACCGCGGTCCTACCCGGCACCTACCGGATGTCTACGCCGAGGTTGCGGCTAGGCCACGCGCTTCCGGCGCGAGCGGGCGACCACCTTGTAGACCTCGAACCACGCGACCGAGATCACGCCAGCGCCCACGGCCAAGGCCAACTGCACCGGGTCGGCCGGGGCGAACCGGAACAGGCCGTGCGTCGCGGGGAACACCAGCAGCGCGGCCAGGACCGCGACGGTCCCGCCCGTGACCCACCAGAGCGCGGCGTTGCGGATGCGCAGCCCGCCGAGGACGGTGTGCGTCCACGAGCGGTTCACGAAGATCAGACCGAGGTTGCCGATGACCAGCGTCGTGAACGCCAGCGTGCGGATCGTCGGATCGCCGAGGTCCGCCCAGCTCCCCCACAGGTAGACCGCCAGCACCGCGGCGAACACCACCAGGCCCTGCACGACGCTGACACCGATCATGCGGCGGCCGAACATCGGCTCGTCCGCGCCACGTGGCGGCCGGTCCATGATGCCGATCTCCTCGTGCTCCGCCTCGAACACGATCGAACACGCCGGGTCGATGATGAGCTCGAGGAACGCTATGTGCACCGGCATGAGCACGAGGGTGCTGGGGTGGCCGAAGAGCCTCGGCACGAGCACCGGCAGCAACGACATGCCGGCGATCGGGACGTGGACCGCCAGGATGTAGGCCATCGCCTTGCGCAGGTTGTCGTAGATGCGCCGTCCCAAGCGCACCGCGCCGACGATCGAGGAGAACGCATCGTCGGTGAGCACGAGCGCCGCCGCCTCGCGGGCGACGTCGGTGCCGCGCTGCCCCATCGCGATGCCGATGTCCGCGGCCTTGAGCGCCGGTGCGTCGTTCACGCCGTCGCCGGTCATGGCGACGATCTCGCCGTCGGCTTTGAGCGCGCGGACGATACGGAGCTTCTGCTCGGGCACCACGCGCGCGAACACGTTGATGGTCCCGATGCGGCGCGCGAGCGCCTCGTCGTCGAGGCCATCGAGCTCAGGCCCGGTGAGCACGTGCCCATCGGCGTCGAGCCCGGCCTCGCGCGAGATCGCCAAGGCGGTACCCGGATAGTCACCGGTGATCATGACGACGCGCATGCCCGCGGAGCGGGCCTGGGCCACGGCCTCGGGAACGTCCTGCCTGATGGGGTCCTGGAGGCCGATGAGCCCCATGAACTCGAAGACGAAGTCGTGCTGGATCTCGGGAAGGCCAGCGCGCGCATTGAAGGCCGACCGGGCCACACCGAGGACCCGCAAGCCGTCGTCGGCCATGCGCGAGACCTCGTAGCTCATCGCACGGACTCGCGGCTCGTCGAAGTGGCACAGGTCGGCGATGGCCTCCGGAGCGCCCTTGGCCGCGATGACGTAGTCGCCGCCGTCCGGCGACCGCCACACGTGCGACAGCGCGAGCAGCCGGTCGGAGAGCGGGTACTCCTTCACGAGCGCCCAGTCGGAGTGCATATGCTCGGTCTCACCCAGGAAGCGCTCGCCGAGGGTCTTGAACGCGGTGTCCATCGGGTCGAACGGGTCGACCGGCGAGGCCAGCACAGCGAACTCCACCAGGGGATGGGCCACCTCGGGGAGCGGACCGCCGTCCACCTCGACCCGCTGCTGGCCGACCTGCAGCGCCCGGACCGTCATGCGGTTCTGGGTGATCGTGCCCGTCTTGTCGGAGCACAGCACCGTCGCGGAGCCCAGCGTCTCGATTGCGGGCACGCGTCGCGTGAGCACGTTGCTCTTCGAGATGCGCCACGCGCCGATCGCGAGGAAGACCGTCAGCACGACCGGGAACTCCTCGGGGAGCATGGCCATCGCGAAGGTGATGCCCGCGAGGGAGGCCTCGAGCCAGTCGTGGCGCGTGAGCCCGAAGATCACGATGACGACACCGGCGAGGGAGAGCCCGAGGACGGCGAGATTGCGGACGAGGTGGTCGACCTCGCCTTGCAGCGGGGTCCGTTCGGTCTCGACCGAGGAGAGTGCGGCGCCGATCTTGCCCAGCTCCGTGGCTGTCGCCGTCGCGAGCACCTCCGCGATGCCCTGGCCCTTGACGACCAGTGTCCCCGAGAAGACCCACGGGGTGCCGTCTCCGCCCGGGAGCCCGAGCTCGTGCCGTGCGTCTGCTGCGCACGCCGACTTGCGGACGGGCACCGACTCCCCGGTGAGCAGCGACTCGTCGACGCTCAGGTTGGTGCAATCGAGAAGGATCGCGTCCGCGGGCACGCGATCGCCCTCCGCGAGCAGCATGAGGTCACCCATGACGACCTCGCGGCCGGGGATGCGCACCTGCATGCCGTCGCGGAGGACGAGTGCGCGCGGACTAGAGAGGTCACGCAGTGCGTCGAGCGCGCGCTCGGTCTTCCGCTCCTGGTAGAAGGTGATGCCGATCACCACGACCACGAACATGAACAGCAGCAACGCTTCGCCGACGCGGTTCTCCTGGGGGCGCATGGCCGAGATGACGAGGTTGAGCGATCCGGCGGCGACGAGCAGCAGCAGCATCGGCTCTCTCACGACCGCCCAGGCGATCTGGAAGACGCTGCGGGGCTTCTCGGAGGCGATCTCGTTCGGGCCGTCCGCCTCGAACCGGCGCGCGGCCTCGGCTGCGGTCAGGCCCGTCAGGGCGCGGATATCGAGGGGCTCGGGTGACACAGTGCCTCCGGGTGTTCAGCGATAGGGATGTGCCGACCTGTCGCGCGGCATTCTTGCCATCGTCGGGCTCCTCCCCCGCATTAGTCCAGAGCAGGCCGCCCGCTTAGCCGAGGGTAAGAGCCGCGCAGCCCCGGCCGGCCGGGACGTGCAAAGACCCCGCCGCATCAGCGACGGGGTCTTGTGAGCGCGCAGGTCGTGCGGCGTCCGGACTATGCGGCGTGGATCGCCTTGGCGGTCTCGCACAGCTGCGTAAAGCCTGCGGGATCGTTGATCGCCATATCCGAGAGCACCTTGCGGTCGAGCTCGATGCCGGCCTTCTTCATGCCGTTGATGAACAGCGAGTAGGACAGGCCGTTCAGGCGCGCGCCGGCGTTGATGCGGGTGATCCACAGCTTGCGGATCTCGCGCTTCTTCACGCGGCGGTCGCGGTAAGCGTAGGCCAGCGAGTGCTGGGTCTGCTCCTTCGCCGCGCGATACGAGCGGGACTTGTTGCCGACGTATCCGGCAGCACGTCCGAGTACGGTGCGACGCTTCTTCTTGGCGGTGACTGAACGCTTTA
>Ga0209748_1000431_pt1 | contig 22396 bp, 21 predicted proteins | sample BarGraIncu00421A_FD_185490 | JGI IMG/M metagenome (GOLD analysis project Ga0209748, IMG submission 185490) | Arctic peat soil microbial communities from Barrow, Alaska - Barrow Graham LP Incubations 004-21A (SPAdes) (version 2) | ecosystem: Environmental > Terrestrial > Soil > Wetlands > Peat... | reverse complement strand
TTTTTAATAATATATAAAAAATGTTGTAACTTAGTATTGTATTAGAACTACTTAATCCGATTAAATTACTTTATTCTGTTCCTAATCTTTAGAATTTACGAATATGAACGAAGATTTTTTGCATTATTTGTGGAGGTATAGGCTTTTTGGACCAGATCTTCACACCTCCAACGGAGAACATATCGAAGTTATCGATACAGGTTTTCATAATCATGATAGTGGACCTGATTTTTTAAATGCACGTATCCGAATTGATCAAACACTATGGGCAGGTCATGTAGAGCTACATTTGAATTCCTCCGATTGGGTCAGTCATGCCCATCATCTCGATTTTTCCTATCACAATGTCATTCTCCATGTGGTCTATAATGATGACTTGAACCCGGAATCTGAACTTGCTCCTGCTGCTCCTTGTCTGGAAGTTGCCAAATATGTCGATTACAAATTATTCTATCGCTATCAGACATTCTTAAATGCATTGGGGTGGGTGCCTTGTCACAATCAGATCAACCGGACCGATCTTCTGATCAAAACTTCATGGCTTGAACGCATGCTTGCCGAAAGATTAACTGAAAGCGCTCAACATGTACTGAAGTTATTTGAAGAGACAAAAAACGATTGGAGTGAAACCTTTTACCGTCTATTGGCAAGAAGCTTTGGCCTTAGGTTGAATTCAGAGTCTTTCGAAATGTTATGTACACATTTACCGCTATCAGTGATACTTCGACACCGCACAAGTCTTTTTCAGCTTGAGGCCCTCTTTTTTGGTCAGGCGGGTTTCCTGGATAATGATTTTGTTGATGACTATCCTGTCAAATTGAAAATAGAGTATTCTTTTCTTAAAGGCAAATATAATCTTCAGGCTATGTCTGCTCATCAATGGAGATTTTTAAGAATGCGTCCAGCAGGATTTCCAACAATCCGACTTGCTCAGTTTGCAGATTTCTGGCACAGGAATGCTATGGGTATTGACGATATACTCAGGTGTTCTGTCACTGATTCATTTCGTGAGAAGTTTGCCGTTAACGTTTCAGACTATTGGATCGATCATTATCTGCCGGATAAATTATCAGTTCATCGTCATAAGACATTTGGCGACGATGCCATCAACAGGTTACTGATCAATACCTTGCCTCCAATTCTTTTTGCATATGGACAGGTTTATGGAAACAATCAACTGACAGAAAGGGCTGTAGCCATTTTGGAACAATTGCCTCCAGAAATCAACAATGAAACAAAACGTTGGGTTCAGCTTGGACTCAAACCAATTTCTGCGGCAGAAACACAGGCTCTCCATTTTATGAAAAAGAATTATTGTGAGTCAAAAAAATGTTTGCATTGTCGCATAGGAAACTTTTTGCTTCGACAAGAAACTGAATAATGCCGATGGTACTATGATTTTAATGTATACTCTGAAATAAGTTGTTTGTTTACATGATTTTAATCAGATTGTCATGTTTAAAGGTTGGAAAGATTATTTTTATCTGAACAGGGGAGAGCAAAGGGCCATGTTGATACTTTTTGCTGTGATCATATTGGTTTATGGAATGTTGATTTTTTCAAAATTACAGCCGGGTCATCAACTTGTGGACACGGTGGCTTTTGCAAAAGAGGTGAAGGCATTTGAGCATCAGATAGACAGCGCCAGATCTTATCCGCCCACTCACTTTAGCAGAGACAATGCTATAAGTTACAGAAGTAATAATGCTTTTAATGGTAAATTAAAACCATTAACTCCTTTCCAATTTGATCCAAACACATTGACAGAAAAGGGATGGATCAAGATGGGACTTCCCGAAAAACTGATCAGGACTATTTTAAATTATACTTCTAAAGGTGGCCATTTCTATCAAAAAGAAGATCTTCAGAAAATATATGGTCTCACTGTTTCGCAATATTCCGCTCTTGAACCTTTTATTTCAATTCCTCCGAGACCCAAAACAATTTATGAGCTTTCTGCTAATAAGAAACCCGGATATATAAAACCCATTGTTCAGCCAATAGAATTGAATAGTGTAGATTCTGCCAGTCTTGATGCATTGCGGGGAATAGGACCTGTCTTTGCAATGCGTATTCTTCGTTTCAGGGATTTGTTGGGAGGATATGCAAAACGGGAACAGCTCCAAGAGGTCTATGGTCTTGATTCTTCACTCTATCAAATGATTCTTCCATTTGTAAATGTTGATCAGGATAAAATCAAAAAGATAGATATCAATCAGTGTCCACTTCCTGCATTAAGAAAGCATCCCTATATCGGGTATTACATTGCCAAGGCAATTGCAGATTATCGCGTCAAGCATTTAAAGTTCCGTTCTGTTGATGAGGTCAGTTTATTACCCGGCATGACACCTGAGAAGTTCAAACAATTGAGTCCATATTTGATCGTGATAGAATAATAAACTTGTAGTAATATCAATTGAAAGGTATCAGCGTTTGAATAACTTTAATATCTTCGCTGGCAAAACAATTAAACAATGAGCAAAGAAATTACACAAAAACATCCTCCCGCACTGTATCTACTTGCTGCAACAGCAGCAGGAGAACGTTTTGCCTATTACGGCATGCGTGCCCTTTTAATGCTTTACATGACACATAAGGTGTTTGACCAACTTTCAGGAATGAGTTTTTCAGACAAGACTTCCGGTCTGGTTTATGGTCTTTTTAATGGTTTATGTTATTTATTCCCCTTCTTTGGAGGAATAGTTGCAGACCGCCTGATCGGTGAACGTCGTTCAGTTACAATTGGAGGAATACTGATCGCTATAGGTCTCTTGATATTGTCTATTGACAATACTTTGATTCCTTTCATTACCGGTTTGACATTTATCGCAGTTGGTAACGGATTCTTTAAACCAACTGTTATAGCCATGATTGGTGAGCTTTATGAACAGGGTGACTCACGTCGTGATAGCGCTTTTACGCTGTATTACCAATTATTCAATGGTGCAGTATTTGTTGCCCCCTTGGTATGTGGAGGTGTAGCAGCATATTATGGCTATCGTGCAGGTTTTATGGTTGCATCAGTAGCAGTTGTCATCAGTATGATTTCTTATTGGATTTTAGGTTCCAGAATATTGGGGACAATTGGGAGAGAGCCCAAGGCAAAACAACGTATTCAGAATAACGTTGAAGTATTGCCTCTGACCAAAGAAGAAAAAGACAGAATTTCTGTAATCTTTGTATTGCTCTTCTTTGTAACATTCTTCTGGGCTGGTTTTGAACAGGCTGGTAGTTCTCTGACATTGTTTACAGACAAATTTATTGACCGTAATATATTGGGCTTTGAAATCCAGACACCCTGGTTTCAAAGTGTGAATCCATTTTTAGTACTTATACTTGGTTTCCCATTTTCATATCTATGGATTAAACTAAGTAAAATAGGAAAAAATCCTTCCACACCAATCAAAATGGGTATCGGGATGATACTTCTGGGTATAGGATTTCTCTTTATGCTGGGTGCAGTTGCACAATTGAATTCAGGCGCTCCAAAAGCAAGCATGATCTGGTTGATGTTGGCTTACCTGTTTCATACTTTTGGTGAACTGATGCTCTCTCCGATAGGATTATCGATGGTTACAAAACTTGCACCAGCACATATGGTTTCTATGTTCATGGGGGTTTGGTTCCTGAGTACCTTCCTGGCTCACCTGATTGGCGGTGTCATAGCAAGTTTCATCGATCAACTTGGAGCAGGTGTTATCTTTGGGGGAGTAGCAGGATTTGTTATCGTGCTTGGCTTTGTTGTCTTCCTGATTTCGCGTAAACTTTTAGGAATGATGCATGGACGCGACTAATCGGCTTCGTCCATTGCGTCTTCGTCAAGCTTTAAATAAGGGACATAACTCATCACCACTGCCAGACAATCTTTGGTAAGTATTGAGTCTTCAAGCGCATTGTGTGTTTCGTTTTCTCTTTCGAGACCGAAATAACTGGCTACAGAACCCAGACTACGGTTTCGGGGAACATCATAACCATTGGCCTCTAATATTTTGAAGAGGAGAAAGCTGAGTTGATGTAAATCCAGTTGCGTGTACGAAAAAAACCAGTCAACTTTCTGCTTGTTGTATGCAGCACGCAGAAAGTTGATATCGTACATTACGCTTTGTCCACAAATGGCAATTTTCTTAAAAACGTTTTGTTTATCTGTCCCTTTGTATTTGATGGTTTCAGATATCCAAGCCTCAAATTTTTCAATAGCTTCATACATAATGGGTGCATCCTGGAGATCTGCCAACGATAAATCATGAATCTTTTGAGAAGGAGCTGAGAAACTAGCCGGGTTTTCGGGATATACATTTGTTATAAACCGTCCAAGTTCCTCCCAGTCTGAATTGCACAATACAGCGCCTATTTGAATGATTTCATTGTATTCTGGATCAGGACCACTCATCTCGAGGTCAAGTACAAGATATAACATTGTCTTCTTAATTTAGCGTTTCAATATTTTGAGAAACTGTTTAAATTTTGTTTCTTCTTTTGCCCGTAGGGCATTAATGACAATAGAAAAGCCATTACCCCTCACATTTTCCCCTTAGGGCATTAACATTAAAGCTTAATCCCCTAAGGGGAAAAGATTAATGATAACCATTATTCTATTGACATTAATGTCCTATGGACAAATTTAAACAGTTTCTGAAGAACGACTGAAGTCGTCAGTATTATTTTGTTTTACGAATCTGATGGATAGTCTTAGCCATATGATCCAGATAGACTTCGTTTTGATTGATCCAGTTTTTTCGTGCCCTGACATAGAATGAAATCCTGAATTTCCCATTATCCTTGATGTACATCCGGTAAGTTCTTCCTGAAAGTTTAAGTCCCTTAATCCCATCATCGAAAATGAATTTTTCAATTTTATTGAAATCGGTAGAGTCTACTTCTGCAAGTTTATTTTCGTTTTCAGGAGTAATCCGTTCTCCATAAATCCTGATGTCGGTAAACTTCTTTCCGGTAAAAATGTAATAACCATCTCCAATAGTGCTGGCGTCAATCGCCCGCCACTCTTTGGGTAATTCAAAGGCAAAATTATATCTCTGATTAAATGCTGTTTTAAATCTGTTTAAAGTGGCAGTTCTGTATACAGCTTCCTGACTGTCTTTGTTGATCGTCAATGTACTATCGGTTGCAATACTATCAGCAATTTCACCAGCCCTGGCAGCTGAGAGATCAGTATTTTGACTAGTCGGGTTCTTTGCAGGTTGATTGTTACAAGCTACGAGCGTAAACAGGAACGATACAAAAAGTATTGAAAATATTTTCTGATACATAAATAAAGAGTTTGATGAACAAAGATACTACGTTTGTTGTTTCAGTTTGATTAAATATCATTATTAGTTTAAACAGAACAACTAAATTAATATAATTTAATATCACAAAAGCTGCAACAGATTTGATTTTTTATATTAAACCTAAACATTGGAAATCATGAAATTTGAATTACCTAAACTGCCTTACGAGCTTAATGCGCTCGAACCGCACATCAGTCAACGGACCCTTGAATTCCATCATGGAAAACATCATCAGACTTATGTCAATAATCTGAATAACCTGGTACCGGGAACAAAATTCGAGAACGCTTCATTAGAAGAAATTGTAAAAGAAGCAGAAGGCCCAATCTTTAACAACGGAGCACAGATTTGGAACCATACCTTCTATTTTGAAGGATTGAAATCGAAAAGTGAAGGTACACCAAAAGGAAAGTTGTTAGATAAAATCAATGCAGCATTTGGATCATTTGATGAATTTAAAACCAAGTTCACGGCTGCTGCGGTTACGCAATTTGGTTCAGGATGGGCCTGGCTTGTCGTGAATACGGAGGGAAAGCTTGAAATCAAGCAGACTCCAAATGCAGCCTGTCCGCTTCGTGATGGCTTGAAACCTTTGCTGACATGTGATGTATGGGAGCATGCTTATTATCTGGATGTGCAAAATCGTCGTCCTGATTATGTTGCCGCATTCTGGAATGTTGTAAACTGGAGTAAAGTAGAAAGCAGACTATCATAAGGATCGTTTTAATTTCTATTCTTAACTGATCGCAAAAAAAACCGGCACCTAAATGATGCCGGTTTTTTTGTTTTGTAGAAATTACTTACTTGACACTTATTTTGAAGACAACTTTTTTAACCTTCACAACTCCATCGGCATTCTGGTTAGGCATGTGTGATTCGCTTGGGAAAAACATGAAGAATGTTCCCGGTTCGGCCAAGTAATTCTTTCCATTTGTGGCTTTACGGAATTCAATATCTTTTGTTTCGTTATAGGGAATATCGGGTGTAGCTTCTGCATAAGATGCTTTACCCATCTTCTCTTTTCCGGAAAGAATGATCTGGATATCAATGTATTTCTTGTGATTTTCCCATTTGCGTTCGGCAGGATCCTGAGTGTCATATTCTGAAATAGAAGCAAAAACATTCTCTCCATCAATCAGATATTTTCCGGGAGCAAGTTTCAACAGGTCAGTGTTTTTGTAATATTCAAAGGCTTTCTCATAATAAGCTGGATTAGTAGCATAAGATTTCTTCAACTCATCAAGGTTGATAGATTCACTTGGAACTAATTTTACATTCTTAAACCATGGTTTTTCCTTAAACCAATCCAATACAGGAGTTTTGGCTTTTTGTGTACTTTCTGTCATAATGTAATTCTTTTCGTTAGGTGATACTACGATATTCAGATCGTTTGAAGTTTCAGTTTTGTTGATTCCATTAACATTGTCTGAAGCAGGCTGTGCTGTAGAAATCGATTGCCCTGATGTGTTTAAAGAAAAAACGACTGCAGTTATCAATGAAACTGAAGTCAGGGTTTTAAAAATGATTTGTTTATAATTCATGGCGTTGGTTTTTGTTTATCGGTTGTAAAAATACAAATTTTAAGGAATGGAAACCTTTAATCATGATATTTTGGTTGCATTAAGTTTGCCAAGTTCATTTGATAAAATTATCACCAAAAATCAGGCCATGTAAAAAACCATAAATAGATTAACAGATAAAAGGGATTCACTATATTTGAAAAAACTTTTCAATCAATCTGTTTTTTCTGAGAAAGAAGCATAACCTAAATTTCAAATAAGCAAATAAAACATATTTATGAAGTCAAAATTAATTGTCATTCTCTTGGTTGTCATGTCATTGACCGCAAGTATTTCTAAGGCTCAGGATACCAAAAAAATCAAAAGACCCCGTATTACCGGAGTGGCTCACATGGCTCTGTATGTGAAAGATATTGAAAGTTCCCGCAAATTTTATAAGGATTTTTTGGGATACGCCGAGCCCTATTCGTTAATGAACAAAGATGGGAAAACGCTTGCATTGACCTATATCAAGATCAATGATCGTCAGGTCATCGAGTTGTTCCCTGAAAAGAAAGCAGACTCCAATCGCATGTATCATTTTGCGATCGAAACCGATGATGCCGAAGGAATGCGGCTTTATCTTGCTTCAAAGGGATATAAAGTGCCTGCAACGACTCCTGTAGGTCGAACCGGAAACCTCAACTATTTTGTGAAAGACCCTAATGGCACAATTTGTGAGATCGTTCAGTTTGGCAAAGAGGGCTACAACATGAAGAATGTCGGGAAAGACAATCCCCCAACACAAATCAGCCAGCGCATGAGTCATGTGGGATTCATGGTTCCCGATTTAGATCTTGCCACTAAATTTTACGTCGATGTTTTGGGCTTCACTGAAACCTGGCGTGGAGGTAATGATGGGAAAAATGTGAAGTGGGTCAACCTGAAAGTACCTGAAGGCAACGATTACATCGAACTGATGTTGTATGACAAAGAACCTTCTCTGGCAAATATGGGATCAATGAACCACATCTGCCTCGAAGTCGAAGATATCCCTACTACGCTGAATATTCTAAAGCAAAGAACACTTCCGGTAGGGTGCCTGATGACATCAGAATTTAAAATAGGCATCAATAAGAAACGACAAATCAATTGTTATGATGGTGACAAAACACGTGTAGAAATTATGGAAGCCAATACAATAGATGGGAAACCCGTTCCTTCATCTCCTTTGCCTCCTTTGAAGTTTGTAAAGAGTACCGGAAATATCACAAATTAAGAGAAAAAATTAATGCCTGATGAACATTGTTGACATTCCAAATCTCAGACTTTACAACCAACAAATAATTGGTTCGAAATTCAAAACTCCGAAAGAGATTGTTGGTTGGATGGGGGCAATGCAGGCTCAGGATTTTGGTATGTCTAAATGGGCCGTTGGGGTCAGATTGCCCGGTGCCACAGATCAGACAATAGCGTCGGCAATCGATAATGGAGAAATTATCAGAACACATTTAATGCGACCCACCTGGCATCTTATCGTTGCAGATGACATTTACTGGATGTTGGAACTGACAGTTCCTCAGATTAAAGCTATCATGAAATTTCGGGATAAAGTCCTTGAACTTGATCCGGCTATTTATGAAAAGACAAATTTCATCATTGTAAATGCTTTACAAGGTAGTAAACATCTGTCCCGGGAAGAGTTGACTGTTGAACTGGAAATGGCAAATATTCCAACCGATTACAACAAAGTATCTCATTTTTTAATGCGTGCTGAAATCGAACTCTTCGTCTGTAGCGGAAAAACTATAAACAATAAAAGTACCTTTGCCTTACTATCTGAAAGAGTGCCTCAGATGAAGAAATTTTCGCGTGAAGAATCAGCTTCAAGACTTGCGCTTAGTTATTTTTTGAGTCACGGACCTGCAACGCTGCAGGATTTTATATGGTGGTCAGGCTTGCCCATCTCCCTATCCAGGCAAGCCCTGGAATCCATAAAATCAAAACTGGTTTCAGCGACAGTCGAAAATCAAACCTTTTGGTTTTCTGATTCACTTTCCATTCCTGAACCTGACAGAAATACGGTTTTCTTATTGCCGGCTTATGATGAATTTACAATCAGTTACAGAGACCGAACAGCATCACTTCCTTTTGAAATGCACCGTAAAGCAATATCAAGCAACGGCATTTTCAGACCTATAGTAGTCATCAATGGAGAGGTCGCAGGTTTATGGCGAAAGACAACTCAAAAAGATAAAACCAGGCTGGAAGTAAATTTATTTCTGCCTGCAACGAATACCATTAAAGACCTGATCGAAGAAGCAGTTGTTCGATACGGGAATTACTTAAACAAAAAGATAGAATTGGTATTTGTTAATCAGTGATTTATAAACGTTTTTTGACACGATTTTTAAATTTGGTTTTAAAAAAATGTTTGACAATGCAACTTTTTTGTATTATTTTCGTCTTAAATATTAAATATGATTTCTAACTATACATTTTAAATAAATTACTTATGAGGAAGATTTTATTATTGGCACTCTTTTGCTTTGTTTTAAGCAGTGCCAGGTCACAAAGCGAAGAAAAAAATGTCATTAAGTTTAACCCAATAGGCGCACCTGTTGGTATTGGATCTATATTTTATGAACACAAAATTGATGACAAACACTCCTGGCAAATGGGGGTAGGGTATTTGGGTCTTAAAATTGATAATGTTAAATTATCAGGATTAGTTCTAACCCCGGAATACCGAATTTATACAAAGAAAAATGCCCTTTCAGGTGTTTATGTTGGTCCATTTCTGAGATATCAAAACTATACTTTAAAGGATAATGAAAGCACAGATAATTATACCGGTACTTATTCATCATTTGGTGGAGGTGTTGTTATCGGTCGACAATGGGTTTACAGAAGTGGATTAGTATTAGATCTATTTGCAGGTCCTTCTTTTAATTCCGGAAAAATTGAAGTTACTTCAGGAAGTGGATCAGCAGATGAACCGGGTTTAGGAATAAATGGATTTGGATTACGCATTGGATTAGCTCTTGGTTTTGGCTTCTAACAGTAAGCGAACACTTTTGATTTTTTTTTGTTTGAAAATGCATGCTGTCGGGATAAAATTCACCCCCTCTTAAAACTAGTTTATGAAAAAGACACTTGTATTGATTCTGCTTTGCCTGATTTTAACCAATGCATGGGCCCAAACTGAACAAAGAAATGTCATTAAAGTCAATCCTATCAGTTTTTTAGTAGCAACAGGTTCAGTGTTCTTCGAACATAAAATTGACGACAAACACTCCTGGCAACTGGGTTTGGCATATCTGGGTTATACCAATTTATCCATCAAATATTCAGGTATAGCATTCACTCCGGAATATAGGATTTACTTTAATAAGAATGCCATTTCAGGACTTTATGTAGCTCCTTTCCTGAGATATCAAAATTATAAATTGACAAACGATATGAATGCTACAGCCAAATACACATCTTTTGGAGGTGGCGTTTCGTTTGGTCGCCAATGGGTTTACCGAAAGGGATTTGTGTTGGATGTCTTTGCAGGTCCAATATACAATGCCGGGCAATTATCAAATGTTTCCGATGCCGCAATCTTCACTAAGCCCGGTTTCGGAATTGATGGTCTTGGAATCCGTGCTGGCCTAGCTCTCGGTTTTGGCTTCTAAAAGATCATCAGAGATAAAATTTATTGCTTTTCATTTCTAAAATATGTACTTTTATGTAGGTTTTAGTTCTGGATATTATTCTTGAATTTATTCAAAATCAAGCAGTACTAAAATTCAATCTTTAGTATAACAAAGTTTGGTAATTCCCGGAAAACTCTTTTAATAGTGTCATATAATCCCCGGATAATTCCCGTCTAAGCCAAAAAATCTCCGTTTAAATGCAGTATTTATCCCGTACTTATGCCGTATCAGCTCATACGGCATAAATACGGCTTAGATACGGCTCAAATACGGCTTAGAGGGGAGTTATCCGGGAATATTAAATTGATATTCAGGGAGTTTAAGATTGACAATTTCTGAATATAGATGACAATATTGAATAACCTATAAAAAAGGTTACTGTTTGAACTTTATAAAAGTACAATATTATACTTGATATTGCAACATTTTCAGTGATATTCTGATGAATAAGTTGGTTTTATTTTTTAAAATAAAGCAGCTTTGTAATTGAAGTATGGATATATATGTTTTGTGAGTTTTTAAGAAAGCCCGCAATTCTGTACCTTTGCATAAAATAGTTGAGGTTATGTTGATCTTTCTGGTTGGGTATATGGGATGCGGGAAAACTACCTTTGGTCACAGGTTGGCGACTGAACTGGGTTGGCAATTTGCTGATCTAGATGAGTTGATCGAAGAGCGTTACAAAATCAGCATTCATGATTTCTTTAAAAAGTATGGGGAAGAGAGCTTCCGGCGGATTGAAAACATGATGTTAAGAGAGCAGTTGACCAAACACAGGATCATTGTATCGACCGGTGGAGGGACTCCTTGTTTCTATAATAATATGGAACTGATGAACAGGTATGGGGTGACTATTTTTCTGAATACTCCGGTTCCGGTTCTTGTGCAGCGGCTTTTGAATGGGAAGAGAAAACGACCGTTGGTCATGGGGTTGAGGATAGACGAACTTACATTGAAAATCAATCAGCATCTGGAACAACGCATCGGGTATTATAACATGGCGCAATATAAGATCAGTCTGGAAGAACAGATTCCTGATTTAGTGAAGGTTAGGTTGGGATTATAAATAAATAGTTTTCCGTTATTTTATAATGAATCCGTTTCAGGTGTTTTAGGTTCTTTACGTTTTTCGAGAAGGACTACATTTTCAACGTGATGGGTATGTGGAAACATATCCACAGGCTGAATGGCAATGACTTTATACGTATTATCCATCATGGCGATATCCCTGGCCTGTGTTGCGGGATTACAGCTTACATAGACAACTTTTTCTGCGCCTGCTGCTATGATCATCTCAACTACTTTTGGATGCATTCCTGCACGAGGTGGGTCGGTAATGATGACATCCGGAGCGCCATGTTCCTGAATAAACTCAGGGGTTAACACCTTGACCATATCTCCGGCAAAGAATGAAGTATTGGAAATATTATTCAACACTGAGTTTTCGTGAGCATCTTCAATAGCCTGTGGGACGTATTCTATTCCAATCACTTTTGATGCTTTACGAGCTATGAAATTTGCAATTGTCCCTGTTCCGGTATACAAATCGTAAACCGTTTCCTTGCCGGTTAGTCCTGCAAACTCACGCGTTACACTATACAATTTATAAGCCTGATCAGAATTGGTTTGATAGAATGAAATAGGTCCTATCTTAAATTTCAATCCTTCCATCTCTTCCATGATAAATGATTGACCGTGATATAAAACAATCTCCAGATCCGAAATGGTATCATTTTTTTTCTCATTGATGACATACATCAATGATGTCAGTTCGGGGAACTTAGCATTGATATATTCCATAAGTGGACTGAGCAGCTCAAAATCAGGATAACCTACTACCAGGATGGCCATTACGTCACCTGTTGAAGTTGTGCGGATCAACAGATTGCGTAGAAATCCTGTCCATTTGCGTGCATCATGAAAGGTCAACTCGTTTTTAAGCGCGTATTCCTTTATTGCAAGCCTGATGGCATTGGATGGTTCGGGTTGAAGGTGACAGAAATTGATATCTACTACCTTGTCGAAAAAGCCGGGATAATGAAACCCTGCTGCATTATAGTTGCGATCTTCTTCAGCTACCGAGCGTTCATCTTCTGTCAGCCACCTTTTGCTGGAGAAAGTATACTCCAGTTTGTTTCTGTAATAACGTTGTTTCTCGGATCCGATAATGGGACTGACATCTGGGAAATCAAATTTCCCAATTCGGGCAAAATGATCCTCAACCTGTTTCTGCTTGAAACGAAGTTGGTCATCATATCCCATGTTCTGCCATTTACATCCTCCACAGACTCCGAAATGTTCACAGAAGGGGGTTACCCTCTTTTCGGAATAGGAATGAAAACGAACGACCTTTCCTTCGTAGAAACTTTTTTTCTTTGTTACTGCCTGAATGTCAACGACGTCGCCGGGAACAGCAAAAGGCACAAAGACTACCATATTGTCTACGCGGGCGACAGCTTTACCTTCTGCACCTGCATCAAGGATTGTTACTTTCTCGAAAAGGGGAAGTATCTTTTTACTATTTCTGGACATAAAGGCTAAATTATTTTTGTTCCTGAGTTCTTTTTGCAAAGTGTTTACTGTCGCCCCATTCGCCGAAACCTATTTCGTCTCCTGCAAGATGGATGCGTGCTTCCAGGCATGTTTTGCATTGTTCTGCTTCTTCATCGATACAAGGTTTATCTTCATAAAGAAGATATCCCTCACGATACTTTATGGGTGTAAGGTTGGGCATCAGGATGTTGGCTCCTGCTTTAAGTGCTTTTTCGCGACCCATTTTATCTAATGCCTGCATGGCTGTAGTGGCTGCAATATTGATGTCTTTCATCAGGATACGCAGTATGGCTACCATTTTTAATGCAAGCTGAAAACGGTCTACCTTAGGCATCAGCAAATGACGGAAGGCAAAGAGTGGGGTCTCTTCGTGTTCAATATAGGGACCCATTCCACACATGTCGATATCGAGTTCTTTAAAAAACAGCAAATCGTCGGCCAGATCTGAAATGGTCTGAAAGGGAAGTCCTATCATTACTCCGGTACCTACGTTATAACCAATGGTTTTAAGTAGCCGCAAAGCATTTAAACGGATATCATAATCATGCCTGGAATCCTGTGGGTGAATCTTGTAATAGAGTTCGCGGTTTGAAGTTTCGATGCGGATGAGGTAACGGTGAGCGCCTGCTTCAAACCATTCGCGATAGGTCTCCTCAGATTGCTCTCCCATTGATAATGTAATTCCCAGTTTACCTTCACTCTGGGTTTTGATCTTGTGGAGCAGGTAGGTAATTGTGCTTACAAACTTGCGGTCACTGCGTTCGCCACTCTGGATAACCATGGAGCCATATCCATTGTCGAGGGCAAAACGTGCAGCATCCAATACTTCATCTTCGTTGACCATATATCGCTCGACTGCCCGGTTCCCTTTGCGGATACCACAATAGTAACAGTCTTTGGAGCAGATGTTTGAAAGTTCTATAAGTCCTCTGAAATACACTTTGTTTCCAACATGACTTTTCTTTATCGCAGAGGATAAGATAAAAATTTTCTTTCGATCTTTCTCATCAGCCTCTAACAAAGCTACCAGATCCTCCTTTGTAAAATCCTCTTTGAGAAGGATTTCGTCAATATGGTTTTTCACTATACCGATGATTGAAATTTGATCTGCAAAGTTACACTAACTTTTAATGGCACACAAATTGCGGGGTAATGTTACAAATGTTATTCATCTTTAATCAAAATTTAATGTCTGACTTTTCTTTTTTTTTCGTAAATTTGAAGTTGAATTTTATTTGACTTCACGCTTTGATTATTGAATTGTATTTATCTGAAATTTAATATAATATATCTTATGAGTGTACTATCAATTAACCATTTAAACATGCTTCAAAGTAAAAGCATGCGCTCTTTTTACAGACTTTCGGCAAAACTGCTGATGTTGATGCTTGTAATTGCTATGTCAGTGGGAATGACCAGTTGTAATTCACAAAAGAAACTTCTGGCACGTGAACGGGCAGCCAAGATAGAACAGGCGAAAGTTAAGTTGCAATCTTTGTTGGATGACAAAAGTACTTTGACGCTTGATCAGAAATATACTGAACTCAATGCAATTAAAGGGAAGAATCTCAACGACAAAGATGTTGATAACCTGATTGAAAAGGTCGAGGCCAAGCTCAACAGGGATCGTGATTTAATACGCAAGAAAGCTGAAGATGAGCAAAAAACCCGTGAAGCCGAAGAACGGCGTCGACAAGAGGAAGCAAGAAATATTTCTAAAGCAGGCGATCCAAGATTTGTAAAGTTAAATGAAGCATTCAATACCATTACACAGTCTTCATCTGCTGATATTGCAAACCAGAAAATCCTGGAAGTACTCCAGTTGTTTGCTAATCCTGAAGTTCCGGTACTGATTATTGTCAGTCAGAATGGAGCAGCTAAAGATTATGACCGTCCTACCACTGCCAAAAGATATCTCGAATACCTGAAAGACCAGAAACGTAATGTTAACCAGATTGATAATATGGTTCTTGATGCCAATGGTAAAATAACTGAACTAGAACTCATAAAGAAATAAGACGGAGACATGAAAACATTAAAAATCACAATAATAGCACTCGCCGTTTTATTCGGATGCAACAATTTGTATGCTCAGGAAACTATTTCTCCTGATCGAAAGAAAGCAATTGACAGTCTTGCACTGGAAAAGGTAAGAGATTTAAGCAAATACATTGCTTTGGTTGGAAGTAAATCAACACCATGGTCAGAGGCCCAACGTGTTATTCAACGTGCTGAAGAGCTTTTTATGCCGGGTAGTGAAATGGGAGTTTCATCGATTTATCGTCCTGAAATCAGTTATTTTAAAGTACGTGAATATTTTGAACGTCTTATGCGTTTAAATTATGAGAAGGTAAACATTGACTGGTATAATATTGAATATGTAAGTGATCTGGAACAACAACCCGATGGAACTTTCGTAGGCGTTATTACTATCTTCCAACGGTTTGAGGGTTTTGATAAAGAAAAAGGATTGGTTTATCGTGATACTACCAAGAAGGACATAACAATCTATGTTAAGCGTAAAGAAACACAGATCGGAGGCCGGGTAATTGGTTTCTGGGATGTTCTACTGGGTGATATTCGTGTGAAAGAAACCCGCCCATAAGCAATATGTCTTTGATGAAAGCCGTTGTAATTATTGCCGTAGGTATCGGAAGTAATTACAGCGGCTTTCAGATTTTATTAAAATATCTATCTAAATAATTAATTATCCTGGCTACATGAATTTATCCTTCAACTGGTTCATCGGTACTCTGAAACGTACTCCTTTTCTTTATATTATATTGTTTATTGTTGCTTTATCCGGCCATAACAATGCATTTGCACAAAATAACTTAGGTGACAGTAAGTTGGATGCATCTGCTTTATTTGCTCAAACAAAGCAGTTAACACAGTTTTTCAGGAGGTTTAACGGTGAGGAAGATGCCAAGGGTAATAAATTAGACTCGGCTAGCTCTCAGTTCAGAAATCAGCATTTACGCACTGACTTCCTTGGAATATTGTTTGATAAAAAGAATACGAATATTACCGATGAATTAAAATCTCAGTTTATCAAAGATGTAACCAATGAAAAAGACACTAAATATCTTAACTTTAGGGGCAAGGATTGGTTTGCAGAAGTCAATGCCGTGTTTACCTATCAGAACAGGCCCGTAAATATTTTGATTTATCTTGAGTTGGAACAGTCGGGACTTGGTTACAAATGGGTGATTTCAAATGTGTTTTTTGATTCTTTTTCTCAGATCTTTTTTCATCCCAATACAGATGAAAAAGCTTCTTCATTTCTTCATCCAATGAGTCATGAGATCGATTTCATGAACCTGAGAAAAGCATTTGCCGATCCAAAAGATATCGATTACTATGCACCTAATGACTATACTCCTGACTATCTTACACTTTTCTTTGTAGAAATTAAAAATAAAAATTTACTTTACAAGACTATCAATAATGTCAAATTTCATTTTCTTCAGATAGACGGATGGTATTTTGAAGTTAATGATTTTAACCGTTCCGGCTTCAATTCAGGATGGCTCGTATCAAACTTGCTGAAAATATCAGAAACCGAGAAGACTAGATTGTTAAAAATATATAATCATGATTAAAATGAGACGATTGTGGCTTTTTACCGGAATTATACTTTTTCTTGTTGCATTGAATGTAAATGCACAGGTTAGGCCGGTGAGTAAAACAAATCAAAGGTTAAAAAATCAAACCAAATCACAGCAACAACAATCTAAAAAACAACCAAATAATCAAACTTCATCTACTCAGATTCCTGTTGTGAAAATGAGTGATTCACTTCAATCTAATCAGGGAACTATTAGTCCGGAAGATCTTGATAAATATCGTCAAAGTGCGCTGGATATTGTAAGTTTTTTGGAGGGTACACTTAATTTTCTGGGGGATCCCAGATCTATGATCAGAGAAAAGGAAGTGATAGTGAATGAAAGTTACTCCAAGATATTTCTATCTTCGAAAGTTCAGATTGAAGATGATCTCGATGAAAAACGCAATGTTCCTTTGTACAAAGATGTACAGTCATATCTGAAGGACGTTGATTTTTTCTTTAAGCATGTTACTTTTAAGTTCAGGGTTGATGAAGTTCAGTATTTTGTCAATGGTCCCAATAATCTGTATTTTAAAATTGCAGTGACCAGACAATTAAACGGAAGAAACATAGAAGGAGATACTATAAACTCAACAAAAGTTCGTTATGTGGAGGTTAATCTTGACTCAGAACAAAACCTGATGAAGATTGCCAGTATCTATACCACAAAAATAAATGAAGAGGAAGAACAACAAAAATGGTGGAACGATTTACCGGTAGCATGGAAGTTGGCTCTAGGGCAAACTATAAAAGTCAATGAAAATACTGATCTATCGCAAATCATGTACTTCTCTGATTCTGTGACATTCAGGAAAAATGATATGATTGAGCATCGTGCTTTTGATTCTCTCACTTTAAGAAAAGAATCTGTCTTTGCTGCTATCCGGAAAGTTGTGAAAATACATGATGTCGATTTGTCGCACTTTTCTACAATAGACAATCTGGATCCACTCACAAAACTCACAGACCTAAGGAATCTGAATATTTCAGGTACGCATGTTGGAAATCTTACCCCTGTCCGGAATCTTAATTATCTGGAAACATTGAATATCTCTAAGTGTCCGGTGCAGTCACTTACTCCTTTGATATTTATGCAAAGTATCAAAGATCTGGATGTATCATTTTCTGATATTAAAGACTTGAGTGCAATTATGAATTTTAAGGTGTTGGAACGCTTGAATCTCAGTGGAACAAAAGTCGACAGTATTACACCCATTGCCGGATTATCTAATCTGACTGATTTGCGATTAAACAATACGAAGGTTTCTGATATTACAGCCGTTCATGGATTGACAAATCTGGTTACGCTTCAACTTTCAGGAACTAATGTAAATAATATTTCTGCTGTATCAGGTTTGAATAAACTGGTTCGTCTTGAATTCAGAGATACTAAAATTACTTCTCTGGATTCATTAAAACAATTAAAATCCTTACAGCTTCTTTTCTTTGATAACACCCCTATCAGTGATTTAAAACCACTTGAAAGTTTGCCCGCACTTAAGCGTGTTTATTGTGATGTTTCGGGTGTTAAAAAACCTGAAGTAGCAAGATTTGGCGTAAAGAGACCAGGGGTTCTGGTGGTTTTTGAGTCAGAAGAGTTACAAAAATGGTGGATGGAACTTACCAATGAATGGAAAAAAGTTTTCATTTCACTAGCATCAATCAGTGCTTCTCCGGGGAAAGAAGATCTGCACTCACTCATCGTAAAGACAAAAGTGGATATTGCAAATAATCAGCTTATTTTGAATATTGATCCTGTTGAAAAGTTCATGAATCTACAGGTACTCAACATTTCAAATACCCAGATTATTTCTATTGAACCTATCAAAGAACTCACAGACCTTGAAACGCTTAATATTTCAGGGGCCCGCATTACAAATATATCTGCTTTAAGAAACCTGAAGAATCTTGAAACACTTAACATGGACAAACTTCTTGTAACTGATTTAGATCCTTTGCAAGGTCTGACAAATCTAAAGTTATTGGAGATGGATGGAATCCCGGCCACTAAGGAGGCTAAGGAAACCTTGCGTAGTAAGATTACAGATTGTTTGATCGTATATCAGACTGATTCCCTCCAAAAATGGTGGAATGGTTTATATCCTGACTGGAAAACAATTTTTGGTTATGCATCTTCTGTTCCTAACCGTTTACAGCTTCATCAGATTCAGAATTTGAAAGAAGTGGTATTTAAAGATAATATTAGGATAACAGATCTCATACCATTTAAAATGCTTGATCGTATTCAAAGACTGGAGTTTTCGGGTACACTGGTATCGGATTTGACTCCATTGATTGGTCAAAAGTATCTGAGGGTACTGAAGTGTCCAAATAATCCTATCAAAGAGCTCGATCCTTTAAAATCTCTTCCTGATTTACAAGAGCTCGACGTAGAAGGGACTCAAGTTCGGACACTGGAGATGCTGGCTAATCTTAAAGGATTAATGGCATTGAATGCAGGGGGTACTCAGATAAGGTCTCTCAAATATCTAAAAATGCTTACTTCATTACAGCGTTTGGAAATATTCAATACAAGGATTGGAACTTTATCTACCCTTGAGACAGTTAAAAGTCTTAAACTGTTGAAATGTTATAACTCCAGCATTTCGAAAAGAGATATTGCCCGGTTTAAAGAGACACATCCTGATTGTGAAGTTATTTATTACTAAAATACCGGAAAGAGTTATTCGTATATTTGCACTCTTTTTATAGATTTTTTATGCTAAATAAAATCAAGTTTTTATCCTGGAAAATACTCTTACTCAGACTTTTTATCTATGGTTTTGCTATTATAGGTTTTGGATTATGTATTGCATGGCTTGGAGTAAAATTGAAATTGACCAATGACCCAGGAGGCGTAGATATTAATGACCGATATTTTCAGAATGTCACCTTTTCAGATAGTCAAAGGCATACTTTGTTTTCTGATTCATCTAAACTCGAAGGGTTAAAGAGTTTGGTTTATTATAAAATTATTACGCTTGGCGTTTTGCATCCTCAGAATGCAAGGATAATTATGGACTATTTTCGTCGGACAGAAGATGTTCATACGGTGGAGCATATGCTCGATGCCATGAAGATTTATATGAAAGATAGTGCAGATTATCATAAACTTGTTTCAGACAGAGAGAAATTCTTTTTATATAAAATCAACACTAAATCCGACAATCTGTTTTGGTGGAGTTCGATAGAAGAATGGTCGGTGTTAAAAGCTGCTGTGTCGAAAGATTATAAAGTGATTGATACAGTTTCTAAATTGACTGGTGTTAATGCACGTATCATTAGCGCCGTTCTCATTGCCGAGCAGGTCAGATTGTTTGATTCACGACGTGAAGCTTTCAAGAAATGGATTGCTCCATTGAAAATGTTGACATCTGAAACTACTTTTTCATGGGGCGTCACCGGTATCAAAGACTTCACAGCAAAAAGTATTGAACAAAATCTGATGGATAAGAATTCAGTATTTTATCTGGGTAGCTCTTATGAACATTTGCTTGATTTCAAAACCAACAAACCGGATGAAGAACGGTTTGAACGCATCACCAATATCAAAAATCATTATTACGCTTATCTTTATTCGGCTTTGTGTATAAAGCAACTGGATACACAATGGAAACGTGCAGGATATGATTTGACCGATCGACCCGAAATCATGGCTACACTCTATAATGTCGGATTCATTAATTCGATCCCAAAGCCTGATCCACAGGTTGGTGGTTCTACGATTGATATAAAAGGTAAGGAATATACTTTTGGATTGCTGGCCTATGAATATTATTATTCTGGAGAAATGGCAGACCTCTTTCCATATCCTAAAATGAAAAAAGAAGTTATTACCGCACATAAATAATTTGCAGTAATAACTTCATCATTCTAAAATCTATAAAATCAATTATTTTACCCGACCAGGGTATACTTTCAATGCTTCTTCAAGACATTTAACTGCGTTAACCAGATCTTCATGCTTTAGCACATACGCAATCCTGGCTTCTTTTTTCCCTAGTCCGGGAGTGGCATAGAAACCTGTTGCAGGAGCAAGCATTACAGTTTGTCCTTCATAATTGAAATCTTCAAGCAACCACTGACAGAATTTGTCGCTGTCGTCAATTGGTAATTGGATGACGGAATAGAAGGCGCCTTTAGGCATTGGTGCAAAGACACCTTCGATTTTGTTTAGTTCTGTGATCACTGTATTGCGACGGTCAATATATTCATTATAAACCTCAGTAAAATAGTCTTTAGGGGTATTTAATGATGCTTCACCCACAACTTGTCCAAGGGAAGGTGGACTAAGACGCGCTTGTCCGAATTTAAGGGCAGTAGCCATAATGTCTTTATTCCTGGATATCAATGCGCCAATACGGACTCCACATGCACTGTAACGTTTTGAAACAGAATCCAGCAACACCGTGTTGCTTTCTATACCTTCGAGTTTCATAACAGAAAAATGTTTATTGCCATCATAACAAAACTCGCGGTATACCTCATCTGAAAATAAAAACAGATCATGTTTTTTTACAATATCACGAAGTTGTTCGAGTTCTTCTTTTGAATAAAGATATCCTGTAGGATTATTGGGGTTACATATCATGATAGCCTTTGTTCTGGGGCCAATCTTTTTCTCGAATTCCGAAATAGGAGGCAATGCAAATCCATTTTCAATGTATGAGTGAACAGGTATAATCTTCACACCGGCAGAAACTGCAAATCCATTGTAATTTGTGTAGAAAGGTTCGGGGATGATTACTTCATCACCTGCATTCATACAACTCAATAGCGTGAACATGATGGCTTCAGAACCACCGGTTGTAATCATAATTTCGGTATAATCTACATCAATACCGATCCCTTTGTAATAGTTGGCCAATGCTTTGCGGTAAGTTTCATTACCGGCAGAATGGCTGTACTCAATTACTTTGGAATCGAAGTTGCGGATTGCCTGAATAGCAACTTCAGGTGTTTTGATATCGGGCTGACCAATGTTTAAGTGATAAACTTTAATACCTCTTTTCTTTGCTGCTTCAGCATAAGGAACAAGTTTGCGTATTGGAGATGCGGGCATTTCTATACCACGGGATGAAATATGGGGCATTTTATAATACTTTTAATTGAATAATACATTGAATTATCATGCAAAGGTATAAAAAGGAAAATTGATAAAATTCTTATAAACCATATTCAATCTTTTTTATTCAATAAAAAAAGCCCCAGAGTCATTACAGACTTTAGGGCTTCAATGTTTTCACCTGTTAGTTAGGCAGGAATTCTTTGTTTTTAGTTCTGTTTTGCAACAGGAGCAGCCTGTGTATTTAATTTCTTTTCAGGTAATGTATTGACGTCTTTAGGGACTACATTACCTGTGATGCTTAATACAACCGGAGAATTTTTAGCATTGCTCTCAATTGTAACTGTCCTGTTAATGGGACCTTGTCTTTGGGTGTCATACTTAACTTTAATAATATCAGTCTGTCCGGGGAGGATAGGTTTTTGAGGATACTCAGGAATTGTGCATCCACATGAGGATTTAACACTGATGATGATCAATGGTTCTTTACCGGTATTGGTAAAAGAAAAATCACAGATACCATTTCCACCTTCATTGATAGTACCAAAATCATGAACTATTTTCTTAAAGTTCATCTGGGGAGCATTAGGATTCTCCACCTGACTATAAACGAAAGGCATAGCCATAAATAATGCAGCAATTAATAAAATAGATTTGAACGTTCTCATATCTTTAAAAAGTTT
>Ga0209748_1000429_pt1 | contig 22476 bp, 15 predicted proteins | sample BarGraIncu00421A_FD_185490 | JGI IMG/M metagenome (GOLD analysis project Ga0209748, IMG submission 185490) | Arctic peat soil microbial communities from Barrow, Alaska - Barrow Graham LP Incubations 004-21A (SPAdes) (version 2) | ecosystem: Environmental > Terrestrial > Soil > Wetlands > Peat... | reverse complement strand
CGACCTGTGTCAGCCGCGAAACTCGTATCCACATTTGCGCGCCAACTCGTAACCGCAGGAATCTCCAGTTTCGGGCGCGGGGGACGCCTTGAGCATGCAGGGTGACGAGGTATCGGCCCCAACAATCCGGCCCCCCTACCCCCCCGAACGCCGGCGGGGCTCGTGACGCCCCGGCGGCTTGATCTCTTGAGTAGTTGTCAGGCGCTCCGCAAGCCGCGCGTGCGGTCCACGGCGATCGCGCACAGCGCCTGTCCCACAGATCGGCTCATTCATAGTCGCCATCCCTGCATGCGCCGCAGGTGTAGTCGCCCGTGCCATCGCCCTCATTGCAGACGCGTGTTCCGTGGCAGGCGGGGCAGAGGCGGCCGCTCTTGGTCCGTCGTTCCTTCCGCGCGTCCGACGACTCGCTTGCGAGTAAGTCGGAGGACGGGCCGGCTCCCTCTTCTTCATCTGGATAGACCTCTAGACCTCTGTCGGACGTTTCCGCAGGTGAAAGGTGGTGTGCTGTCCCGCTGCTGTCCCGCTGGTGTGACGCGCTGTCACGTTGGTGTGACGCGGTGTCCTGTTGGTGTCCTACTGGTGTGACAGCACGCCGTCTCACTGGTAGGACAGCGCGACGACGCAGTAGAACCTCGATGGTGCTCTCCGAGTGCTGATTCGTGCCCGGCGCGTAGCTGATGACTCCGCCTGAGGCCAAGGATCGAAGTGCTCGGTCAACCTGTCCGCGACTGAGTCCAGCGCGCTCGGCCAAGGCGCGCAGACTCAAGCGCACGATGCCTGTCTTGCGGTTCATGGAGAACAACAGCTCCATGTACACGGCACGGACCGTCGGGTTGAAGTCGACCTGCCACTCTTCCCAAGCGACAGGCACTGCCGCGAAGTGGTCACCAAGCGGCTTCACTGCGACGCCTCCGTCTTGTCGTCGCGCCCAAGGTCCCTCGGCGCGATCCCGCGCTCATCAGTGCACGGCGTGCAGTGATGCTCGAGGCAACCGTCGCACTGGCGCACAGCGCAATCGACCGAGCGAGAGTCTGTCCGTGACCCATCGGGGAGGCTGACCGCTTCGTCCGCTTCCAGGCGATACTCGATGCCGTAGCGATCCAGAACCTGCATCGTCAGCACCCAGCCGCTGGCCGGAGATCCAACCATCGGCCACGCCTCCCGACGGCACATCCTGTAGGAGCCGCTGCGGTTTTGGCCGAGTAGCTCTCCAATCGTCGCGATGCGCTCGAGCACCTTCAGGCTGCGACCGAGCGCGCGTATCCGGGGCGGGCGTCCTGTCTGGCTCATCTGCGTCCTCCTTGCCGTACCTGTCCGCGTCATCGCGGGTCGCATCTCATCCTGATTCCGGTGTCAGCCGATCCCGCAACCGCGCGTATCTATCGGCCCCGTGAGCCGGGTGTCGCCGTGGTCGCTGACACGCGCGATACGCTTCAATTGGGCAGGTCGGGTGCCACGTCGGCGCCCGCAGCCTCAAGGAGTCGCGACCTGCGGCACCGTGGTTCGTCCTAGGCGGGCCGGCGTCCTTGACTGTGTCCGCGCACCGTACGCATGTGCTGAGTGACCTGCAAACATCACGGATGGAGAGAGTGGCCATGAGCCGAACGAGCGAGCGCAACGGGATCCTCAAGGTCGACACCCAGCACTACCGCGTCTTCATCGAGCTGCCGCCACTGACAGACGGCCAGCGGCGGCGGGAGTCCCACACCGTGCGCGGCTCGCTCGAGCAGGCCAAGGAAAAGCGTGCCCAGCTGCTGTCCGACAAGTCGAAGGGTGAGTACGTCGGCCGAAGTGACCAGCGTCTCGATGACTACCTGGAGTCATGGCTGACGTGGAAGTGTTCGCGCGTGAGCGACCGGACCTGGGAGCGGTACGCATCGCTGCTTCGCGGCAGCGTGATCCCGAAGCTCGGTCGACTGCGCCTCCAAGACCTCACGCCGCAGCACCTCGACGAGTTCTACGCAGCCTGCCTGCGAGACGAGGCGGGACAACGCAAGAAGTCCAAGCTGTCCCCCACGACGGTCCATCATCGCCACGTCGCGCTGAAGATGGCGCTGCGGCGCGCGGTGGAGCTGGGGACGCTGGTCAGAAACCCCGCGGACTTCACGTCTCCCCCGCGGCCCGATCGTCCCCAGATGCGGGTGCTCAACGAGACCGAAGTCGGCTTGTTGCTACACGCGCTTGAGGGGACACCGGCCGCGCTCGTGGGCTTCCTCGCGCTCATGACCGGTGCACGCCTCGGCGAGCTGCTCGCGCTTCGGTGGTGCGACCTCGATCTGAACGCTCAGGTGATGTACGTGAGGCAGACGCTCGTCGAGCACCTTGGCGGCGCCCACGGCGGGACCTGGTACTCCTTCAAGGAACCGAAGTCGGGCAAGGGCCGCCCGGTGGATCTCGATGCGGGAACGGTCACTCGGCTGAAGGCGCACCGCGCCGCGCAGTCCGCGACACGGCTTCGGCTGGGCCTTGCGTGGACGGATCTGGACTTGGTCATCACCAACGCAGTCGGCGAGCCTGTACGGCCATCCACAGCCTCGGCTCAGTTCAGGGCGGTGGCTCAGTCGCTGAGCTTCGATCGGTTGCGCTTCCACGACACGCGCCACACGCACGCGACCATCCTGCTCAAGACCGGCGTGCCTCCGCATGTGGTCTCGAAAAGGCTCGGGCACGCGTCGGTCGCCTTCACGCTGCAGGTCTACAGCTGGGTGCTGCCGGGACAGCAGCGAGAGGCGGCCGAGGGATTCGCGGCCGCGGTAGCGGCAAAGTAGGGACCAGCGGTGCGCCCACTGGGGCAGACGACCGCGACGAGATCGCCGCGCGTCTGAACTCGCGACCGCGCAAGCGGCTGGGATATCGGACACCGGAGGAGTGCCATGTACAAGCCGGGTAGATGGGAGCTGAAGAGGGCTAGGCGTTGCGATTCGAACTTGAGGTCAGGCTGCTAACGCGGCGGAGGCTTGCGCTCCATCGGAGAGGAGGAGAGGATCCTGTCTTCGCCGGGCTGGGGAGGAGCGCAAACAACCTCGACATCCAAGCGCCCGAATGAAGCAATCATCGGTCCGCCGACTTCGGAACTCGGCCCCGTGATTCCACATGGTGTGATGACCCAAGGGGTGAAGGCCTCCGTGAACGGCCCGGCAGGCACAAAGCGGACGCGCGCGCGGGGCGGGAAGTCACGGAACCTGACTGTGATCACGAGCGAATCGGGACCTACACCGGGTCGGACAATGGACCTGATGGCCGAAGCGGCGGCGGCCTCGAGCACCTCAATGTCTCCGCCCCCGGTCCAGTCAGTGATTGCGTCGAGAAGCTCTGCAACACCCCCTTGGGTGACCCTTGGTACGCCGACCACGTGATACTCGCGGTCATGCGGCTTGATTCGGGGACCGGGTGACTCTACGGTGAGGCGCCCACCAGCCCACTTGATGACCCTGAGGTAACCAGTCGGGATACTACCTCGGTCGCTGTAGGTCCACCCGTTCACCAGAATCTGGTGCGCGTAACCGGGTTGGGACCGAAGGGCAACCGCTAGGGCGTCGGCGAGACGGCTCACCATCACGTGCAAGTGTTCCGCGCCGTGTGCATGGCACGCGCCCGAGAGGAGTAGGTCGTCCGGGAGTTCCATCCCGGTGAGGATCTCGGCAATCCATCGGTCGGTGGGACGACCCTCGATGTAGGCGAGGCCGGTGTACCCGAGTAGTGCGACGCCATCGGCGCAGCCGAGGACTAGGCTCTTGTTGGCGTTGACATCATACGGCCGCAGCGACGGAGTCATAGACACGAGACGGTCGCTCGCCTGTAAGAGGAAGCCTGGGCCTATCGCGGCAATTATCTGGGTCACCGGATACCCCGTCTGAGAGTAGTCGGGCCTAGTCACTACGAGATGGCCGGCCCGAATCCGTGTATACGTGGATCATCCGCGGGGAACGGACCCGCGGCTCCGACAGACGAGGAGACCAACCATGCACCAGCTTACTCACATCGGGCTCGACGTGCACAAGGACACGATCGCCGCAGCGGTGCTGCGCCCAGGCACGATCGAGTGCGACGAACGAGTGATCCCCAACACCCCCGAGACGGTGCGCCGAGCGCCCCGATGCGGTTGCGGAATGCCGTCGCGCAGCGCACCGGCACCATCGCGCAGCCCAACTGTGATGCGATCGCCGGGCGTCTGCACTCACGACCGCGCAAGCGGCTGGGATATCGGGCACCGGAGGAGTGCTATGCGGCAGCCAGGTAGGCGCGAGGCTAAGTGTTGCACTTCAAACTTGAACTTACGCCTCCCACACTGGCGGCCAAGGAAGACGACCGTGCCGATTCTTGCCGCGCTCATCAGCGGTGGGCACCGGCAGAGATGCCGCCCAAGGCATCGGGGCCGCGGCGGCACACCTTGCCATCTTGGCTACTGTCGCCGCCCCGGACTCTAGTCGTACCACGTGAACCAGGGGCGACTCCAGGGATCGTTCACGCGGTTATCCCACAGCTTGGTGAACAGCCACGACCTGGCTCCAGCAACGATGGCGACGACGAAGGCGACCACGGTCAAAGTCACCAACAGTCCAAAGAAGACATATGCAACCACCATGATCCGGGAACCCCCCTGTGGGCCTAACGTGTGGCGCTTAACCCGCAAGGCGCCGATTGCGCTTGCAGCCTGAGACTACCTCACCCGCGCCTTGTCGGCGTTGAAGCGCTTGTTAGCCGGGGCTGCCGGCAGCCCTAAGGCGACCAGAGGCTGTTTGCCTGATCAACAGCGGTGCGATCGCGCAGCAGCTTCCCCACTGGAGCGGAAATCGGAGTGTCCTCGATTGAGACGAAGATGGCCGCCTCGCCCTTGGAGCTCCAACCGAGCACAGCCCTCGTGGGCCTTGGCGCGTACACGATGACGGCATCTTGCCCGAGAGCGTCGATCACCGCGGGCATGGCCTGCTTGTACAGGCTGGACTCGTACGTCCCATCGCCCCAGCTCAAGCTTGCCGGAATCGGAAACCGAGATGATGTACTCACCGACGGGTTCGCCATTCACCAGGGTCGGAACCAAGTACGTGACGGGGTTGCCGGAGAAGTACCCGCGCAGGGAATCCGGATGCGAACCATACTTTGGCATTCGTATCGGAATCGGAGCGCCCGCAGTCGCGGATGCGAGCCGCGCCGCCTGCTCGGGGGTGGCGAACTCAGCCAGGAACTCCACTTCCTTCGGCAGACCATCGGCTATGGCCTTCTCAAGCGCGGCTGTACCGAGGAATGGGTCAGATAATGCGGCCGGTCTGACCGGCGTGGCAGAACGTCCCTGGCCGCACCCGACCAACACGCAGCCCATGATTAGCAGTACCGCCACGAACGCTTTGCGCACGACCCAGTCCCCTCCGGCTAACGTGTTTGGCATAACCTGCGGCGCATGCGCCTGCAGGTCAGTCTACCGTCTGGCCGTCAGGTTGATGCCATTGTTAGCGACTCACACGCTGACGGTCGCCCCTTGCTCAGGCCGTGATGCAACAAGGTCTACGACGCGAGCAGCAACGGAATCAGGCTGGGCGAGTTGGCCGCCGAGCTTGAACCCCACGAACCTCTCGCGCTCAGGGAAGTCGTCGACGTGCGAGGCACGGATTTCGGCCTGCATCGCGGTATCCATGATGCCTGGGTTCACGTTGATGGCGCGAATCGGATGCAGCTGCAGCGCCTGCTCGAGCGCAAACGCCCGAACGAAACCTTCCATCGCAGCCTTGCTGGTGCAGTAGAGCGACCAACCGGCGTGCCCCTTGACCGCCGCGCCGGACGTGACGTTGACGAACGTCTTGGGGCAGTCGCGCTCCTGAAGAGCGGCGGCAAAGGCACGCGCCAGCAGGATTCCGGAGACGACATTGAGGTCGATGTGAGCCTGTATGTCCTCATGGGCCACACGCGCGACAGGGCCGACCGGGCCGAGCATCGCCGCGTTGTTGATGACGACAATCTCATCGATTGCGTGGGCCGACAGGTCGCTGAATGCGGTACCAAACACGTCTGCGGCGTCGTGGGTGTCAGCTAGATCGATATGCACACCCGACCCGAAGCGAGAGAACTCCATTACCGACCAGTCACGCCTGCGATACTCGTCGCACAATGCTGCGCCAAGCCCACGCGATCCGCCGGTGATCAACGCCAGTCCCAAGCCGGTACTCCCTATCTGGTGATGTCGCTAACGTGTGCCGCTTAACTTGTGCGCCGTGCGGTTCCATTGTGCGCCAGCTTGAGCGCATCAAGTTGAAGCGGTTGTTAGGTGCGCGGGCCGTCCTCGTTTCTGACCCGCGTGGACACGATGTAGGCGAGTGCGACTACGCCAGCGGTGATGCCGGCCATGACTCCCGCACCTTCGGGGGCGCCGAGTGCAGAGACGATCAGGCCGACGAAGCCGCCGAAGAAACACGCGCCAAGGGCGTACTCGAACCAGAACTTCGCTTCCTCAATGCTCGAGCGCGACATCGACCCGCCCCTCCCGTCACACCTAACAATGCTTCTACAGCCTGTGTATTCCGTCGAAATCCCTCAACCCGCAGCATGCGACTTTCTGTGTAAGAAGTCATCGAGACGTTCAGTAGATGGCGGCTGCGGCGTCTCAACGGACACTGAGCCTATGGCAGGCAGCCTCGATCCAGCCTTGGCGCCGATGGCCTCCCCGTCTCAGCCCATGCCACTCAGCACCGTAGAGAACCGCTCGTCGTCAGCGCGTTTCTCGCCTACAAGGCACGCGAATGGCACATGTGTGCCATCGAGGGTCGAGGTCGCCGCTCGTCGCCATGCGAGAAAGCGCAGGTGAGCCCCCCTGTTTTCACAGAGGGGCTCGCGTGGTTTGTGGTGCCCCCAAGGGAATTCGAAACCTGACCTGCGGGTTCCAGAGAGGGTCTACTGGGCCCACAGGGTGCGGCATCGTCGCAGGTCAGGCCGCATGTGTCGTGCCGCTCAGCTCCGTCGCGTCCCAGCCCAATTCGGACAGCGTCAGGCCGACTTCTGCCCGCAAGGCACGCAAATGGCACGCGGCTGCCTCCTGGCACTTCCGAACAGTTCCGCGACAGGCGTGAAGGCCAGCAGCGCCGGGCGATGGCGGCGAAATGGGGCAACTCCAACTCCATGTACGCCACGCCTCGCTATCACGCGGGCAAGGCCACCAACATGGACGTAGTCAGCCAATGGTGGGGCATCGTGCCCTGGATCGTGAGCGAAAGCCAACTCGTTCTATACGCGGGCGATGCCTACGAACGGAAGCAGGAGTACGCTGGCTACCCGTGGGAACAGCCGCGTAACGAGACGCCGGCCTTGAGAACTCAATGGGCGCCTCATCGCTCGTTGGCTGGGTAGTGTGGCCGGTGCTCAGCGCCCTTCTCACGGGGCTCATGCAGGCGCGGTTCCTCTACGCGAAGCGCAACCAATGGGGTGGTTGGGTCCCGCGCGAAACCGAGAGTCGAAAGCTGAAGTCCCTACGCCGACGGCCCCCAGCCCCATTTGCAGGTGGTACACGACCCCTGCAGACTCGACCGCGTGCGATCGCTTCGCCGCGAGGGTGCGCACGCGGAGGCAGTCTGCGTCCGGCACGACCCACCATGTAGACGCCGTGCTGCCGGACCGCTTCTGGAGCGGCAGTGAGGCGGGGCCAAGCTCCGTCGCCGAAGCTCGGCCCCGGCGTCTCGACCGTGGGGCTCGCGGTCCGCGACAGTGGCAGCCGGCACGGTCTCAGTAGAATCGAAACCCCACCTGCGGGTTCGGATGCGGTGATCCTGGTTCAGCAGCAAGATCGATGTCGAGTTGGTCGACCAGAACCGTGAGGACTGACTCCTCACCGGTGAGCAGGCTGAGCAGCAGACCATTCTCTACGACCGCACAGGACAGGTCCCTGATGTGGTAGATGACGATTCTCGCACGATCCGCGAAGCCCCATTCACGCACTCCGCGAATCACGAGAAGCCATGAACGATCTTCGCAGAAGACAGGCACAGTAATCGTGCCGGAAGCCGCCTCGTGGACCATCTGCCCCTGGTCCATCTGGCAATCGTGGACGCAGTCAGCAATCTCGCGGAGCCCGAGCTCGTCCACCGCATGACGTATTAGCATGCTGCTCCTCACCAGATGTGAATTGAGTGACCCACCCACGGGCCGTCCTGCACAGTCAGCCCATGCCCACTTCTCCATCCGCTGCCCGGGACGCCCTCTTGCCACGTCTGCACTTGAACATGAGGGTCCGCAACGCCCGGATGGGGTTGGTCGATATCGATCTTCCCTTGATAGCCCTGGGACCGCGCTGCAGCCGCCCCGCCCATAAGGAACACCACTTGAATAGTATAGGGCGCAGCCCTAGGGGTCATGAATGCGCTTAGCACTCCGCCGGTTGAGTACAGTGCGGTCTCATACCACTTGTTGCCGGGGAGGATCGCCTTCTCTGCGTACCAATCCACCGACTTCTGAGCTTGTTGCTCCGCTTGGGCAAGCGGAGACGGCCCCGAAGGGTGCGTCAGTTCGGCCAGCGCGGGGGGAGCCTGAGGATCTCGCTTCTCGTTCGCCGAACCTCGAGCCCCCAGAACGGCGCCTGGCTTCTTCGTCGCCTTGGGGATGCTGACCAGCACAAGCTTGTGGCCTGTGGCCGTCTTGTACGCCTTCTTGTAGTCGACACCACGGCCGTAGGCCTTGATGAACTTCTTCCATTGCTTCGCGGTGCCCTCGAAGCCTCCGCCGCCGCCCGCATCGGAACGGAGCCCGCTCGGATCGGTCTTGTTGACCGGGTCCCCGCCGCAGTACTGGTACGCGCTGCCCTCGGCATCGGAAAGCACCGGATCACGGGAGATGAACTGCGCGGTCGCAGGGTCGTAGTAACGCTGCGAGCAGTAGTACAGGCCGGAGAACGAGTCGTAGGCGTACCCGGCGTAGCGCAGAGGCTGCACAGCGGCGATGCGGGCTGAGATCGCCGCGGGCACCGGCTGGCCGAGGCTGGTCGTCGCCGCCGAGGCTGAGGAGGTCACGTTCCCCCACGCGTCGTAGGTCCACGAGGCGATCGGGTTCATCGCCATGTCCACGACTCCCCGCACGTCTCCGTGCGCGTTCACCGACGGCGAGAGCGTGTAGACAGCCGCGGTGTCTGAGAACGACGCCATGATCGCCAGTGGGCGTGCCAGCTCATCGTAGAGATAGGTCAGCGTGGTGGTGACGCTGCCGGTGGTGGAGGACAGCCGGGTGAGCTGCAACCCCTCGTACAGGTAGTTCGACGTCGTGGTCACGCCGCCGGACGTGACCACGCTTGTGCTGCGCTGGCCGCTCGCGTCGTAGGCGAAGGTCGCCGCGACGTCGGGCGAGCCCAGGGGAGCCCGGTCGAGGCTGTAGCCGACGAGGCGGTCTGCGGCCGCGTCCCACGTGTAGGTGGCGACGCGCGAAGGCGAGGACTCGCGCGTGCGTCGGCCTCGAGCGTCGAGGGTGTAGGACGTCACGACGCCGCCGGTTGTGGAAGCGGCGATCCGACCCTCGCTGTAGGAGAGCGAGGCCGCGCCCATCCGCGTGATCTGACCCGCAGGGTCATACGCGTAGGTCGTCGTCACATTGTTGCGGGTTGCCGAGGCCAAGCGCGCGGCATCGGTGTAGGTGTAGGTCGTTTCCTGCGATGGCAGAAGGCTGTGCCAATCAGAGACGCGCTCCGAGGTCTTCAGACCTGTGCGTGGATCGTACTTGTACGAGGCCTCGGTCTGGTCCATCTGGAACAGCATTCGACCCTGCCCGTCGAACACATCGGTGCGGTAGAAGGAGCCGACACCCCCGTAGGAGAGCTTCCACATCTGGGGGATCTGCGCTCCGTTGCGCGACTTCACGCTGACGGTGAGGACTCCTCCCATGGGCGCGCCTTTGACGCCCAGGGTCCGGGTCCCTTCGATGCCCGCGGCCGATGCCGTGACGGTCATCGTCGCGTCGGGCATCGTCTTGGTCATCTTGTTGACGTCGGTAGCGGAAGTGGCGAATGAGGCGGTGGAACGAACACCTGAGACCGAGTCCGAGGTCTCCGTGGTGCGGCCGGTCTCGTCGATCGCGCTCGACTGATCGTGCACGGTGACGCCGCCGACGAACTCGACGCGCCGAACCGCCCTCCCGAACGGGTCGAAGGTGGTGGCGACCTGCGTCCCGTCGGGGTTGACGGTGAGCGTCTCGTTGCCGCTCGCATCGAAGCTGTGGCGCGTGACCGAGTCGGTCGCCCCGACCGCGCTCACGGTCATCTCGGTTGGCCTACCGTCCGGGTCATAGGTCACGCGCGCAACGACGCCATCGGGATCGGTACGCGCAAGGATCCAGCCGAGCGTGTTGTACGTTGCGGTCGTGGAGCGTCCGGCGTTTTGGAGAGTCTGGCTGGTCACCCGACCGAGCAGGTCGTAGCACGCGACCGTGATATTCCCCGAGGCGTCCACCGAACGCACTCTCCGGCCGGCCAAGTCGTAGTCCGCACTCAGAATCGCCGTTCCCGAAGACACCGGGACCTCCGCCGCAACGAGATTGCCCGCGGCGTCGTACTCGTAGCCCATAGACGCTGACGTGGGCGGCGTGAACGTCGCGATCTGGCTATCGCCTGGCGTATACGCCGTCGCCTGCGCGCTGCCCGTCGCGACTTGTGACACGACCTCCCGGCCGTCGGCGTCGGTCGACACGTTCAGCGCGGTGCTCGTGGTGGCGGTGCTCACGCCCGGGACCCAGATCGCCGCGGCGTCGCCCTTGGCGTCATAGGACGTCGTGACCGTTCCCACAGACGAGGCGCCCACCTTGATCTCGGCACCGGACCCGTCGTAGAGGTGCGTTGTTGTGTTGGCGGAGACGACGACACCCGCCGAAGTCACGAAGCTCTGTTCGGTGAGCACGAGACCCGTCGGGTCGACGGTCGCGCTCGTCCAATCGGCCCACTTCGTACCGGCGGTCCGCGATGTCTCGATGACAGCGTCCAAAGCGTCGTACGAATAGTGAGCTGTGGCGCCTGCCGCGTCCGTGGCCGCCACGACCCTGCCCGACAGGTCGTAGCCAGCGGAGATGACCTGCACGCCGGCATCGTCGAGCGCAGATGTCACCTCGCCGAAGTCATTCAGCGTGCACGTGCTCACAAGATCGGTCGCCGCACCGCCCGATGACAGGACCACGCCGTGCTTGACGGTGCGCACCGGCGTAGTGAACTCCGCCTCGTACTCGTAGGTCGTGTAGGCTCGCGCTCCCGTGCTCGCGTCGATCAGTTGGCCTTCGGAGAGCAATCGGCCCTGTGTATCGAAGGTGCGGCTGGCCTCAGCGGTCTGCGTGGCCGTCAGTGTCTGGTGCGCCAGGAGCGGGTCCCCCGCTGAGCTGTACGTGCAGGTCACGATCGAACCCGAAGGACCGGTGACGCTCGCCAAGTCGTCGTTCTGGTCGTAGACACCGACGCTGGAGTGACCCTGCGCGTCCGAGGTGATGACCTCGTTTCCGCGTACGTCGGTGACCGCGTTGGCGATGACGCCTGCTGCGGTGATGGAGCGGCGCACGCTCCCGCTCGGCGCGTAGTCGAGAGTGTCGGTACCTTGCCGGGTGGCGACACTCATCGCGGGGATGCCGTGTGCGATGGGACGGCCGACGGGATCCCATCGGTAGGTCTCCGTGACCGTGGAGTCCGCAGAGGCCAGCTCCACGCGGGCGCGGTAGGAGACCGTGGCACTGGCGGTTGCCACATCAAGCGCGATGGCCGTCACCCGCTCCGCAGTCGACGCCGGATGCGGGTAGTGGACCGACTGCAACTGCGCACCCGAGTACGTGAACCCCCACGTCGCCGACACGCCGCCCGGAGCGAAGCCGGGCATCGACACCGCGCGGATCCTCGAGCTGGTGTCGTAGCTGTACGCGACCGTCGAAGTCTCAGACGTGCTCAGGTGCCGCGTGACGGTAGCACCCGCCGCGTCGTAGTCGACTTGGCGCGTCAGCCCGCCCGCGGAGTACTCGGCCTTCGTGACCCGGGCGGGCATCCCTGCAGTGGTGAGTCGGATCTGGTGCCCGTTCGCCGCCGTGATTACGACACCCGGGGCCGTCCAGGCGTAGGTGACCGAAAGGCCGTGGCGGTCGGTCTCGGCGCTCAGTCTCCCGGCGCCGTCGAAGGTCAGCGTGTCACCGCCCTTGAGAGCCAGCGCGTAGGTGCTCGAGGTCGAAGACCACGTCAGCGTGGCGACCATCGAGTGGGGAGCCGCCCAGGTGTTGCTGACGCCCGTAGCGGAGAAGGTGTGCCTCTCCCCGCCCTCGTCGGTGTAGATGCGGGTGCCGGACGGGCCGACCGCGACGTTCTGCTCGAAATCGAACCGCCAGCCGGCACCGAAGCACGTGGAACTCGTGACATCCGAGCGGTAGGTGCGCGAAAGCCCCGCGAACGGTCCGTAGGAGTCGATCGCCAGGTCGGTGGACGAGAGCGTCAGCGCACCGGAGTCGAGTTCGGCCTGCGCGCTGTCTCCGGCCACGGAGCCCAGGTCGTAGGTCGTGTGCGCTACGGCCTCGTTCGCGCGCTTGGTGCGGCTCGCGAGCTGGACGGTGACGGTGGGTTGTGTGGACAAGGCGGTCTCGCCGGCCGAGTTCTTGGCAGTTACTTTGAAGAAGTAGGCGGGGACACCATCCACGCTCGTCCCGGCGGTCTTGGCGTAGAGCGGCGTGGGGTCGTCGCGCAGGTCCAGCCCGGTCCCGGAGGTGAAGGGGTTGCCGGTGTATCCGGCTGACAGCGCCGCGATCTGGGTGTCCGTGGGGTAGAGGCCGCCGCCGGCGCTGTCCCACGCGTTCGCAGTGGTGGTCGCCACGGCGCGGTAGGCGGTGCCGTCGAAGAGATACACGCGGTAGGTCGCAGCTCCGCTCGCCTCTTCCCACTCCAGGCTTGCAGTTCCGCGACCCGAGGCGTTGGTGTCGTTGCGGTCAGTCGAAAGCCCGTCGCCGTCGGGGTCGGTCTCGGTGAACCACGCTGCAGAGGCGGTCGTGTCGCTGCCGGTCACGACCGGTGCCAGGGGAGTCACACCGAAGTTGGTCTCGGTGATCTTCGCACCTGAGCACCAGATGCTGTTGGTGTCGTTGCCGTCGGTCGCATCCATGTACCCGGTGATCACAAGGTCGTTTGCCTGGACGTCACCCCACTCAGGCGCGAGCTTGAACGCGAAGGTGGCCGCGACGTAGTTGGCGGAGCCGTCCGCGCCATTGAGGATGGTCGCGCTGGACTGACCCGGCACAAGCTCGAGCATCTCGGCGCCCGGGGCCGTGGGGTCGTAGCTCACGTATCCGCCGGCGCTCCCGGAGCAGGCCGTGGCGACCCTGCCCGCCCCCGGCGCGGTCTTGGTCCACAGCATCTCGCCGCGGGTCACGGACGTGGCGCCGTCCACGCCGCGGATCGACAGCTTGATCGCGTTGATGTCGGCGGACATGCTGCTGTTGAGATGCGCGATCGCGGTCACGACGTCGCCGGGAGCGTAGGCGGTCTTGTCCACGCCGGAGTTGCCGGTGCCCGGCGCGCTGTAGTAGACCATGAGCGTGGGACGGTCGGCGGCAACCGAGTACTCCTCGGAGCGGAACTTGCGCCAGTGCGTCATGTCCTGGCCGCTCGTCTCGGACTGATAGGACATGAACCCGTTGTTGGTCACGCTGCCGTCGAGCCATCGTTGGACGGTGGCGTCCACGTCCCAGTTCAGGTCCACGTCCCGGCTCGAGATCGACTTGCTTGCGATGTAGGGCCCTTTGTATTCGGGGTGTCCGGATACCGAACTCTGCGTGTTCCACGTCGTCCCCGACGAGAAGCTGTTGGTGAGTGACCTCAGGTAGGTCGTGGTCGCGGGCGTGGTCACGTAGTACTGGTGGAACTGGTGGATCTTGTAGTTGGTGTCGATGACGAACGCGTTGTCGGGCACGGAGCTCAAATCGAAGCGCACGTAGGCGCGGTTATCGCCGGTGGTCGAGTCGTAGTAGCCGCACTTGAGTTCGGTCGAGGACCAGTAGGTGGTGCCGGGATACGCGGATGCCACGTAGGTGTCTCCGTAGGTGGCGCCGGAGTTGGTGAGCGTGATGGTGGGATCGACTCTGATCGGGAACACGCGGGCCGGGTCTTGCATCCACGCCCGCGAGATCTCGTAGGTCACGTAGGCGACGTCTCCGGCAGGAGTCACCGTCATCGTGGTGTCCGCGCACACCGCGGGGTCTCCCGCGCCGTTCTCGCTCGAGTCGAAGACCACCAGCGGCGCGAGGGCGAGCGTGGGCAGACCGTCTTCGGGGCGGAAGAGTCCCCAAGCGCCGGCGAAGTCCCTGCGCATCTGAAGACCCTCGAGATCGAGCGCGAAGCGGAAGCTTGAGGGGGCGTCGGCAGACGAGAGCAGCACGGTCTCTTTGATGCCGTCGCCTCTTGCCTCGTAGGCAAGGGCCGTGTCGTGCTCCACGTTCGGGTAGACGACCTGGTTTCCCATCGCGAGCTTGGCGCCCTCGACGCCGCCTAAGTAGTCGATGCCGACCGAGTAGCCCTCGCCGGTCAGCCTCACCGGGGATGTGCCGGCCCTCTGCGCTCCGAAGGAGGTCGTGACCTCGGTCGAGGCGCTGCGCACCGTGCCGGAACCATCCGCGGGTAGCAGGTTGGTGTCGATGCCCCTCCATGCGCCAGCCTTGTCCTTGAACCTCACGGGGGCCTGCTGGATCTCGGCGCGCACCGTTCCGTCGGAGAGCAGGTAGTGCGTGGCGTTGGCCGTGCGCTTCTCGGTGAGCTCGCGCACGACGGTCGGTGAGACGGTCGCGGGCACGGAGTCCGGCGCGGGCACGGCGGCGACGCTTGCAGGCGGGGATGAAGAAACGGCCTCCGCCGCATATGCGACAGAGGCCGTGGACAGGACCGTTGTCATCGACAGCGTGAATGCCGTGATAACCGACACCACACGGCACAGCCGCGTACGCAGGAACGAGTGCATGAAGTCCCCCCGGATTCTGTAGTCGCTCCCCCTCGGAGCGGCGAGCCTGAAGGACTCACGGACCCACCTTACCCCGGGTCCGCCGCCTGTCAAGAATTGCCTTGGCGTGAGCTCCCGCACCCGGTCCCGCCGCGGTCGCGAAGCCCCTGACGGCATCGTGCGCACGCGGGAGGGATGACCGCTATGTGGATATCGACGACCGGGGATCGACTTGTCCGTGGCGTGACGCACACAGTGAGGCCGTGAGCGTATCGACCGGAATCGGCGTAGTGTTCGGCTGGTAGCTGGCCAGGCGCGCGGCCAAGCTGAACGCGATCGACGCGCTAGGCTACCAATAGGCCCAGCGCACCCAAGGACAGCTGTGCGGACAAGACGGATAGGGGCGACCGTGGACGAGAAGAAGCCGCTACGGCAGGTCAAGGTGTTGCTACTCAAGGACGGGCTCCCCAGCCTGGAGTCCGCTCTCAAACTGGACGAACACGGCGGTCTTCCGAAGAAGTACCCGCTGGCCGGCCATGTCCCATTCGTCGGCGCGGTTTACGCCAGCCCGGTCAGCGTCAAGACCCCCGATTGGCTTCCGTTCCTCAGCGAAGGGATGGAAGCCGCGCCCGACATCAAGACCTCCACCGCGAGCGCGGTGCTTCTGCTCACCTCTCCCGCAGGTCACAAGTTCGCCCTGACCTTCGGCTACGGACGGTACCTTGTCAGCCCCATATCGTACGTGCGCGACTTCGGCATCCGAGTGGCGCTCAACTCGCTAGACCCCGAGCAGATCCGCAGTGTCGACATGCGGCGTGTCGAGGGCCTCACGGTCACCACCCGCAGACAGGCCAGCAGGGCATCGGGCCTGCCCACGTTCGGGGTGAACAAGCGCCACGATCTCATCCAGTCGGTCGCGGGACTTCCCGAAGACGAGACACTCGGAAAGCGATTCGAAGGCTCCGACGCCTTCACGCTGGCAACCTACGTGGACTTCGATGATCTCGGCGCGAAGTGCGACGAGCTGTACGCGCTTTATGAGGCCGACACCTACACGAAGGAGTTCGCCTTCGTCGACAACCTTCGGGTGGTGCGTGAACCCGAGAGGATCGCGGAGCTGGATACCAAGCTCGAGGAAGCCCTCGACGCAGATGACTTGGCCAAGATGCACCTCGCTCAGCCCGAGGCTGAATCGCTCGCCGACATCAACAGCTACCGCTACACGGCTCGTGGCCCCGAGCATCTTGAACTCGACGCCGCAGACATGATCGCCGAGCGGCGCGCGGCCGAGTTGCCGCTGACAACAGAGGCCCTGTCGAACCAGTACGTCCGAGTCTCCTACGGGCATCAGCCCGGCCACGACCTCGCGAAATGGCCACTGTATGACTGCATCGTGTTTGAGACGCAGGACGCGGAGGGCAACGTGTTCATGCTCAGCGCCGGCGTCTGGCATCGCGCGAGCAAGGAGTTCGTCGATGAGGTCAACGCTCAGCTGGCTACGGTCCCGACTTGCGACATCGTCTTTCCCAACGCATACGAAGGCGAGCACGAAGGTGACTACAACATCCGGGCAGCGCAGATGCTCGGATGCGCATGCACTGACCGGCAGAACGTCAGGCTTCCCAACCAGACCCCGATCGAGCTGTGCGACCTGATGACCGATCTGGGACAGCTCGTTCACGTGAAACGCAAGACCCAGTCAGCGACGCTGAGCCATCTGTTCAACCAAGGCCTCGTCTCAGCCGAGCTACTTCTTCAGGCACGACCGTTTCGCGAGGCGTCTCGGGCCGTGCTAGTCGAGCTCGATCCGGAGATGGCCGAACTTGTCCCGCTCGACGGATTCGATCCCGCGACGTTTGAGGTCGTCTACGCCATCGTCGCAAGTCCCGGGACTGAGCTGCCCGCATCCCTGCCATTGTTCAGCAAGATCACCCTGGCTGAAACGTCGACGCTCATGCAGGGCATGGGATACAAGGTCACCACGGCTCTCGTGGCGACGCAGCCGCAACCTCCCGGATAGTCTTTGGCGAGGAGATCGCACATCGCGAGAAACTGACAGGCGGGACGAGGACCGAGCGCAGGGGCGGACCGACTTCATGCCTGGATTGGGGCGTCCTGTCTCGGGACTTGGTCGGGCCTGCGAAGTGCCGACGCCGACCCATCAGTCGCAACCGCGAACGAATACATCCACCGAGCGCCATTGACGACGATGAGCGAAAGCCAACGCTCAAGGCCTTCTCGATCAGACATCTCGTTCGCACACGCATGCGCCTGGCCCATCAGCCACTCTAGCTGGCTGATGGCGCCGAAGTGCATGCTGAACCCGGTTCTGCAACCCAATGGCCGAGCCACGATGTAGTGGACCCGTCCGTCCACAGAAGACCGCATCCTTTGTTGCGCATAGGCCCGAAAGACCTTCCAGCGGTCTTGCATGGGCACATCGAGGGCGAGCACACACGCTCGAAGGTAGCCTGGAGCCACGTTTGCCTGCGTTTCTTCCAGCATACGACGCATCAGCCTTGGCATCGGCTGGCGCGGGGGCTTCGACGGAGGCACGAGTCCACTTTGCCCGGCGTAGAAGCGTGCAATCGCCGGCGTGAAGTCTCCGAAGTTCACGATCACTTCGACGTCGGAGTCGAGGATGAACTCGACGTCCAGATTGTGCTGCAGGTAGAAGCCGAACCAGTCCAGCTCCTCTGTGGCGATCACTCGCGACTGAGAAGCGAGTCGGCTGCGCTTCTCAAGGTAGTGGATGAACTGGCAGGGCCATTCCACAAGGTCCTTCAGGACACGTAGGTCCGTGAGACTGCACGCGAAGAACGGCACCGGCCCGTCGTCCCGCCCAATCGCGGAGTCAAGCATCGCGGAGTTGGCTACATACGCGTCCATGGAGTCGAGCGTGACGAGGATCCGGTGCGCGAAATGCATCGATGTGCTGTCCAACTCGACCCGGCCCGCGGACGTGTCGAAGACAGCGGACTCGGCCGCGACCAAGTAGGCGATCGCGCGCGACGTTTGCGAACGAGCCTTGGAGACAATCGCCGCGAGCTCCTCCGCGGTTGTGGCGGGGGCGGCACGGCGCGCAGGCAGACTGAGCGTCGACGACTTCGCCTCGATCACGAGCACGTGGTCGTCCAGCTGCATCAGCCCGTCGATCTCCCCGCCCTCGTATACAAGGTTGCTGTGCACGATGTCAGGTCGAACAATCTCCGTCAGAAGCTCCAGAGAACGCTCCTCCAGAAAGTCACACCGGCGCTTGTTGTAGTCGTTCCGCCTCTCGGGCGCACGGGAGGCCAGGAGCTCCTCGGCCCTAGGCCTTATCGCGTAGGGAAGCAGAGATGGCACAGGGACGAACCACATGCCGTCACCCAGGGCCAAGAGGGGCTGCCGCTGGATTGCCGGCGTTGGCGTGGGCAGCTTCCGTGCCGACATGGGATCGAGAGAGAAGTCCCTGAGGATCGCTTCCACAAGCGCAGCGGGCAGTCCGCTGGCCCTTGACACTGATCCGGTCGAGAAGGTGAAGTGCTGCTTCGCGCTTCTTCGGGAATCGCGTTCGAACCTCCGGGAGTTCGGCGATGCAGTCGTCATCGCCTGCCGCACACCCTCGATGGTCCCAACCGCGTCGACCATGCCCCATCCGATCGCCCCGCGCATGACGTCGTCTGCGCGCAGGCCCAGCAGTTCTGTCTCCTCCACGACGTGCGCCGAGTTCCCCGGATACCGCACGTAGAGGTGATAGCGCAGCACGTTGCTGCGGAGGCTCGAGTGCCCGGCCTCCCCGGAAGGAGTCGATACCTGCTGAGTCAGTTCAAAGAGCTCGGCGATCAATCGATTGACTTCGATCACTTCGGCGCGCGGGGCTCTGGGCCGAGACCGCGGCTCCAGGCCCACCACGACGGCCAACTCGGCCAAGTACTCGACGAAGGCCATGGAGCCCGCATCCTCGGCGTCATGCAACTCCCACGCAGGAGTGGCATTCAGCCACAGCATGTCCGCGATTAGCTCAAGCGGGTCGAACGGCTCGATCAGCGCCGTGAGCCGCCGCAGCACGGCGTCCGGTGCTTCGATGCGGGGCGGTGGCTCAACGACAGTGGCCGGACCATCGGGTGGGAACATCGCCGCAAACCTGCCGTCCTCCTTCATCCGCGGAGTCCAGCTGAGCGCGGCGGGCATGAGGCCAATGCGGAAGGCCTGTGACAGGGCGACCAAGCGATCAATTGACGCGGCGCGACCGCGAATCGTGGGACTACGCATGCGCGCGAGTCCTGCGGGTCACAGGGTCGTCCCGGGGCTGCAGTCTCGCACGCGGGGGTTTCGCTTGGTTGGTCTCACGATGCGGTCCCTCCGCAGTCGGATTGCGCATGAAGAGCATCGGTCGGCTCGCGGATGGTGCCGGTCTGCGGCGCGTGCCTGAAGATCAACGATCGAGGTCGGCCCATCGTGGGAGCCGTTCAAACGGCCCGGCACGGGTGCAGGTCCGCGCCGCGACCGGCCCTCAGCGGCGCTCTCGCCGCTCGTCGGGCCAGTAGTGGACGCTCTGCAGATACTCGGTCGACTCCACATGCTCTGCGAACTCGAGGAGGTTGCCCATCTTGGAGATCAGAGCACTGCGCACTTCACTCGGGCTTGCGAAGAAGAACTCCTTGCGAGCGTTGGCGTGGTTGAGCCTGCGGGAGGCGAAGTGCTGGTGCAGGTCGGTCTCTAGCGAGACGGCATCTTCCGAGAAGAAGAGGGCGTGCACATCGAAGCGGAAGGGAACCGACGCACCGCCCAGTTCGTTGACTCGGTCGAGTGGCTCCAGGCGGCGCGTCAAACCGATCTTCACGACGTTGGGCCCAAAAGCACCTTGATTCGATATGACATAGATGTAGCCCGCTCGTATGTTGGCTGCGCGGAAGTCATTTTGGGCAATCGCGTCATCGATCTCAGCGAGCTTATGCTCCAACTCAGCGTCAGATGACCCGGCGCCCCGCAGCGACTCCAGTGCGTTGAGTATGTGAGTGCGTTCCTTGGTGAGCTTGGATCGCTCCTCCTCAAGTTCGGCTGCAACCTTTCGCTCCTCACGAAGACGCGCCCGCTCCTCGATGGCTGCTTCACGCTCTTCTTGCTTCTTCATCAAGTAGTCGGCCGTGAGCTCCACTTCTTCAAGACGCAGTTCGTGGAACGCATCGCTGATGTGCATCTGCATCATGCCACCAAGCTTCGTGATCGCGCTGCGCGATGCCTCGATCCTGCGCTTCGCGGTCACAACGTTGCCGGCGCGCAGGGATCGTAGGCTGTTGTCCACCTCTGCGTTGTAGGCCCGCAGCATCAACTTCGCCAAGTCGCTGACCATCCGCTGGCCCTTTGCCAGCGAGTTGTCGAAGGTAAACGTCTTGGAAATCTCGATCGCCCCGCTGGACTTCACGAGATCCGTGATGCGCGTATCCAACTCAGCCAAACGATCTCTGTATGCGGCTGCATCCTCAAGTGGGTGGTGGTATCGGTAGATCCCGACTTCCTGGAGGATGAGTTCATCGTCGAGCACCACGACCTCAGGCGCAGACCTTAACGCATCCAGTTGGGTTCGCAGGGCCGCGTTCTCCGCCTCCAGGCGAGCCACCCTCCCGTCAGGGGCTGGGGACGTTACAGCTTCCGCACCGGCCGCTGCCGGGACAGATCGCTGCGTCTCGTCGGCGCTTGAGTCAGCTGGTAGCCACAGCTGCCAGCCCTCAGGCGGATCAGGCCAAGCCGGATCAGGAGACCACCCCTTGGGTGGCACCCAGCCGTTGGGAGGTTTGGGCCATCCGGGCGGCGGATTGAAGACGGGGCTCCCGGCGGTCATGAGCGTCGGATGCCAGAAGCGTTTGCGGGGGTGAGTTCGTAGGGATTCTTGGAAACCGCCGCGCCTAGGTGACCCAGCGCCGCCGCAGGGACGACGTTCGAAAGATCCAGCTCGGCGAACGAGTCGCGTCCGACGCCTGCCGCGACAAAGGGAACATAGGTCTCCCGACCAGTCGCCGGGTCGATGGTCTCGGTTCCGACCTCCAATGAGATCGTCTGGATGACTCCTCGACTATCGGCCACGAATACCTCGTGGAGGGACCGCAGAGCCACTTGGTGGACGGCCCCGATATATCGATCCTTGCACGCCTTCTGGGAGAGCGAGGAAGCGACGATCGCGTCAGCGGATTTCTGGTACTTATACGCGCCCGTCGTGGGGACCTTGTCCGGGCCAGGCACGAGCACCCGCAACCTGAGCTCCGCGGTCGCCCCATCGAACTCAAGATCGTGTTCGACTGGAAAACAGGGCGGGTACGGCGACTTGGAAAAGACGATCGACACGTACTCTTCGACCGCATCGGCGGTCCCATAGCCGAGATTCGCAATGAGCTTCTCGACAGCGTCGTTGCGCTCGGCCACCTGCTCCTCCCTGGCCAAGCACTCTGCGGCGTATCGAGCGCGCTCTGTCTCAAGTGCTTGGACGCGCTTGGCCTCCGCGTCCGCATGCTGGCTGGCTGCGGCCCGTCGCGCAGATTCGGCCTGAGCCAGCCCGGACCTCCACCCAGCTACGGCCTGCTCATGCGCGGCGGTGGCTGCGGCAACCGCCTTCTCATGGCCCTTCTTGCCAAGCGCGGCCAAGAGCCCTTTAGGGGGAGGCGGCGGGGCAAAGACGGGCTCGGGTGCGTCAGCGATGGGAGCGGGCGCTGGAATCGGCGTTTCGAGATCGGTTCGGTCGAACGGCGGATGCTCAGCAACCACACGCATATCAGCCAAGTCGACATGCACGTCGGTAGCAAGAACGGTAGGGAGTAGCGAATCGATTGCCTCGTACGTCTGCAGCAGGTCGGAGTTCCGCCTCTCGACCTCAGCCGCCATCGCGGCGATATGCGCTTCCTGAGCCACTTTGGCAAGGCGCTTCTGTTCGGCGTCACTGGCGCGAGAGAGTTGCGCCGCCGCTCGTTCCTCCGCCTTTCTTGATTGTTCGGCCGCCCGGATAGCCGCGTTATTCGCTTGCTCCGCCTGCCGCGCACGCCGCGCTTGCTCTCTCGCTGCAGCCTCTCCCTGGCGCTGAAGTTCAGCAAAGAAACCGCGCTTCGCCATCAGCCATCCCCCTGACGTTCGAATCCAATATGCGTCGCGACCGGCCGCGCTCTTGCCTCGCAACTTCACGAGCGGTGACCCCCCGCCGCCCGCCGGTCCATTCTAGCTTGCGTGTTCAGGTTGGCGCGCCGAGTCGGCTGGTCGCCGTGGACCCGCTGCCCCGACGGCGCTCCCCGAATCGGTGTGCAGCGCACGCTCGGGCGCCGAAGCCTGCGAACCATGCTGCAGATCTACGCGCACGACCGCGACGCTCATGTGGCCGAAGCGATGGCGCGTCGGTTCGGGCGATAAGTGCGGGTCCAGCCGAAGCGCGGATGGGTAGCCTCCACGATGAAGATGGCTACTCGCAATGAGTCGACTTCAATGCCACCTCGTGGTCCACCGCCATAGCGGGCTCTCACCCCCGATGACATCACTCGACAATCTCGAGACCCTTCCAGAAGGCGGGATTGACCACATACAACAGGCCGGCGCCCTTCCGCTTTTCGATTAG
>Ga0209748_1000428_pt1 | contig 22526 bp, 21 predicted proteins | sample BarGraIncu00421A_FD_185490 | JGI IMG/M metagenome (GOLD analysis project Ga0209748, IMG submission 185490) | Arctic peat soil microbial communities from Barrow, Alaska - Barrow Graham LP Incubations 004-21A (SPAdes) (version 2) | ecosystem: Environmental > Terrestrial > Soil > Wetlands > Peat... | reverse complement strand
GTATTTCTTCAGAAAGTATGAAGGCTTTTGTGTTACCAATAGTTATTTCAAGGGTATCCGAAAATGGATCACTGGAGCTGATATTACCTGTACTTCTTCTGTCAAAGAGATTATCATGTATCTCAAGGGCATATCCGTTTTTGTACAAGGCAGGAAGATGCTGGCCCAGCTCAAATATTATTTTTTTGAAAAGCGGCGATTTTAAAGGATCTAATTTGAACCCTTCCTGTTGTAAAAGATTCCAGGCCTTTTTCGTTTCTTCTGGCTTTATAAGAATATCATTATCGGTCATCTGCCTCAACCCCCTTGAACCGTAGAGGGTATGTTCAAGAGCCATTCCTTTAAGCAGAATGTGTTTAATGCCCGCATTACAAAGTATTGCATTTACCTCTTTCCATCGCTCTGTCAGCCATGCATTCCGGACCATGCTCTGCATATTTCCGTTTTCAAGAATTGTCATCGAATTTGCCGGGATCTGCTTCCCCAGCCCGGCTTCCTTTATTGTATATGCAGCCAGGGCAATTATACCATGAGCATTTATCAGTTTAACCATTGCGGGCCAATCCGTGACTTCTCCCAGCAGTTTTGAAAAGGTCTCCCTGTTTGTTTCATCGAACGGGTAATGGCATAATAATAACAGAAGTTCTCTCATATCAGGGCAAAGTTAGTGAATTTCTCTTTTGAAGGGATCAGGAATCAGAGATCAGGAATCAGGAATCAGGGATCAGAAATCAGGGATCAAGGATCAGAGATCAGGGATCAGAGATCAGGAGTCAGTGATTAGAGATTAAAGATCTGATTTCTGTTCCCTGGTTTCTGATAGACTTTACCTTCCTTTCCTGAATTTTATAAGTCCAGCTAACATTTTTCTTATCGCTACTAATTTTTCATCAATCTGCAAATAATTTTCTTTACTCATAAAATTCAGGTTATTTGCAATTAAAAGCTGAGTATCCAGTTCGGAAATTGATCCTTGAGCAATAAATAGAAACCTGAGGTACTCTTTATTTGATTCCCTTGCAGCTCCTTCGGCAATATTTGACGGAATTGAAATTGCAGACCGTCTGATTTGCGAGGTCAGAGAAAACAATTCATCCTTCGGGAATGATTTTGTCTTTTCATAGATAATAGTTACCAGGGCAATACTTTCCTGCCAGACATTCAGGTCTTTATGTGTTTTCATAATACAATGGTTTAAGTTTTTATTTTAAGGAACTAAATAATTTTGGTATCAAATTATTACACCTCAGGGACAGAATCACACCTGTAGGAGTTTTTTCTTAAAATCCTGATCCCTTATACCTGCTCCCTGCTCCCTGATCTCTGTTTCCTGATTTCTGATCTCTGCCTCTGATAAATTCCCCTCACAAAAATCAATAATCGTTTGTATTATTCGAAATATCGAGTAAATTTGTTACTCATTACCCCTGACCGAATGATTAATACTCTGATCACTTCACAAACCAGGATTAAGCTGCTAAGAAAATTTTTTCTCAACAGCAGAACGAAAGCTCATCTCAGGGGCCTGGAGGCTGAATTTGGAGAATCCTCAAATGCAATCCGGATAGAATTGAACCGATTTGAAGAAGCAGGTCTTTTGCATTCACTCCGCGATGGTAACAAGAAAGTGTATCAGGCTAATGCTGATCACCCGTTATTTGGCGATATTCATAGTATTATAATGAAGGAAGCCGGTATTGACCGTGTAATCGATAAGGTTATTCACCGTATCGGGAATCTTATTTGTGTTTATCTGACGGGTGATTTTGCACGTGGGAAGGATAGTCCGGTTATAGAACTGATTCTGGTGGGAGAAAATATAGACAGGGAATATTTAGCCAGAAAAGTGATGCAGGCTGAAGAACTTGTCGGACGAAAAGTTAGTTATGTTGTGCTTCATCCCGATGAGGCAGACTGTCATCTTTTAAAACTAAAAAAAACAGATCTTCTTCCATTGTGGAATATTTTGGAGAGTAGCATAACGATTCAGAGTTCTGAATCGACACGAATTTGAAGATAAATTAAATCCTTGTGCCGCATGCCGCGTACCGCAAGCCGCACATCGAAAAAAATTCAGCAGTTGGTTCAGATACTTTAAATACCACTGCAAAGGTTGATAAACAAGGCTTGTCAGGCACTTCGAAAGATGTGACTGACGCGGCGAAAGCATGTCCGGGGGCATGCGCATTATTGGGAAAATATATTTAATTTTGCAGGAAGTCTAAAGTTAATACTATTGAATTGTTTAATTAATATATCAGATATTGCGTCGGTCATTGAGGAGAAATTTCCCGAAATACCGTTTGCCCATATTTTTGGTTCATCAGCTGATGGAGTAGTAAAAGAGGGATCAGATATTGACATTGCGATATGGTATAATGGAACAGATCCTTCTATGAAAGTTAAAGTGTTGGAAACCATTGAGCCCTTTGTTAAAAATATCCCGGCAGACATCGTAAATATTTGCAACACAGACCCGTTGCTGGCGCATGAAGCTCTAGCCGGTAATGTTTTGTTTGTGCGTGAAGGAGAAAAATCACACTATGCTCTATTTTATTCAAAAATTGCAGCCGAATACGAGGACAGAATATACTGGATTCAGAAACAATTAGAATACCGGGGTTATGAGGTACAATGGAATCATTGACATTTGTGAACACATACTTGCTCTTGAAGGCATTTCAGCTCCCGATACATCTTCAAATTTGGTAAAAAAAGTTATTGAAAAGGGGATAATCACAGATAGTCCGGAATATCTTGAAATGATTCGTTTTCGAAATTTCATAGTTCACAGGTACGAAAAAATTGATTTGGAAATAATTTACACCATTGTGTCAAAAAAACTACCTGTTTTCCGGAACTTTATTCACGAAATAAGGAATAGTTAATCGTTATACTTTTGCCCTGCGCTCTGCGCTCTGAGCTCTGCGCAATAACAAGAGACACCGCGTACCACACATCGAAGCGAAGCGGAGATCCCGCTTCAGCGGGACCGCATACCGGTAAAATAAGACAGATATTGTATCATACAGAAATTGTACTATCACCACGCACCGGATTGAGGTTGCAAATTGAAACCTCAATTTTTTATGCGGTCACAGTTTGCAACCGCATGGCTAAATTCACGAAAGCATCGAAATTATATTTTGAATAAGGTAAATAATTATTTACTTTTGTATTAGAAAAATGAAGTGCTCTGAGTTCTTAAGATTACTTTTAAAAGATGGCTGGGTTGTTGTTTCGACTAAAGGATCGCACGTTAAGCTGAAACATTCTGAAAAACCAGGTATTATAATTTTCCCTGACCATGGAGCACATGAAATGGGCAAGGGAATGGAGAGGAAGATCAGAAAAGATGCAGGACTTAAATAGGTTAAGATTTATGTCAAAAAAGAAAATATTAGTTAGAATTGAAAAGACGAAAACGGGGTTTTCCGCTTACTCGGAGGATTATCCGGTATACACTACCGGAGCAACAATTAATGAATTGCTTGATAACTCCAATGAAGCATTCGCTCTCTACTTTGAGGACAGAAAGAAAGAAGTTCATCCGATTTACTTTGAAATAGATCTTAAGCAGTTCTTTCAATATTATAAAGTATTAAACTCAAAGGCTCTTGCCGAAAAGATCGGTATGAATCCAACGCTATTATCTCAGTATGTGCAAGGTCATAAGAAACCTTCAGAGAAACAAAGTCGTCGCATTCTTTATGGCATCAACAAAATCGGACAGGAACTGGCAGAAATGAGTGTCATCTATGATAAAACAAGTAATAAGTAAATTAACAAAATAATGTTTCGCGTCCCTGATTCTGGGGAAGCTCAGAGCGCAGAGCACAGGGCTCAGTGTCGAATTAAATTATTGATTATGGACGATTTCAGATTTGAGAAGCTCGATATCTGGAAGGAATCGATTGAGATTTCGGATGTATTATTCGATTATGCAGATAAGGCTGACGATAAAAAGCGGTATAAATTTGCAGAACAATTAAGAGCTGCAGGAATGAGCATTTCTAATAATATTGCCGAGGGATCCGGGTCATTCTCAGATAAAGAGTTTGCTAATTTTTTGAATATTTCCAGGCGTTCAATTTTTGAATGTGCAAATATTCTCTATATTTTTGAAAGGAGAGCAATTATTACTCAATCGGAAAAAACTTCTATATATTTGAAATTAATAATGTTAAGTAAGAAAATCACTAATTTCCGCAAATCTCTAAAATAATTTTTTCCCTGCGCTCTGAGCCCTGCGCCCTAAGCCATGTTTTTTACCCTTTTGTCTTTTTACTTTTGTCTTTTGTCTTAGTTCATACTTTTGTCTTTTTACTTTTGTCCTTTGTCTTAGTTCATACTTTTGTCTTTATACTTTTGTCTTTTATCTTGATCCATACTTTTATCTTGTGACTTTTGTCTTTTATCTTAAAGAGAATATAATGAAACAAATCCCCCTCATCTTAACCGCAGCTCTCTTATTGGCTTCTTCCTGTACTTCCCAGAAAAAACTTGCCTACCTCAATAACCTGCCCGAAAAAGGCGGAGAACAATACTTCCCGATGGTTTATCCTGATTATAAGATCCAGAACAGGGACATCCTTTATATTACTGCCAAAACGATGAATCCTGCCGGTAACATAGTAGATATTCTAAAGGGACCCGAGGCGACCAGCGGGTTAAGTAATATGGAAAGTGAATCAACTGTATTTTTAAACGGATTTGATGTAAAAACAGACGGGAACATTATCCTTCCTATTGTGGGAAAACTTCATGTGGAAGGAAAAACTCTGGAAGAAACAAGAAGTATATTACAGGATGAATTCAATAAAAAATATAAAAATGCGGTTGCAGAATGTAAATTACTGAGTTTTAAATTCACCGTTATCGGGGAGGTGAATCTCCCAGGAACATATGTAAATTTCAATAATTATCTTACTGTTCTTGAGGCAATTGGACGTGCCAATGGGGTAGGGGACTATGGAGACCGGCATAATATTCTTGTTATCAGGCCTTTTAACAGAGGATCAAAAACTTACACGCTGAATTTGCAGGATAAGCAAATACTCTCCTCCGAAGCATATTTTCTACTTCCGAATGATATTGTGATCGTACAACCTCTTAGCAAAAAAGTCTTTAACATGAACCTGCCTACAATTTCATTTATTATTTCAACCGTTACCTCGACAATTTCAATGGCATTGGTACTTATTTATTTTTTTAAGTAATATTAAAATTGTTATGATGTTATGTTGTTATGTTGGAAGTGAGATAATGCTCTGAGCTCTGATATAGTATTTCAAATGCCCTATCTATACTCATGACACCCTGATTAAACCTGGCATCCTAATGCCAAATGGCCAATACCTAACGCCACAACATCATAACATCATAACCCCATAACGTCATAACATTAAAAGAAATGGAACCAACCAACACTCCTTCAAACATCAATAACCAGGATGACGATAGCATCAACATAAAAAGGTATCTGGGCCTTTTTATGAGCAACTGGTACTTGTTTGCAGTTTCATTATTTATTTCCATGACAATTGCATATAGTATAAACAGATATTCCAGCAGGATATATACAGTATCGTCAACGCTTATGATCAGTGAAGGACAGAATTCTGAGGGTAACAGGATTGTAAGCAGTGTGATCCCCGGAGGAGATATTTTTAACAGCAAGGAAAATATGACCAATGAGATTTCGATCCTGACCTCTTTCAGTCTCAGTAAAAGAGTAATAGACTCTTTGCCCGAATTCAGGGTATCATATTATGGCGTAGGAAGACGAAATATCGCTGAGACCCGACTGTATAAAAACTCTCCTTTCATTGTAATGACAGATTCTGCAGATATGCAGCCAAGAAATTTCAAGGTTAATATAAGAATAATTTCAGCGGGATCATATTTGCTGTCAATTGAAGGGATTGAACATTCGGAAAAAGAAGTAAAATTCGGTGAGCGGTACATTGGTCATGGTTTTAATTTCATTATTGATCTCAGAGACCGGGGAAATTTTACACTTAAGTCCGGATCGTCAAATAAATTCTATTTTTATTTTTCAGGTTCAGAAGAACTTGCAAACTATTACAGGGGAGCTCTGAGTGTCGTTCCAATCGACAAGGATGCCAGTATCATTAAATTAACTGAAATTGGTCTTGTCCCCGAGCAGGAGGTAGATTTCCTGAATATGCTCATGAAAGTATACCGGAACCTGAGTCTGGAATCTAAAAATCAAACTGCAGAAAGTACTCTCGCTTTTATCGACAGACAACTCGGCATTGTTTCGGATTCTCTTAAAAAGGCTGAGAACAGGCTTCAGAGATTAAGACTTGAAAATAAGCTTGTCGACCTTTCAAAAGATGGAAGTCTTTTACAGGGCAGATTGGAAAAGGAAGAAAATGAAAAAATATCCCTGGAGCTTCAGAATTATTATTTTCAATATCTGAAAGAATATCTCGACTCGAAGAACGAATCAGGTGACATTGTTTCGCCGAATACGGCCGGGATTTCAGAACCAACTCTGTTGAGTCTCGTTGAGGAACTTGCCAAACAGCAGAAACTGAGGAATGAATTATTAGTGAATCTTTCAGTTGATTTGCCCCCGGTTTCTCTTGCCTCTGAGAACATAAATAAGATCAGGATGAACCTTTCAGAAAATATTAAAAGCAGTATGTTCAATATAAAGCATTTAATCAGTGAGATTAATGATCGTATTACCCTGATAAACAGTGAAGCTGCAGAACTTCCTGGAACTGAAAGTAAGAGGATAAATATCCAGAGGGATTTTGATATAAACAACACCGTTTATACCTATCTCCTTGAAAAAAGAGCTGAAACAGGAATAGCAAAGGCTTCAAATATGCCCGACAGCAAAATTATTGATGAAGCCAATATCCTGAATGCCGTTCAGATAAAACCGACTGTCAGAAAAAACGATCTGAAAGCGTTGATTATTGGTCTTATACTTCCGGCATTAATAATATTTTTACTCTATTATTTAAATAACAAGATAATCGACAGTGCCGATGTAGTCAACAAAACAAATGTCCCGATCATAGGCTATGTGAGCCACAACAGCAGTAAAATTGAGATCCCTGTTATTGATAGTCCGAAATCAACACTGTCAGAATCTTTTCGTTCAATCAGGACAACTCTCAGGTATTTCTCCGTAGAGTCAGGCCGTTCCGTTATTGCTGTTACATCAACAATTAGTTCGGAAGGCAAGACTTTTATTTCAATAAATCTGGCAGCAATAACAGCAACTCTCGGGAAAAAAGTTCTGCTTATCGGGCTCGATCTCAGAAGGCCCCGGATACACGAATTGCTTGGAATTGACAATGATGAAGGGTTAAGCACGTATCTGAGTGGGAATTGCGGGTATGAAGATGTTATAAAGGAAACCACTATAAAAAACCTCTATTTTGCCTCTTCCGGACCCGTTCCGCCTAATCCGGCCGAACTTATTGAAGATGAAAAGATGGATGCATTTATTGCAAAAGCAAAACTGGAATATGATTATATAATAATAGATACCCCACCCGTTGCAGTGGTTTCAGATACTTTCTTAATTGCCAGGTTTACAGATATTAATCTGTTTGTGATCAGGCAGAGATATTCCTCAAAAAACACACTGGAACTAATTCAGGCATTATATCAGGAAGGGAGGCTTAAACACATGGCAATTGTAATGAACGATATAAGCCTCAAGGGTTATTATGGTTACGGCATTAAATACGGATATTATAAGGGATATGGATATTCATATGGGAAAGACTATTATGGCCAGTATTCGTACAGCAAGTATGGATTTACCGATAAGGAACATGGATATTACAATACCTGATTTTCAAATCAATGTGCTCAGTTTCCTTCTTCACTTAACTAAATAACATGAATGAACTAAAAAATAAGAGGATCCTGGTAATAGGAGGTGCCGGGTTTATCGGGAGTTTTGTTGTCTCTGAATTACTGAAGGAAGAGATCAGTGAGGTTATTATTTATGACAATTTTGTAAGGGGTAAAATGGAAAACATCAAGGAGTCTCTCAAAGATCCCCGATGTACAATTTATCCTCTCGGGGGAGATATCAGGGATACTGATATTCTCGATACCGCCATGAAAGGTATTGATTATGTTTTTCATCTGGCAGCAATGTGGCTTTTGCATTGTAAAGACTTTCCCAGGACAGCTTTCGATGTAAATATCCAGGGAACGTTTAATGTACTGGAAGCATGTGTAAACACTAATGTTAAGAAATTAATTTACTCATCCTCTGCATCGGTGTATGGTGATGCTGTAGAAGTTCCGATGACCGAAAAACATCCTTTTAACAATAAAAATTTTTATGGAGCAACCAAGATTGCAGGAGAAGCTATGTGCACTGCATATAATGACAGGTATGGACTCGGAATAGTCGGTTTACGCTATATGAATGTTTTTGGTCCTGGTCAGGACCAGCATGCCGCTTATACAGGAGTGATTCCGATTATGCTGAATAAGATTGACCTGAATGAAGCACCTACAATTAACGGGGATGGGAGCCAGGCATATGATTTTATTTATGTGGAAGATGTGGCCAGAGCAAATATTTCAGCTTTACTCTCAGATGTTAAAATCGGGTTTTACAATGTTGGAACGGAAGTACAAACATCTGTCAGGCAGTTATGCGACCTGATCCTTACCCTTAAAAAATCTGATCTGAAAGTAACGTACAAACCTTATAGCGCTGATGATGCAAGACAATTCGTTCAAAACAGAATAGGTTCAGGAAAAAAAGCTGCTGAAGAACTGGGATTCAAATATAAGTATTCTCTTGAGGAGGGTTTGGAGAAATTGATTAAGTGGCGAAATGATACTATTTATTAATTCAAAAGCAATTGGCAGTAGGCAAAGCGCAGTAGGCAAATTGCAGTTGGCAAAAATGGAGTTATAAAGTAATATTATCAGGTTATGGCAGGAGGGTTTCGGGATTTAACTGTTTATATAAAAGCATTTGATCTGGCAATGAGGATCTTCGAAATCACTAAAAAATTCCCTTCTGAGGAAAAATTTGAATTGACGGACCAGATCAGGAGGTCCTCACGAGCAGTTTGCAGGGCAATTGGAGAGGGGTATAGGAAACGGCAATATCCAAGACATTTTTCAAGTAAAATGAGTGATGCTGACATGGAGAACACTGAAACTCAGGTATCACTTGATTTTGCAGCGACATGTAATTATATCTCCCAGGAAGAATGCCATGAACTTCTGGAAAGTTCTGAAGAAGTAGGCCGGATGATGAATCATATGGTAGAAAACCCGGAGAAGTACCAGCCGAAACATTAAAATAAAAATGAAGTGATTCTTGCAAATTTTTGATTGCCCACTACTTCTTGACTTTCCCAACTGCCCCATGCCCACTGCTTTTTACAATTGCCAACTGCTCTTTTCAAATTGCCAACTTCTCTATGCAATTGCCAACTGCTTTTTGCCATTTGCCAACTGCTTTTTGCCAATTGCCAACTTCTCTTTGCAATTGCCCACTGCTTTTTGCCAATTGCCAACTAAAGGTTAACGATATGATAAGTTTGACCAGACATTAGTAATAGAAAACATGCAAAAGAAGTCAATCAATATATTCTCATACCTAAAGATTTATCAGAATTACCTTGGTAAAAAACTATATGTAATATTTATAATTTCACTTTTAGTTGCTTTATCGGAAGGGTTGGGGATAAGTATGCTGTTACCTTTAATTCAATCTTCCGGTTCATTAAACGGGAATTTAAGTAATTCCATTACAGCAGGGATTTATTCTTTTCTCAACTTTATGGGTGTAACGAATTTATTAATAGGAACATTAGTACTTACTGTAATTATATTTTTAATAAAAGGAATTCTTAAATTCATTGAAGGAACATATAGTGGAAGGTTACAGTCTGAACTTTTGCGCAGGCTTACAATCCGCATGTTTGACTCATATAATACAATTGATTATCAATATTTTACAAAACAAAACACAGGGCATTTCATAAATGTTCTTAATGTCCAGATATACAATACTGTGGTCATATTAAACCATTTTCTTGGTTTCCTTACCCAGTTAATAATGGCTGTTACTCTTATCGGTATTGCTTTTTTTATATCATTGAAAATTTCACTTTTTACTGTACTCGCGGGTTCAATATTAATGATCGTATTCAGATCATTAAATGCCAGGGTTTCAGGAATTTCAAGAAAAAGTTCCGAAGAACTCTCTGTTTTAAATAAGTTTTTGATTCAGACCCTGCAGGCTCTGAAGTATATCATTTCGACCGCTCAAAACGACCATCTGAGAAAGGGAGTAGTGAAAAGCGTAAGGTTGCTTACAGACTATATGTACCGGCTACAAATCTGGAGGTCAATTACCAATGCAATACAGGAGCCTGTTTCTCTAATATTGATGGTTGGTATTATCCTGGTACAGGTTACTTATATGAATGAACCAATCAGCAGTATTGTGGTTGCTTTAATTCTGTTTTACAAAGCAATGCGGACATTGATGGCAATGCAACAGAACTGGCAACAGGCTATGAGTACTATTGGATCTATAGAAATGGTTGAAAAAGAATTTAAAGTAACAAATGATCACAGAGAAAGGGGTGGAAACATAGTATTGGATACGAGGTTTGAAAACATCCTGTTTAATAATCTTTCATTTTCATATGATAATCAACAAAAAATTCTTGATAAACTTCAGTTAGAGATAAAGGCAAATACCACAATTGCATTTGCAGGAGAATCAGGTGCAGGAAAAACGACACTGGTTGATCTGCTTACGCTTTTACTAAAACCTACTGAAGGAGAATTAACGATAAATGGTATTCCATCAGAACAGATACAATTATCCTCCTGGCGAAGACAGATCGGATATGTTTCGCAGGATACAGTTGTTTTCGACGATACCATTGCAAATAATATTTGCTTATGGAACGGTGATTACCGGAATGACCCTGACATCCGTAAAAAAGTTGAAGAAGCTGCCAGAAAAGCATATGCAGATGGTTTTATAAATCAAATGCCGAATGGTTATGAAACAATGGTTGGTGAAAGGGGAGTCAGGGTGTCAGGAGGACAAAAACAGAGGTTATTTATAGCCAGGGAGTTGTACAAAAATCCGAATTTGCTGATTTTAGATGAAGCCACAAGCGCCCTGGATTCTGAATCAGAAAGATATATTCAGGAGAGTATTGATAATCTCAAGCGCTCTCTGACAGTAGTTATAATAGCACACCGGCTCTCAACAATCAAAAATGCCGATATCATTTATGTAATGGACAATGGAGTAATAATTGAAAGCGGATCATTTGAAGAGTTAACATCAAAAGATCATTCGCGGTTTAGTAAAATGGTTAATATTCAACAGATCTGATAAAGCCAACCTGAGCGTGAAAATCCCTTTGATCAAGCCATATATTGACAGCTCCGTAAAATCAAAAGTTTTGGAGGTATTGGATAGCGGCTATTTAACCGAGGGACCTGTGACACATACTTTCGAAAAAGAGTTCAGCAAATATATTGGTTGTGAACATTCAATAGCTGTTACTTCATGTACTACAGGGCTTGAGATTGCGCTCAGGGCTTTAAATATCGGGGAAGGCGATGAGGTAATTGTACCTGACTATACCTATCCGGCAACCGCTTCAGTTGTATCTATAGTTGGGGCTACACCGGTTATAGTCGATATCGGTAAAGAAGCGATGCTTATTGATTATAATAAAGTTGAATCGGCAATAACAAACAGAACGAAAGCTGTTATCCCCGTTTCATTATTCGGGAATCCTCTTGATTATGATAAGTTGAACAAAATAAAAGGAAAGTTTAAAATTCATATAGTTGAAGATGCTGCCTGTGCAGTAGGAGCGGAATATAAGGGTAAAAAAGCGGGCAACTGGGCTGATATTTCAGTTTTTTCTTTTCATCCCAGGAAATTTATTACAACCGGTGAAGGGGGCATGGTAACTACCAATAACAGAGTGTGGGCAGACTGGATGAATTCTTACAAACATTTCGGAATGAAAATGGGTGATTCTCAGAGGGAAGCAGTCCATTTTGAGATGATGGGGACAAATTATAAACTGAGCAACCTGCTTTCGGCAATCGGACTTGCCCAGTTAGAAAAGATAGAAGAATTACTGAGAAGACGTATAGTACTTTCTCAAAACTACTTAAGACTTCTGAAAAACGTCAAGGCGGTTTCAATACCTGGGACCAGCGTTAATGGTAAACACTCGTATCAATCCTTTTGCATTTTTATTGAGAACAGGGATGAAATCATGAAATCTTTGAGGAATACGGGTATTGAAGTTCAAATCGGCACTTATTCACTCCATAGGCATAAAGCATTTCAAAACGATAAGTCCGTAAGGTTACATGGCAGCTTTGGAAATAGCATCTATGCATTTAACCATTGCCTGGCATTACCCTTGTTTCACGAGCTTACATTTGAACAGCAGGAATTTATAGTTGAAGAACTAAAGAATTTATTATAAGCTAAAATTTATGTGCGGTATTGCCGGGATATTTAATTTAAATAACGCACCTGTTTCTGTCAGTTTACTGAAGAAGATGACTGATATAATTTCTCACCGGGGACCGGATGGAGAAGGTTTTTGGGTTGATTCAAATATCGGTTTCGGACACAGACGCCTGGCAATCATTGATCTGACCCCGCTGGGACATCAGCCGATGCAGACAGATGATGGAAACTTTATTATTACCTACAACGGCGAAGTTTATAATTTTCAAAATATCAGGATTGAACTGGAAGCGAAAGGTTACATGTTTAAATCAAAAACAGATTCCGAAGTTGTATTGAAGGCATATTGTGAATGGGGTAAAAATTGTATTCTGAAATTCAACGGGATGTTTGCTTTTGCCATCTGGGATAAAAAAAAACAGGAGTTGTTTATTGCACGCGACAGGTATGGAATAAAGCCTCTTTACTATTATTTTAAAAATGGAGTTTTTGTATTTGGCTCAGAGATTAAATCTATTATTCAGCACCCGGATGTCACGGTTGATGTTTCAATCCGGGCATTAAATGAATATTTTTCATTTCAGAATATTTTTTCTGATTATACCTTATTCAAAGATATTTACCTTTTACCCGCCGCGCATACATTAATCTTAAGTTCAGGGGAAGAAAGTAAATTAAAAATTGAGAAGTACTGGGACTACCGGTTTATTGAAGATAACAGCTTAAATGAACGGGATGCAACAGAGAAATTATCGTTTTTGTTTGAACAGGCGGTTAACCGGCAGTTGATCAGCGATGTGGAAGTCGGTTCTTATTTAAGCGGGGGGATTGATTCGGGTTCCATTACCAGTGTTGCGGCAAAAAACTTTCCGAATTTGAAAACGTTTACTGCAGGTTTTGATCTGTCATCGGCATCAGGATTGGAGTTGGGCTTTGATGAAAGGGCAAAATCCGAATTCCTTTCAAACCTTTATAAAACCGAGCATTATGAGACCGTTCTGAAAGCCGGCGATATGGAGAGGGTCATGCAACAAATGATCTGGCATATTGAAGATCCCCGTGTAGGGCAATCGTATCCGAATTTCTATGTTGCCCGTCTTGCCAGTAAATTTGTAAAGGTAGTTTTTTCCGGGGCCGGAGGAGATGAGCTGTTTGCAGGCTATCCCTGGCGTTATTACCGCGCTGTAGTTAATGACGACTTCAATCATTATATAGAGAAATATTACAGGTACTGGCTACGGTTAATCCCGGACAGATTTAAAAAGGAATTCTATCAACCGGGTATCTATCCCGAAATCCTGGCTAATCCTACTCTGGATGTATTTCGCAATGTGTTCGATTACAAAATCGACCAGGTAAACTCTCCCCAGGAATATGTTAATCATTCACTATATTTTGAGATTAAGACCTTTATGCATGGATTGCTTCTTGTTGAAGATAAGCTCTCCATGGCCAATTCTTTAGAAACCCGGGTCCCCTTTCTCGATAATGATTTAGTGGATTTTGCTATGACCATACCGGTAAAATTCAAATTAAGAAACCTCTCCGAAATTGTTTCGTTTAATGAAAACGAACCCGGACCAAAGACACTAAGGTATTTTGAAAAAACAAATGACGGGAAAATCATTCTTCGGAATGCTTTATCCAGATATGTTCCCCTGGACTATACAAATGGAATCAAGCAGGGTTTTTCCGCACCGGATGCAAGCTGGTATAAAGGTGAAAGCATAGAATACATTAAGAAACTTCTTTTAGATAAAGAAGCGAGAATTTATGATTACTTGCAGCCTGCTAAAGTGAATGAATTATTAAATGAACACTTTAAAGGTAAAACCAACCGGCGGCTATTGGTATGGTCATTATTGAATTTTGAATGGTGGTTAAAGATATTTATGAAATAAAATGTTAGATAAACTAAAAGATCTCTTCTTCAAATTAAGAGAAGAAAAACGGATCAAATATAATAGAGTTCTTCCCTTCGGAGATTACATTTCAGACAGGTGGGAAAAGGCGAAGTATTTAGGATTTGGTGAAGGTTCATCTGTATACGACAATGTTGTTATATTAGGTAATGTTAAAGTTGGGAAAAATACATGGGTCGGACCAAATGTGGTTCTGGACGGTTCCGGTGGATTAGAAATAGGTTCAAATTGTTCAATTTCTGCTGCTGTTCAGGTTTATTCTCACGATTCGGTTAAATGGGCCGTCAGCGGGGGTAAAGAAAACTATGAATACGCAAACACAAAGGTTGGCAATAATTGTTATATAGGACCCAATTCAATAATAATAAAAGGAGTCGAAATAGGTGATTGTGCAATAATTGGCGCAAACAGCTTCGTTAATGTCAATATCCCTCCCAATTCAAAGGCATTTGGAAATCCTGTAAGGATAATAATTTAGAATTTTAGATAGAGAATACCTTTAATTTTATGAATTCCCTTAAGCCAACCTTGCTTGTCTTCAGACCTCCAATGCAATTAATCCCATTGAATAACCAGAATGTTCAATTCTTTAAAATGGACAAAGCGTTGGGAGTTAATTTTAAAGAAATAATAATTGATTATTCATGTGATTACGGAGAAGTTCTTGAGAAGTATCGACCTGATATGGCGTTGTTTCATTTTGAGGAAGGAACAACAGGTTCGATAAATATTCAGAACGTAAAATACAATAATTCAATACCTAAAACTGGACTTGCCACAATCGATTCTTCTTCAGTCGGAAAGGGTTTCTTTTACAGATTCATGCAGGAATATGGTGTCGATGATATTTTTTCAATTGAGGTAACTACAGGCGAGACTTTCCCTGAAATCAAGGACAATTTGTTTTACATCCCCCATTTTATTGACTCCGATTTAAATTTTGATTATAAACTAGAAAAAAACATACCTGTATTGCTTACGGGACATTTTGAACATAAGTTTTACGAATGGCGTAAATTGATAAAAAAACCACTTATAGACAATTTTCCAACATTATATTTCAGGCATCCGGGTTACTATACTGATACACATATTCCGGATATGTTACGGATTCATGGGGAAGACTATTTTAAAAGATTAAACTCCTCCTGGATTATACCAACATGCGGATCTTTTAAAAACACAGTCTTAATGAAGCATTTTGAAATACCGGGTGCAAAATCGTGTCTGGTCTGTGATGAAAATGAAACAGTAAAATTGCATGGTTTTATTGATATGGAGAATTGTGTTTTTTCCGAACCGGGTCAGATTGTTGAGAAATTGAACTATCTGTTTAACAACCCTGATATTCTTCAGAAAATAATTAATACCGGATATGAGTTTGTGCATTCAAAACATACTCATAAACACAGGCTACAAATATACCAGTGGTATCAGCTGATAAAACAAAAACAATCGAATCAAAAAATTATCCAGCCTTCACTTCTGGGTGATCTAGAGTTGGTCGATTTGGCATCTCCAAAAGAAACTTTACACATTCGCGTTGCGGAGGATGTTAAACAAATTATAGCTATTGATGACCTGATAAGTAAAAAAAATTATTACAAAGCCGAATTGGAAGCTAAAAGTGTAATTGACTTTGCTGAATATATTCACGATGCCAAATTAAGACTCTATTTTATTCATATGCTTTGCGGCAGAAAAAATTATGCATCTTATAGCTTAAAGGAACTATTACTTTATAGAATTGATGCCAATATTATCCCGGATCCATTGGATTTAGCAATTTTTATAATTCACCTTTTATCGGAAAGGAAAACAGAAAAGGCTGTTTATTTCTCGAAGATTGCTATTACAAAGAGAAGGAAAGAATTGGATTATGTGCGGTTACTGGCCTTTAAACTCGGTAAGCAACAGATTCTTTTCAACTCGTTATTGTTCGAAATAGCAGGAGCAAATGGGAGAAGTGATCTTAAAACAATGTACTATTTTTATTCAGAGAAACTCAAGCCTTTAGAAACCCTGGAAAAAATTGTGAAAAGGAATATTCACAAAACTAAACTTTCATTTGATGAATTAATTCATGCTCTTATCATCATGCCATCGGAAAAGGTGAAATTAAGTGAGATTGAGATAGAATTTAACAGCAAAGCCTTGCAGGCTGATATTGAGTTTATAAACAAGACAATAAACTTCTCGGGTAAAGCGATGAGGAAAGTTCAGATAATATTAAATCGGATAAAGTTAGCTTTTAACTAAAATGAAAAAATTCGTCCAAACCCTAAAGTATATTAATCTAAAAACAATCTGGTTTAATTTGAAATATCTACCAATTAAAGATGCATTGAAATTCCCAATTTTAATTTCGAATAAGGTCTACCTTAGAAACGTTTATGGTAGAGTTCATTTTAATTGCCCTATAAAATTTGGTTTGATTCAAATAGGATATGGAAGTGTAGGAATTTTTGACAAAAAAATTTCAAGAACAATTTGGGATGTCTGCGGAGATGTAACCTTCTGCGGAAGTGGTACTATTGGTCACGGATCAAAAATAGTGGTTGGTTCAGAAGGTTCATTAATCATAGGTGATAAATTAAAAATATCAGCCGAGGCATCGTTCATTGTCTATAATAAAATCCAAATTGGCAATAATTGTTATATGGCTTGGGAAACGCTTTTAATGGATACGGATTTTCATAAAATAAAAAACGAGAATGGAGAAATTATTAACAACTCCAAACCAATTATTATTGGAGATTATGTTTGGATCGGATGCAAATGTATCATTTTAAAAGGAGCCGTAATTCCCAATAATACGGTAATTGCAATTAATTCAATGGTTAATAGAGAATTAACTGAGGGAAATTGCATTTATGGTGGTAGTCCGGCTATGTGTATTAAAAAGAACATATCCTGGGAAGACTAGTCAGCTTTAGTAAAGAAAATATTAGGGAATAAGGAAAAGGTAATACAAGGAATTTATAGTTAACTTAAGTATTTTTAAAGAGTACTGATAAATAAATGACAAAATAATATTAAACGCATTTTATTAAAAATGAATTATTTACACAGAACTATTGAACATAATACTAAAGCAGCAAGCAGTATTGTTCCTTTGTTAATCAAAATGTTTAACATAGATTCTGTTATTGATGTGGGTTGTGGATTAGGTACCTGGTTGAAAATATTTAATGAATTTGGAATAGAAGATTATTTAGGTGTTGACGGGGATTATATCAATTTACAATTATTACAAATTCCACAAACTAAATTACTTATTGCGGATCTTGAAAAGGATTTAAATATTAAAAGAAAGTTTAGTTTGGTTTTATGTCTCGAAGTTGCAGAACATTTATCTAAAACCAGGGCAGCAAGTTTTATAAAAGAGCTTACGAAACTTGGTGATAGAATTGTTTTTTCCGGAGCAATTCCATCTCAGGGCGGGCAGGACCATATAAATGAACAATATCCAGACTACTGGATTTCATATTTTAGAACTGAAAGTTTTCAAGTACAAGATTCGATCAGACCTTTGATTTGGAACAATAATGAAATTGATTGGTGGTATAGACAGAATATTATAGTATTTGAAAAAAAAACAAATGCTTATTCAAACAATTGTGTAAATCCTTTGATAACAAAGGAATTATACGTAAACAAGCTTAATGAGATTGAAAAATTGACATTGGATATTCAAAAAATTGAAAAAGGAAGCATGAGATTTAAATATTATTTAAATGGGTTTTTTAATAGATTAAAAACCAGGTATTTAAAATTACTATGAAAAAAGGAGTATCAATAATTATTTGTTGTTATAATAGTGCTTCAAGACTTCATGATACTTTAAGGCATATTTTTAATCAAAAAGTTCCTGATGAAATACCTTGGGAACTTATTATAGTAAACAATAACTCAACTGATTCTACGAAAGAGATTGCGATCACCGAATGGGGAGAATGTAATAGAAAGGCTTCGTTCCAGTTAGTTGATGAACCGAAACCGGGCTTATCATATGCACGTAAAGCAGGTATTAGCGCTGCAAAATATACCTATTCCATTTTTTGCGATGACGACAATTGGCTGGATTCGGAATATGTTCACATAGCATATAATGTAATTGTATCAAATCCAAGTATAGGAATGCTGGGAGGGCAAAGCGAATCTGTTTGTGAGATAAATGAGCCAGAATGGTTTGAAGAAAAAAAATGTTATTATGCAGTTGGCAAACAAGCCGGCGCAAGTTGCGATGTGACAACAAGAGGATATCTCTGGGGCGCATCTATAGTACTTAGAACAGAGGCACTTAGATCAATATATTCTGCTAAAATTAATTCGTTATTAACAGATAGAACAGGGAATGATTTATCCTCAGGAGGTGATGCTGAAATTTCAAAATGGTTTATTTTACTTGGGTATCGACTATGGTATGATGAAAGATTATTATTCAAACATTATATTCCCAAAGAGAGGCTAACATCTGACTATTTTGATAATTTGATGAAAGGGCAGGAAAAGTCGTCGGCAATCTTATTATCTTATAAAAGGTATCTTTATTACAAAGAATATCTAAGTAATCACTCGAAGATTCTCTTATTATTTAAAACTCTACTTAAAGTTTTCTTTATTAAATTAGGTTTAAGAAAATACACTGTCAATAGGAATCATATTTTTCAGAATTTGCAGTTATGTTTAAATTCTTATTTTCATTGGGATCATACTTTAGCCAAAATCCAAATAGAAATGAAGAAGTTAAATGAAGTTCAGAAAGCGAATTAGACGACGTAAATTAAAATCATAAGTTTTGTGAAATAATTGAATTCTAAATTTAACTATTTGACTTGATATTGCTCCCTGCTCTTTCAAATATTGAATTAAAAAAAGGATGGCCATGGACTGAAGAAAGCCAGATTTTTTCGAGGAAAAAAGCTGATGGTTCAGAGTGGCCAAGGTTAACAATTGTCACACCGAGTTATAACCAGGGCCGGTTTATTGAAGAAACAATCAGAAGTGTTTTATTACAAAATTACCCGAATCTGGAATACATTATTATTGATGGTGGCAGTAATGATAATACTCTGGAAATAATAAAAAAATATGAACCCTGGATCACATATTGGATCAGCGAACCGGATAAAGGTCAGAGTGATGCCATCAATAAAGGGTTTCAAAAAGCTACAGGTACATATGGCAATTGGATAAACAGTGATGATTTACTGGAAAAAGATGCATTAAGTACCATAGCTCAGAGTATTGATTTCAAAAATGGAAAAACAGTTTTCCTTGGCGATTATAAGGAGATCGATTACAATGGGGAAGTGATAAAAATTTCAAGATCTGATATCAGAAAGTTGGAAGAACTGGTTGATTTACAAGGATACTGGAGAAACGGCAGATCAAACCAGATAGGGCAGCAGGCTACCTTTTTCCCGGTCAGGCTTTTTAAAGATGTCGGGATGTTAAATAGAGATAACCACTATTCTATGGATTATGAATTGTGGGGAAAATTTTTAATAGCCGGAGCAGACTTTTGCCCTGTGCACAAAACACTGGGAGCATTCAGGGTCCATGATGGACAAAAAATCTCAAACAGACATAAAACAACAAAAAGCCTTATTAAGTCTGCAGTTCGTTTGATTAATAGCTGTCATGACTGGCGTCGGGTAAAAAGAAATTATTACACGAGATTATTAATGATGTTTTCAGTCAGGTATTATTATGGGTATGTACGCAGTATAATCGGTGTTCGCAGAAGGGTAAAATACCTGTCTCAGAAATTTGGAATCAGATCAGGTAATCAGGTTTAAAATGAACATACTGGCTGTCTGCAGTACTATAAATTTTCGTGATTTTACCCGACGGGCTACTATTGAGGCTATAAAAAATGAAATTGACAGCCTCGATGTTTTACTTTTTACAAGCCTGAAAAACTATTTCAAAAAGAAAACGACAGTAAAAGACATTCAATTCAGTACGTACTATTTCTGGATTCCGGAAAAAATGAAGAAATTCATTTTCCTGAAATATCTTGAACATAAACTGAGAAACTGGTACTGGAAGAAGAAAATTTCGAAATATGACTGGATTTTTTTTACTGATCCGAACCAGGGCTGGCTGCTCCCCTACGCAAAAAAATCAAAGATTGTCTACCTGATCAGGGATCCCAATGTTCTCCAAAGTATAAATCATAAAGACAACGAGAGGAAATTATTGGATTCCTCTCAAATTGTGCTGGCAACCAGTAAAAATCTTACTGATCTTTATTTGGAAAAGTATCACGGGATCAGTCATAAAAACATTCATTACTGGCCCAATTGTGTCGACATAAACATCTGGAATGCGGTTTCATCAGGATCTAAAACTTTAAATAAGCCACTGATTGGTGTCGCCGGGCATTTTAGTTTAAAAAGGACTGATTATTTGTTATTAGATAATATAACCACAAATTGTCCTGATTATGATTTTGAAATTGCCGGAATATTGGATTATAACCACTCGAAAGTTTTTTGGGATAGAATGTTTGAAAAGTCAAATGTAAAATATCTTGGGAATATTCCTTATGAAGGATTACCTAAAACAGTAGCCAGGTGGGATGTCGGACTTGTAACTGACAAAATGGATGAATATGCCTCTTTTATGCATCATAATAAAGTGTACCAGTATTTAGCGCTTGGTATTCCTGTAGTTTCATTGAAAATTCATGAAGATTATATTATGCTTCATCCTTATGTGCGTCTGGCTGAAGATTATACACAATATATTGAAGCTATCAGGATTGCATTGGAACAAAGCAAAACCGGATCGTTCAAAAAGGCATGTATTGAGATAGCAGGTTTAAATTCATCCAGGATAAGGGCTAAGGAGTTTTTATTGTTTATAAATACCATCTGATGGGCTGGACTTACTCATATACCAGTAAAAGCATAGGATTTGTATTAATTGTATTCTTTTCCTCACAACTTATTTTTCATGGTAAATTGTACGGAATTGAATGGTTGCTGGCTGCCTTTTTAATTTGTTTATATGTTTTCTACAATATTCAATCCTTTCAGAACCGGTGGAGCAATTATTCCGAGAAGAAAATAATAAGCAGATTATTCTGGGTCTCTTTATCTATACGAATTGCTGTTATGCTGATTTTATTGGTCATTTCATACAGTACATGGAACATGTTCTATTATGTAGGAGCCATGGATGAAATGAAATATTACAGGATAGCCAGCGAGGCGGCAGAAATATTCAGAACATCGGGCATTTCTCCTGCCTATTCTCATATACTTGAAACCTATCTTTTTGAAATATCCGACACGGGGTTTTGTACATTTCAGGCATTTCTTTTTGTTCTTTTCGGATATTCACCTATACTTTTCAAACTTATATACTGTGTAATTGGCAGTTATACGGTGGTAAGGGTATATAAACTGTCTTTGCTGCTTTTCGAACAACCGGTTGCCCGCCTGTCGGCTATTCTGTTTATGTTATTTCCAATTGCCTGGTTCTTTTCTGTCGTAATAATGAAAGAGACAACAATGGTTTTCTTAATCGTCGAATCGATCTACCTGACAGTTAAACTGCAAAAATCATATAAAACATCAACCTTATTTAAGTTACTGTTTTTCATCATAGTGCTGTTTTTCTTCCGTTCGGCCATCAGTATTCTTTTAATAATGGGCGCTGCATTCAGTATGCTTATGCAGGTAAAGAAAAAACGACTTGTGGTAAATATTCTGGTGACAGTTTTTTTACTGGGCGGCTATCTGTACTTTCTGCAGTCAACGGGTAAGGCTGAAAAATATTACAAACAGTATACCGAAACCGATGAGTTTGTTGAACAGCGTCTTATAACAGGAAGTAAAGTAAATCCTTACACATCGGTTGTAAATGCGCCATTATACTTCAGTATCTCATTATTCGCCCCCTTTCCTAGCTATGTTAACGTCCCTATCAGTTTTGGTAGGGAGATCCCCCATGATGAATACTATTATCATGTGGCAGGATGCATGGTTTGGGTGATCCTGGCGTTTTTTTCTATCGTCGGTCTTTATCATGCTATTCGTTTCCGGAGGCAGGAGCTGGCCCCCATCTGGATTTTTATACTGGGCTACCAGTTT
>Ga0209748_1000427_pt1 | contig 22552 bp, 21 predicted proteins | sample BarGraIncu00421A_FD_185490 | JGI IMG/M metagenome (GOLD analysis project Ga0209748, IMG submission 185490) | Arctic peat soil microbial communities from Barrow, Alaska - Barrow Graham LP Incubations 004-21A (SPAdes) (version 2) | ecosystem: Environmental > Terrestrial > Soil > Wetlands > Peat... | reverse complement strand
CCTCGTTGTTTTACCGGTGATTTCAATAAGCGGTCTACATTCTCGAGAAAAATATAATTTGGAGCATTATCACCTTTACGTTGCAATATAGTGTAAATAGACCAAAATAGGACACCTTTTTTACCTATAAGTCCGTGTGAGTTCTTAAGGGTGCTTGCGACCGAATAATCTTGGCAAGGGAAACCACCAACAAGTAAATCGTGGTCAGGAATAGTGTCAAAATCTTGTTCGATTACTTTTTCAATATCACGACCTTCAAAGCCCTTCTTTCCGAAACGTGCCATATAAACCTCTGAAGCGTGTTGTTTTGTTGTCGATGGTTCAAACTGATTTGCCCAGATAGTCTCAAATTTAATCTTGTCGTTGCTAGCCCCGTCGAGACCAATACGAAAACCACCAACACCGGCAAATAGTTCTATTACTTTAATTTTTTTCTTCATATAAAGACTATTTTATCAGCTATTATTGTTTCGATCAACCCCCATTCGGCTTTTTTCTGATACAATAATGTAAATGGCTCAATCTACTTATGACATTACATCATCGAAATCTTTACTAGAGTTTGCTCGAGGGCTTTCTGGGAAAACGCTTGCTGACGTTGTCGATATGAAACAAATCACAGAGAACATCAGTAATAAGGGTGACTTGGGCAATATGGTTGAAAGATACTATTACCGGTATCAGCCCGACAACACATCACATAAGCCAGACTTTCCTGAAGCAGGCGTAGAGCTAAAAACTACAGGCGTATTAAGGCGCTCCGACGGTAGTTATAAAGCGAAAGAACGTCTTGTTCTGACGATGATTAACTATATGAACCTAATTGAAGAACAGTGGGACAGTTCATCGTTGATGGAAAAGTGCCGTTTAATGCTTATCCTATTCTATCTTTACGAGAAAGGTCTAGCTGTTTTTGACAGACGGTTTGTTTTAAACCCAATTTTATTTGAGTTCCCAGACGAGGATTTAGAGATTATTAAACGTGACTGGGAAATAATTAGGCAAAAGATAGAAGATGGAAGAGCTCACGAATTATCTGAGGGCGATACTTACTATCTTGGCGCGTGTCGAAAAGGCTCGGGTGGTGAAAGTGAGAAACTAAAGAAACAGCCTTTTTCTGAAATCTTAGCAAAATCGCGAGCTTTTTCGCTAAAACCAAGCTATGTTAACCGTATTATCAAAGGACATACTTCTGAGGCTGGTACATTAGGTATAACCGAAGAAGTTACGATTGAAAAAGCAACACAAAACAAGTTTAAGCCGTATCTAGGCAAAACCGTTGAAGAGATTTCTGATTTACTCGACTTTCACAAACAAGGTAAAAACGATAAAGGCTTTTACCGTCACTTGACGATGCGCATTCTAGGAGGTGCAAGAAAAACCATACCAGAGCTTGAAAAGGCGGGAGTAGAGTTAAAAACTATCCGCGTAAACAAGAACTGGGTGCCAGAAGAGGCTATGTCATTTCCAATATTTAGGTATATGGACATCCTAGATGAGGACTGGGAAGATAGTAGTTTCTTCAATAAAATAGAACAGAAGTTTTTGTTTGTTATCTTTCGTGAAGATAATACAGGTAACCTGAGGCTAGAAAAGTTAAATTACTGGAATATGCCTTACCTCGACCGTGAGGAGGCTCACCGTGTGTGGGAAGACACAAAGAGAAGAGTTGCCATAGACGCTAACGACTTACCTAAATCAGCTGAAAGTCGTGTCGCTCACGTTCGCCCCAAAGGAAGGAACAAAAAAGATACTATACCAACACCACAGGGGACTATGCTTGTTAAGAAATGTTTTTGGCTAAACCGCAATTACATTGCTGAGGTCGTTAAACACGCTATTTAGTCTGGTTTTAGAGTACTAAACGATTAAACCGTTCGCGAAGCAAGTTCAATCTTTCTCCGACGGGTTTATTCTTCACTGCGCCAACAAGTTCTTTCACGTCGTCGTCGTCAAGAGCAATAATATAACCACGGTCATCTTTTGCCGTATCCCGACAGCTCTCCTCTAGGTGTGTCTTATTGTCAATTTTTCTCGAAATCAGTATGCCTACTTTACCCCTACTTGGTGCGAACCTACCTGACAATTGGTCAAGCTCAGGGTTAGCTACATCGGTGCTATAGTTTTTGCACTCTACAAATATAAACGCAGACGGATAATTATCCTTGAGCCACTTAAAGAAGTCATCTTGGGCTACATTAGTGTAAGTAATATCTACAATTTTTCGACCACCATTTAGTCTTGTCTGTGGTTGTGGGTACATAAGCCAAGGATAAAACAGTGCATCAAACAGTGCCTGTACGGCTTTCTCATATTTTTTAGCCTCATCAGCACCAGGCTGTACATCGAGCAAGTCACTGAGTAGTTTATCCCAATCCGGTAATGGGGTTTCTAATTTTTCAGCTATTTGTTGGTGGCTCAGTACGGGTTTAGGACTATTGCCAACATCTTGCTTAAAGCGTTCCAAGACGTCGAGACGGTCAGGCGTAAGATTTCGGTTCTGTTTCTTTTCGTTTATCTTGCCGTCAGCATCGAAGTATTGCTCTTTTATCGACTTTTTAGTAGGTAGCCTATGTTCGCCGTTCTTTAGTATCCTAACAAGTCCTTGGCTAGCTTCCTCCTCTTGGAGTTGTTCAACTAAGTACTTGTTGTAGTAGTCACCGGCGTCATAAGAGATAGACTTTCTAACAATTGCTTTAGGTATTAACATAAGTCGCTGTTTTTTATTACTGATAGTGGTGACTGCCTGCAACATATCTTTAACTACCCATTTTTTAGCCTGTGCGTCCCACAGCTTACGTGTAGCATGAGTTTCTAGCGGTATCCCATACTGGTTACACATTTCCATAGTGTACTCGAGTAAAGGCTCCCGTATGATATTAGTTACAATATCAGAAATTACATCGGAGGCTATGCCGTCTATAAGTAGAGCAGTATCCTCAAGGTCTTTAATTAAGCCGGTGTGGGCTGAGCTACCATTAAGGGCTTGCCACATTTTGTCAGCAAGCTCTTTGCCCATACCATGACCACGTGAAAGTCGCTTTGATAAGCCAAGGTGAGTTTCGTTTGGCTCGCTCAATACAGCTAGCAAGGCTTTCGCTTTACCGTGTTCGCCGTTACTAATATGCTCAAGTATCAAACTAAAATAATCGTGAATTAGTCCACGACATTTAGCGCCCCACTCAGTATCGAGTAGGTTCAGGGAGGAGGGGTCAAGAAAAAGCGGCACGTCAGTATCAAGCCTCACATCCACAAAGTCTAGCGAGGGCTGTTCTAATCCTAGCGAATAATACTCCGAAACTCTCATAATTGGCTGTATTATAGCACTTTAGAGCCAAAACTAACAGACAAACCATTTTTACACTTTAATATTTTGATGCTATAATGATTTTGTCTAAACTGTTAATACGCAATAGAACCATCGGTTTTTCCGTTTGGTTTTTCACCTAAAAAGGGGCATCGCCCGAAACAGTGGGTGAAAACCTATTGCGGAAAGAACAGTTTAGACACCGTTGGCGGTGTCCCTTTTTATTAAGACACCCCAAACGGCTAATACAAAGCTAAATGAAAGGGGTGTCTAGAGTGAAAGACCGTAAAACCTACAAGGTACTAACCGCTTGCAGTTTTATACTGCCATTAAACCGATTTTATCTTGGAAACCTAAAAGGAGCATTTCTAAGAAGCATCAGTTGCAATTATTTTATGATTGGTTGGCTAATTGACTTACTTTACATGGACAAGTCCTTTGATGAAGCAATGGCAAAACGTGGTTTTGCTAATACTGACATACGTAACGCACAAGGCAAATAGCTAATTAGTAGTGCTTGGCTTGCTTGTTAGCAGGCTATCCCAACATTTTTTTCCTAACAAATCCACGCTTATTTTTTGTTTTTTGTTGGGTTACTCAAAAACATAGCATTTTTTAGTATAGACGCTTTTTTAGCTGGGTTGTACGTTTACAACCTTTCTAAAAAGTAACCAAAGACAGTTAGGGGGGGTATCGCAAGGGTTCCCCAGCAAGATATAATGTTTTTATGAGAAAAGACCAACAGCTTACAATAATTCAAGCGGTAAGTGATTACTATTTGAATTCCCGAGACTTTAACGGAATGCCATTGTCAGCGCTACGGGAAAAGTACACCTTAACCAAGCGCGACTTGAAACTGCTTATAGAAACTGGGGATATAGAAATACACTTTGGTTTTGGTCATCCAAATCCACATGTGCGAGCAATGTCTCTAGGTGACAAAGATATTCAACTCAAGACACTTGCTTACGTTAAGGCTGAGCAATCGTATTATGCTGTGTTATATCCCACTGTAAAGTATCTTAATGCGGTAGTAGATGTTAACAATTACAAGAACCAGCCATATTCACTTATGCTAGCGCTGGGAATGCCACAACTTGAGATACTATACTTTGACCCGCAAGTGCTAAAAACATACCGAGACGACCCAAGATACACGTACAGCTATCACGGAGTGGCAGGACAAGTCTGTATCACCACAGAGGGTGATGAGGATGAAGATGTCCCTGAAAGCGACAAGATACTTATAGACACTTTTGGGACGGGCTTTAGCAAAGATTATGAGACAGACAGCAAAACTTGTGTTACGGCGTTTCCATTCTATTTGCACAAACTTAGCTCCGAGCATCAAATGTTATGGAAACACAGACAGCTTAATAGCAGTAAGTACGTACCTGACCATGGCTTCGTGCAATCACAGCTTTATGGCAGTTTTGACTTCAACGCAACTGTATACGAGGCATTCTTTGCAGAATTAAGAATAATAAACGAAATGACCACGGCTGTAGAGGGTCTGCCACTATTCAAAAGGGATTACGCTGACGGTTCCAAAATACCACGTAACTTTCACAGATTACTTTTACCAACAAAACGTGAGTACCAAGAATTTGTTGAAGTCTTAGATAAGCTCATAAGTGACAATATTAACAGAGAATTCTTTAAAAGGCGTTTGCCACTCAGCTTTGAAGACGAGGACAAGGGCACTATTGCTCTTTTTGCAGAGTATTTAGAATTATTCAAAACCAAAGACCGCTCACCGATTGAGCAAACTCTTAAAACTATTCGTAAAGTTCGTAGTGAACGCAGTAAGTCATCTCATCACGATTTAGAGGATGAGTTTAACTATAAGTATAATAAAAAACAAAGAGACATCATGCTTGATGCCTATGTCGCGATTAGGTTTGTACGTCTAGTTTTTACGAATGTACCAGAGGCAAAAACTGTCAAAGTGCCCGAGTGGTTGTTTAGGGGAGAGATTAGCCCTGATTAGTCCTCACTTATTACGCTATCATCCGTCCTAATATACTTTGCACCGTTTGGGTCAGTTGATACTCTATCGTCCCAGTTTGACGTATCGGTTGCGGACTGTTGGTGTGGTAGTTCGACAGTCTTTACTATTATTCTCTTTTCTTTTTCTTCGTTGTTATCACTCATAGGAATATTCTATACCAAGAAACGCGTTAAAGACAAGCTATCTGGCTTTACGAGGCTATGCAGTAATAGTTCAGTTTTGTCTATTCTAACTTTAAGGTTGTCGTAGTTGATAAGTATTTGGTATAATTTGTCGAGTATGATAGGTTCGGTAGCCGTAACTGCCCGTCGACCAATTCAGACATTTCAAATTTTCAGGGGAAAGAGTATTTGGACCTTGGGTGCATTCTCCGGGTTGTGGTTCTGTGCAATCAATCACAACATAATTTTTGTATCCATAATTTCCATTACTAGTCCAAGAGAATTGTATTGTTTCTCTCCCAAACCAAATATACCACCAAAGGAAAGAATGCCAAAAGCTATTCGCTTATTAGTTATGTTTTCTTTTTGTGTTTAAAATATTCAATCTGTTGCAAACGCTTTTTCGCTTCTTCGTTTGTTGGGTACGTTCCCATATTACGTCCGCTTTCGGAAACCACGCGATAGCCTTCCTTGACTTTTCGAATCACAAGAACCACCTCCTTATCATTCTTTATCCTCTCCTACTTGCTCTTCCGCCTGGCTTGCTGCGCCTTTTCTATATTCTCCATTCGTGCTCGTTGTTGCGCAGGAGTTGGTTTTTCGCTTTCAGGAACATTTGGCCTATCTTTTGCTTCAAAGATGTCAGCTTTAATGTGCTTTGGTTCAGAACCGAGTTTCTCTATTACCTCCCGCGCATCATCAGTGTCAGGAATTAATCTATTACCTTCAATGTGAGCATCTTCCTTACTGATAAGCCATGCCTGCGTATCCCATGAGCCACTGCTTCTTTTTCCTGCTAAGCGTTGAATGTGTCCTGGCTCTCCAATATCTTGATTGCGGAATGTAACAAACTCATCTTCTGACCTTACAACAATTCTGAAGTAATCACCTTCACCTTTTGTTCCAGGCTTTGCTCTTTCTCGTCCTTCAGGCTGAGCTAAAGAATGTTCCCGTGGTGACATATCTTGCCATTTCTTTTGCGCTTTCTTTATATTTTTCTTTGCTGTTTCAGTTTGTTTTCTCGTTGCCATATATTTTTCACCTCCCTTCATTTATTCATCATCGTATTGAATTTTACTCCTTAATCGTTCAAGTTTCAAAAAGGGCGGATTTGACGCGCTTTCCGCGGAGGCGGGCGCGGAAAGCGCTACCTCCCAACCTCTTTCCAATTCTTACTGGCTGGAGGAGAAGGATTCGTAGCGGAGTTGATCAAGCGAGAGTATTACCATAAGAACGGCATGAACGTGCCGAAAATATGGTAATTGCGTTCCCCCTATCGTTGAGCACGTCACAGACTGCAAGATCTTGAAGAACGAACACTTGTTCGGTATAATGACCGAGCTACGATTCACCAACTATGCGGCTGCATGCTTCGAGCAACTCCATGAGGCCAGGGGTGTTCGCATAGCGTACGATTACGTCGACCAAATATGTTAACTAAAAAGAGCCCCTCAGGGGCCCTTTTTGATATTTGCTTATTGAACTTCGGGTTCACTTATCCCGAGTATGGAATCCATAGCCCAACTGACAATGGAGATGACTAGGCTAAATAATATTGCGTACCAGAAGGTGGCTACAATTACGCCCGGTACTATGAATGAGGCAAGAGAAATCACGATTCCGTTGATAACGAGAGTAAATAATCCCAGTGTCAGGACATTCAATGGCAAAGTGATGAGTATCAAGAATGGTTTGATAAACACATTGATCAATCCCAGAACTAGAGCGAAAACCAGCGCTGCAAACAGACTGCTGATTGCGACTCCCGGCAATACGTATGCCCCCACCATTACTGCGGCCGTGACGACTAGAAAATGAGCTAGTCTTTTCATTATTCCCCCTTTCGTTTAAGTACTTCAAACTTTGTAAATGTCTTATCCAGCTCGTAGTTCGAATTGAAATAATCAACAATCGGCGTGTTTTGATAATAGAGGTTGTCCTTATCACGGTATACAACGACGTACTTGGCCTGTGATCTATTCATGTCATCGATGAATTTCTGATCAAAACCGTAGCCAAAATTGTCTCTGTTCTCGAGCAAAAGCACGCTAGCCGAGACAAAACGCGAGCCACTGTCGCGTCCTGCAAGACGATAGAAGGTGGCGCCATAGTCATAGGCGAAGACTTTGTCAGTTGGGGCAGTGTTTGCCTTCACGTAATCGGCAATCTCCTGGTACTCGCGCGCCTCCGCTCTTACCGATCCCCCGAGGCTGTTGTACAGTTGCTTCATCGAGATACCCAGTGATAGCACTAGGCTGGCACCAAAAGCCAAATAAACAAAATATCGGAAATATTTGTTCAAGTCGCCCATATTGAAAAGCCCATAGGTCATGGTGATGACAAACACTGGCATGGCTACCTGGAAATAATATGGGTAGAATGAACCGACGCCAAGCGTGGCCAGCAAACCGGCAAAGACAGAGAGTTTAATCAGCCAAAAGGTCGGATTTTTCAGATTCTCCCTAGATTTTCGGAGAGAAATATAGAGCAACAAGAGCATTGGCAGCAAGAATATGGCAAGTGTAATCAGCAGAATGATGTTGTTGGATACGTCACCCGCCCAAGCGCTCTTGGCGTATTTGGCGCTGAAGAGAAATGAGGCAATAAAGAAATCGTTCAAAGCGCCCTTGCTCCCGAAGTAATAGGCCCAGAATCCTGCTTGTAATATGAGTGGCGTTGCGAAGATAATGCCGTATCCAAAGAATTTGCGGATAGATTTCCAGTTATCGACGAGCAGTATAATGCCGATTGGCAAACCAAGTAGCAAGAAATTGCCCTTCAAAAAGAAAAGCATCGAGAAACAGGCGCCAGAAATGAACATTTTCCACCATTTCTGATCTTTGCGGAAGGACATATAGCTGAGCAACATGCCCATGAAGAAAATCAGGCCATAATTCTCGGTATTATTGCCACTGCTGGTGAATTGAGACAGATTACGCCAGAAAACATAGAGCAGCAAGCCGACCTTGGCGGAGAGGTTCGTCACCCCGAGCGGTACGAGGGGTCCAGGACCCGTAATCCTGGATTCTTCACTCAGTTCAGAATGACGAGGAGTGAGAAGCACCGGCATTACCCGCTTAACCAGCTGCCAAAAAAGGCCAATATCCACAATGCTGAGCAGAGTCAACCAGATACGGTGAAGCACAAGGTTCCCGCCAAACATCAGATACATTAAACCATTAAATACGAAGATGAGTGGTGGTTTGTGATCCCAAACTGAGACGTACATGGTACCACCTTGAGCCCAGATTTTGCCGACATAATAAAAAATCCAGTGATCACTATCAAATGGATAGCCCCAGGTGGCTACGCGAGCAACAATGTATACAAAAGCCACAAGTGCCCAGAAATAGAGCGGTTTATTCAGGATTTTTGTCGCAAATTCCCGTAACTTCTTCATTATATCCTCTCTACCCCAAGACTAACCATCAGTGAGTCCACTTGGCCGAGTAATGACCGTAAATCCTTGTCATTTTGTATCGTGTAATCAGCCATGGTTAGCACATCATCTAGGCTGGTAGCGCTAGCAGACTGGCTTGAGCCCTCGTGTCTTTCTTGGTCACGGAATTCTTCGAAGGTCAGGCCATCACTAATCCTGCCTCGGCCTCGAGACCATTCGTAACGTTTTTCTATGGGGGCCTCAACGGCAATAACCGTCGCGCCAGCCTTTCTAGCTACCTCAATCTCCCCCACCGCACGTAAACCGTCTATCACCTGCCTAGGCGAATCCGATTGAAATGCCCGCTGCAGAAAGAAATCGGCACCATATTGTGCGCGGGCCTCGTTGGCAGTTTTAATCATTAAGTCTCGTGTATGTTGGTGAAGACCTTTCTCGGTCATATAATCACGAACTAGCTGGCCGGTAGAAACATGGGTAAAACCATAATTCTTCAAAAGATACCTGCCAACGGTATCCTTGCCGCTAACTGCACGTCCAACAAGTGCGATAATAGTTCGTTTAGTATTCATAAAGCTATTATAACAAAAAAGAGGCATTAAACCTCTTTTTATACAATATGGGGCGGCTAGAGGGAATCGAACCCTCGTTCACGGTACCACAAACCGTTGTTCTACCATTGAACTATAGTCGCCATATGGAGCGGGTAAAGGGAATCGAACCCTTATCTCCACCTTGGAAGGGTGGCATAATAAGCCGTTATACGATACCCGCATGGCGCGCCCGGAGGGGCTCGAACCCCCGGCCTTGTGGGCCGAAACCACACGCTCTAATCCAACTGAGCTACGGGCGCCAATGATGCAACAGCTATTATAGCAAAAATAAGGCACTTTTTCAATGGTCAAAGCGCTTTTACGTTTAACATTTAGGGGCCTCTAGACCTCCTTTTTGAGAAGATAAGTCGTGGCCAATAAGGTCACTGTGGAAACAGCGATAGGGAACCAGACCGGGGCAACCCAGGGGACTGGGATGAGGAAAAGGACATCTAAAGTTTTGAGCGATGGTGGCCAGTTCAAAATTAGCTTCAAAAAAAGATAGTATGTCAGGTCCCAAATGGCAAAGATCCAGAGAAACGTAATGATTTTGTCTTTGTATTTTTCGAAAGCTAGATATGCGACTGCGAGTAGCATAACGATTGTCGCAGCCTCGCGAAATATTTCAATCTGATAAATTTGCGATGTGAACTTTAGCCCAGTCTCCACCGCAAAACCGGCCGGATGATACAGAGCTCGCAGGTAAATCGCAACGCTTGTTTCCAGATAACCCATTACAAATGCATAAGCAAATAGTGCGAGAAGTTTCTTTTTCATACTTATATTATATCAGCGTATAAAAAAAGAACCCCTTTCGGGGCTCTTTTTAGATATTATCTTACTGATTCTTTGAGATTTTTGCCGGCGCGGAAACGAGGCATCTTCATCTCTGGTATACGGATGATCTCGCCAGTCTGAGGGTCTCTGCCGCGGCGTGAGGCACGTTTGCCGAGGTCAAAGGTGCCAAATCCGGTAACTGATACTTTCTCGCCCTTCTTCACTGTACGTGTAACCACGCTGGTAAATTTCTCAATGAAAGCCTTCACTTCTTTCTTAGTCATCTTGGTCTCACCGGCAAGTACGTCTATAAGTTCTCTTTTTGTCATAATTCTTCCTTTCTTTTTACCTTTACAACAAGTAAATTATACTACGTTTGTAAAGTTTTCTCTATGCATTCCATTTTGTATAATGAAACTGAGAAAAGGCTGAGAATCGTGATTAAACTTCTACGACTCGATCAACGCGTTCAATAGAAACGGCTTTACCGTCCTGGCCCAGGTCGATGACAACAGCGTTGAATTGTTGTGTTGGACCAGTTGCGAGCTCAAACTTCTGAGGCATACTAGAAATAAAGGTGTTGAAAATTAGCTCGTCTTTGACGCCAAGCACAGATTCCAATGGACCAACGAAGCCGACATCGCTGACAACAGCTGTGCCACCCGTAAGAACACGGGCATCTGCTGTAGGCACATGTGTATGTGTGCCAACTACTGCGGAGACACGGCCGTCTAGATAACGCCCAAGCGCTACTTTTTCGCTACTCATCTCGGCGTGAAAATCGACAAATGAATACTTATAATCTTTGGCTGTGGTAAGTATCTCATCCATCTTTGTAAATGGATTGGTCAGATTCGCCTTGATATCATGTTGCCCGAGCAGATTGACGATGAGAATGTTACCGAATGGTGTTTCCACAACGCGATAGCCATCTCCAGGGGTTTCGCCAAAAAAGTTCGCGGGACGAATGATTGGCAGATCGCCATCATCGATGTGCTTCGCAAAATCTTTCTGTCTCCAGACGTGATTGCCAGTGGTAAAGAAGTCAATACCAGCCTTCTTCATTTCCTCGACGATTTCAACGTCTACACCCACTCGGTCAGAGAGATGTTCCCCATTTGCAATCGTGAAGTCAACGCCATACTCACTCTTTATAGAGCCAAGAACTTTTTTGACGGCCTTGCGGCCTGATTCGCCAACTATATCGGCAATGAATAATATCTTCATCTTATTTTGCGTACTCTATCGCGCGGGTTTCGCGAATTACATTCACTTTGATCTGACCTGGATATTTTAGATCAGCCTCTACCTTGGTAGCGATGTCCTTAGCAAGCTTGAGGGCTGCAAGGTCATCAATCTTCTCAGGAGAAACGAAGATACGGACTTCGCGTCCGGCCTGAATGGCATAACTCTTCTCAACGCCTTCGAAGCTATTGGCAATGTTTTCAAGCTCTGTCAGACGCTTGACGTAGTTATCCAGTGAATCACGACGAGCGCCTGGGCGACCAGCCGAAATAGCGTCAGCAACCTGTATGATGACTGCTTCCACTGTGTGGAAAGGTACGTCTTCGTGGTGAGCCTCGATCGCGTGAACGATTTCATCGCTCATCCCGAATTTCTTGGCAATATCACGGGAAATAACGGCATGGCCGCCTTCCATATCTTGGTCAATAGCCTTACCAATGTCATGCAGTAGTCCAGCTTTCTTGGCAATAGCCACGTCAGCCCCGAGCTCGCTGGCTAGAGCGCCAGCAAGGAGTGATGTTTCAACAGAATGTTGAAGTACGTTCTGCGCGAATGAAGTACGATACTTCAAACGGCCAAGCAATTTGACCATCTCAGCAGGAACACCTGCAACACCGGCTTCGTAAACGGCTTTTTCACCAGCTTCCTTGATAGTTTTGTCGATTTCTTCCTGCGCTTTGGCAACCGCTTCCTCGATACGGCCTGGATGAATACGACCGTCTGAGATTAGTTTCTCTATAGCAACCTTGGCGACATTACGACGAACTGGGTCAAAACCAGAGATTACGATTGTTTCTGGCGTGTCATCAACAATAATGTCACAGCCGGTCGCACGTTCGATGGCCTGGATGTTGCGACCCTCACGACCGATGATACGGCCCTTGATCTCGTCATTCGGTAGCGCCACTGCTGTAACGGTGTTTTCAGCCGTCTGTTCTCCAGCGACACGCTGGATGGCAGTGACCAGAATCTCGCGAGCCTTGGTATCGGCCTCTTCTTTGGTCTCTTCTTCAATCTTTTTGATGTAATTTACAACATCCTTCTTGTAATCTTTTTCGACCATTTGTAGAAGCTTGTCTTTGGCCTCATCCTTGGTAAGTTTGGATATCTTTTCCAGAGCTTCTTGCTGTTTCACCCGAATCTCACGGAGATCATTCTTTGTAGTCTCAATCTCCTCTTTGTTCTTGTCGAGATCGTCACGCTTCTTGTCGAGTTCGTCGCTCTTTTTGTCTAGAGCTTCCTCGCGCACAGCAACACGGCGCTCAGAGGCGGAGAGCTGATCACGACGTTCCTTCTCTTCCTGTTTTGCCTTCTCGGCAAGTTTCATGGCCTCATCTTTGGCTTCGAGGACTATTTCTTTGGCTTTTGTCTCGGCGTCAGCAATTTTCTTCTCTGCTTTTGCCTCGACATTGCTTACATCCTTTGAAATCTGTACCTTACGATAGGCATAACCTCCGCCAGCACCAACGCCAAGGGCTACTACAGCAAAAATAATGCTCAGTATGTCCATACGTTCTCCTTCCCAATTTCTTAAAGCTGACAAGACCAATTTGTATTGGCAGTTTCAAATATTCAGTTTTGTAGTGATTTTTTAGTTAAAACTTAAAATTCAAAATTGTGATTATGGGTCTCGCCAACTAGTAATATTACTAATTTGACGTCCTTATTATACGACTTTTGAAAGATATTGGCAAGACGTTCAGTTTTTTGATTTGGTGATGTGTGGTTCAGCGCCATAATGCGGCGTAACAGCTTTTTCAAATACTGGTTCTGATTTCCGCAGTAATTCTAAGCCTTTATTCAAAAGTTCTTCCGCGGACTTGATTTCTGGCACAGCCACAATCGGAATATCTCGAACGTACGCTAGCGTGTTCGCTATCGACATCCCTATACGCAAACCCGTAAAGCTCCCCGGCCCCGCCGCAATGATGATTCCGACTAACTTATTCTGGTTTTCTTGAGAATACCAGAATGATTTATCTAGCTTTTTGATGATCAGTGAGTTTAGTTCGCGGCCACCGAGAAATTCATCTTTGGATGACCAAGCTGATTTTTCCTTGTCCCAAAGGCCGATGAAGACGTTCTCAGCTGCAGTATCTAAAACCAGTATCATTCGTGCTCCTCGATAGTTATTTCGCGTTCGTTTTCACCAAGATACTTGAAATCAATTGCTGTGTATTTATGCGGCAATATGCCAGCAATGTTCTCTGGCCACTCAATGACTACAATGCTTTCGCCGTCGCTGGCCAAATCTCGGATGCTCTCGGCGATTTCTTGATCATTCTGAGTACGATATAGGTCAAAATGATGCAGATTTCCATACACCCGCTCAATAGTGAATGTTGGGCTAACTACTGTTTCCGTAATTCCTAGCCCTGCCGCAATCCCTTTGGTAAACTGCGTTTTGCCACCACCAAGATCGCCGGTCAGGGCGATAAATTCGCCACCGCGAAGCTGAGCTCCGAGCTTAGAACCGAGCGCTATCGTCTCTATGTCTGATTTTGTCGTAAATTTCTTTTGCATAATCTCTAAAGTACCAACAAATATAGCCGAGAACGAGCAAAATTGCTAGTCCGATAAGTCCCCAACCAAGCTGCTTGCGACCGACAACTGCGACAATCGTTGAGGCAGTTACGGGCGCGCTTGTTGTATCTGCGGCCTTCACATCCGCTTCAGCATCTTGAATCTGGCCAGGGGCTGGTAATGTCGTGGCAGCAATGGTTTTCTTGGTAGCTGTCACAACTTTTGACTTACTGGTCGTTTTGGCGGTCGGAACTGTATCTACTTCCACCTCAATCGTGTCGGTGAAAACATTTGTAACAGCTGGTGTAAGCGTCTTAGTCCATCTATACTCACTGCCAAAAAGTGAAAGCGAAATACCCTTGTCGGCGGCACCATAATCGCCGCCGCTATCTGTCAGCAAATTGTCTGCTGTGTCATACAGCTCTAGCCAGTCACCACTATTGTTCAGCGTAATTTTAGTCCGTGATTGCAGATAAATCTTGTAACTGTTTGCAAGCAATGTGTCTGTTTTCTCAAAAAAGTAGCAATGGCGGGCGCCCAGAACATCACATATCTTCAGATTCGCCAGAGAAACATCCAGATTGGTTGGATTGTAGAGTTCAAACCATTCCTCGCCTGTTTGCGGATTCGGCAGAAGCTCACTGATAACCAGCTTGTCGGCATTCAAATCTGGCGGAATAACGGGGATGAAAGGTAAAAAATCCTTTGAATTATCCCCAGATACGCCAATCCTTTTGTAAGCCACCCCGACCGCTGGCGTAGCAAGAGCCGTGCCTTTATAATTCGCGTATTCTAGCTTGCCATAACCTACGGCATCCAGCATTTCTTGGGGTGTCTGAGCGTCTGAAAATATTATTAAATTTGCCGTGTCAGCTAGGGACTCGTCTCCGTTGTATTCGGAATATTTGACTGTTACGCGCTACCCTGCTAGTAGCAAGACATCTCCAAAAGTATGTATCAGCTCTGGCGTGCTCGTAGCACTGGGCGTTCTTTTGTGAAGAGTGTATCCCATTAGATTGATTGATTCTGTCCCATAATTCGCAACTACAATGTATTCGTCATTTTTATCGGTCGCTGACCTAGTTCTGAATTCATCAATAAGTATCTTACCAGCCGCAAACGAAAATGTTGGCGCAAGAATAAAGCATATTGTGAGTGCTGATAAAGAAATTTTTAGCTTATGCGATGGGCTAAACCTCATGTTGTAACTATAACAAAGACTGAAAGTAGAACGCAAATGTTTTTATGAAGAAGACCCAGGCCGGAGTGACAAGCGTCTTCTCCGACTTGGGCCCTTATAGGCTCACTTGGTACGATCAATGCGGCTCCACATATTGTTCACGAGCCGCAAACGAGAACCCTTGGCGTTCATCACGTAGTGCCCCTCGGGCAAGTCCTGGAGGTCCCAGAGCAGCTGGATGATAACTTCGTTGACATTGTCTCCAAATGCTTCACAGGGCAAGGTCAGACCTCCGCCAGCCTTGATACAGCCCTCGATGAAGATTCTCGTCTTGCCGCCGTCAATCTGCTCGGTCATTACCTTCCCGATGCGAGAGAACAACTTCAGCGCGTCGTAAATCTCGTGCGTTTCCGTAGCGTCCATGCTAAACCTCTTCCGAAGGTGCTGATATTGCGAACTTGCCGAGTGGCAAGTCCTCATTCCCGAACAGGATTGTAGCACGGTTACCTTTCTCCGGAAAGATTATTCAGTTAAGATCGCCCCTGATAACTATCTATTTAGTAGTTATCATATGATAACCATCCCATCACCGTACGAGTAGAATCTATACTTATTTTCGACCGCATAGTCGTATGCATTTCGGATATTATTTGTGCCCGCGAAGGCCGAGACCAAGAGGAGCAGAGAAGACTGGGGCATGTGAAAGTTCGTAATCATGCCATCAACAAAACGCCAGGTATAGCCGGGGTAGATGAAGATATTGGTTTCTCCAGAACTGGGCAAAATAGCAGCAGTTCGACAGGGCTCACAATTTTTAGCAGCGCTTTCGAGCACACGAACCGTGGTTGTTCCCACCGCAATAACCCGTCGACCCTCTCTCTTCGCATCATTAAGCCGCATGGCAGTCTCTGGCGATATTTCGTAATATTCGCTGTGAATCTGAAAATCCTCTATATTCTCAGCGGTTACCGACTGAAACGTGCCTAGACCCACGTGCAAAGTTACATATTCCAGGTGGACACCACGTTCTCGCAGTCTCTCCAGCAACTCGGCTGTGAAGTGTAATCCAGCTGTCGGAGCTGCTACCGAGCCTTCGGCGCGGGCATAAACTGTCTGATAGTCATCCTTATCCACCACTTCGTCATGTTTCTCGTGTCTGGCTTTCAGGATATATGGTGGCACCGGCATCTCACCTATTTTGCCAAGTTCCGAGAAAAATGCTGGCCCATCTAGATTGAATTTAAGAATAAATATGTCATCATCTCGGCGAATAAACTCAGCCGACAATTTATCCGAAAACTGAAATATGTCACCAGTTTTTGCTTTCTTACCAGGTTTGACCCAACATTCCCAGGTGCTACCTTCGAGATTTTTGACGAGAAGGACCTCGAAGGAACGCGAAGAAGATTGCCGCGCTTCGCTCGCAATGACGGTGGCTTGGAGACGGGCCGGGATAACCTTGGAATCGTTAAAGACAAGCACATCTCCAGGCCGCAATATCTCTGGCAGGTCGGTAAAGTGTTTATCTGTGAGAGCACCACTAGCACGATCCATCACGAGCATCCGCGCACTATCACGCGGCTCGACAGGATGGGCAGCAATCAGCTCGTTCGGTAAGTTGTAATTGAATTCACTTATTTTCATATTTTTGCTAGAATGAGTATAGCATATGGAGGGGCATGAAACTAAAAACAGATGAGCTGAAACAGCTACTGGTAGACAACAATGTTGCCACCAGGGAAAAGCTGGATGAAGTCGCCAAACTTGCCGATCAGAGCAAGGAGGTTTTTCTTGACGTTCTCTATCAGAAAAAAATCATAAACGCGACTGAATTCGCAAAATTATACGCCAAAAGTATCGACACTGAATTTGTCGAGATCGCTGCGCTTACCATTCCGAAGGATTTACTCGATAAATTGCCAGAACGTGTTGCCAAAAGGTACCAAGCCATAATATTCGGCGAGGAGGACGGTCATCTCAAGGTAGCGATGGCCGACCCTGATGACGTGGAAGCAGTGCAATCCATCCAAAAACAGTGCGGTTACGACATCCAGATCTATCTAGCCACTCCCAGCGATATCGGTAGCGCCCTAGAACAATACAAAGAAGGTTTATCTACCGAAATCAGTAAAGCTATCCAGGAAACAGAGGAAGAAGTCTCAATTGACAAAGAAGAGCTAGCGGCCGATACTTCTGCCGACAAGGTAGAATCGATCATTTCCGAGGCCCCTGTCGCTCGTGCCGTGAACATTCTCATCGAATACGCTATCAAATCTCGTGCCTCTGACATACATATCGAACCCAGAGAAAACTATGTACAGATCCGCTACCGAATAGACGGCATCTTGCACGACACTATGACACTACCAAAGGCACTCATGAGCTCGATCATCTCTAGAATCAAGATACTTTCCAATCTGCGTATCGATGAGCACCGCATCCCTCAAGACGGCCGCATCAAGATCCTTATGGCCGGGACCAACCTGTCGCTTCGTGTCTCTAGCCTACCAGTAATGGACGGCGAGAAGATCGTCATGCGTCTATTGGACGAATCTACCAAGGCACTAACTCTCGAGGAACTCGGCTACAAGGGCCAAGCGTTAGTCGCCATCGAACGCGCTCTGAAAAAACCTCATGGGATGTTGCTCGTAACCGGTCCAACTGGATCTGGTAAATCTACGACACTATACAGCGTACTCTCGTCTCTAAATACGATGGGCGTGAATATTTCGACCGTTGAAGATCCTGTAGAATACCGTATTCAGGGGGTAAACCAAACACAGGTGAATAGTAAAGTCGGGATGACCTTTGCCTCCGGTCTGCGCGCCCTACTTCGCCAAGACCCTGACATAATAATGGTTGGTGAGATTCGCGATAGTGAAACTGCCGAGATAGCCGTGCACTCAGCCCTGACAGGTCATGTGGTACTTTCGACTTTGCATACCAATGATGCCGCCGGCTGTCTGCCTCGCCTCCTGGATATGGAAATAGAACCGTTCCTAATCGCGTCGACTGTGAATGCTGTCGTCGCCCAACGTCTAGTACGCAAACTTTGTCTACACTGCGTGGAAACATACACACCAGACGAGAGAGTAATCGAAGAGATAATCGACAATTTCGGCTTGCGCAAGGAGTTTCTGACCAGTGATCAGCCTATTTCTGTGGCGAAAATCGAAACACCAACTGTAGAGGAGCCCAAAACCACCAATCTCAGCGAGCGAAAAATTGAAGCTCCTGGCGATTTGGAAATCGAGAAAAAATCTATCCTCGACCAAATGGCCGAAGACCCAGATATGGTAAATAGGAGTGCCAAAGAAGCCGAGGAGGTTACACTTCGCAACAAGATATTCCTCACAGAAGCAGAAAAGGGCGAAAAAGGCAAAAAAGAGACCAAGGACTCGAAACCAGGTACGCTCAAACTCACTCTCTACCGCAGCAAGGGTTGTAATAAATGCGACAACACTGGCTATACGGGACGTATGGGCATATATGAAGTACTCGAAATGGACGAATCGATTGGAAAGCTCATCGTCAGCCGCGCGTCTACTGAGGAAATACAGCACGTGGCCATCAGAAATGGCATGATTACGATGCAGCAGGACGGATTCTTGAAGGCGCTAGAGGGCATTACCACTGTCGAAGAAGTCCTCAGGGTAACGAGAGAATAGGATGAAGACGTTTAACTATACTGTCAGAGATAAAGATCAGAAGGTTCTCACCGGAAATGTTGAGGGGCAAAACCGCGATGATGTAGTAAAGAACCTACTCGACCAAGGACTGACTCCAATTACCATAAATGACGTTACCAAAAGGTCAATCAGAGCCACCTTGTCACTCCTGACAACTATCCCCGTGGCCGAGAAGGTGCTTTTCTCACAGGAGTTGGCAACATTAGTCAACGCCGGCGTCCCGATCTCACAATCGCTTGGTATACTAGTGAAACAGACCAATAATGCCAGATTCAAAACTACCATAGAGGAGCTGGCTAAAGACGTTGATGGCGGCCTCACTCTCTCCGGAGCGCTCGAGAAACATCCAAAGGTCTTCTCACCGTTATTCATATCTATGGTCAAATCTGGGGAACTTGGCGGAACACTTGATGAAGCGTTACTACGTCTCGCAGAACAAATGAATAAGGACCGCGAGCTTGCATCCAAAATCAAAGGCGCGATGATCTACCCAACCGTTATCTTTATCGGTATGGTTGGAGCCCTTATATTTATGCTGATGACGATTGTCCCTACCCTTCAGAGCATGTTCGATCAACTCGGTGGCCAGTTACCAGCAAGTACCAAATCTTTAATATTTATATCCAAATTGTTCACAAACTACGGGATAGTGACCGCGATAGTAGTGGTCAGTGTAGTCATGGGTTACAACTACCTCGAAAAGAATGTAATGCCATTCAGAAAAGTCATTCACCGCTTGCTCCTCAAGGTACCAGTGATTGGCACGCTGATCACCAAGATCAATGTTGCTCGCATCACCAGAACTCTGGGCTCGCTAGTCTCCAGCGGCGTTGGTGTAGTCGAGGCCCTAGACATAGTCGCAGATGCCACGCCGAACCTGCTGTTCAAGGAAGCCATCGAAAAAGCTAGTGAAAAGGTAAAAAACGGCAGTACCATTGCTGAAACAATCAAAAATTACAAGGTATTTCCCATTCTAGTCCCGCAGATGATTGCCGTCGGCGAAGAAACAGGCTCCCTGGATACAATTCTTACGAAAGTGGCGGACTTTTATGACAGTGAGGTCAGCAACATCACAGCCAACCTGACCACTCTGCTGGAACCCCTGATAATGATTTTGATAGGGCTCATGGTCGGCTATGTCATAGTCGCCATTATCACGCCTATTTACTCCATGACGAATATGATATAGTTGATGCAACAAGATAGAAAGGAGGTGAAAAAATGTTTAAGGCAAAACGTGGTTTTACACTTATCGAGCTTTTGATCGTTATCGTAATCATCGGTATCCTGGCCGGAATTGTCGTCGGTGTTGTTGGCACTAGTGCAAACAACAAGGCCCAAGACGCTAAGTCGAAGGCTGCTGTCCACGAAGTACAAAACGCATTGGAGCAGTACTTCCTAGACAACAACTCTACATATCCAGCAGCAGCTGACGCAGCCACCATGAAGACTGCACTCGTCTCGGCGCAGCTTCTTGGTGACACAGCTAGCGTAACAGGTCTTACCTATACGCACACAGCTTCTCCTGAGGGCTATACTCTTAGCTTCGTCCTGAAGAATCAGAATGACTCTGGAGACAATATTACGGGGACATCCCCAAACAAGACCTACCAAGTAACTGCTAAACAGCAGTAGTCATTGTGTCATGACACAAATCAAAATAGGCAGCATATATTTGCTGCCTATTTTGTTATATAATGTGAGTACTTTGGAGGGGAAATTGCGAGACAAAAAGGGCTTTAGCTATATAGAAGTAATTATGGCGATCACCATATCCGCCGTTATTTTTACGGCCGTTTTGCCGTTACTCGAGAATACCATTACCAAGAATCGCGATACGAAGCTGCGTCTAGTAGCCTATGAGTCAGCAAGCAACGAGATAGAGAAACTCCGAGAGTCTAAGGTGTCTTCACTCGCAGCACCAAATCATATACCTTTTGACATACCAGAGATTCCGGGATCTACGGGTGACATATATGTCACCAAACCCCTTGGCGACCAAAAAATAGCCAGCGTCGACGTTACTGTAAGTTGGGTCTTCCAGAATAAACCGCAAAAGGCTGAGATTCGCACCTATCTATACGGGAGTACTGAATGAAAAAACACGGCCTGACTCTAATCGAGCTACTAATCACGATCGGCCTGGTGGGTATGATTCTGATTGTAATTACAGGTGTATATGTCAGCGGGTTCAGAACATATCAAGAAGAACTCTCTAGCTCGATGGTGCAATCAAACGCCCAAACAATCCTGGATGCGCTGGCCACAGATATAAAGAACGGTATGCTGATCGAACAAAGTTATGATGTCTATATTACCGGAACCAGCAGCATCATTATAAGAGTGCCAGCTATAAACAGCGATAAACAAATACAATACTCCGGTACAGACATGCTATACGATCGAATAATCTACTACTACCAGAGTAACGAGATCCACAAACTTGTCTTTGCAGATCCCAGCAGCACTCGCTACTCCGCAAACGGCGTAGATAAAGTACTCGACAGCAAGATTCTTTCTCTCAGTTTTACATATGATCCGGACCAAACTACTGCGACCCTAGTCACAGCCACCGTTAGCTCAGATATTAAAGTCGGTAATCGTAATAAAACCATCACTATCTCTGGCACCGCCAGACTAAGGAATCACATCTAATGAAAAAAGGAAGCGTACTAGTAGCTGTTATATTATTGCTTACAGGGCTCATGACTATTGGAGTAGCCCTTACTTCTGCTGTCACCAGTTCATCAATCAAAATCCAGAATCAATATAAACGCCTATCCGCTCTCGCATATGCCGAAGCTGGAGTCAACAAGGCTCTCTGGAAGATAAATACTGGTGACCTGAGCTATGCGACTGCTTCCAATGGAATACTCGAAACAGACGTTAGCGGCGGACAATACCGCGTCAAGGTAGTAAGTTGCAGCGGTGCCAGTGACTGCAAATACATCGAATCCACCGGCTATTTACCCACAGAAGCCAGACCAGATGCCACAAAGACAGTGCGCGTAAAGCTGAATGGCGTTCAGAATGTGACTACGTTGAACTTTAATTACAGTGCCCAATCTAATTCCAATGAAATACGTATGGACAACAACGCCGTTATCAAGGGCAGCGCCTATTCTTTCGGCCCAATCAGGATGAACAATGGCTCCACCATCACTGGTAATGCCACTAGCGCCGGCACCACACCAACCACCAGCTACATCGGTGGAACCGATGGTTCGATAATCTCTGGAAATGGCTCTGCTTATACAATAACCCCGAGCAATATGGTCAAAGGAGTAAGGGCAAGCGGTGTTTATCCAGCGCAGCAGGGCACTCCAATCGCCGCCGCAGACCTGGAGGATACCATCACCACCTGGGAGGCAAGTGCCACGGCTGGGAGTGTCTTTAACGATAATAAAACCATCACCGGCACAAACAATGCACTTGGCCCTATCCAGATAAACGGAGATCTCAACATTAGCAACAATTCAGAACTACGGGTTACCGGTACTATCTGGGTTCAGGGAAATATAAATGTTAGTAATAACGCCAAGGTGTATCTGGACCCGAGCTTTGGCAACAACAGCGGTTTGGTCATAGCCGACTACAAAACAGACCGAAACAACCAAAATAAAGGACTTATAAACCTAAGCAACGGTGTTACCATCAGCGGAACTGATA
>Ga0209748_1000426_pt1 | contig 22576 bp, 16 predicted proteins | sample BarGraIncu00421A_FD_185490 | JGI IMG/M metagenome (GOLD analysis project Ga0209748, IMG submission 185490) | Arctic peat soil microbial communities from Barrow, Alaska - Barrow Graham LP Incubations 004-21A (SPAdes) (version 2) | ecosystem: Environmental > Terrestrial > Soil > Wetlands > Peat... | reverse complement strand
TTTGAGGTTCGATATAAAGAGCTGTATCAGGCAATTCTGAAGTATATCTTCTTTATTACAAATGGGATAGCCATTGCTATGAACGGAATGGATTTTGTTTATTACAGATTTGTTTACAAGAGAGCTACCGCTGATGTTTTTAAAACTTTTGAACATGAAACGAATCTCGTGAAACTGTTTTTCAGGTTTCTGTTCGACTACTGGCCGGCCACTCTTTTCACTCTCTTTACATGGTTTCTGATGGTTTACCTCTACAACAAAGTGAAGACAGAAAAACCTAAACCTGTCAATAAATTAGTCTATTATTCTGTAAACATTCTTATGATCCCTTTGGTTATTGCACTGGTTGTAGGTGCAGCTCGTGGCGGATATAAACATTCAACACGTCCGATTACAATCAGTAACGCTGCGCGTTATGTTGAGTCACCCCGCGATGTAGCTATCGTCCTGAACACACCTTTTAGTTTTTTCAGAACTTTTGATAAAAAAGTCCTGGTCAAATATAAATTTTTCAATGATGAAAAGTTAACTAAGCTTTACAATCCTCTCTATACACCTTTAAAAACAAAACTATTCATCAATGAAAATGTGGTTATAATTATTCTTGAAAGTTTTGCCAGAGAGTATATTGGATCTCTTAACCCAACACTTGAAGGAGGAACCTATAAGGGATATACTCCATTTATAGATTCCCTCATTAATGTCAGTCTTAGTTTTGATGTCTCAATTGCCAACGGGAAAAAATCAATCGATGCAATGCCTTCAATTCTTGCATCAATACCTTCACTTGAAACTCCCTATACAATTTCTCATTATGCTAATAATCAGATTGCAGGACTTCCGGAGCTGCTTAAAAGAAAAGGATATTATTCTGCTTATTTTCATGGCGCACCTAACGGATCTATGGGATTTGATTCATTTGCAAAAATGGCGGGATTCAGCGACTATTTCGGACTTAATCAGTATCCCGGGAAAGGAGATTTTGATGGTATGTGGGGTGTTTGGGATGAACCATTCTTTAAATTTTTTGCTGATAAAATGAATAGCTTCAAACAGCCCTTTTTAGCTTCTATTTTTTCAGTTTCATCTCATCATCCCTTTAAAGTTCCCGAAAAATATGCCGGTAAATTTAAAAAAGGTCCGGCTCCGATCCTGGAAGTGGTAGGCTACACTGATTTTGCATTGCATGAATTATTCGATGAGATTTCCAAAAGTCCATGGTTTAAGAATACTCTTTTTGTAATCACAGCTGATCATACAAATGAGTCGATACATAAAGAATTCCAGAATAACTTTGGATCATACAGCGTTCCGATAATATTTTTTAAACCCGGAAGTGATCTTAAAGGGATGAAGAAAAGGATAGCACAGCAGATTGATATTATGCCCACAGTGTTAAGTTATCTGAATTATGATGAAGAATATATTGCCTTCGGAAACAATCTTTTAGATGATTCATATGAGGCATTTGCTTTCAATACTTCGGGAAGTACATATCATCTTTATATGAAAGATCATATACTGGAAATGATAGATAATAAATCTGTCGGATTGTTTGACTACAAAAATGACATCTTTTTGGAGAAAAACCTGCTGGATAAAAACCCTGATCTTCAGTTGCAGATGGAAGAAAAACTGAAAGCTATCATTCAATCTTACAATGGCAGGTTAGTTGATAATAATATGGTTATCAGAAAATAAAATCATGAATTCACGTCGTCAGTTTTTAAAGTTGGCAGGAACTGGAATTCTTGCAGCAGGTTCCTCTTCTTTATATGCATATCCCGATATGCCTGTCAGGTCGGATAAAACTTTCGACACCTTCAGCATTGGAATGGCCGGATATACATTCAAGGAATTCTCAGTTGAAAAGACCATCGAGATGATGAAGAGGATAGGTGTTACCAATCTCTCTCTGAAAGATTTTCATATGCCGATGAACAGCACTCAGGAGCAGATCAATGTTGTTCTTGAAAAGTTTAAATCCGCCGGAATCAATGTTTACACGGTTGGCGTTGTTTATATGAAGACGCAGGAATCTGTTGATCAGGCTTTTGAGTATGCTAAAATGGCCGGAGTCAGAATGATTGTCGGAGCACCCGATTATGAACTTCTTCCGTATGTCGAGAAAAAGTTAAAGATTTACGACTATAAAATGGCAATTCATAATCATGGTCCTGACAATCCACTTTACCCTAACGCCAGGGATATCTGGAATCATATTAAAGATCTTGACTCCCGAATGGGAATTTGTATAGATATAGGCCATACCACTCGCGACGGACAAGATCCGGCTGTTGATATTTTAAAATATAAATCAAGAATATATGATATTCATATAAAGGATGTTGATAAAGCTTCGAAAGAGGGAAAAACTATTGAGATGGGTCGTGGCATCATTAATATTCCAAAAGTTGTTGCCACTCTTCGCAAAATCAGGTACTCCGGATCCTGCAGCCTGGAGTTTGAAAAAGATATGAAAGACCCGCTTCCGGGTATCGCCGAATCCATAGGTTATTTCAAAGGGGTGATGGCTTGTAAATAACTTGGTGCGCGGTATGCGGCATGCGGCGTGCGGTAACATGAATGCGAACCGAGGCGAAGCTTAATATTTCTTGAGAAGATCAAGTAACTTCCCATCCAGTTTATGTCCGTACCAGTCGGTATAATTTACATCCGTACGGCCCGAGTCGAGAATACCAAAATCACCTCTGAAATTCCAGAGAGCATATCCGATACTATTTTTTGTTAATATATCAGCCACGTCACCGAACCATGCGAGAAATACCTGATGAGGTGTTTTTTTCCAGCAGCCGCATTCTCCGCAATGCACTCCTACTCCTTTATTTAAAAGATCGATCCATGGTTTATAAAACTCCTCCAGTTGTTCCCTGCCATAATTCTTCCCTTCAATAGTCCCAGGCCAGACGGGAGTAGGTGCCTGAGAAGGATCTTTCCAGACCCATGGAGCCTGATAATGTGAAATCAGATGGGGCCAGTACCCTCTGCAGCTTTGTGCTATTTTCAGATCAATAAGTTCCGGGACAACATTATTCCCACCACCATTGCCATCAGCAATTATAAGACGATCGGGGCTAACATTTCTTATTGCTTTGGAAGCACCTTCAGCAACCTTGTGATAAATATCGCCTGGTACAAGGCCCTTTTTTGCGAACTGGTCATTCATGTCTTCTATATAAGCTGGCTCGTTGAGAAGATCAAAACTTAATTTTTCAGGTGAAATACTTTTATAGCGTGCAGCCCACATACCCCAATGAAAATTGAAGGCATCCTGAGCTTCTTTATCTTTCCACAGATTGAACGGTTCGTGAAATCCGGCATTTATGCAATATCCCGGACCTCTATGCAGATTCAGACTAACATGTAACCCGTGCTTTTGGGCCGTAAATATCAAATGATCAATATCATCCAAAACTTTTTGGTCAAACCTTGATAACTCATCGATTTTTATATCTTTTGAACGGTCAAAGGTGAGATAACGCGGGTACGCCATAGGCAGCCTCACAAAATTGAAACCCCAGTCTGTCATCCATTTGAAATCATCCTCGGTAGTCCTGCTTCCCTCTGAATTGTAGGGAGCTGAAGGTGAAAAATAATCGAGAAGGTTAAAACCTCTCCACCGTGGTAGTGCATTTTTAAAGGGTGATGAATTTCCGGCAAAAACTGTGTTGCCTGCCACTGCGAGGGCTGAGGCAGCTAAAGTCGCATTCTTTATGAATAGACGGCGATTAATTTTTCTTCTTTTCATATTATCCCAATTTAATAACAATAAATTTATGCTTTTATTTGGGTTTTTGCCTGTTTTAACGCATCAAAAACAGACAATTGTGTTTTGAGCTGTGTTTATATGTATCTTTGCACAATGAAAAATGAAATAGACATACCGATTTTGAAAGAAGAAGATTTTGTTGCTGCCAATATCCGCAGGGATAATTATTCACTCATACGGGATAAACAGAACATTGAGTTTAACGGAGCAATTGCCAGCCGACTTCTGGCAAATGAAAAAATTCATGTTAAATGCGAAAAATGTGGTAAAGAATTTACAACTGACACTGGAACTGAAGGTCCTGTTAAATGCCCTGAATGTAAGTAAAATCAAATTTCTATTTAGTTTCGCCGGCCTTAAAAAAAGTCCAGGGTTGTGATGGCCGGTCTTTAAGTAATCCTTTCATCCAGTCGAACTGTTCATGTTTCGCTAAATAGGTTTTTGCATCGAATGGTATCCCGCATGCAGAACCCCATCGTGCAGCAAACGACATCTGTTTTGCCATCTTTGAATCGATAACTTTCCCATCAAGTGTTCCCCAGGGGGCAAAAGGAATATCAACACCGTATATATCAGAATCCAGATCAGGATGCGAACACAATGTTCTAATGTCGGGGGTACTCGTATTCAAATAAGAGTCATAATGATCGGCCTCGAGTTCTTTCGCCTTATCAAGGTTTATTTTGCCTGCGTTTTCTCTCATCAGTTGTTTCCAGCGAACCCGCCTGGCAACTGAAGAATTTTTAATATCCAATTCAGAAGTTTTAGTCTCGAACCTCAGGATTCTTATATCTTCGGCAACATTTGAACCGACAAAGTAACCGTTTTTCTTTTTTTCAAAACCAATATACTTCAATCCAAGTTCTAGCCGGGCGATTTCATTCGTATTTATATCACCAATCAGCCATGCATTAGCATACCCTCCATTGTTTCCTGTCTTCATTATTTCGCACCATTCATCAATTGAAGATGCATATTGAGTGGCATGTCGCATGCGGCAAAATTCCGGAATGCCTTTTTCATCGAATGGAAAGAAATCTCCAATTGTCGTTTCGGAACCAACCAGGCCGGCGTCGGTTACAAAAAAGTCTGTTTCGCTGTGAATCAATCCGGCAACGGATTGCATGAATATCCGGTGGCCTTTGTCAGGAAGAATGTCCAGAATAATATTGCATTGTGGATAATAGAATGAACTCATAGTATTGTGTCCCAGGACGATGCTTCCATCTGTTGTCATATCTCCTGTTGCTATAAATGAACTGCACGATTCCTTTTTAGGATCAGGCGAGTTGGGAGAAATCGAATCTTTTACCAGGGGCCACCAATATCCCATGAATTCCGTGGAACCGTTATAGGCTATAATTTCATCCCGGGTAGTTAACTCACCTGCTGCTTTCATTCCTTCCACAATTCCTTCCATTTCTTCCATATTTTCAGCATCAATATTGGGAGTGAACATCTTAGCACTCCTCTGAACCAGCCATTGCCATTCCATGGCAGTCTGATATTGCCATACCACATTCATCATTCTGAGTGCTTCCTTAATCTCTTTTGAGAGCAGGTACCCATGTTGGAAACCACGCTCTTTCGGTTTTCCTTCAATGTGAAGATAAGTCCACCCGTTTTTTTCATGTCTGTTGGCTTTTGATAACCATGATCTTTGTTCATTTGTGAGCTGAAAATTATTCTGACTATGCGCCAGAGAGGAATAAATGAAAATCGATAAAATGAGTACAATTAACTTTTTATTCATAGTATAAAGCTTTTAGATTATTTAAAGATATATTTATCAATTATAAATATTCATTTCAATCCGACAATGCAATAATCATGAAAAAGTTAATTACGATTTGTTTTTTCGTGTTTTTTGTACTTTCGCTAAATGCCCAGTCAAAAAATTCATTGGTATTCGGGGATGCTGTAGGTAAGTACAAGAAAATGCAAAAAACCGGGGCAGTATTATCCATTATCGGTGGTGCAACATTTATTGCAGGGAATATAATGTACAGGAAAATATATAATGATTTTGGTATTAATGAACCTCCCGGAGACAGGGTAAAGACTTATCGTCAGGTTATGCTTGGAGGGGTTGGATTATTGGCTGTTGGAGTTCCTATATGGACAATTGGAAGGGTTAAGGAGAGGCATATTGAAATTGGACTGGTCAGGTTTAATCGTCTGACTTCGGCTAATGGTATTGGATTAAAAATCAGCTTTTAACCTGGATTTACCACCGGGAATTCATTTGTTGAAAACTTCTATCCAACTCTTCCCGTGATGCTTTGATATGTCCTTCAGTCATCCCATATCCAATTTCGAATATATTATTTATAAAGCCTGTCATTAATGCTGCGACAAGTTCCTCAGGCTTTAAATCGATTTTAAAATTGCCTCTTTTGGTTCTTCCCTCCGGGTTTAACTCAGTATCGACCGCTGGCGGCACCACCTCAAAAACCTTGATTCCAACCTTTAAGAGTTGCTGTCGGAGTGCCATAGAAAAAGCATGCAACCCGGCCTTTGATGCACTATAAACCGGCATTCGAGCAGCAGGAACAAAACTCAAAATCAATAGTTGACAATATATTCTTCCAATAAATTAAAGTGACCTGATTGTATTATTATTTAACCGGATATCCAACACTCTGGCCAAAGAGTACCTGCTGGTCAGAACGCAAATTTAATTTTGCCATAAGACCTGATTTATTGCAATTATGAAACCATGATGCCAGACCTTCAGAAGCAGCAAACAAATATACATTGGCTGCAATAAGACCTGTATCAATATAATAATATGATTTTTGAATTTCCGGATCCTGTAAACCAGGCTCCTGGTAACCAGAAGTATTGGAAAGTCTATTCACATCAGCAATATAAATTAAACGGATGGGAGCCTTATCTCCAAAATTCTCCTGGCCCGGTCCAATTGCCAGCTTACGCATGTCTCCGGCAACAACCGGAACTAACACATGATGAAATGCATCATAATAATAAATTCCTTCCTGAAAGGCAGCATAAAGGTCAATTTCCTGGGAGTTACTTGCGGTTGCTGCAGTTCTTCCGGGAATTCCAAATGGGCCTTTTTTACGATTTACTCCACATGCTGCCCAGAAGAGATTTGAAAGCGTTTGGAAAGGCAGTTTTTTATCACTTATTTCACGGATAGTTTTTCTCTGATGTATTGCTTTAAGTACTGATTTCCCATTGTCAAGTTTGGGTTTTAATAGTACGATAGATTGAAGATTTTTTATAGAGACAGAATTCACGGATAAAGAAACCTCTCTTAAATCTTTTTTTAATCTTTCGGTAATCATCAAATTCTCCTTTTTTTCAGGCATTGCTTATTATTAATTCAAATATATGAATTATAGTCGACTGAAGTCTGTTGCTGAAGTTTGAGCGATTGCTAAGCTGTTGATAATAATCACTGCTATTCCGGTTAACATTAATTTTCTCATTTTCAGATGCTGTTGTTTGTTTTATTGAATTCGTTTTCTGGTTCTATTACTCAAAAATAATGGTATAAACAATGCATCAAATTAAATAAAAATTAATGTTGAATTAAGATTGTATTAAATGTATTTTAATCAGAAAGTTAATGCCAACTTGTTGGAATCGTTTCCGGATCATGTAATAGGTAGAAGGACTTTTAACCGAAGGTGTCTAAGAACCACATCATCTTCTGAAATCTGATTAAATGATCCGGTGAATTTTGAATTATCAGAAGCAGTAAACTCTATGTCTGAATGACCAAGATTATTTACTATTTCCTCAACTGTATCGGCTGAAAATTCTTTTTGAATAAGTTGTTTTCGTTTTATTTCTTTTGCCTTATCCAGAATCTCATTCGAGAGTTTACCGAAAAGCCTGACTAAGGATATTACATCATCTTTAGTTAATATTTTATTATCAATCCTGACTTCTCTTTTCTCTACCAGACTATTCATAAATAGTTAATTAAATTTGACATATCCTCAACCTGTCGGCTTCCACTGAAATAAATAATTTCATAAACATATGTTTTCTTTGTTAAATTATTTAAAAATCTATTGTTCTATATAATGTTATTTTTCTATTTAACAGACATATACCAAAAATATATCTAATTTTTGCCCCGGAGCATTTTAAATTTGAATTCTCAATAGTATGACCGGGGACGGAATCTCGTACCCCGAAGCAAGGCCCTTGGAGAAATCCCGGGGTTTTTGTTTAAATCCTAAACTAAATAAAAAGAAATAAGTAACTTTGATTACAAGAGAGACAAGACAAAAAGTACTTTTATTCAACTGTTTTGGTATGTATATGAGCACTTTCAACGTTAATTGTAGGATGTGTTAAACTGACAAAATACTTAAAAATGAAGCACTTAAAAATAATACATATCATAATTCTTTCAGTTGCGTGTTTCTGTTTATCTAACTGCAAGTACATCAATTCTGTCTCAATGAAACCCTTTGATGGCTCCGTGCTGATTACGAGTAAGAAAGAGATAGTTAAAACATTAAAAGATAAATGCGTTGACACTATCAGCTTTACAAAAGGTGAAAAGGTAGCAGATGTCGGTGCTGGAAATGGTTCAATAGAAGCTATGCTATCCATGTTTCATGACAGTTTAACTTTTTACATACAAGACATTGATACTTCTGTTTGCAATCAAAAAACTATTAATAAAGTAGTTAAAAGTTATCAGGACTTAAATGGAAGACCATTTACAAATGGGTTCATCGTTATAAAAGGTACTGACAATGAAACGAATCTTCCTGATGATACATTTAATAAAATATTAATGTTATGGACTTATCAATATTTTAAGAATCCAAAGGGTATTATGATAGATTTGAGACTGAAACTTAAAACTGATGGACTAATGTATATCATCAATCCGGATAGGGATAATTACTCGGGTAAAGTGTTGACCGCAGAACATGGATGGAATGCATCACCTGTTGAGAGACAAATCTCTGATATTATTGAATGTGGTTTTGAATTAATTCGAATATCGAGAAATTACGAAAGTCCTGAAAGCCCATATATAATGATTTTTAAAAAGAAAATTCCTTAAAACAAACATCTGAATATAGGGGACAAGTTTTAAATACTAAAGCCGACCTCCTTGCAGGATGACGGCTTTTAGTTTTCATTTGCGGTGCGGACGGGAATGATCCTGCCTTGCGGGATCGGACCCTTTCATCCTGAGGTTATCTGGCCAAACAAAAACAAAAATGTTGCTCACGCAGCATTTTATGTTATTTAAGACAGTAGCTTATGCCAGTAAACTGTCAACGCAACCGTCTTAAATAACTAAAGCCATCCTTTCGGATGGCTTTTTGTTTTCGTTTGCGGTGCGGACGGGACTCGAGCAAAGATTTTAATTGCCATATATTCAGCATTATAGCAATACGCTGTGGCGGATTCTGTGGCGGATTTTGTGGCGGATTTTAATTATATTTGTAGAAATCATACTTCTCTATGAAAATTGACAACCTTGAAATTCGTACAAATCCGTTTAAAAAGTCACCAGCACGTAAAAAAGATGGCCTTCATCAAGTTAAAATCCGAGTGTTTATTGGCTCCAATGATTATGGAAAGTTTCGAAACAAGATTACTCTGGAGGTAACCATACTTGATGAGTCAAATAATCCGGTTCTAGCATCTTCATCGGAATTCGATAATAGAAAATCTAATAAATCGTTGAACCTGATTATCCTGAAAACGGAAGTTAAGATCAAGGATTCCGTTGTTCAGATGATAAAAGATAATACAAAACTGACTTCAACTAATCTCTTTAACTATTTGTATAAAAAGAGAAAGTCCCAAAAAACTGAAATTGTACCTGATACTGAAGAGACAGTATGGAATGATGAGGTTAAACAGTTTTTTGATGCGCCGGTACCAGTTTCAGTATGGGAAAAGTATAAACTTGCTGTCATCGAAGATGATGCTGAGGATATCACTGAAGAAGAAATGCAGAATATTGGAGACGGGGTTTATGTTGATCATTTCAGAGATAAAGAAACCAAAAGGGTTAGTAGTATGAGTTTTAATGAGAGATATAAAACCGGAAATTATGACAAGTCCAATATTTTTGAATTATTTGGTTTTTGCTGGTCTGTGAATCCTAAAAATGGAGAATCTCTTGTAACTGGCTCATATAAATCCCTTATAGTCCAGTTAAACGATTACCGTTTTAATGCTAAGCCCTCAGAAAGGGTTTTAGATTTTAATGATGAATGGATTAACAAATTTTTTAGGTATCTGATAGATAAAGGATATCCCGTAATTCATGAACGAGGTTATGATCCCTTTTCTATAGTTAAATACCAGGAGCGTTTTGTTAAATCCAAAAGATTGCCCTATAAAGAAAAATCATTTCAAAAAGTTGTCAAACACCTTAAACGGAATATTGACATACTTCAGAAATATGACTTAATTCCATACAAGAAGAATACCAAACTAATTCAGGCCTCAGACTATCTTAAACGAAAGGCGAAAAAGCAAACCTATACCCGGAGAGAACATTCACTGACTGTTCAGGAATTCAATCTTATGGCTGATACAGATTTTAAGGATCAAAAATTAAACTTAGCCAGGGATATGTTTGTAATTGCGGTTCTTGGCGGAGGCTTTAGAACTCAGGAACTATATAACGATCACGTGTATGTCCAGGATAACAGAATACATATTTACAGGAGTAAAACAAATCAAACAAGCACTAATCCAATATTTTTGCAATTAAACGATGTCATTAAACGACATAATGGATTACCGGTATTTTTAAATGTGGATGATTTTCGTACATGTCTTCAGACTATTGCCCAGCAAATCCCTCTCGATAGAATAATTTCAATTCCCGACACCTTTATAAATTCAAGAAGAGATATGATAAAGGTAAGAATATATGAAATTTTCAATCCGTATTTTGCCAGAAAAACATGCGTTACCATGCTGAACTATCTGGGACTTAGCGAAGAGGAAATAATTGAGTTTACCAGTCACGCTGACAAACGTACCTTGAAATATTATAAAGGGAATATAACGATTGAGGATAAAGAACGGTTGATTAACTCTAAATTATCGAGCATGCCTATGAGATAAGCCTAAATCATTCCTTATCTATACATGTTACCATGTTGGTCAGATCTAATAATTTATGTTGCATTCTCACTCCGACTGAGTAAATCAAATGGCCTTGTAAATAAAATATTTACGAGGCCATTTTCATTAGTAGTACAAAAAGTAGTACAAAATTATATTATGAGATTACCTGAACTAAATGTCACAGTCAAGTTTTTTCACATCTTTTCAATTAATTCTTTTTTTACCAGAGTAAATCCTTCTATAGGATCATAAGTTTCATCAGGACGAAGCAAGGCAGTTGTATCCCCAAGGAACTCCGGATCATTCATTTTATCTTCAAGGTTCTTAAGATAAGATGCTTTAGATGGAATACCTGTGACTTCGTGCTTCATGTAATGTTGAAATACCTGAATTATTTTCTCTTTGGATAAAGAGTCATTTGTTTTTAGTGCTTTAAAAAGATCATAAAGATCTCTTCCCTTTTTTCTCTGGTAAAGTGCCCTTAGCTTAGTACCCAACAATTCTTCGACCTCATAAGTTGTGATATTACATTCTCCATTAAACCATGGTGAATTGACTTTAAATATCTTTTCCTTAAGATTAAAGACTGAAAAGTGCTCTCTGCAGTTTGTCTCTACCTTTAATTTTAGAACCTGTACAGGCTGTATCTCAGATTCAAAATTAAATATCATCGTAGTATTTCTGTCCTTTTGTTTGATCTTAGGTTCTCCTAAGAAACTCAACAATTTCCTGATTTTATCAATTGATGGACCAAATGGTTCTGCTGAAATCTGTACCAAATCGATATCTTCAGAATATCTGGGTTGTGGTTCCAGAAAAAGTTTATGTAAAGCCGTACCTCCCCTGAAAGCAAGTTTTTCAGCTATAATCTCATCTGAAAATAATTCAACCAGTGACCGACAGATAATTAGATCTAGTTCTACCTGTTCATTTGCCTTCCAGGGAGCAATTTCAGACCATTCTGTAATATATTGTTGTGGGATCATTCGTCTATTTCAATTTCTGCATTAACGATTACTTTCCACCGGTTATCTGACGAGAAACCTTTGGTAGGAGCAGATGCTTTTAATGGAATCCTGAAAAAATCTAATCCATTTTTCTGTGATGCCTCAAATAATTCGTTAGCCAGATTCTCGTTATTTATAACTTTCTCGATTAGATATCCAAGTCTTTGTACAGCGGTAGAAGGAGTAGAAGTAAAAAATATTGGATCAAACTCTTTGGGATCCATTTCCTCTACAAGTTCGTTCAATACAGTAGCTACCCTGGTAATTCCTCCGGACCTTTTTTCAAATTGAACGAGATCACTGGCAGTCAATACCGGTGAAGATACTTTAAGATAACCTGATTCAGTTTTCCGTTCTTTTAGCAACCTACTTTCAATATTACTTTTACTGATGAAATTCACTTTTAATCCCTTCTTATGGGAAGGCCGAAGCACTGGGAAATCGGTAATAACAAAATATTCCTGAGGCTGCTGGTGTGCAGACCCGTATAAAGCTGCAGCACTTAATAATCCTACATAATATGATCGATTAAGATATTTCATAAAATTGTCCATGAACAAAGCAGCAGGAAGAATCCCTCTGTTTGCATATTGTGCAGAGATTATTAAATAGAATCCTTTATGGAATGAAACTATTTTCCCCTTCTTTGATAATCGTTTTAAAGCACTTTTAATTGCTATTCCAGAGAAGTTCGGTAATTCCTCCTCTAACTTGGTCAGTGAAAATGAAATTCTTCCCTTTTTTTCAAGATTTTCAACCCATTCACTAACATTTATGTTTAGCTGATCAGTCATGTAATTAAAAGTGATATTTTGCGAAAGGTACCGTTTTTCGGCCCTTTTTGCAAAATATCTATTCTAATATGTATATTTCCATTATAAGTTTGCGAGGTCCAATTCATTAAATATAAGACCTTACGGGTTCCAGTACCATCGTTTATGGTGAAAATCATATTTAATGCATCCTGTTTTTTCTAATCCTTTGAAGTCCTTTTCAGGGAAATAAATTAAAAGACCAAAATGCTTATCTTTAACTTCGCACTTATATATCGACTGATATTTGTTATAGTTGCCGATTAGATAATTATATAACAGCATGAGTTTGGTAAACATAATTTCCCAATCGTCATAAGAAAGGCCGTTTAACTTATAGTATTGATTTTCTTCCTTGTTAGTGAGATATATTGATTTGTACAAATAATAGTATTGTGAATGAGCGACAGCATTTCTTATCTGGTTACAATATATTTGATCAATTAGTGTATAGAATAAAGGGCATACGTCTTCAAGAGGTTTCTGAATTTCATCTTGAATAAGATTGCGTCTTTTGTTAAATACCTTTTGTGAATACTCCCAATAATACGGTTTACCTTGTGCTAATTTTGAAAGATTTGATAACCTTCTTAATATCAAATCTGTTTCCCAGAATTTCATATATAATAAAAGCTGAAAATCACGATAAAAATCCATGGAGGATTCTTTGGCCTTTTCATCATCAAATCCCTTGAAGAAATCTTCTTTTGATTTTACTCTGCTTCTGTAATAATTAATAAACTGATAGAATGTATTATATCTGAACCCGATAAAGTCCTGCCCAATTTGATAAGGAGACATTTTTAATCGTTTTAATGTAGCCTGATCATAATCCTTCTTAAGGCCATTTTCAAGTACCAATAGAAGATCAGTTTCATGCATTTGGTTCTGATATGCTTTATCATAAAGTTGACCTACTGCAGTTTCTACCTCGTCTTTGTATTCATTTATGGTCTCTTCGAAAAGCATAATAAACTAAATGAAATGAATACTTAAAAACTACTGTAGCGGATCAAAATCTTCTATGTCGCTTCTTTCCCCTCCATTATCGACAAAAATCCCCTCTTCAAGTTCTCCATGATCCCTTGCGATCTTTTTGCCCATAGCATTCTCAATCTTTTGAAGGATCCTTTCCTTGCGGTCATTTAAGAAACCATTGAAATCATCTTTATACATGAATTCCGGATTGACTATGTGCGACTTTAGTATGGTTTCAAATTCTTCATCAGAAGTTCCAGCATTCTTTTTTAACCTTATCAAATACTTGCTGGGAGCGTCTCCACTTACAATTCTATTAGTACGGCCTGATAATGGGGTCTTATTGATTATATTATCGAAATCGTCACGGGATATATTATTTTTATTACACCATGCAACCGGGAAAATGTGATGGATATCGATTGACTCAGAAAAATATGTACTGAAATCGATCTTAGTAGCAGACAGCCAATCCTTCGTGTTTTCATCCATCAGAATGGCATAAACACCTTTATAAGCTGCACTGTTCCTTGTTCGCAGTGTATGAAGCCTGGAAGGTGAAAAGTTGGCATCATATATAGTTTTAGGTTCGGTGCCATTTGCTACAATCCAATCGACAACCTGAATCATATCGAGAGCATACCTCGTTTCATTAGCTGATCCATATAATTCTCCAAACACTCCACACCAGAACCACCTCATTAATTTATTTTTATTACCAATATTATCTATCTCGGTCCCAAGTTTAGCCAAAATTGCTGCCATGGGCACCAGTTGAGTACTGTATGGAATATCCCTTGAATTGAATATATGATTCTCGATAAGGATTTTTGATGCTTTAATAAATCCGGAAACTATTTGATCCCGGTATTTCTTATAATCTGATAACGACAGATTAAGCATTTCCCGTCTTTTGGCACTTACTGCCGGTAAATTCTCGTTATCTCCTTTTAATTCTTCTGCTTTTCTCCTTTGATAAGTTGCATATATTGTGATAGCCTGGATGATATCAATGTTGCTTGTTTTGTCAAGGATTTTAAATGGCTTGAAAGCTGACTCGATCTTTAACCAATCCGATTTTAAATCAAAGTCATCGGAAGCAAAAGAAGCTGTCAAGAGTTCGAAAACCGAAAGTGAAACTCCACCTGTATTAACTTTCTCGAACACCTGGCATACTGCTTCTTTTGGGTTTATTTTTTTCATAACAATTACGGGAAGCATATAACCGGTAAATCCCTTTATGATTCTTTTTTCGAATTCATTCCAGAACTTGATCTTATCCCTATCATAGTCCCAATATTCAGAAAACTTAGTTCGCCACTCATCATATTCGTCTACCATACATACCGGATACATAAGATTTTTAAATTCATATTCTTCCTTTGACAAGTCAAGAACAATATCACGACCAATATTTTCGGTAATCACTTTTTTTTCATTAATGGAAAAGATGGCTTCTTCCAAATCCGAGCCTGAATCCATCGCTTTGACCATATCGATATAATACCACCTTTTTATTTGATATTTCTTAGCATTCTGCGTAGTTACTACTCTGTTGGTAATTATTGCCTGGTAAAGTGCGGTAAGTCGTTGTTGTCCATCCAGAATCAGCATTTCAGGGACTTTCCCGTTGGCATCTGGTGCACCCTCAATAGGCTTGGTCTTAAACCGGATTGTTTCATTCCCTGTTTCCAGAAGCATAACAGCACCAATAGGAAATGATTTTGCCACACTGGCAATTATTCCTTTTATCCTGTCATCATCCCAAACCCAGCCTCGTTGAAAATCGGGTAACTGAATTTTCCCTTTATTTATGTCTCTTAAGATGTCGTATAAACTTGTTTTAGTCGAATCGAATGTCTCCATAAAACCTATATTAATTATTTAATTTCTGCACTTTTCTTGTAACCTAAGTCATCGATATATTCAGATGGTATCAAGTCAATAAACGTTGACCGATCAAACCTATCTAAGAATTTCCCGTTTTCATCTACAGGAGAATTCAGCCACCTGTTTGAGATAATATGACACTGTTTTCGGGTTCTTGTTAGTGCAACAATAAACTTACAACATTCAATATCCGGTATTTCAGTTCCCTGAATTTTTGGCATTGATCCATTATTTGCACCAACAATAAACACATGTCCTCCAGATAATCCTTTACTTCCCTCAAAAGTTCTAAGTAAAATTGTCGGTTCTTCTGGATCCTGTTCAAAAGGTTCTTCTTCCACGGATGGAGAAAAGTATTTAATGATTAATTCTGCCGCATCTGAAAAATTCTCCCTAAGAGTACGTTTCTCAGCTCTCGTAAATTCTCTGGTTTCTTGTTGGATGGCATTTATCAATGCAATAACCTCAAGGATTGGTCGTTTGAAATCTTCCTCAAGTAGTTCTCTAAATGGGGTGAGTTCCCGGGATTCGATCACTGCTGTTTTAAGCGCAATACCGCTTAATAACTCCTCAGCTATAATTCTCCAACCAAGATTTGAATTCTCATCTCTTATAAGAATTTTCAATCCATCGAGAATTTTATTATTATCTTCTTGTGATTTTGTGTCAAATTCGATTTGCGGATAGCGTTTAACAAGTTTCTTCTGAAGTTCCGATAAGTAATGCTTTTGACCGATTATCAAGACCGTTGGATAAGATGAGTCCTGATTATTTGACTCAATGATTTCTTCAGTTGGGATTTTCCGAATTTGTAAATCAATGTATTTTGCAATCGTAGCAATAACAGGTACTGCTATGATTTTAATATTTGGATAAAGTCGATTCAACTCCTCGTTACCTTCTGTATACGGGAGATATGATTTGTCTAATCTATCTTCTAATGCATCATTTTCAATCAACGTAGCAATAAATGCATTGACCGAATTGACGATTACTTCAGGACATCGACTGCAATATGGAAGTTCAAATATTTCATATTCACCAGAGTTGTATTTTTCTCTTAAAAATTCAGGTGAAGAAGACCGTGCTCCATAAATTGCTTGGTCATCATCGCCAGCTACCAAAATGGGGCCATTATTTTCAAGCTCTTTTAAAAACTCTACCTCGAGTTTATTGAAATCTTGGTACTCGTCAACTATGATTTGATCGTAATTGTCAACAATGGAGTTATCTTCTTTGAGAGATTGATACAATCGATAAACTGAATCATCAAAGGATAAGTACTCATAATAATCTCCTCTCTCTAAGTAAAATGCTATCTCCGGTGCTTCCTCTTCTAAGTTCCGGAATTTAGTATCAAAATCGGAATAATCAAGATCCAATAATTCGGCATCCTTTTGAATTATCTCAGAAAGTGAGAGATAAATGTCTACTTTACCCTGAGTTTCATGTAAAATTCTTTTGCAAAAAGCGTGAAATGTTTTTACTTCTGCTGCATCACCAAGTTCTTTAGCAAGATCATCAACCAATTTACGAATGAAAGAAAGGACAAGATAGTTTCCTGGACCCAAATTCTCCAGTACCCTTTTGAATGTATAAGTTTTGCCGGTACCTGGTCCCGCAACTATAATCTTCTTATCGGATTCTGAATCAAGAATAAGATTTAAGTACCGTTCTCTTTCCTGCGCTTGTGTTGGCATTATTAATATATTAAGTTAAATCAAACAATCCCCCATATCCTTCTTCCGGCTCATTAACCTGGTCTCCAGTGGACTTTTCCTTTTCGGATTTTTTAGTCCCCGTTTTTTTATCCCACAACCCTTCCTTAACCTCTTCCTCATGGATCTTATGGTTTAGTTCAAGAAGTCGTTTTAGTACCTCTTTCCGTGCATCTGGATGAATTGTAAAACGCATACGATCATTATCCGGCAAGGAATCTACCTCATAAAAATCATGATTCAAATCGATATCTTGCCATTCAAAACATTTCAAGACGGTTTTGTCAATCTGTTTCTGTAATTCTCTCAACTTAATGATATCAATTAATATTTCTGAATAGGAGTATGGTGAGGAGGTATTCTTCAGATGCTTTTTGAGAAATTCTACTTCTTGCCCACTTTCTGTTTTCTCTTGTAAGTCTTGTGGAACAGTAAAATATGGATTATGAAAGAGATTATACAACTTTGTAAGACCAAGTTGTAACCGTTCTAATAGATTTTTTCTGATACTATCAAATGTTTCTCCAATTTTTTCAAGCTGAAGATTAATATCAAAAGATAAGTTTAATGGAAAGGGGAATGGAAGAAAGCAATCAGTTGCAATATACCGCAAATCTCCCTTCATGGTTGAAGTGTATTTTAAAACCCAGGAGTAATGGATAGAGGAATTTAATAATGCGAACCATGAGTATTTATCACTTGCAATTACAATTGTTGCATGAGAGTATACAAGTCCCTTCGGCATGAAAGTAAAAGTGAGTGTTTTACTTGTTAAAGCAATGACTATAACTCTTGATAATGGCTCAATAGTATTATATAGTTTATCAACTGTTCTGTAATAAATCCAGTATTTATCTCTGCCCATTGAATTACCTTCTCTTTGCCTGTAAGGTTTTACTCGCTCTTCCACAATTTGAAAGCAATCTGGATAATTCATTTTGCAATATTCTTTTTCCCAATTAAAGAAGTTGATACAGTATCTACTTGGATATTGGTCAATAGCGTTATTTAAATCCTCTCCATTTAGAAATGGGAAAAGTACCTCCTTGTTTTTAGGATTTAATCTTAATAAATCTTCATATTCCGATTTTTCGATCACGAAACCTTTTCCAAGAACAACAGACCCCATAAAACTTTTACACTCATTTTGCTTTAATTGATAAGGTTGTTTTATATCAGTTGAATCATCCAAAAAAGTTGAAATCGAATTGACTTTGCTTCTATCTAAATAAAATTCATGTTTCCAAATGCCTTTATATATTGTTATTAGAGACACTTCTACGGCTGCAATTCCTGGCCATTTTATTGACCTAACCGCATGATTGATTGTCCCTCCTTGTCTATATATTATTTCGAGACTACCCTCCCTTGCCTCACCTTGTGAAATGGTATTCGTGGCTATCAAAGATTGAAATCCATTATCTTTAAGAATAAGGTAGATCTTTCTAAAAAAGAATCCCACTAAATCAATTGCCCTGGAAGGCGCATATTCTGTTTTCAGATAATTTAAATATTCATTTCCTAATGCCTTGCTTATTCTTTGTCCCCCAAGGAATGGAGGATTTCCTAAAATACAGTCAAATCCTTTTTTTTGAAATATTTCCGGAAACTCCAGAAACCAATGAAAAAATCTAAACATTGTTGCGATTTCAATAGCCTTCATTTCCTGGTTATCAGGTATTCGACTCTCACCTCTCAAGTAACGATGATAAAGAGCATCTGTTATCAGGAGTTCTTTATTTTTCTCCGTTTTTGGAAGGAAGAAGGGCATGATCTGAAGGTCAGCAAGAATTTTTAATCGCTTAAGATTTTCACTATTAACCAATACATTATAGGCTTTCTCTTTCTTTGCAATTTCTTCAGGGGTGTTTTCAGGAAGACTTGAGAAGTTTTCAATTAACCTGTTAAGATCTTTCACCTGCACCATCAACTTGTGGTCCGCCTCAGTAGTAAGTTGAACCGCCTGACCACTTTTCTCTCGAAGTATCCTTTCTTGTCGATTTTTTTTCAGAAATGTCAAGGCAATCTCTTTTTCATCACCCGGTAACGCTTTGTAAGCCTCGTCAGCAATCCCCTTTTGTAATTCCTCCCGATGTGCCAGACCTACAATAGCATCACCACATTTTATCCTATGGTCGAGGAAACTTAACGGTTCACCCGGATTATGACTTTCAAGCCAAAGTGCAACTTTGCATAACTCTACCGCCAGAGGATTTTTATCAACTCCGTATATACAGTTTTTAATCACTTCCTTCAGAGAATGCCTAAAAGAGGCGGGATTTGGTTGCTGTTCTCCGGTTTCCACCCTTGCCACCTCCAACGCTATCCGTCTTGCAGCACTGAGCAGTATGTGACCACTACCGCAGGCAACATCACATACTTTCAAATTAAGTAATTTCTTTATAGTCTCTGTATTATTAGCTTTCCCCTTATAGAAGTCAATAACCCTATCCTCTAAAAGATATTCAAGTGAATGTTGTATTAGGGGTTTTACAAGGTCTTCCGGGGTATAATGCGAACCGGAAGACCTTCTTTCTGATCCTTTTTTAAAAGTAAATCTTGGCTTTCCGTTTTCCCATTCAAATACGGGTTCCAGTTCAAGTAGTCCTTCATAAACAGATCCGAGTTCTTCCACATCGAGTGCCCTGTAATTAATGAAAGAGAGGTTGTGTTTTTCATCTTCAAACTCATTCAGACTTTTAATACACTTCAACAATACTCTGTTGTTCACTTTACTTGAAGTGATATCAGTCATAGCATTGTGACTGAATAATTCACTACCTAAAGCCTGAATACCTAATTTTCGTCCCGTTCCACCTGATTCAAAAAGTGCAAATGCCTGCATTAATCCCTGCCAAAGGTCCGAATACTGGCTTTCTAAAAGATATCGTTTTTGTGATAATTTTCTTAACCGGACTAGACTATAGAAGTTATAATAAATCTCCTTTTGCTTTCTCGATGGACGTTTAATCCCTTTCAACAAGTCATCCATATCTGGTTCCCTGTTTTCTTCCTGCAGCTCCGAGAAAACCAAATCACGTTCTTCAGTAACCATCAGGAACAACAATCGGTAAATCAACCGAAGTAACTGGTGATAGAACTCTCTGGCATCCGGTCTTCCTGAACTAATCTTTTCCCTTAATTCGTCATTTTCAGGATGTTCAAGCAATCCGTTTCCCAGGGCAACCAATGATTCTTTTACAGCATCACTGAGGCCTTCACGAATACGGTTACCAGATTCGATGCTGTCCTGGTAATACTTCTCTAAAAAACACTGCTCCGCATCTTGCTTTGATTTTGGGAAACGGGATGCATGAAGTAACCTGTACAACAGGGTAAACTCACTATACTTATCATCTTCCAGTAGTCTTTTCAGGTCAAATTCAATATAGGTCATTTTCACCAATCGTCCACTGTCTCTTACCAATCTTAAAATGAGACCATTGGTTACCATGGCATACAAATGTTCAGTTACATTCAGATACTCCTGGATAGTTGAATGGGGAGAAAGTCTGGACGTTCCCCCACTTGAACGTATATCGAGTGTATTTTTATTAGGATGAGAAGGATCATAAAACCCAACAATATGAACTGGTAATCCATCAAGTTGATCGCAAGTGTGGCTTATGCTGTAAAGTTGTTGGTTATCTCCTTGCAAAGATGCTTTCTGCAGAGTGAGATCATAACCAAGGGTGCTAAAAAAATTTACCATCCACTTTCTCGAAAGAGTTGTACCATAAGGATCAGAGGGAGGTAATCTTTCATTACGATCAAAAAAGTGTTTCCAGTCCAGCTTGATTCGGCTCCATGCATACTCAATTTCGTTTCTGAGATTTATGCCTGGTTCAAATCCAAAATCTTTTACCAGTTGTCCCTGGGCATCTGCTTCTTCAACCTTATGAAGGATCTCTTCGGAGATCAGGTTTCCCTGTATGTTGATGCTTGTATATTTCATCTTCTGAATCTGGATTTTAAATTATTTCAGGCAAAAGAATGTAGATCCCCAACACATCCATTGGTAAAACAGGTTCAACCACCTTATACCTGCTGCCGTTTACTAATTTCCGAAAACGTGTATGCGATTCAACCAGATGAGAACATCTATCATGTGCCACCGGGTCGGTTATCTCCCTAAACGTTTTTTCATCCCGGACCCACTCCATTTCCTGTTCAAGCCAATATTGCTGTTCAGGCAATACAAGGTTTTGTGTTGCTTTTGAAGACATCAAGAGAGTAAGAGCAGCTTCCTTCCCTATAAATTTATTATCAGACAGACCCCCAGAATATCCCCACAACCACATTTCTTCCGCTACTATTTCTTTATTGCTTCGTTGTTCGGCAATAACGTTTCTTACCCTGAACTGAAATAATACTGTTTTTCTGTCAACATCCCCGGAACGAAGAACTGCTGCTCGTGCGGCACCGTTTCTTACTCCATTTAATGCGTTGTTTATTACGACTTGGGATAGGTGTTCAGTAAATGGGTGATTTCTTCCAAGGTATTTAAAACCTTGAGGAGTTGGAGATAGGAAAGATATTAGTATCTCATTTTTATCTGTTAAGAGTTCCCGTATCCTTTGGGGAATGTTTATCGTATAAATTTTGTATCCATCCTTCATCTCATCAATCTGAACACCAAGAAACCTTAGTGATTCAATAACAAATTGCTCTACAGCTTTAACATCTCCAATGGCTTCATCCACCTCTTTAAGGTCTTCCTCAATTTCTGAAGGTTTAAGAGTATTCTGAGCAAAAATGCTCCTTGATACTCTTTCTCTTTGTTCTGCTTCATCAAATGCCTTTGCAACCCTGTTTTTTTCAGCTTTGATTTCTTCAGCTTCAAAAAGAGTACCCTGGCGATATTCCTGCTCAACCGAGATATTCGGTTTAAGCAGGATGGCATTGGTAACAGCTTCCATCACTGATGCACTGTTTTCCGGGAATGGAACCGAAATACCAATAGACCTTCTAATCTCCCTGGCCTTACGAAGAAGAACTTCGAGCACTACTCCATCAATTGGGTTATTCCTGCCATAAAGCAATGTAACTTCCACTGAGGGTGAACGTTGTCCAAACCTGTCAACTCGCCCTTCACGCTGCTCAAGGCGGTTGGGATTCCAAGGTAGATCGTAGTGTAAGATGGCATTAAACCCATCCTGAAGATTAATTCCTTCACTCAGGCAATCTGTGGCTATTAATAACCTCCTTTGTGAGTTGTTCATCTGGTCTATTTTTTCTTTCCTCAATTCATCGTCCAACTCACTTGTTATTACTTCTATATGAAGA
>Ga0209748_1000425_pt1 | contig 22610 bp, 21 predicted proteins | sample BarGraIncu00421A_FD_185490 | JGI IMG/M metagenome (GOLD analysis project Ga0209748, IMG submission 185490) | Arctic peat soil microbial communities from Barrow, Alaska - Barrow Graham LP Incubations 004-21A (SPAdes) (version 2) | ecosystem: Environmental > Terrestrial > Soil > Wetlands > Peat... | reverse complement strand
GCTATCTAGTGGGTGATAGCGCAAGCGCACCGGGCCTATGATATTGCCGGACACGTCAACATACTTACCCCCCATACTCAACACGCCGAGGTCGGTATCCGCTTGGAAGATGGACACCACCTTAGCCATCACATCATTTCTAATATAGAGGTCATCGGCATTCAGGAAGCATACGATATCGCCAGTCGCTTGCTGCAAAGCACGATTGATCGCATCGGCTTGTCCGTTGTCTGTGCGGCTAACGAATCGAAATCTAGGGTCCTGAGCACAGTAGTGCTCAATGATTTCAATCGATCCATCGCTGGATCCACCATCCGCAATGAGCACTTCGATATCCCCATGCGTTTGCGCAGCGCAACTGTCGAGACACGCTGGCAGAAAGCGGGCATAGTTTAGGGAAGGAACTGCAATTGACACTTTCATCTGTGAATTATCCGGGATAGACTCATATGTTTGCGCTCTGTTTAGTCCAGACCTTCTTACACAGTCGTTTGATTTCTTTCAAGACAAGGACCAGCCGTTGCATGGTCCCTCGCCTTCCGATCTGATCGACAATGCTCCATCGAACGGTCTCTAACTGTCGTACGGCCGATCGCAAATCTGCGACGTATTCCTCGTAAATATCTTTGATTACGACGCTGGGGATGTGATAGTCAGGAGAAAAGAGCACGTTGTGCCTGTTGAGGCGCAACCCTTGAAAGTGATAAAGGACGGCCTTATCCTGTGTGAAACGCACAGCGTTCCATGGGGCCAGTATGAGTTGCACATCCTGCAAGACATGGACTTTGCTTGAAAACCGTTCCGGCCAATTATCAAGATATTTCTGGTCGCCGAACTTATTGTCCTCGAATCGAGAATAGCACCATTCGATACATCTTTCTTCCCACCATTTGCGCACCACTTCACCTCCATCACGTGAGAAAGTCATAAACTGCACACAGTATTTCCCAGAGGTGGCAGATTGATCATACTCTGGCGCATAAGCATGATCGGTGATGAGCACATGTTTGCCCGAGATCTCAAACTCCCGGAAGATTGGCGCAGGACTCTTGCGGAACCACAAATCCGCATCGATATAGGTCACTCGCGCGACGGAAGAATCCTCTTCAAAGACAAAACGCGGGGCGAATGGCGTGAGCGTCCAGCAGTATTCGGCTTTTGTGCGGCCAGGTTTTACCCGCTTGAGTTCTTCCGTTTCCAGTTGGCTCACGTTGAGCAGGCGCACATGCGGAAGGTTCAGCCTGGTGAGCACTTCATGCGTCTGGTCATCCATGCAGAGTATCCACAGTGTGTATTCTCCCGCATGGCGTTCCATGGATAGGTGCAAAGCTAGCCCCTGTGGTAAAAAGAGACTGTCAAACAGGGTGACGTAGTGTTCCATCAGCCCCCCTCCCGAAATGAATTGACGGCGGCGATCACCGTGGCGATATTGTCATCCGTCATCTGCGGATGGCAAGGCAAAGAGAGGCAAGTTGCCGCGTGATGTTCGCTGTGAATCAGGCCTTTAGGGTCACGCGCCAAATTCAGACAAGGTGTTTGTTGATGCACGGGCATGGGGTAATGAATTAAGGATTGCACCTTGTGTTGATGTAAATGTTCTTGTAGCTTCTGGCGCAGGGAGCAGGTGATGACATAAAGGTGATACACATGCGCCAGGGGATCTTCCGGTTTCGCAAGATGGTTGATCAGAGGATGCTGAATGCCTTTTTGATAGGCGTTGGCAATCTGGCGTCGTCGCTCGGTAAATTCCTGTAGCCATTTCAGCCTTTCCAGCAACATCGCGGCATGGATCTCATCTAGCCGGCTATTCATGCCCTCTTCACGGTGATGATAACGCACGCTTTGGCCATAGTTGCGCAGTCGACTGGCCCGCTTTGCCAGCGCTTCGTCCTGGGTAACAAGCATGCCCGCATCGCCGGCCGCTCCGAGATTCTTAGTCGGGTAAAAACTGTACGCACCCGCCGCGCCGAAGCTTCCCGCCACCTTACCTTGCCAGGCTGCCAAATGTGACTGTGCACAATCCTCGACCAAGGTTATCTTGTGATTGGCACAAAAGGCCAACCACGCATCCATGTCGCGTATCTGACCGTAAAGATGCACCAGCAGCACAGCCTTGGTTCTGGGGCTGACACAGCGCGCCGCGCTATCAATGTCCAGCAATGCGGTTTGCAAGTCGATATCCGCCAGCACGGGGGTGGCGCCGGCACGAAGAATGGCCAGTACGGTGGCAAAGGCCGTCATCGGCGTGGTGATCACCTCATTGCCCGGGCCAATGTCAAGCGCACGAAGTGCTATCTCGATGGCATCCATGCCATTGCCGACGCCAACGCCATACGCAACTCCACAGACTGCCGCCCATTTCTTTTCAAAGGCGGCAACCTCATTACCCAGTACATACCAGCCTGATTCCAGCACGCGTCGGGTTGCGGCAAGCATTGTTTCTCGCAATTCATTGGGCTCAGCCTTGAAATCGTTCATTAATATCATTTCAATACCGAATGAGACTTTTTTCAATCAATTTGACTGATCATTTAAACGAGTCAAACATGTGCATTTCATCCAATTTTCAATAGCACTGTCTGTCCGCAGCCGTTTATGCGGGCCGAGTATCAAAACGAACTCGCCGTCCATACGGAGTTGGCTCTCCTAAAGTTCTAAAGAACTTCTTTATATGAAACCGCCAAGAAATCCCATAAAATGGGTTTCTCGTAGGCCGGAATTCTATGCTATCAACGCCGGCGTTCCTTGCCAGTTCTATGGCTTGCAGAATCATCTTCTCATGGTCATTCCAATTAAAGAGAATGTACTTCCATTCAATTGTCGGCGTTGATTTGCCTATCTGTCTGCGATGTGCCACAAGCTGTCTCATATTATGATATGCCTTTGAAAAGGAGGCGCCGCGTTGATACTTGTTCATCGTATAATCATTGATCCCATCTATTGAAAATACAATGTAATTGACCAACATCGCAGCGTCGAGTTTTTCATCCGTGTTCAGCATGAGCCCATTAGTGGAAATACAAATATCCAAATTCGGGTTGATCTCTCTGATGATATGAATCTGCTTAGCAATGTCGTGTGCAGCAAATGGTTCTCCTAAGCTGAAATATTGCAAAGATTTTATTCCATGTCTGCGAATGGTAGCGGCAACCTTCCGAATATCATTCAACACCATATGGGTTGACCGTCTGCTCTTCAGGATTAGAGTCCTATAGCAAGCAGTACATCGATAGGGACAGACAACCGTATTCTCAACCATGATGCCTTGCGTGCACATTTGCCAAGATGCCGCGTGATGACGAGCTTCAAGTGGAGTGGTGAACTTTAGATCTGAACAAGAAGCGCATACCAGAATTGGCAGCTTTCCTGACGCTAGACTACGTCGAAAGAGATTCGCTTTTGAGGAAGCAAGAGCCTCCTCTAGACTTTCACGGTTCAAATCTCCGATGTGACCGGAGCCGTCATAGTCCTGACAGTTACAGGATACGGTCATATCGGAATTGATGCATATGTTGTAATTTGATTCCCCAGACAATGCCGCGCAGTAGAAGCGCTTTCCGGCGGCGGTTACTCGCAATTCCAGTACGCACTTTTTAGCCATACGAAACACTTGCTGGCAAATATAGTTCAGTCGCTCCTCAAAGAGGATCATAACATCCGCCAGAATAGCATATTGTAATTCGAGAATTATAGTTACCAATAATGATTTTATTTAGTTCAATGCATTCGCAAATATCAATGGTGTTCGCAATCCACGGGTGGTCATTTATTTTGATTAAAGTGGATGGTTTTTGACGCCCATCACATATATCAGAATGCCGGCACGTGGTGCGTTGCGTTAGCATTGCCTTCCGCAGTTCATGTGGTCCGAAACTGAAGTCATTCCTAAAGATCATAAATCTTCATCCCAATAATGCCGGTAATGAGCCCGGTAGTAAGCCATAGTCCTTTGCAGGCCATCGCGTAAACCGATTTTCGGTTGCCAGCCCAACTCGTTCGTAATTAAAGAAAAATCACTATAATAGTCGCCAATATCGATGGCCTTGTATTCCGACGGGAAAGGAACCAATTCGTAAGCGCCATCACCATTAAGATCGACCATCATTTCCGCCAGCGACTTCAGTTCAAGCACTTCGGTGCTGCCCAGGTTATAGACCTTGCCGTTGGCCGCATCACTGGCGCCGGCACGCAGCAGGGCATCGATGCAGTCATCCACATAATTGAAGTCACGCAATTGCAGCCCGTCACCAAACACCTGGATCGGTCGGCCCTCGATCAATCGGCGTATCCATATCCCCAAAAAGGTTTGCCGCGCATCCTTCACCCTCATGCCGGGGCCATAGGTGTTGGTCAGGCGCAAGGCACAGGCGCGAATTCCATACACATTGTTGTAAAGCAGGTGATACTGTTCTCCCGCCAGCTTGTTGATACCATTCACATCCACCGGCCGGATGGGGTGCTTTTCATCCACCGGCAGGTAATCCGGCTTGCCGTACAACTGGCGTGTGCTAGCAAAAACAATCTTGATGCCTGGGTTTACCTTGCGACACGCTTCCAGAATGGATAACTGCGCCGTGGCGTTGATGGCCAAATCGGTCTGCGGATCGACCATCGAATCCATATGGCTGGTCTGCCCGGCCAGGTTGAACAGATAATCCTTGCCCGGCAGCAGATACTCAATGGCAAAAGGATCGCGCACATCGCACATATTTACCGTAACTTTGTCGCGGATGTCATCGATGTTGAACAGGTTACCGCCGTATTGCGGAATCAGACTGTCGACCAGTGTGACATCCGCGCCCTGCGCCACCAAGGTGCGGGCGAGGTTGGAGCCTATGAAGCCAAGGCCGCCAGTTATTAATATTTTTGCTTTTGCATAGGAACTCATACAGCACATCCTCAAGAAATGTTATATAAGTATTGAATGCCGAAAATCTCAGCCCTCAATATTTATGTGCGAGCAATTTTTTTTGCCAGCACGATATTGTCTAAGTAAAGGTCTGGATTGCGTGGGGTGAGAACAAACAATAACTCACCTATAAAGTTGAACGGTGCCATTAGCAACAAAGTAATGAGAAGATTGATCCATGCTTTCTTCGTTACGGTCTTTTTGAAAATGTAAGCGTTCAATAGCTGGAAGATTACACGAATATCATCCGTAGATTTTCGTTGCTCGACAATTTCAAAACCATGCTTTTCCAAAAGCGCTTTGATCCCGAAAGAGGAGTAACGCGCAAAGTCACGCGGTTGCTCGTGCTCATCCCAAACAAAAGGCAAGGTTAACAGCGTCATGCCCCCTGACTTGAGCACGCGAAATATTTCATTCAGAAATTGGTCTGGATTAAACACGTGCTCGAATACCTCGTTAGCCACCAATGAATCAAAAGTTTCGTTGGCAAAAGGAAACTGATTGCCATCATAGTAATGATCCGCTTTTTTCTCGGCACGATTTTGCGGAGTATCTATTTCCAACCCGATATATTCTTTCGAACGAAAAAGTTGCGCATAAGGTTTGTTTCCACAACCCACATCTAAAGTCCTGCCAGTAATTTGGACAGCCAATTCTGAAATATGCTTCGCCAACCCTTTGCGTGCAAAGTAAAAGGGGTTGATGAATATACCAAGACCGCTTGGAAAAAACATTTGCCACCGGTAAATTTCCTTAAGCTTTTTCATCATTGACTTAGCTCCAGCAGCATCCCTTTAAATGAAAAATCAAAACCGCTCGTTGACTGAACCCAACCCTCGGGGCTGATATTCGAAGCAACCAGACGCCAATCAGATTCGAGTCGATTCATAAATTCTGATTGCGAGAAAACCCACATCGGATAACTGGCAGTGTAGATAGATGAAGGAACGCGTTGAATCAACAGTTTGTCTTTTTCATCCAGAGAAAATGGAGTTCGATCAATGATCAGGCATCGCGCACCTGTGGCTGACAGGTTTTTAAGTATATCAAATGGTGATTTTAGATACTGCAACACACTCGACAACAAAACCACATTCGGCTGATTCTCTTTTATACATTCTTCCACCGTCTTATAAAATCGCAACTGTTCATCCTGAATGTGTTTCCGACCCACCTCAACATAATGCGCCTGCTCCACCACGTTCCAACGCACTTCCGTCAGTGTTTGTAAAAATTTACGGTTTTGGAAATAACTGCTGCCCAGCGCCCCGCCAAAATCCAGCACATTCAGCCTTCCACCGTGGCGGGCAGCAGCCCACATCAGACCCGCCAAAAGCGGCCAGGCATATTCAATCTCATCAAATAGCACCGAGTCGCGCTCACAGGTTGCTTCACCGCGCTTAACCTTCAGTGTCGCATCCAACACTTTCGCGAGAATATGCGGGGCATCGTAGCCAGTGCATTGGACAGTGGCCTCTTCCCAAGTGGCGAAATCGCCTTCAAAACGTATCTGGCTTTTCTTTAAAAATATCTTGCGCACCAAACGTAAAACTGCGGGGGACAAGAAGTCTTTTCCAATATCTTTGATGGCTTTACTCGGCATTCCTGAAGACCTTCCTCCTCAGACGGTTCCAGAATGAAAATATTTTTCGAAAAAAATCTTTATAGGCGATCAAGCCCACCTCTGATAGTTCCACTGTTACTTGACTAAGATCTATAGGAGTGTGGCTTAACTGGCTATCAAATGCGGACGTCTTACCACAGTGAACACCACTCGAGTCATTGCCGATGTTGTGTACCAAGGTGCGGCCAGGATAAAGGCTAAGTTTACCTTCTAGAAAGACCGAAGCGTGCAACCTAATAGCCCATGAATCATTCCTACCTCGGATCTGATCCTCGAGCATGCGAGTAAAAGGATAGGCACCATTCAGGTCAAACGATCGTGTCATCTGCCGGCGTTTGATCTCGTTCAACAAAAACTCACCGTCTGACTTGAAGAGCGCCCAACCCCGACGCCATGTGGCCCACCCCCAACAATCCGCTCCTGGCAAAAAAAAGGCTTCTGGAAGACACCGTTCTGTTGGAAAGCACCATCCATGGATGCTCGCAACGCGTTCGTCATCAGCGTAGAGATCTAGCGCTTCATTCATATAAGTGAGGAAGTGTGTCGAAGTTACCAGGTCATCTTCAAGCACAATCACCCGCCCATACTTCCTGCAAACCGCCGTCACGCCCTCGATGATGTTGCGCGCCAAGCCATAGTTGATCTCTCGTTCGATGACTGAAACCGTGCGAAAACCTTGGGCTCCACGCACCAAAGCGCGCACTTCATTAACCAGCACCTCTTCTTTCGAACTGTGTGCTGCATCGGCATAAACAATCAGATCGCTTTGATCGGCCAGCCGGTTGGCAACAAGCGCTTCTAAAGTTCGACGGGTGTGCTCTGGTCGAGCATAGGCGAATAAACAAATTGGAGAAATATTAGAATAATGCTGCCGCTCCCTCATCTGGAAAACTCCATTCCAACTCTATTGAGAAAATGGATTAGACCACTTGAATCATCAAAGTCAATTTCCTTCAAGTTGATGTCTCTTGCTTTAGATGCTAACCCATCTTCTGCTAAAAGGTAATTTGAGGCAAAATATTCGAGCACCTTTTCCCTGTAATTCGAAGGCATTTTTAAGCTACGCCATTTTTCCAAATAATAAACATACTGCGCCTTAGAGTCAGGGGTAAAAACGAAATCAAACGGCAGAGCGGGGTGTACGCCAGCAGCTATAGGAATGATTCCGTGATACGCAAGTTCATACAATACAGTCCCATAGACTGAAACACCAAACTTTATCCCGCTGCTAAAAATGGAGCTGTTTGAGGTAGAGGGATCAAGCCATTTGATGCCTGGAAACATTTCTTTTAACCTATCGATAACCTTTGAGTTTTGATCGATTTGATTTGGATGCGGTTTAACGGCTACCCTTGTTTCCGATTTCTCAAAATATTCAAGTGTAAAACAAGCCCATTCCCAAAAATCGCAAAAAATAATGTCTCCCCAACCGTGGGGACTATCAAAAAAGTCATGCAGAAAAATAACTCCGTCAAATTGTCCGGCCAATTCTAATTTTTTTCCATCATCATTGAATGCGCTTTGTTTCATATACTTGGTAGCAGAATCAATCATTCCGGAAAATCGAGTACTAAGCTCCGTCTGGGCCATTGTCAAATAAAGCGATTTGTTATCGGTTTTATCCCATCTGCCGAGAGCTTCTCTCCATGGTATCCCATGACTGTTATCAGAACTAGATAATTTTTTTAAATATTGATGTACATTTCCATCTACATAAACATCAATATTCTTTAATAAAGCAACTCGTACAAAGATGCCGTGATGCGTGTAACTCGAATAGCTGGAAAAGTATTTTTTTATACCGAGCCGATCGAAAGTCGCAATAGCAACATTTACAGATATGAAGGCTTTATATAGTACATAAGTTAGGAACCAATCTTTAAGATCGACAGTTGCGCTTGATCTAAATCTAAGATAGGTGTCATAGATAAGGTCGCCAATATAAATTTCATGGTAATGAATTTTTAAAAGCTCTTCTTTTGAATGTATTTTTTTTTTAAAACGATAAGCGTCTACCAATGATGTTACGCACACACGAACTGGGGAGGAATCCTGTCGAATTATTTTTTTTATACCTATGGATCGATAAAGACGCCCCCATTTCATAAAATTTAAGGAATACAAAATCTTGGAATATATCATATAACAAATTTCCTTTATCAGTCCCGCTCTGGGAATTGGCTCCACATTATAAGGCCACACCCCCATTGCAGAATTATCGCAATTAAGCTGCTTTATTAACAGCCCGAAGTGGCAGAGATAATAGTAATCCATTGGCGCCTGAAACAAAATGGCGTCTTCCCCCAAGGTGCTCGCATCTTTTTTCGGCCAGTTATTCATAAACCGAATCTCGTTAACATCTAACGAGTATGCGGATGCCAATGATTTACCAAGTTTCCGCAGTGACTTTATGATTTTATTTAGCATGTTACCCTAGCCACTTATGAAAATGGTTTGTCCACTATAGTGTAAGTTATTATAGCTACATAATGGGTCAAACTTCACTCTTCAGAGATCATCGCTTTCTCAAGTAACGTCCCTTTCTTAATATTTAAGGAGATTCTTTTCCCTAATACGTTGCATAGGTTTCTCGGATGAATACCATTTCCCGGTCTCTTCAGAACGATATCCTCCCTGCTGAGAATTTGACCAGATATTAAATCCCTAGATGCAACAAGGGAGCGTCGGAATTGTTTTCTGATATCTATCTCCAGATTTGAAAGTGTCAGGCCCGCATCCCCAAGCATCACTTCCATTTTTCGCACATTTCGGACAAGCTTTCTCATCTCATCTGGATCTGCTGAGAAAAAATGATCCGGTCCGTCCATGTGGCGATCAAGGGTAAAGTGTTTTTCCAGAAGGCAGGCACCCAAGGATACGGCCCCGAGGGTAGCCAGTATGCCCAAGGTATGATCGGAGTAGCCAACAGGTCCGCCTATCTTCTTATGCAACGCTTTTATACGCCACAGATGGGTTTCCTCATCTGGTGTCGGATACAACGACACACAATGGAGAAACAATACTTGGTTTGCGTTATATTTTGAAAGGCTTCTCAAAACGTCGTCTAACTCTTCCTCATCCGCCATTCCTGTTGACAGAATGAGAGGTTTCCCTTTTTTGATAACATGTTCCACTAAGGGAAGGTTGATCAAGTCCTCGGAACTCAGCTTATATGCCGAAATATCTAGCTTCTCCATAGCATCGGCGCTTTCTCCATCGGCTACCGATGTCAGTGGAACCAATTTCTTCTGTCTTGTATAGTCGAAAAGCTCACTATGCCATGCGAGGGGCAGTTCCAGACGTTTGAACATATCAAACATCTTCTCACGGACCCTTTTCCCTCTCACCTCATATTCATAGGTAATCTTTCGATCCGCCATGAACTCTTCTGTTCGAAAGGTTTGGAACTTGACAGCATCCACGCCGCATTCTGCGGCTGCGTTGATCATTTTCTTCGCCGTAAGCAGATCGCCATTATGATTTATTCCGATTTCGGCGATGATGAAGACGGGTTGACCTTCACCGATCTTCCTTCCCTCCAGTTCGAAACATGGTTTTAATATTAAGCTTTGCATAACTCTTCTTTACAAATATTGCCCCTTAGACAAATTCCCCGACTTTCAGGCCCATGATTAAACAAGAGATCCACAAAGGAAAGATGAGAAATGAAGCCTCCGAATTTCTGTTTGTAAACGGGATGTCTGTAATCCTGATATATTAAATCAATCCCATGCTTTTTAAAATCATCCGCCTGAATGTAATCCCGCCCCAACGCCCCGGTGACAATGATATCTGCATTGAAACAAAGACCGTGTTCGAGAACGAGATCCGATTTCAGTTCTTTGAAGTTGTTCTGAGAAGCGATGACAAGAGTTGTATCGATTTGGAACCACTCAAATACTTTATTCAAGATGGCGAGGTTTAAATCGGATAGGAATATCCATTTATTCTCCATGTACAGCCACTCGAAATAAGGCGCGTATTGCTTGAAGAAAGGCGTCTTTGTATAGGCCATCCGAAGACTGTTCCAATGGTTTATTTGCCAAGTTTTGGCCGGTGGAAGGTTTTCCTCCTTGATCAGGATGTCCTTAAGAAGTCGGGATGACGAATTCTTCAAATCAACTGGCACGGTCAGCCATAAGGAACCTCCTTGTGGTGTTTTGATTCGATTCCGGTTGTTCCAATCCTGCTCAAGATATTGGACATCGTCCATGAAGACGAACACATCTGCCAAGCTGGCCTTGTGTATCAGGCCGAGCCATGGAAGATACACAGGTTGATGTCCGCTCACCACCATCATCAGATCAACTCTCTTTTCATTTTCTGATCAAATCAAGAAGGTTTTGTGATAACATGGCTTCGCCCATGCTGCGATCAAAGTTCTGGCTCAGCAGGCCTTCCAGTACCTGACGCTGACTGTGGCTGTGATTAAACGGAAAATCGGAGCCGAAAATTATTTTCTCCGACAGACCAGCCTCGACATAGAAACGGACAATTTTCAGCGTTGACGACACCGCTGTATCAAACCATACATTCTTCAAGGTTTCTGCTACGGGAGGATGAAAAACATATAAACCAAGTAGCCCCCCCATGTGAGCTGCCACGAAGCGGGTTTGGGGACGAGCTCGAAGTAACTGATAAAGATTAGCCGGAGAGGACAAGGATTTCCGATAAGGATGATCTACATGAACCACCAAAAATTTATTCTTCTCACTCACATAACTCGAAAGTTCTTCCATCTCGGAGCCATCAAGGGCATATCCCTGCCAGCTCGGATTGACTTTAAGTCCAACAGCACCGCTCTCAAAACAGCTTTCAGCCTCTTTCAGCCAATCACTCTTCAAAGGCTGAACCGCACAGACAGCCATGAAATGATTGTCCTTTGCCACGGTATCCAATAAGAAGGCGTTGTTTTCGTGACATAGCTCACCGCTGAACCAGGGAAGGCTAATGAGGACAGCTCGATCTATGCCGCTTTGCTCCATAGATTGGGAAATGGCTTTCGGCGAGGATAAACTCAGGGCATAGGGCCCCTCCGGATGCCGGTGGATGGCAGCCGTGATTATTTCCTCTGATGACGCCAGATTCACTTCCGGATCAGCCAGTCTTGGCGGCAAACAATAGACATGGGAATCAATGATCAAAACTGCTTCTCTTTTGTGCCAGCACATAAATACTGTGAGACTCTTCGGGTGGACATGTTTTCTCCTTGATACGCGGTTCAAATCCCTCCATCATAATAATCTTCAGGCCGGCCAATGAAAATGCAGCCTTGATATCCTCCATGTGAAACCAGTGGTGACCAATGCGCGGGTTGAATCCGGGGTTAGAGAACATCTTCCAGTCGAGATTTTTTGTCGTCACAAAGACCTGGCCATTCGGCTTCACAAGCTCAGCTAAACGGGCTACAGCCTTGCGAAGGGATATCCCGCATTTCTGAAGGACTCCGATTGCTGTGACAAGGTCAAAGGCACCATTCTTGACGTCATCCATGAAATCTTGACAGCGAAATTCACGCTGACCCGTAGCGTAGGACCGCGAACATGCAAAGGAAATCAATGCCGGGCTCAAGTCCAGTCCCAGAAATTTTCCAATCCAGAAACGACCTTCAACTGCGGAAAGAAAGGCCCCTGTTCCACAACCCACATCAATCCAGCTATGAACAGACGACCAATCAATAAACTTCATCGCCAACTGAAAACGGTTCTTCATGCCTTCCGGAGATCCCCATTTGACCTTGGCATACTCTTCCGGAGCAGCCGCCGCCGTTTCGTACTCCTTGGACACGGAAACGTGATCATACAGATCATGATGATAAACCGTTAAATATTGCCAAATGAAATTTGAAAGTCTCTCCCCTCCCCGGCCATCTACTATTTGAGAACCTTTTACAGACATGAGTGAAAAACGCGACTGGCTTCCAATAAGTTTTCTTATTTCCTTTAAGAGGTCATCGTCGGACACGGTATCGAAACGTCCTAGTAGATGGGCACATCCTTGCTCAACCATTGAACGGACGATCAACTCCTGGTTGTCGGCAAGAATGAGAATGGCAACAGGAACCCTCAGATAAAGAAGCTCGTAACAAGTAGTGCCTCCACCTGTGATCGCGAGATCCGACTTTCTCATAATTGAGGCAATATCAACTGGCGCCCGATGCAAAATACATCTCACGTCATCGGCGATAGTTTGATACATTTCACTTCCAAAGGGATAGGCATTGCCCAGAACGATGTCAATCTTTTCCAACTCTGTAACATTTTTTAAAATCCTGGAAATCCTGAGGGTCTGATTATCCGGATCAGACCCTCCCATAGTCAAGATGACTTTTTTAACCGGCTTCATTTCTACGTCAATCTGCCGTCTCCTTCCCAAAAAAGATTTCCGTAGGGGGAAATATCCGACGCCGATCGCGCTGTATTGCCTCAGATACGCAGGATATGCCTTTATATCTGCCCCAAAGTTAAAATTGATGAATCCTGCCACGGAGAAGCCGGCCTTTTCACCCGCATCGTCAATGGCAAGCACGGGAACAGTCGGAATCCGGCTCCGCAACGTTTCATAAAACTCTTCCGTCAAGAGGTATGAATCGGTCATTAGCCCATGCATCTTTTTTTCACCGATTAGCTGGGCAATCTCCAGGGCCTCCGCTTCATCTCCTCTTTCGTTCCGCAGAACATATGGCTTTCTTCTTGAAAGTTTGCAAAAATCACGGATGGATCTCCGACCGAGCACAAACTGCACCTGCATTCCCTGACTTTTCGTAATATAATCGGCAATAGATAAAGTCCTGTAAAGATGACCGAGCCCGATTTCTCCATAACCATCCGTCCTAATGATAAGACGATAATTATTCATACATTCCTTAATAACTAATTTTCAAGAGAGTTTGGAGGCGGGCGCACTCCTGATGGCCGCAGAACCAACGGTTACGGCTTCGGTGCCGGCACTGTAACGGGCAAAAGAATCTTCGTCGCAGTACCCAGCCAATTCTGAGAGGACGCCCCCCTTCTCATTTTTTATAGATCTTTTCCGTCGTCGCTATGGAAACCACTTATGTAACGTCACGGCATTTGCAGCCGGCCTTAGACCCGCAGAAAGATATAACCGGTTTGCAGCCAGATTGTCGATCTGTGTCCCGATTTCAATAAACTCTGATTCTGCACGTAGTATTTCCAGATATTTATCGAAGAGTATGCGGGCATAACCCTTGTTCCGATGTTCCCACTTTATAAGGATCTCCCAAAGATAAGTGATATAAAATCCTACTTTCCGGGATAAAAGTTCATCCCCGGCGCCAATAATTAATCCCACTTGCTCTTCGTTGTCCCATAGTGACAGTTTTGTTGCAGAATCCTTCTTAAACAAATAAGCAAAAAGGTCCTGATAAAACTTTTTGGCCATTTCAAATTTTACATTCTGATCCCGATACATCCTCGCGTGCAGGAACAGATCATCAAAATGATCAAAATATTTCATCGCCTCTGGAAAAGTAGGCTCACGGACCATCAGTGATGATGCTGTGCTCTTGATCTGGATTTTCGATAGTTCACCGAAGTATATATTTAAAACATCGACGGTATACCAACCATTTCGTTCCAATGCATTCCATAGGCTAAAATCATCGAATCCAAAACGTAACAGTGCAAGGGTAATACGCTGTTCTTTCATAACGTCATTAATTATAGACAGCAGGTGCTCAATTTCTTTTATGTTTGTTTTCTCTCGAAAAAAGATATTGTCTACCCTGGCGACTGAAATACCAAGAACAGATGAATCCCATTCCAGGAATTCGTATTTACAGAGCAGATTTCCATTATTATCAGGTATGAATCTTGCGATTCCTTCATCAACAGCAGCCCTTGAAGCATCCCACAGTAATCCGTCAAAATCGAAATACTTGTTCAAGTACCGCTGATAATTTAAATTCTTCATAAATTTTTTAAAAACGGCAGGCTGACCTAATGGACGCTACTTTTTTGAAGCGAGCACAGGTAATTTAACAATTCTTCTCATGAGACAGAAAGCTTCTGCCGCCATAAGGCCTGATTGGGCTCCTCGCACTTTCGCAAGTGAAAGGATTGCTTCGTGACTTCGTGGAAAAGGAAATGGGCGGTTTTCGGAAATGTAAACACCAAAGGCTTCGACTTTCTTATCAATTGTTTCGCTTATATCGACAAAATAGTTTGGATGAAAATGGTCTGTATGGTTCGAGAAGGCCCACTCTGTGGAAGACAGAACTTCAAAAGCATACACCTCTGAAATATTCTTACCCGGCATCGGCCTTGTGGCCGTCTCTACAGCCAGTGCAGTGACACGGTGATCTACATTTAGATCACCGTGATGGTGAGTGAAAACAATATCCGGCTTATGTTTATCGAGGGCTTTTTCTACAACCTTGATCACTTCAATTAGATCAACACTATCCATCCGGTTATCGGGAAAATATGAAAATTCCACCTTTTTAACGCCTATGATCTTTGCGGACCTGCGAGATTGGCGGTGCAACTCCATGATATCCTTTTTCCGCTTCTCGGCATCACGCCGCTCATCTCTAGAAGTGACCCCTTCAGCCAGAATCAGGACATTGCATTCGTGACCCTCCGCTGCAAAACGTGATAGCGATCCACCGCACCCCAGAATTTCATCATCAGGATGTGCCGCAATGACAAGGATTTTTTTCTTCATGCAATTGTCTCCAACAATGCAACCGTTTTTCAGCTCATCTGATTAAAGCATACTGCGTTTTGCGACGAGCCATGATTTTGCGAGACCTTTGAATTTTTAACTTTCAATTTACTCCGGTGTCGATGTTAAGCAAGGTGTGGGCGCGGAAGCGAAAGACTGCTTCCATAGTGTTATCAGTTCAACCGTTTGAACCCGCCATGGCACACAGGCCCCTTGAGTAGGGGCAGCACATCACGGCCATCCTCGCACTCTTTGATGAGTGCGAAAACAGGTTCTAGAGTGTCAAAGTAGTCATCTACAACATCGGATGTGTGTTCGGTGCAAACGTAAACGCTGTCGCCAGCCAAGTAGCCCTTGGCCAGCATTTCCTGCGTAACCAGTGTCTTGTAAGCCAACGCATTGCGGCTTTGAAAAGTATAGCCGGTAAGCGCCGGCAGGCCCCCGTGGTCGATCTTGATGCCATGTTTGTCGGCCAGTTGCTGCCAACGTTGACGGATCGTGAAACCGGTCTTGGTAATGACATCCCACGATTGAAGGCGCTCCATTACTTCCAGCGTTTTCAAAGCCGCCGTCGGTCCAATGCGCTCGGTCCAGAAGGTGCTGCTAATAAATGTGGACTGAGCCGCTTCCATGACTTCACGCCGCCCGATTATTGCGTTAATCGCATAGCCGTTGCCGAGCGCCTTGCCGAACATGGCCATGTCCGGTTCGACACCATACATTTTATGCAGACCGCCAAAGGTTTGACGGAAGGCGGATGAGCATTCATCGAAAATAAGGACAATGCCCCGCGCCGTCGCTAAATTGCGGATCTTTTCCAGAAAGTTGTTTTCCGGCCCTATGTTGCGCACCACTTCCATCATGATGACGCCGATGTCCTGGGCATTTACCAGCGCTTCCAGCTCTGCATAGTTGTTGTAGTTGAAGGGGAACACGGTGCCGCGCAGGCTACGAGGCACGCCGTTGGGCTCAAGGCCGGGCAGTAGATGACCATCAAGACTTTTATCGCTGCTTAGATTGGCGGCAAGGTACCAGTCGTGCCAACCGTGATAGCCGCAAATGGCAACTTTGTCTTTGCCGGCAGCGGCGAGGGCGATGCAGCGCATGATGTGACCAGCGCCGATTTTTCCGTCCGCATCTGCCCTGATGTATAAATGCATTAATTAAGCCTTTTGAAGCCTGATATGGCAGGCTGCCCGATAAGAAAACTTTCCGGATGTCCTGAACTAAGTGTTTCATTAAGGAAAGGGAGAACCTGGTCAATGGCATATAGATACTCTTTCACATGTGTCTCTTGATGGGCAAACATGGCGTAGAAACCGGTCGTGGCCAGGAAGCCTTTCTCAAGCATCGCCTGCACGAATAGGGCCTTCAGAACAAGGGATTTTTCATGATCGAACGTGAAATGACTCATAGCAGGAATGCCGCCGATGTGGACTTTGATCCCATGCTTTTCAAATAATTCGCGCCATCCATCTTGGACAGCTTGGCCAATTTTCGTCAGGTGTTTGCCCACATCATACTTTCTGTGTTTCTTGATTGTGGCCAGAGCCGCTACTGGTCCGATTCGTTCCGTCCAGTAGGTGCTGCTGATGAAACTTTTTTGTGCGGCATCCATAACGGCATTTTTACCAATAATCGCCGCCATAGGATAGCCGTTCCCCAACGCTTTGGAAAAAACAGCCATGTCCGGATCTATCTCTAGTATGAGATGAGCCCCACCCGTATTCATCCGGAAACCGGCTGAAATCTCATCAATGATTAATATCGCTCCAGTCGATGTGGCAAGCTCTCTGACTCCTTTTCTAAAATCGGGATTAGGCCATTCATTCCGAAGCGGTTCCATAACAATAGCGGCAATCTCATTCTTGTTGGATTCCAGAATGGCTTCAAGCTCTTTCAATTGATTATAGCGAAAAGGAAAAGACGTCCCTTGGAGAGCTTTAGGAACGCCAGCCGGGTCGAGACCGGAAATCAGGTGATCACCCAAGGCGTTTTCTGTCCCTAAATTGGCTGATAAGTACCAGTCATGCCAGCCATGATAACCGCAAAAGGCAATCTTGTCGCGTCCCGTAAAAGCCCGTGCGATCCTGACGGCCACAGCCATCGCTTCGCCGCCGGTGCGGGCAAATCGGACTTTTTCCGCCCAGGGATGGATCTCGCAGAGGAGATCTGCCAATTCCACTTCTTCAGGACAGTTCAGGGAAGCGCTCGTTCCCTTGTCGATGGCTTCCCTGACAGCCCGATCTACATCCGGATCCGCGTAACCCAAAACATTGGCGCCGATGCCGCCGATACTCATATCAATGTAGCGGTTCTCGTCCAAGTCCCATATTTCAACCCCTTTCGCCCGACTGAAATAGCCCGGCCAGACGCCATAGGAAAATTGATCGGGACGTTTGGAAAGAAGTTGAGAGAGTCCAGGAATGCGTTTTTTTGCATGTTCCTGAAGGGCGATTGATTTTTCTAAATTTAAGCGTTTCATGGCTTCATCCCGTCTATCCTCGTGAAGCGATTTTATGAACCCCTCATTCCTTTCAAATTGCTTGTTGATGGTCAGCCATTCCGGTTTTTGTTGAAGTAGATTTAGGATGTCCACCATACGGAAATTGGGCTTAAACGGATAGAGTTCCTCATAAATCTTATTGATCAGATCGAAGTCCTCCGGCTCATCCACCGTCCAGCGCAAATGTGATAGATCTTCTGTGTTCTTGTAATGGCCTACCCGGTAGCGGTCAGGCTGCTGGTGGATAAAGGGAGTAACATGCTCGCGCTGCGATGGCAGAGCTGCTTCTTTCCATGCCTCTTTTAAAATAGAAAAGCGAAATATTTCTACATCCAGGCCATCGGGAAAGGTCGGCTCTACAGCATTTGACGCATAATCGTAGTCACCATCTAGATAAAAAGCGATTACATTATCAATGACTTCTGGATCGATCAAAGGGCAATCCCCTGTGATTCGAACCACATGTTTCGGCTTCCAAATTTTGGCGGCATGATAAAACCGATCAAGAACATCATTCAGGCTGCCTCTGTAGCAGGACGCATTAATTTTCCGACAAAGCTCTTCAAGTCCATTGTCACTGGGATCAGTGCTGGTAGCAATGATAAGATGATCAATATTTTTAGCCTGCAGGACCCTCTCGATCTGGAGGGCCAACATAGGTCGTCCCATGATCGGTTTAAGGACCTTGCCCGGCAGCCGAGATGACGTAACTCGGGCTTGAAGAATCGCAAGAGTTTTCACGTTTTCAAATAATATCCATCATGATTTTTTTGAAGCAGACAACAGCACACTCTTTCATCAGATGGGTTGCCACCTAAATATTGATTTGGTCGATCATGATTAAAAGTAACTCTGAATATTTCTGAGTATGTTCCAAAGGCTTTGAAAATATTTGCATAATCTTGTTTGTAGGTAAACACATTCTGCCCGGGGAGGTGGTGGTATGGCCGTTTGTGGGGAAAGTCAGGTAAAAAATCACCAACTATGAGCAATCCTTGATCACAAATTACTCGATCAATTTCGGCAATGGATTTTACCAGTGATTTTCTATCAACCCAATGGAAAACAAAATTAACGATCACTAAATCAAACATTAAATCAAAAGGAATTTGAGAAAGAAGTCCTTGTTTTAACCTTAGATCTGAATAGCGAGATATTCCGTCTGTAATGGCTTCTTTACTTGCATCTGTACCATATAGTTCCACATTTCCTTGAAACATATCTTTAATGCGAGCCAATCGCCATCCATTTGCACAACCCAGTTCAAGAATACGCCCGATTTTTGCTTTTCCTTTCAATGACTCAATGATCTTGATTGGCCAGTCAAATTGATTTTGATCAACAATCGCATCTCTATTTCGCTTAAACCATTGATTCCCTTCATCAGACATGAAAATATCGTCTTGACTCATGATAGGCTCCACAAAGAGGGGTTAATGATTGATTCATCAATGATTGCATAATCCGAAAAGTCGATATGATCCAAACCATGCAAATTCAAAATTACCTTTAGGATATTTCTTAGCTGATCTCGATCATTTACACCCACAAGAATATGGTCAATCTCCTGCTGTTTATAAGAAAAAGCCAACGCAGCCGTCAGAGGACTAATCCCATATTTTTGCAGAGTCTCGTTATATTTAATCATGATAGGTCGTATCGAATTAAAGTGAGCTGGCAGCTTGCCCGGAGACATAAGGAGAAGTCCCTGAAGAAAAACAGATCGGCTATGAATTTCAATTCCAAGGTCCTTCAGATATCGAAGATAACCTCCTTGAATCATACGCTGATTGAAAACATTTACGGGCAATTGAATTAAGTCAAGACCATATTTTCCTGCAAGTTCTTCAATTTCATTAGGCGAGTAAACGGAAACGCCAATCTTTTTAACAAGCCCTGCTGCCTTCAGGTCTTCCATAGTTTGCCAGAGATAAGGCCCGCCTGGAACAAGCAGGTCGTTGGCATAGTGAACAAGAAGCCCATAAATAGTAGTTTGTTTCACTCTTTCTAGAGACTGTAGAAATGTCTCTTTTAATCTTGTGGCATCTGCTTTATCGATCCGATCTTTCTTAAAAAGGGGCGTTTTGGTAACAATTTTAAAAGGCACCCCTTCCGGCATGCTTTGACCAATAACTTCTTCGCTCATGCCATAGGATACGGCAGTGTCCAAAATGGTTATGCCGCTTTTCCAAGCAAGATTCAGAATATCTTTGACTTCTGTCGCCGGTGTGATTCCCTGCGGGTTTGAAACACCATAATCCAAACCAAACTGCACTGTGCCCAAGCCGATTTTCATGAAAGGATCCAACACAACATCTCTATTTAATCTGCAATCACTTTTTTTATTTTTCCAATTACATATTCAACTTCATCGTTAGCAAGCTTCGGGAACATCGGGATTGAAATTGCCCGGGAATAGTATTCCTCTGCCATCGGGCATAATCCTCTTTCATAACCCAATCGCTTATAGTAAGGATGAAAATAAACTGGTATATAATGGACATTAACCCCAATATTTGTCTCCGCCGTCAGCCAATTGAAAATGTTTTTGCGATTCTCTACAAGCACCACGTATAAATGCCTTGAAGAATCAAATCCTTCCTTTTCCTTTATAAAGTCTATTCGCTCAATTTTCGAGAATGCTTCATCATACATCATGGCTATTTCTTTTCTTCTGGCAATAAATTTATCCAATTTCTTCAACTGGCTTATTCCCAGGGCCGATTGTATATCCGTAAGGCGATAATTAAAACCCAGCTCATGCATTTCATAATACCAGAGCCCCTCGGTTTCTTTCATGTATTTGATACTTCTTGTAATCCCGTGGGATCTGTAAAACACCAGTTTCTCATACAAATCTTGATCATTCGTTAAGACCATCCCCCCTTCACCTGTGGTTATTTGTTTTACCGGATGGAAGCTTAAAATTGTCATGTCTGAATGGAAACAAGAGCCAACCTTGATCCAATCCTGGCCGTTTTTTAATCTGTACCTTGCCCCGATCGCATGAGCTGCGTCTTCAATGATTTTCAGATTGTTTTCTTTGGCTATTTTACCGATCGCTTCCATATCGGCAGGCTGGCCGGCGAAATGAACAGGAATGATCGCCTTAGTTTTTTTCGTGAGCTTTTTTCGTATATCGGCCGGATCGATCAGCGCCGTGTCCGGTTCGATATCAGCAAATACGGGCTTGCCGCCGCAATAAAGGACACAGTTCGCCGATGCAGCGAAAGTATTAGCCGAAGTAACGACTTCGTCCCCCGCAGATACGCCGGCGGCAAGACAGGCGATATGCAACGCCGCGGTCCCGCTGCTCACGGCAACCGCATATCTGGCTCCGCAATACAGAGCGATATTCTTTTCGAATTCTTCGACCAGCGGCCCCTGGGTGAGATTGGATGAACGCAACGCATCCGTAACGGCAAGGATATCGTCTTCTTCAATGCATTGCGTCGCATAAGGGATCTGCTTCATGGCTTCTCCGAACTTCTTTGGATTTCATCCATTGTAATGCTGCCTCCCATTCCAACAATTGCAGCAGGTCTCGTGAAACCAAATTGAATCAATTGGGCAACCAATTCGTCAATAACCTTGGTCATTGGCTCATCGGTAGTATCTACATAATCAATGAAATCGGCTGGCTGGACATTCAGGCGTGATGCAACTTCTGATGAGTTTTTAAAAAAGTGATCTACTAAAAACACAACGCTTCCAGCCTTACCTCTATCGGATGATTCTTTGCGGAGTCGCCTTAAGAGAGGCGTCAATTCCTTCAGCGAGGATTGGCCAATATTGTAACGGCTGACGTTCTTGACAAGTTTTATACCGGAATCGAGGATGTTTTTAGTCACTTTTTTTGTACCTTTTCCTCATTTGCAGGGGGCTTGACAAGTTCGCTATAAGTGCCTATTTTTTTAATCCCGCCATCTACAAGTTCGACCACTTGCGCACAGTTTTTTAGCGTGGTAAGGCGATGGGCGATGATGAGGATAGTGAGGTTGTCGCCCAGGCCTTCGATGGCTTGTATGACTGTTTGTTCGGTTTTATTATCAAGCGCGTTGGTGGCTTCATCGAAGATGATGACGTCGGCTTGCTTGTATAGTGCGCGGGCGATGCCGATGAGCTGCCGCTGACCGCCGGAGAGTCGAACACCGCGCTCGCCGACAACGGTTTGATACTGCTTTTGCCAGCCTTCTATGGTGTCGGCAATTTGCGCCTGGCGGGCGGCCCGGCGCACGCGGGCGGGGTCGATTTGTTCTTTGGGCATGCCGAAGGCGATGTTTTCTTCGATGCTTATGTCGGCCAGGAAGATGGCTTGGGGTACATGGGCGATATGCGCCTGCCAGGCGCGTTGATTTTGAGCGGTGATGACTTGATCATCCACTTGCAGGGTGCCTTCGGTGGGCTGTAGCAGCCCCATGACGATGTCCAGCAGCGTGCTTTTGCCGCTGCCGGTGATGCCGATAAAGCCTACGCGGCTGCCTTTGGCAATATTCAGGCTCAGATTGCGCAGCACCCAGGGGGCGTGGGGGGCATAGCGGAAAGAAACCTGGTTAAAGCGGATAGCCTGCTTGAACGGCATTGGCATAACCGCGGGTTGGTCTGCATAATGCGGCAGGGGTTGATCGAGCAGTTCGAGGGTATCTTGCAATGATTGCTGACTGCCCTTGATGCTGGACCAGCCCTGATATAGCTGCTGTAACATCGGTAACAGACGCTGGGCACCCAGCGCCAACGCACCGAGGATGGGAATGGCTTTGGCAATGCCACCGGATTGCCGGGCAAGTGCAAAGGCCAGCGTTGCGATAAGAATCATCCCTAAGGCTTCCATGGCGTAACGCGGGCTGAAGGTGATGAATTGGTTGTTGCCTTGCGCACGCAGC